>RRYU01009760.1_pt1 | contig 63959 bp, 48 predicted proteins | sample 2162651 | NCBI WGS metagenome assembly RRYU01 (sample SAMN10267283, study PRJNA491782) | microbial mat metagenome | isolation source: biomat in the production well | place: Japan: Minami-Kanto gas field, natural gas well KTG3 | collected 2017-06 | reverse complement strand
TGTAGAACTTCCTCTTGAGACGATGCTGGGCCTTGATCGCGATGCCGACGATCTGAGGGTTTTGACCCTGGCGACGGCGCTGGATATGGAGCGTCGCTTTGACTTCGTGCCGGTAGTGCCAGGCGGCCTCGATCAGGACTCTGCGGATCTCCGCGCTGCCGGCCTTGGTGATCGACCCGCGGCGCTGGACTTCACCACTGGATCGCTCTGAAGGAACCAGGCCTGCGAAGGCCATCAGACCGGTCGGGCGACCGAAGCGCCGGATGTCGCCGACGCCAGTGTTTCTGTGTCCAGTAGTTCTTCCCTTCCGTGAAGCGGTGGCCATGGGTGGCCAGAACCCGGACGATCCGATGCTTGAGCCGAACGACATGAGACTGGACCGCCAGTCGGGAGCGAACCAGCTGGCGCAGGGCCTCCTGCTCTTCGGTCGGCACGGCCACCGGCACCAAGTGGCCGCTGCGGTAGTGACGAACCAGGTTGACCGCATCGAGACGATCGGTCTTGCGCCGGTCGCCCGGCCTGCGGGGGATCAGGCTGGGGGCGATCACTTCGCAGTGGAAGCCATCGCGCTCGAGGATCCGGTGCAGGACATAGCCCGCTCCGGAGGCCTCGTAACAGCCTCGGACCGCAGCGCCCTGCTGGCCGAGGCGACGGAAGAGCTTGCGGACGGGGTTGAGGTCTCCGGGAAGACGAACGATCTCCGGCTCGGGATCGTCTCCGTGGAGAATGGCGGCGGTGATGGAATCCTGGTGGACATCCAGTCCCACCCAGGCGACTTCTGTGCTAGAATCTTTCATGGTCGGCCTCCTTGTAAGAGAGACTTAGAGCTTAGACTCTAATGCGGCTCTGGGCACCACGGTGCGCAACCCGCGATAACCAGGAGGCCGGCCGTTCCATATTGTCTAGAAGCAATCACAAAGCTCGAAAACCGGCGGAATTACTCGCCGGTTTTTTTTTGAGACGAAATTCGATTTCCGCGACCTTCATAATTGAAAGCAATAGTCCGTTTTTCCTTACACTATTCGTTTTCTATTTCCATTACTGATTCCAATTGCTAAGGTGAAATGGGTCCACCACTGGAGGAGAAGCTATGGGTTGCTGGAAAAGAAAAGTCATGGGTGTTCTCGTCATCCTTGTGTTTGCATTGGCGGGAACTGCGATCGCAAACGAATTGAAAATCCCCAACGAAACGGGAACCGCCGGTCCTCGAGTCGCCTGCGACGTGGCTGGCTGGGACTACAACAGTCGAACCGAAAACGCGGATTTTGACGATACGGGCGGCTTTCTGACCTTTGGCCCACTCAATGTTGGAGGAAGTGGAACGATCGCCGATGTCGTTCTCGAATTGAACATTGAACAGACATGGGTCGGAGACCTCATCGCGCACCTCTACTACGATGAAGACGGCAACGGTAGCTACGACTACGGCCCCGTCATGGCGCTCTGCCGCCCGAATCTGGATGGCTGCGCTTTTGACGGATGCTGCGGATGCAGCGGAGATATTAACGGCGTGTATACCTTCGGCGACGCTGCAGCAGACCCACTGGGCGAAGTAGATTGCCCAGCTGACATCCTACCTGGATGTTTCACAGTAGCCATCGAATCGCCACAGGATTTTCAAGCTGCCTTCGCAGGAGCTGCGGCCGGAGGAAACTTCTGGCTTCAGATGGCCGATGGAGCCGGCGGCGACCCGACCGATCTCTACAGCTGGGGCGTTTATGTTCTCTCGGAAGGTGTACCTGAGTTGACGGTCAACCCTGACGGCAGCGGCGACGTGCCCACCATCCAGGAAGCCATCGACCTTATTGCCCCAGGTGGAACCGTCTACCTTGGCAACGGAACATTTTTTGGACCAGGCAATTTCAACCTGGATTTTGGCGGCAAGGATTTCACCTTGCGCTCTCTCAGTTTGAATCCTGAAACCTGCTTCATCGATGGTGGAAATGACGCCCGGGGCAGCGAATCGGTGAGTGCCATTCGCACAAACAGCCTGGGTTCAAATCAGGATCGTGACAGGCCAACCGCCAACGGCATCAATTTCACCAGCGGTGAAGGACCTGCTGCCGAGGTTCGTGGAATCACCTTCCTCTACGGTTCGGCAACCTTTGGTGGAGGTATCTATATCGATCATGCCTCCCCCACCATTAGTGACTGTGTATTTATGAACAACTTTGCCACAGAAGGCGGAGGAATCTACGCACAGTTCAGTTCCACGACCATACAGCGCTGCTCCTTCAATCAGAACTTCGGAGCCTGGAGTGGTGCGATCGGCGTTTCCGGAACCGGATCGAACGTTACCATTTCGGATTGCATGTTCAACGACAACGTCGCATCCGAGTTAGGTGGCGCGATTGATGTTCACAATATGGCAAATGCCAACATTACATTTTGCACATTCATATTGAATGAGGCCCATTGGGGCGGAGCCATTGCCATTGAGTATCCCGCCAGTTTGGATATTCGCTACTGTACAATTACCGAGAATACGGCGGATTGGGGTGGTGGAATTTACTCAGAAGACGTTCATCGCTGCTGGTTCAACATCATTTCCTTCAGCAACGGTGGCGGAGCCTATGCCTTCAATCCCGCTATGGTCGGCGCTCGTGACACCTTCGACTTCGCTTGCTGTAACTTCTTCGGAAACGTAGAGGGCGATTGGACCGATGGCATTGCAGGTCAGCTGGGTGTAAACGGCAACTTCTCCGCCGACCCCGAGTACTGTGGAATGATCGGTACAGGCAATCTCTACCTGCAGTCCGACTCGCCCTGCCTTGCTTTGCACAATGACTGTGCACAGCAAATCGGTGCATGGCCCCAGGGTTGCGGCGACTCCGCTTCACGTCCCTCCAGTTGGAGCGAAGTCAAATCGATGTACTAGATTTTTTTCTAAAATTGAGCCCGGCACGAATATGTGCCGGGTTTTTTAAGGCCCATTATCGGATAATTGGGTCTTTTTTACTTCTATTTAGCGAATGGCTTTTGATAGACTCCCTCCCTTCCCGGAGGTTTCCTATGCCAAGTTCACTTTCACTGCGACAGACGCTCTTGTCTCTTTTCCTCATTCTGCCTGTCCTTGCACTGGCCGATCTATCACCGACTCCTGAGACAATTGCCAAGCAGTATCCCATTTCGCGAGAGACGACTCATGTCTACGATCGAGACACTATGATCAATGACGGCAGTTTCGAGAACGGCACTTGTGCATCAGGAAGTGCGTGGACATGTGTCACCAATACAACTTGTGACTTCATTGTCGCCACACCTGAAATTTACGGATGGAGCCCAGCCTTTGATGGGGTCAACGCGGCTTGGTTGGGTGGTTATTGTTCAGATGTGAACACCAATTCCTTCTGCCAAGACATTCTCATCGATGGAGTGTATCTGGATTGGTATTGGGAAGGCTGGGTGAACTATCCCTGCGCTTCTATGGAAATCCGCGTGGATGGCGATTTGGTTTTCAACCACCCCATGGAATGGGCCGACGATGGAGCGGGCACCGGTTGGAGACGCGCTTCGGAAACCATTGCCTCACCTTACGGCGTAGATCTTTCTGCATACATCGGCGGTGTGCATGAACTCTGCATACAGTGGAATAGGGACGCCTGTGGCCCAAGTGAAAACGACAATATGCTCGTCGATTTCTTTACGCTCGAAGGCGCCCCGGATCCCACGGAGCTAACCGTCATGGCTGATGGCAGCGGCGACGTGCCGACCATCCAGGATGCGCTTGATCTGGTTGCCGGCGGAGGAACCGTGTATCTGGGCAACGGCGTGTTTGAGGGACCAGGTAACTGCAATATCTACTGGCCAATTAAGACCGTAAATCTGCGGTCGATTTCCTTGATTCCCGAGAACTGCACACTTCACTTGAACGAATTGATTCCTCCCCCGCGCAGCCTTTCATGGCGTAGAGGAGACCCGAAGCCTTCGAGCCACAACCGCGATGTCCCGAATTTTGGAATTACAATGAGCGGTTGCTGTCCCAGCGGATCCCAAATCACCGGCATCACTTTCGAAAACGGCTACGGATACAATGACTTCGCGGGTGGAGCCATCTTTGCTGAGGGAGTATCACCCACCGTAAACGACTGTGTCTTTCGCGGATGCTGGGCACCAGGTGAGGGCGGTGCGGTACAACTCTACAACAGCAGCGCTCAGTTCTATAACTGCCGCTTCGAGAACAACGGCTCGACTTATGGAGGAGCTGTCTGTGTAGGAATGGAATTCAGTGATCCACTTTTTGAGAATTGCATCTTCATAGATAACTTCGGCCACGAAGCCAGCGGCGCTTTCGATATATACAATATGGCCCAGGCCTCTATATTCAACTGCGTATTCTGGAACAACTCAGCAGGAGTCCTTGGTGGTGCAATATCTTCGTATTCTGATGATTTTGCCGATATCCGGCATTGCACCCTAGCAGAGAACAGCGCCCCGGTGGGCGGAGCGGTTTATTGCAGCACTCCCATACGATCTTGGTTCAACATCATCGCATTCAGCGAAGAAGGCGGCGCTTTCTTTTTCGAAGCACCTGGAGGGGGAAGGGAACTTCCCGACGTCGCCTGCTGCGATTTCTTCGGAAACGTTGAAGGAGATTGGGTCGGTGAGATAGCACCTCTACTTGGAGTAGACGGGAATTTCTCAGCCGACCCGCAATTCTGTGGAATCATCGGCAACGGAAACCTCGAATTGCAAAGTGACTCACCCTGCCTTCCTGAATACAACGATTGCGGACAGCTTATCGGAGCTATGCCAGAGAATTGTGGGGAATCGGCGGCCCGCAGCAGCAGTTGGAGCGAAATCAAATCGATGTACTAGAGAAATCGGAATGATGAACCCGGCGTCGCTTGGCGCCGGGATTTTCTATCCTACCAGGCTGGAGAAACCCAGGAGTTTGCGAACATAGGCCATCTCCCCCACATGATAGCTTTCATGAAGAGCAAAGAAAGCCAGGGCTCCAAGAACCGAATCATCCTCCGAGGGTGTGGAGAAGGGTACAGGCGCATCTAGGATTTCAGGCATGGCCTCTTCCATGGCAAGTAGGGCTTTACTGCTGATACCCTGCCAAGCTTCGGCCAATTCGGCGAGACTCGGATAATCTAAGTCTTCTGAGGGCTTCGCTCCCCGCTCGAATCTTTCCGGGTAGGGAAAGTCCACATTGACACCCAGCAGTTTCGCCCAGACGTGGCGTGAAGATGCCGCGTGTCCCGCCAACCACCCGAGTGAATTTCCGCGATCACCTTGGCGTAGCTGCCCGAGCTCGTCATCGACTCCATCGAGAGCCATGGCGAAAAGTCGTGTGTTCAGTTTGAAGATTTCGGCCAAGGGTGCGAGTCTTGAATCCATGAGTCCTTCTTTAGCCGCGTAAGGCCAGATTGAATCCTGCCTGCATGCTCCGGCCTGGCCCAGGCAAACCGAGCTGCGACAAGAGGATTGTATCGAAGAGATTGTCGACACGCAGATACATTTCCAGATCCGAACCCGGAGCCCAACGTTCAAGGCGGAACATGCGTCCGATGCGTAAAGAAGCGCTGCCCTCAGCGGGAAGGCGATGGAGCCCCTCATCAGGATGGGTGCTATAACGAGGACCTGTTAATGCGCTTTCCAGTCGCAGTCGCAAACCTTTCGGGCGTGTCCAGGCCAAGGAGATCCGCGAAAGAAAATCCGGACGATCCTCCGCGGCTGTCTCGGGGGAGTCATCTTCACGAACCCTGGCTCGATAGTGGCTGTGCTGTAGTCCCAAATGCAATCCCGGGCGCGGGCGCCAGCCCAGCATGAACTCCAAGCCCATAACACGAACTTCATCACGATTCACCCGAATGTACTTGGCAGGCCCATCCGCGTAGGGAATCTTTTCGATTCCTCCTTCAAGGAAACTGGCAAACAGGCCCAGCCAGGCTTCAGTCTTATCTCCTTGCATGGAGAAACCGGCCTCAATCAAGTTCTGAAATTCGGGTCCAAGTTCCTGATTGGGTTGGAATTTACCCAATGCCGATGAGAACATTTCACGCATAGATGGAAAACGACTACGCCGGGAAGTGGCGATTTTCAGTTCGGTAGCCTTCCCCAAATTGCGAGAGAGTCCGGCATGGATGACCGCTGCGCCTAATGCATCTCTATCGTTAGCTTCACCGGTTTCGGGAGCGCTGCTGTGTTCGTATCCCAGGCCTGCCCGGTAGTGCCAGCCCTCTTCACGACCACCACGAATTTCTGAAGTCAGTGAGAAGAGAAATTGAGAGCTGGCATTCCATGGCCCCCGCCAAATGAGACTCTCCTTATGACGCGCATAGCGAGCACTCGCGAGCAATCCCGCACTTCGTCCGCCACCCAACTTGCGATCACTTCGCCATGAAACAAAGGCGGTGAAGTCGCGATCCTGCTCGTAGTCCTGTCCGCTTTCAGCTGGGCCTTTGGCATAGTCGGCATTTTCATAGGGCCGAATATTCTGGCCAAACAAGTCCAGGGAAACCGCGGTTTCGTGCCTCCAAAGGTAGCTTTCAGCCACTCGCCGACCACCGATGAGCAAGCGACGATGAATAGGCAATCGCCAGAACCGCGCGTCGGCCAAATGGGTTTCTGGAGGAACGCCCTTAGATCCGTCCATGGCATGTATAAGCAAGGAGTAGTGTCCGCCTTCGACACGCTCTCTCCGAGCATTGAACAATAGAGCGGTTTGCACGAGGTCGGAGTTGTTTCGAGCAAGGCCGCTGCCCTGATTGAAATCGGATACATAGTTGGCGGGAAGGATCCAAGCACTTCGCTGCCGGTGATTGATGGCTCCCAGCCATTCCCATGCACCGGAAATCCCCAATCGACTCATGGATAACTGCAGTCCACCCGCTTCAGCAAGGCGAAGATCCACGCGGCCGCCAGGTCCGTCCAGTTTTGGCCTAAGAACAGATAGGTCCACACGGCCCGCCAATGCGCCTTGGCCTTGAAGAGCTGATTCCACTCCTCGGCGTGCTTCAAGGCTTCCCAGTGCCAGTGTCCCGAGCATGGACAGGTCGGCCCGCTCATCCCAGGGAAGGACAAGCGGAATGCCTTCCAGGAATACCGGCAGGTGCCTCTCGGGTGCGCCACGCAGCATGAAGAGACCTTCGCCACGCGAATTCACAGTGATTTGTGTGGACGGTAAGAGCGAGCCCAAATCTGCCAGCGACGCACCCCCGGCGTCGCGAATGCGTAGAGCGTCGAGATGAACGGGCCCGGCATCAACGGGTAGCCGCAGCGGATCACCGGTAACTTGCACAGGCTCAAGCGTGTGGATTTCCAGGGAATCCGGAAGGATGACCCTGTTGTCGGCAGGCTGGGCCAAAATCGACCCAGCCGCCAGGAGCAGAAATAGCGTGATTCGTATTAACATGGTCTACAGATAACGCTGGAACCAATCCACGATGCGATCCAATCGTTCCAAACGATTCAGAGGCTTTCCACCTCGGCTCAAGCCGTGGCTCTCACCTTCGAACCGGATATACTCGGTGGTCCGTTTCTGCGATTTCAGAATCGTGAAGAGTTCGTCAGCCTGGCTGATGGGACAGCGCAGATCGTTCTCGCTGTGAATGATCAGAGTCGGCGCCGTGATATTGTGCCCGTAGAGATTCGGCGACTGCTTCAGGTAGGCCAAGGGTTTTTCCCAGGGCCACACTCCGAAGCTATGATACTCATGCGTGTTGTAATCGCTGGACGCAAATTGGGTAAGCCTGTTTCCTGCCTGCCTCATGGTTACGCCTGCCTTGAAGCGCTTGTTGTGCCCCAGGATCCATGTGGTCATGAAACCCCCGTAGCTACCCCCGAGTACTCCCAGACGTTTTGAATCCACATAGGGTTTTCGGGACAGAGCGCTGGTTACAGCCATGAGGTCATCGTAATCAACCCCACCCCACTTGCCGCGGATGCAACTCATCCATTTTGTGCCGTAGCCGCAGGATCCACGTGGATTCGCGAAGGCCACCGCATAACCCTGGGCTGCGAGCAGGTGCATTTCGTGGAAGAAAACGTAGCCGTATTGGCCCATGGGTCCGCCGTGAATCTCCAGAAGTCCTGGAACCTTACGGCCTTTGCGCAGTCCGGGTGGTTTGAGAATCCAACCGTGAACTTTTTTACTGCCGCTCTTGAACCAGAATTCCTCGGGCTCACTGAGATTCAGGCTTTCCAAGAAACTGCGGTTGAGCTGTGAGAGGCGCTTCGCCTCACCCTCGCCGTTCAAGCGGAGGGAGTAAACATCGCCAATGTCCATAATCTCGCTGGTAATGGTCGCCGCTCGACCCTCGGAGTTCACGCTTACACCGTAGGTGTTGCGTGCCCCGCCGAATTCCTCGCGCACGTCACTACCATCTCGCTCCATGGACATGATTCGGCAAGCGCCCTTTTGACCCTGCACGAATGCTATGCGATGCCCGGCGCCCTCGCGATAGAAGGCGATGAGGGCGGCCTCACCCATGACCGTGTCGCTGAGCACGAAATTGAAGGGCCAGTCGTCCATCCAAGGAGTCAGATTGGTGGATGAGCCATCGCGCAGCAATAGCTCCCAGATTTGGTAGGGCTTGGTAATCCACTCTCCAGGTCCGCCAAAGTGCTGCGCCATGATGAGGGATTTCCCCTCGGGCGCCCAGCGGAAGAAAGAGCGATGCGCCGCGCCTCGGGTTACCTGGCGCAGGCGCCCACCCTCGGATGAAAGGAGCCAAATTTGTGTTTCAGTTCCCTCGTGCTGTTGCTCTTTGTCACGGTTGGAGCTCAGCGCGATCCTGCGGCCATCGGGGCTGAAGTGAGCTTCCTCGATGTCGAACTTGGTGTCATCGAGTTGCTTCGCACGGCCTGTCTTCGCATTGGCAATCCAAAGCCCCTGACGCTCCTTGGGCAGGTAGCCGAAGCCGTCCATCTTGTGGCGGAGCTCGGTGATGTGCTTGAACGTTGCACGCTTGGCGCGCTCTTCCGGCGTTTCTTTCTTCATTTCGCGAAAGAGGAAGAGCAGTTGCTTTCCATCGGGGCTGAATTCCAGACCCGAGTAGACGCCTTCCATTTCAACCAGGGATTCGGCCTCACCGCCATCGGCAGGTATGATCCAAATGCCCTGCTTCTTATCGCGGCTGGAAGTGAAGGCGATGCGCTTACCGTCTGGACTCCAAACGGGCGAGGTGTCCATTTGCTTCCCGCGGGTCAAAGCACGGGACCGCCCTCCGCTATATGCCTGAAGATGAAGATTGGAGTAATAGCAATTATCTTTGCGGTCCATCCACCTTATGGCAAAGACGATTTTGTCGCCGGCCGGATTAATGGCAGGAGTTTCGGGAAGCTTCATCCGGAAAATATCGTCCGCTTGAATTTTGCGGCGACGAGGCATAGCGCACCTCCGAGCGGGAAAAGGAAAAGCCCCCCCGGCGATTGCCAGAGGGGCCTCTATCTTGCCACTTAGAGCTTGTCTGAGTCCATTACTTTGATCTCCCCTAAATTCAATGCACGTAGGGGTTCTTCAATGACCGCCCTGTCGCCCACGATGACAAAAACCACATCCTCGGGCTTCAGCCAGCGTGCGCCCACATCCATGACGCAGAAATCATCACAGGTTTCCACGGTTTCCTGGTAGCGCTCCCAGTGATCCAAGGGAAGGCCATAGTGAACAATCTCCGACAGGTGATCGCTGATGCCCCTGAAGGTTTCGAAGTTCTGTGGAAAGCCACGGCTAATACTCAGGCGGCACTCGGAGAGCTCCTGCCCATCCGGGGGACGCTCCTCGTGGATCTCACTCATTTCCTTGAGGATCTCGCTCACGCTTTCCTCAGTATTGGGAGTATCCACGCCGGTTACGATTCCCCAGCCACCACTATGGCGCATGGCCATGAGTTGACTGTAGGCACCGTAGGTATAGCCCTTGTCTTCGCGCAGATTCATGTTGATGCGGCTAATGAAGCTACCGCCCAAGGCTCGATCGAAAATGCGCAGGGGAAGGTAATCCTCATCACTTCGGGAAAGACCCAGCTTGCCACAGGCGATCATACTCTGCTGCGCACCAGGCCTGTCCACCAGGATTATCCTGGCGCCGGGCCACTTGGGTGAGGCATCCGGCAAGGTCGCCATCTTGGGTTCCGCACCCTTCCACTTGCCAAACTTCTTCTCCGCCAGTTTGCGCGCCTCTTTCATGTTGATGTCGCCGATGACCAGCAAGGATGCATTGCCAGGCACGATATGCTCGCGATGGAAGGCCACAAGATCCTCGCGCTGAAGTGCTGTGACGGAAGTTTCGGTTCCGGTTCCGGTGAAAGGTTGAGCATAGGGATGCCCATCGCCGTAGATCGCCTTCTGCAGAGTCTTCATGGCCACTGCACGGGGCTGGGTCTTCTCCTGCTGAATGCGGCCCAGGTAAATCTGCCGCTGACGTTCGAGTTCTTCCTCCGGGAAAGTCGGCTTGAGAATGATGTCGGTGAAGAGATCCATTGCTTCAGGTAGTTTCTTTTTCAGAACATTCATTCCCACGCTCAGCCTGTCAAAATCGCTGGCAGTGCGCAGGTTCACACCCAGGCCACGAGCTTCCGAAGCAATCTCAAGAGCGTCACGTCCGCCTGCGCCTTCGTCCATGAGCTCGGCCGTGAGTGAGGCGCAGCCCGGTTTATCCGCCGGATCCGCCGACCACCCACTTGGCACCGAGAGACTCATCTGAACGAGAGGAAGCTCGTGTTTTTCCACAAGGTAGATCTTGAGTCCGTTATCCAATTCCGCGGTCTGAATCTTCGGAGGATTGAAGCCCCGGTCCGGTGCGGGCTCGGGCATACTGCTACGATCTACGGCCACCTCGGCTTCAGAGAGAGATCCCTGGGGCACAATGTGAATGATGGCCCGTGCGTCCAGGGTTATCCACTCTGTCGCAGCAGCCATGAGGCTTTCACGGGTCACATTGCTGTAGCGCTGAAGATCCCAGGCAAGCATTCCAGGATCACCCAAGAAGGTGTTGTAGGCATTGAGCAAATCTGCCTTGCCGCCGAAGCCACCCATGCGCTGGAGCCGGCGGATGAAGCCCGTCTCGTAGCTGGTCTGGGCCTGGACAAGTTCATCCTTACTGACACCGTCGGCCAGGATTCTGGCCAGTTCGGCATCTACCGCCGCCTCCAATTCTTCAACACTGTGACCGGGAGCAGCTGTCACCGTGATGTTGAAGGTGCTGCACAATTCTCGAGAATCCACATAGGACCATAGATCCTGTGCAATGGCCTTATCGTAAACCAGGCTCTTGTACAGGCGACTGGTCTTCCCGCTGGTCAAGATTTCGGAAAGTAGTTCAAGCTCGGCCTCGTCCTTGTCGTACATCGCCGGAGCATGCCATTCGATAAACAAGCGAGGCAGCTCCACCTGATCTTCCACCACCGAGCGGCGCACTTCATGAATGCGCGGTTGCCAAGCTTCGAGCCTTTCCACGGGCATACCCGGCGGAATGGTTCCAAAGTACTTTTCGATAAGTGCCTTGGCGTTTTCAGGATCGAAATCGCCCGTGACACAGAGCGAAGCATTGTTGGGAGCATAGTAAAGACGGAAGAAATCCTGCACGTCTTCCAAAGAAGCAGCGGTCAGGTCATCCATGCTGCCAATGACCGTATGGGAGTAAGGATGCTCTTCAGGAAACAGCAGTTCCTGCACCAGAGAGTAAGCGCGCGAATACGGACGATTCTCACCCTGGCGCTTCTCGTTTTTCACGACGCTCTGCTGATTGTCGAACTTCTCCTGGGTCATGGCCGGAATGAGATAGCCCATTCGATCGGCCTCGAGCCAGAGAGCCAACTCAAGTTGATTGGAAGGGACGTTCTCCCAATAGTTGGTTCTGTCCTCGGTGGTTGAACCATTCACACGCCCTCCGGTTTTCTGCAGAGGCATGAAGTAATCGGTATCGTGGTTTTCCGAGCCCTGGAACATCATGTGCTCGAAAAGATGCGCAAAACCGGTTCGTCCCGGTTTCTCGTTTTTCGATCCCACGTGATACCAAACGTTCACACCCACCATGGGAACGGAATGATCCTCGTGAAGGATCACGTCCAAGCCGTTGGGCAAAGTGTATTTTTTGAATTGAAGCTCCGGCAGATCCGTGGCCATGGCAGGCAGAATCAGCAGGAGCGCTAGGAAAGCGCTCGCCAAAAGTCTCACTTCGTTCCTCCCGGGAATGTGTAGGGACCCATCCACTACGCGAGGAATGGAAACCTGTTTCATTTTCTGAGCTATGGACAATTTTGACGCGAGCCAACACCTGGATTTCTGCCATAAACTCGGCGAATGCCTAAATTCGCTTGACTTCAGGGGTATGTGGGCCGATTATATAGATACTCGATATATAGATCGTCATACTATCGACGGAGACGCATGATGCCACCCCTCGTGGAGACTCAGAATCTCACAAAAATCTGCAATGAGATGCTCATTCTCTCCGCACTGGGCGAGGGCAAGAAGCATGGATACGAGCTGGCGGTGAGCATCGAAAGCCGTAGCGGAGGATTCTTCAAGTTCAAGCACGGCACCCTCTACCCCATTCTTCACAAACTCGAGGCAGAAGGATTCATCAAGGGTGCGTGGAAGGAAGAGGCCTCATTGCGCAAGCGGAAGAATTACACCCTCACTCCCAAAGGTCGCAGACGCATGTTGGTTTTGCAAAAAGAGTGGGAAGAGTTTCATGAAAAACTCATGGCCATGAGCTCGGAGGTGAAATCGTGAGCGAATTCATCCCATTGCTCAAATCTGTTGCGGAGAGAATCGATCTACCTCAGCCGGCTAAGAGTCGAATTTTAGCCGAGATTGCCTCCGACCTGGACGGCCTCTACGAACACTACCTGACAGAAGGCGCCAGCCCGGAAGAGGCGAAGCGTAGAGCCGTCGAAATGCTCGATCTTTCCGACGAGGCTCTGGAACAATTGGTGGATGTTCACCAAACCCTTTTTCGCCGTTGGATGGACAGCCTATCGCTTCAAGCTCAGGCTCGCTGGGAACGGGGACTATTCAGCATACTTGTTTTGGTCTTGCTCGCCACCGGCATCCCGCAAATGACCGGCGAAGAGTTCTTCCAGAATCCAAGCCCCTTTATCTGGCCAGTTGCCGCTCTGGGCCTGGTCACGCTTCTACTCGGATTGTGGAAGAGCTATCAAATCTATCTGCGCAAAGACCATCGAGTGGGAAGAGTCCATCAAGGCTTATCCACCTTGCTTTTCTTTGGACTGCTGGCAACGGCCCTGGGGGCTTTTGGTTTCTCCATCGAACTCTACCTGGCCCTGGAGAAACTGATCTTCAATTACGATGGGCTCTGGCTCTATCTGATCCAATGGCTTGAGCGAGGTCTCCCACTGCTCCTCCTCAGCTTTACGATCACTCTGGCCACGGCCCTCACCTGGTTCACACTGATCAACAAGGTGCAGAAAATCGTGACCGCAGAACTGAGCTTCCTTCGCGAATCAGCGCGGTCCTGAAAATGAGGAGATTCACATGTTAAGCCTATTCAAAGCCGCGGGAATCTGGGGTTACATCCTGCTGGTACTTCTGGTGATGATACTTTTCCAGACCATCCGGCGTGCTCTGGCGCTGACTAAACCTCAAGCCGCAGGAGACGATGACGCGGAGCGCGGCATTCACGCCATACTGTTTTGGGGTGGCTTCAGCGCACTGCTGGGAATCTACGGTCAGATAACGGGGCTTTACCATGCTCTGGGGGCCATTATCGCGGCTACCGAGATTGCGCCCAAGCTCATCATGCAGGGGCTCACGGAATCATTCACGAGCACCCTCTTCGGCATGAGCAATCTGATCCTGGCGTCCCTGGCCTGGCATTTCCTTCTGCAAGCGCAGCGTCGACGTTTGAAGTCTTAGAGTTTCACTCCCCTTTGCGGCCAGCGCCTTCATCATCCGGTGGAGGCGCTTGCTTTTACAAGCTCCAACCGGAATAATGCTCCTATGCCGGGACTACACGACACCTATGCGAACCCAATGCAACACGAGGCCATCTCGGCACTGATTCGCCGGCATTCCACACACCTCACCGATGTTCGCCAGGCTACTCTGGAGCCCCTGGATTTCTCTTCTGAGCAGGAGATTCTCGATCTCGGATGTGGGTTTGGTTATCTGGCCGAAGAGATGGCGCGGCGCTCACCGTCTGGCACTCGAATTGTAGGTGTGGATGCCTGTCATACAAATCAGCGAACCTATATGCATCGTGTGAAAGCGCGAGATTGCTCTGCGGAATTCCATCAGGCCCAATTGCTCAATAGGCTTCCCTTTGAGGATCGTCGCTTCCACAAGGTGATGAGTTCCTACTCGCTCTACTTTTTCCCTAAAATCATTGCCGATATCTCGCGTGTACTCAAATCGGAGGGCATCTTCTGGTGCCTTACCCACAGTGAAAACAGTTTTAAAGGAATCTTCCGTGCAACAGGGATGGATTCGAGGGGAACTGTACTGGCCCAGTTGCTGAAAGAGTTTTCCACGGAAAACGGTGAAGAGCTTTTATCACCGCATTTCGAGTTGGTGGAGCGCACTATTTACCGCAATGTTCTGATCTTCTACCGACATGATCTGGCGGATTTCTTGGAATACCTGCGCTTCAAGCTTCCTCTTATCGATGGGCAGTTCAAGCATGACGACCCTCTACCCCAAAATCTTGTGGAAAAAAGCATGGCCTTTCTGGATCGCTATGGCAGGATAACCATCGAAAAGGACGACAGCGCATTCTTCTGTCGGAGGCCTCGATGATTCAGGATCCCGTTTATTGTGATCGCTGCGGCGCCATTCTCGTATCGCGCGAAATTGAAGGACGCGCCCGTGCGGTCTGTCCGGCCTGCCACTTTGTGCACTATCGGAATCCTCTTCCGGTAGCGGCAGCCGTGGTACTCAATGATCGTCGGGAAGTACTTCTGGTAAAACGGCTCAATGAGCCCCACAAAGGGATGTGGTGCCTGCCCACTGGATTCGCCGAGAGTGGTGAGACCATTGCCGAAGCCGCCCTGCGGGAATTGAAAGAGGAGACGGCTCTCACGGGGCGAGTTTCCCGCCTACTCAGCGCCGACTCCAGCGCCGACAGTTACTATGGCGACCTGCTCTTCGTGATCTTTGAAGTGGAGCAAATGGCCGGCGTCGCCAGCGCCGGTGACGACGCCGAGGACATCGCCTGGTACGCCCTGAACGATCTACCCGAGTTGGCCTTTGCCCCTCATCGAGAAGCAGCCGAAATCTGCGCCCGACTTCACCGAGAGGAGTGGGCTATCCAAGATTCCTTCCACCGCCTGCACGACGAAGAAGAAGCCGAAGTGCTTTCCGACGCACTCCTGGAGTTGGTCCGGGATAAGGCTGAGGAGATCAGCTTCAATTGGGTTTTGTCCGTGCGAGGAAATCCCTCCACACCGGGCTACGCGGAAATTGAGGAGTGGAAAATTCGCGAACGTGCCATGGAAGCCCTCACGCGATTCCAACACTGGCTCAGTGCCGAAGGCGAAGATCGCGAGTTAGCCGAATTCTACTTTGCCCTCGGACGCGAGCGCCGGGAGCAGGGATTCTCCACGGCAGAAGTACTAAGCGCGCTCACCTTGTTGCGACGGGAGATCTGGAATTTCGCCCGACACCATCAGGTGCTCGAAAGCCCCATGGACGTTTACCGTGTCATGGAACTCAGTCGTCGCGTGGTGCTCTTCTTCGACAAGGCCATCTACCACGCCAGCAAAGGCCTGGAGAATTAAACTCTTTGCTCCTGCTGGGCTATTTCAGCAAGACCAACTTACTCTGTTCGCTCATTCCTGAAATCTGCAGATTGAGCAGATAGATTCCGCTACCGAGCTTTTCGCCTGAATCGTTGCGACCATCCCAAACATAGGTATGTGCGCCGGTGCTCAACGCCCCTGCGGTCAACAATGTCCGGTGCCTGCGCCCTGCGGTATCGAAGATGGCCATACTCACGATGCCTCTTCTCTCAAGCGTGAAACTAATTTCCGTCTTAGGATTGAAGGGATTTGGATAAGCCGAGAGGCCCAAGCTTCTTGGCGCTTCCACCACATCGGTTCCATCGCCATGCATCTGAGCCTGAACCGCGATGACATTGACATTGCCACCGGGGGCATCGAGAACATCCAGAACCGTGTCGTTGCTGAGGTCGAGAATGTAAATCGGATCGCCCTCCGTAATGCTTCCACCGGCCACGAAAGCCAGGTTGTCTTCATCGAGGATGTCCACATCCCGCGGATCCGCTTGGGGGTTAAGAATGACGGAGCGACTTGATCTGTCACCCGTGTGAATGATCCAAGCGTCGTGACTATCTTCACAGGCCACGACCACGATATTCCCATCTGCGGAAACGTCGATTCCCCAAGGATCATCGCCTACCGGCCATGCATCGATTTGAGTCAGTGTTTGGCGGTCGATCACTCGAACCTGATCCGTGCCGCGATCGGTCAGGTATATGATCATTCCCTCGGGCGATACGACCAACTGCCAGAGTGAAGTTCCCAGATCCGCCTGCCTGAGCACGGTGTTACCATCGCTGGAGATTTCGTAAAGAAAATCATCGTACCAGTCCACGACATAGAATTGCCCGCTCACAGGATCCAGTGCGATGTTTCCCGCGCCCTGATAGTTCGTAGGTATCGATGTAATACTCGTGACGCTGTAGGTACTCGTATCAATCTTCCAAAGACCTTCACCATCACGGCAGGCGACCAATGCGAAAGAGCCGTCGCTGGAAAAGGCCACCGAAACCGGATACTCCCCCACTTCGATTGTCTGGGTGAGCACTCCGCCGGCTCTATCGATTACCACAACACCATCACCTGAGGCACCGGGTATCCAAACTTCGCTTCCGTCAGGCGAGATGGTGGCGTCGTAGGGGTAGTTCGCCCAGGGCAGGAGATCGATCCCGGTGCCGAAGGCGTAGCTGGTCAAATCGAAGGGATCGGCGGAATCGGAGTTGGAGCATCCCACATAACCGTTCAAAGCGAATGAGGGTAAGGACCAGCTAAGAAAAGTTAGAAAGAGAATCCATGCTGTGGCCTTCATTGTTTCCCCTTTTATTTGCGTGTCTTTGGCAAAGCTCCTGCACTAACTATTGTAGGAGCGTCAGTTTTCGACTTTCAATTTCCCCATTGGCGCTAAGCTGGCAGAGATAGACTCCCGCAGAGATCCAATGGGTGAAAAGGCCACCCAAACGGGATAGTCCCCCCAAAAAAAATTCTCTGCGTGATGGCAGCGCTGGCCACATCGACCACAAGTACACCTGCTCCTGATGCACCCGTCAAGCAGACCTCGCGACCCTTGGGTGTCATGGTCGCGTCAATGGGACACTCTCACTGCGGCATCAGGTTCATGGCTCAGTTCAGGAAGAGCCTGTGCCGGGGTGATGAAGCAAAGGCAGCCAATCAGCTGGAACATGATCGCTGTTTTGATCCGCTTCGACACCGCTATCCTCATTTTAGAAGCAGGGTTCGAACCGTCCGATGCTCCTCGCCACTTTCGAGGGTCAGGAAATAGGTTCCTGTGCTCAATGCATCAGGAGCCAACCAATGCCACTCCCGAGTGCCCGCTATGAAACTGCGAGGTCCCTGCCGGTCGACTATCCGTCCCTTGATGTCGTGTACGATTAACTCCAGCGAACTGTCCTGCCTGAGTTCGAAGGACAGGGTAAGTGTTGGGTTGAACGGATTCGGAAAGGATCCCATTTCAGCGATGCGATGACTCGGCGATAAGCCCGGGTTAGTCGCAAGGAGTTCATGGACGACGTATTCTTCACCATCCACGATAATACTGAGGCGATAGAGACTCGAAGCGGCTCCAAAGACATCGGTGTAATCGAAGTTCACGAGTAGGCCCGGGCCCTGAGTTCCCGAGATAGGACTGCTGTTAAGGCGTATCCAGGTCGGCTCTTCCTGCGAGATTATGAGTTCCTTCGCTTCAAAGGCTGCGAGTTCGCCACGGCCAACGCTTTCGGCCATGATCATGCGACCGGCCTGACGACCTGAAGCCTCATCAAGCCGATAGATATTGAAAGGATGAGACTGATCACAAGACCAGCGAAGGCCGACTCCGCAGTCTGCGAAGTATTCCGCGCTACCCTCCACCTGGGGCCATGATTCGACGGGTGTGGCGCTTCCACCCTCCAGCGCGTAAGCGAAACCACCTCCGCTTAGATACTGCTGCCCCGCCACGACATCGGCCGCCCCGGATTCATTCAGATCGCCCACACCGCGAACGGTATAGTGCCTACGACCGGTACCGCGAATCCACAATGTATCGCCATTTGCTCCATTAAAGAGATAGACTTGGGTGTCGAAGGATGCGCCGACCACCTCGTCAACGCCATCGCCCGTCAGATCATCCACGCGATCAACCGCCCAGAAGTCACCACCATTGGTGCTGCCCGCAAATGATTGCCAAATGAGATCTCCGGTGAGCCCACTGACCACGCGCAGTGCATTGTCCCAGGAGCCCACCACGATGTCAGAGTAAGCATCACCGTCAGCGTCGTTCATGGTGACCAGGCGCATGATGTAGTTATAGCTTCCGGCGTGAAATACCCAGAGCTGCTCACCGGTGCGCCCGCTAAGCGCTTTCACCTGATTGCTGGATGTCCAATTTCCGACGGCGATATCGTCCACACCATCCCCATCGATGTCCCCCAGAACACAGAGAGCGTAATTGCTGCCGCCGGTATCAGTGGACCAGATTTCCTGTCCTGAAATATTGCTCGCTCCTGAAACGCAGTAGACGCTGTGGTCATTGTCGCCTGCGGCGAAAATCACGTCACAGATATCGTCTTCATTGGCGTCGGAAATCACACGGGTCATAAAGAGGGCATCGTAAGGATTGACGAAACGAAATAGCATCGAACCGTCAGCCCCATCTAACAGATAGCCGGCATTGTTCTCACTGCCGATGGCCACCGCAATTTCCGGAAGCCCATCCCCAGTTCGATCGGGAAAACTATCTAAGGAGTAAATCCAGCCGGACTCGAATTCCAAATAGGTATCAAATGTCCACAGCACATCCCCCGTCAAACCATTTACCGCATGGACCGAGCGATTGCCCCAGGCTGTTCCCAAGACCACATCGGGATAAGCGTCTCCCGATAGATCCGAAACGGTGATCAGGCAATCGTCGCTGTAGCCGCCACCATTACTGGCACCACTTTCCGGACGAATGGACCAGAGAACTTCGGGAATACCGCTGTCCCCCCCCGAAAGACAATACAGATGATCTCCATCTGCACCCGCATCGTAGGTCTCCACAACTATTTCAGGATCGCCGTCGGCGTTCTGATCGTGTAGCTGCGTTAGGCATCGAATGTCCTCGATGCCCTGGAAAGTCCAGATGATATCCCCGCCATCAGCAGAAAGGCTCTGGAAGGGGAGTAAAGCCAAAGAAAGGAATAAAAGTTGAGCTCGAATCATGGCAGTGACCTCCAAGAAGCTTGGAGTGGAATTGTAGCAGATTGAGGCCTCTCAACCTATTGTACCCTAGACTGCGCCGCCTCTGACAGGGCTTCTCTCCTTCCGGAAGTAGCAGGAATATGACCTAAAGCCCCTAGGCCTCTTGAGCATAAATAGAATATTCAGAATCTTGAAACAATATTCACAAGGCCAAACTGATATTGACATTCAGGCCCTCTAGTCTGAATATGTTCCCTCGCGGGGCGATAGGATCGCTCCATCAACCTATTTGGTTATAGAACCAAAAAAAGGGGATGAACATGACCTCGAGGAAACTTATTGCGATCTGCGCCCTGCTGCTGCTGCCTAGCTTGGCTCTGGCCACCAACGGATACTTCAGCCACGGTGTGGGCATGAAATCCAAGGCTATGGGTGGCGCTGGATTGGCCCTGGCTCAGGACGCCATGGCCGGCGGCAACAACCCCGCGGGCTTTGCCTTCATAGAACGGCGCGTTGAGTTGGGCGTCGACTGGTTCCGCCCCGATCGGGGTAGCGCCATCACCGGAAGTGACTTCCCCGTAGACGGCGATTACGATGCCAACGACACCGCCAGCTTCTTCATGCCGGAATTTGGAATCGCCTGGCCCATGAGTGATGTCATGTCGCTCGGTCTTTCCGTCTATGGCAATGGCGGAATGAATACCAGCTACACGACTCCCATCGGTCTCTTCGGCACGACCAATGCCGGCGTGAACCTGAGTCAGCTCTTCATTGCTCCCACACTGGCTTTTGAATTCATGCCGGGTAACGCCATTGGTGTGACATTCAATTACGCCTGGCAGAGCTTTGAGGCCACCGGACTCCAGAATTTCGCACCGGCCTCAATGGACGGAGACAATCTCACCGACAACGATGCCAGCACCTCTACCGGCTTCGGATTCCGTGTGGGCTACATGGGACAGCTTACTGAAGCCCTCTCCCTAGGTGCCGCCTACCAGGGCAAAACAAACATGTCCGAGTTCGACGAATACGCCGGCCTCTTTGCTGAAGCGGGCGACTTCGATATTCCCTCGAGCTATGCCGCCGGTTTCGCCTACATTGCCGGTGCGACCACTGTGGCCTTTGACTGGTCTCACATCAATTACAGCGAAATTGCCTCCATCGCTAATCCCATGTCCAAGATGTTCGAAGGGCAGCTTTTGGGCGGGGACGAAGGTCCCGGGTTCGGCTGGGAAGACATGGACGTGTTCAAGCTCGGCTTGATCTTCGCAGCCAAGGATAATCTCGATCTGCGCGCCGGCTTCAACTACGGCGCCCAGCCAATTCCTGCGGGCGAGACCCTCTTCAACATACTCGCCCCCGGCGTTGTCGAGAGCCATTACACTTTCGGCACGACTTGGACAACTCCCAAGGGTTGCGAGCTCACCTTTGGCGTCATGTACGCGCCCGAAGTTACCATCGAGGGTGAAAACTCGATTCCTCCCGGCAATCCTCCGGGAATGGGCGGCGGCGAGGCCGACCTTCACATGAGTCAGATGACGGTGGGTCTGAGTTACGCAAAGCCGTTCTAAGTCAATCAGCAGCAATATTTTAGGAGGGGTCCAGGGCCCCTCCTTTTTTTTTACCCTAGGTATTTGTCGACTCGAGTTCCATCTTGAATCCTAGTGGTGCTATGCTCTTTCGTGCAGGTAAACATGATTCTGGTGTTGTGTTGGAGGAGGTCGAAATGATTACCCGTCTCGGCATTGTCATTCTCATCCTCATCATCCCCGCGGCATTCGCTGCAAATCTCTCCTGGGACAAAAGCACCGCCCATGTGGGCCGAAACCCCGGAACTCCCGACGGCCGCGAGGGAGGTGAAACCATCGGAACGGCTCTTCCGATCTGGAGCATTCCCTACTGGGATTCAGGGAACACCAGCGACAATGTGCACGACTACGACGAGGCTTGTCCCTATACAGGCTCCATATCTCCGGATGTGGTCTATGAATACACTCCCCTTTATGACCTAAGCGTGGATATCGATCTTTGCGGCTCAGGATACGATACCAAGCTCTATGTTTACGAGGGCAGCTACACTCCCGGTTCGCCTTATGCCTGTGATGATGATTACTATGGCTCTGGTGATCCATGTGGAAGCTATGTATCCGCTCTCTGGAATCTTCCACTCAGCGGTGGCACCACCTACTACATCGTCGTGGACGGATACTCCGGTGATTCCGGCTCTTATCAACTCTACATGGACCCCAGTTACTGGAACGCCGGCGGCGAGATCGTCGCGACCGCAACCGAGATTGTCAGCCTGCCATTTCTGGGCTTTGGATTCACCTGTCCCTGGGCCAACGACTACGATGAAACATGCCCATACAGTGGATCCACATCGCCGGATGTGGTCTATGCGTACACGCCTCCTTGGAGCGAACACGTAGATATCGATCTGTGCTTATCTCAGTACGACACGAAGCTCTATGTTTATGAGGATGCGGTCACCTCCGGAGCTCCCTATGCCTGCAACGACGACTACTACTTCGATGGAGGGTGTGGCAGCTACGTATCGGCCATCATGAATCTCGAACTTCGAGGTGGGCACACCTATTACATTGTCGTTGACGGCTACTCAGGCGATTGCGGCTACTATACGCTGCACATGGACAGCTATGACCCCGTCTACGAAGTTGTTGTTAACGCCAGTGGATCCGGGCTCTATCCGACTATTCAGGATGGCGTTTGGGCAGTGGCCGATGGGGGCACCGTGTGGCTCGGGGACGGTGATTTTTCTGGTCCAGGGAACAATACAATCTACGCTACCGGCCGCGAGATCACCGTTCGCTCACAAAGTGGCGATCCCGAGGCATGCAGAATCAATTGCAGTACGCTTGCCGCGCCGTCCTATCCGATGAAACCCGGTGCAAGCGGCAACTTGGGCAGGCGAGGTCCCACTCAAGAATTTCCCGACGGACGCAGCCTGCCTCGTGGTAACTGGGGCTTGGTCTTTTGGGGTGGAGAAACCTCGGCCACGGTTCTGCAAGATGTTGGCTTCATGAACGCGACGGAATCGGCACTCTATGTTTGGTGGTCATCACCGACCATTCGCAACTGTGTTTTCATTGGCAACAGCGGAATTGATACTGGCGGAATCAGCTTCTGGATTTCGGAAAGCGAAATAGAGAACTGTTATTTCGAACAGAACGTGGGCAATAGAGGTGGCGGAATCTATGCCTTGGATTGCGCCCTAAGAATCGATGAGTGCCGCTTCGTGCAAAACCTGGCCTTTGACAGAGGCGGCGGCATTTTCCTTTCGCCTTCTAGCCATGCAGATTATGACACTCGAATTCGCAATTCCCTTTTTGCTCAGAACACATCAACCCTAGGTGGAGGACTCTTCCAGGATGCTGCGGCTCCAGGCGCGGAAGTATTCATTCAAAACTGCACCTTCGCAGAAAACGTGGCAGGTGTGGGTAGCGCCATCGCCCTGCAATCGGGAGACCTGAAGCTGTGGATGTCCTTGATCGCCTTCAACAGCGGAGGCATCGGTGTAGAATGCGATGTACCGGGAACTTTGGACGTTGCCTGTACGAATATCTTCGGGCAACCGGCCGGCGATTGGGCAGATTGCCTTGCCCCCTTTATCGGAGTTGATCACAACATGTGGTTGAATCCAGAGTTCTGCTGCATATTGGGCACGGGCATCTACACATTGCAATCCGACTCGCCCTGCGCTCCCGCAAACAACCCATGTGGCCTACTCGTAGGTTGCGAGAACGTGAATTGCGGTGAAAGCAATACGGCTATTACGACATGGGGAGATTTGAAACGACTTTACTAGTCAGCACATCTAGGAACCCGGCGCGCCTGCGCCGGGTTTTTCTATATCCGAATTCGCGAGGCAATTTCCCTGCAGCGGGCCACAACTTCTGCGGAATCGCTTTCGCTAAACTCTCCCCGATGCAGGAGAACCTTCCCCCCTACCAGCACCGTATCCACATCGTCTGCACGTAGTGAGTAGCTGAGATGGGATATGGGATCGGCCGGCGGCCAACTGTGAAGGCCGTCAGCGCGAATCAGAGTCAAGTCGGCGAGATAACCTTCGCGTATTTGACCCAGCTCGCCAGATTTTCCCGCTGCAACAGCACCACCCCGGGTGGCAGCGGCTAGAGATTTTCGTGCCCCGAACGATGTCGCATCGCCATCTCCAACCTTCTGAAGAAGAGATGCTCGTCGCATCTCCCCCAATATGGATAGGTTGTTGTTGCTGGCGGAGCTGTCGGTACCCAGCGCCACATTCACTCCAGCGGCGAGAAGGTCTTCTGCGCCCATGATACCCGCCGCGAGCTTCATGTTTGAGCTGGGATTGTGCACGGCGCTAACACCATGCTTTGCAAATATCCTTCGGTCCTTGTCATTCAAATGAATGCAATGTGCGGCCGTGGTGGGTTGACCTAGAACGCCCCACTCCTCAAGCACCTCTACAGGTGTCATCCCGTATTTTTCCTGACACTCGTTTAACTCGACCGTGGTTTCCGCAACATGGATTTGAATACGGGCATCGAAAGCCCATGCCGCTTCCATTATGCGATCCATGTAGGATCGTGTGCAGGTGTAGAGTGCGTGGGGCCCGAGATCGAAGTCGATCAAGGGATGAGCCCTCGCCTTCCAACTTGCCAATTGCTCTAGGGCTGCATCCAGACGCTTGTAATCTGGATCTTGAGTTTCCAGCAAAGCCTCGCAGATTCGTGCGCGTAGACCGGTTTCATCACAGGCCTTCGCCACACCCTCGGTTCCCAGAGACATGTCCAGAAAGCAGGTAATGCCCGAGCGCAGCATCTCAAGCATGGCTAACTTGGATGCCCAATAGCGGTCTTCATCGCTCATGGCCATTTCCATGGGCCAGACCTTGTGGCGCAACCAATCCATGAGTGAGAGGTCATCCGCGGAACCGCGCATGACCGTCATGGCAACATGCGTATGTGCATTGATTAAACCGGGGATGAGTATGCAGCCACTTCCATCGATGCGGTGAGCTTTTTCCCAGTTGGGTGCTTTCTCTCCGAGGTAGGTAATCCGATCTCCCTCCACCCCCACTACGGTATTATCCAAGACGAGTCCCTCGTCGTCACATGGAATGACCATCGCACCATCGATAATGATTCGATCCATGAAACACCTCCCTTCGGCAGCCTAGCCTAAGGAGAAGCAAAGCTGAAGAGTAATCAGATTCGTCGTAACCGGGCGCGGATTAAACTGGACAGAAGATCTCCAACAAGAACTAACAGAACACCTAGGAGCAGAAAAAGAAACAGCTCGTCATAGCGACCTCGTGCTCGGGCATCCACAATCCAAAAGCCCAGGGATGCAACACCCAGCATTCCAAGTACAGTCGCTTCACGAACGCAGGTTTCCCAACGGTAGAAGAAATAGAGAAGGAAACGATTGAGAGTCATGGGGAAAACGCTGAAGAAAGCCAACTGGAGGCGTCCCGCACCGAGGCCTCGTAGCGCAGATGGAGGTAGGGGATTCATGTCGTCGGCCAGTTCCGATCCAAATCGACCGAGTATGCCTGCATTGTGAATAGCTAAAGCTAAAACCAAGGCCCAAGGTTCCGGCCCCAATAGAGCGAGTAGGAAAAAGGCCCAAATGTATTCGGGAAGGCCGCGCAAGATGATCATGCAGAAGCGAACCAGGCTTCGCACGAGAAGGAAGAGAAAGCGCAACACTGGGCGCTTGCCACCGACATCGGCGAGCCAGGGCTCGGGACTCATCAAACGGCGGGATGCAGGTAGTGCGATTAAACCCCCCAGGAAAAAGGCGATGACAATGGCCAAGACTGAAATGGCCAAGGTCCCCGACAAGGCCTGCCAGCCGCGATCAGCGAGGATGCCTCGCGCCCAAAACCATGCGGTCTCCCAGCTCCAGACTTCACCTTGCAATGGCCATGGCCGCAGTTCTGAGAAGAATCTCGACAGATTCTCCATTCTCCTTGGAGTGAAAATCTCGCCGGCACTCCATAGATTCACTGTCAGAGCCAGGAGCATGAGAATACCCAGGGCCATTAGGCTGAAACGTATGAAGGAATCTCGAGGGCGAGAGCTGATCAATGCATCCAGTCGGTTCATCGCTCGAACCTCCTGCGCATGGCAGCACTCCAGACATCCGCCGCGGTGACGAGAATGATGAGCACATAGAGGTAGGTCCAGACTTCTCCGAAGTAGAGGTTCTCGAAACTGGCGGCAATGAAAAAGCCGAGTGTCGGAAAGCCGAAGAAACCGAGAACCGCTGAGCTGCGAAGTGCGCATTCAAAACGGTAGAAGGTGTAAGCGGTTAATTGAGGTAGGGCGGAAGGCAAGAGTCCAAAAAAGAACACCTGCAGATGGCCTGCCCCGACTCCCCTCAATGCTTCAGCGGCGGCAGAATCGGTTTCATCTAATAACTCTGCAAATACTTTGGCAAATGTGCCCGCATAGGGAAGCGCGATGGCGGTGATCCCAGCCGTTGTAGATAAGCCCATGGCTGCAAGAAAAAGGAGTGCCCATAGAAGCTCGTGAATAGATCTAAGAACGGCACTCACACTTCGAGCCAGAATAGGAATTGAATGAAGTCCCACTCTCCGGATAGTTCTCTGGACTTGAGTATTCCATGCGGACTGTGAGGAGAGAAAACCCAATAGCAGGCCCAACGGCAAAGACAAGGCCAAGGCTGCAGCGGCGAAGAGCACCGTTCGGCCAGCTGCGCCGAGAGCTTTGATGAGAATTGGATCCGTTCCCTCGGGTTGCCAGGCAGACTCGTATTGAAGCGCCGGACTCAGGGCGCGTCCCATAAACTCTCGCGCCAATTTCATTCCGCCCTCACTCGGCCAGAGCGAGCCCCAATCCAAGCCCAAGCTTTTTGCAGCAAGAAATCCGGCGAGAACGAGTAAGGCCATCAGGGCCAGACGAGATGAGAATGGCCCTGCGCCTTTTGCAGGCAATGCCCGGTCAAGGCTCAAGAGACGCTTCCTTCAGATTGTAGAGAGCGTGAAAATCCGCATCGCGCAATGTGGAAGATGATTGATCAAAAACGATTCGACCTTGGCGGATACCCACAAGACGAGGAAAAAACTCACGAGCCAGTTCAAGATTGTGAAGACTCACGATAAGTGTGAGTCCATCTTCCTCGGCGAGTCGGGTTAGGAGTTCAATGGTATCTCGGGCGCGAGCGGGATCGACACTGGCCACAGGTTCGTCGGCCAGAAGAGCGCCGGGATCCTGATAAAGCGCTCGAGCGATGGCTACACGCTGGCGCTCACCTCCGGACAAGCGATCACTCCGTGTGAAAATCTTGTCCCCCACTCCCACACGGTCCAGGATGCCTAGAACCTTTTCGAGTTCTCGTTTTGGTGGCCTCAGCATTCGACGAAGCGAAGCGGGAAAAGACATCCGGCCCAACTGGCCCGCCAGCACATTCTGGGAAACTCTCAGATTGGGTACCAGGCGATGATCCTGCTCGATGAAACCAATACGGGATCGTAATCGCTGGATTTCCTTGGTTCCCAGGGTTTCCAGCATCCTATCCCCAACGCGAAGCTCGCCCGCCGACGCAAATCGGCGAGCACCAAGCAAGTTCAGCAAAGTGGATTTCCCCGCACCACTCGGTCCCAGTAGTGCGAGACGTTCACCAGCCTCGATCTCCAAGTTCACATCTTTGAGAGCGAACTGAGACTCATATTCAACTCGGACTTGCTGCGCCAGAAATGAGAGATTGGAAGGCACTAGCGAATCATTTCAAGGTCCAAGGCAACCTGCCGGATCATTTCAAAATCTTCATTCTTCGCGGGGATCAGTTTCTCACGAGGAAGTGCTGCCAGCAATTCGGAATCCTCAATGCCGATGAGAGCCGCCTGCAACTTGTCGATGAAGCCCTCACCGAATCGTTTCTCAAGCAATGGGTGAGCGGTCCAGTTGTAATCCGGATAGCTTGGTGTCTTCCAGATAATGCGACACATTTCCGGATTGATCTTCCCCTCTTCCACACGCTTCTCATAGACCTTGTAGTTCACGACTCCCGCTTGAAATTGACCGGACTGCACCAACTCGAGAGTCTTATCGTGACTTCCCGAATAGAAGGCAGTTTTCGTGAAGAAAGATGTGGATTTGTACTTGGTGTACTTGCGAATGAAGTATTCGGGCATCAGTCGTCCCGAAGTGGAGCTTTCCGATCCGAATGTGAAGCTGAGTTCACGGATGTAAGCCGGGAAGTTGGGATGCTGTCCTCGACCAACGCTTCCATGGGCGACGAAGTAGGAGAAGTATTCTGGATCCACGGCACCCTGCGCGATGGCTCGAGCCCCTTCCAAACCCTCCCGGGCCTGCACGCCAGTGAGTCCTCCGAACCATGCCAACTGAACATCGCCATTTTTGAACATCTCAACTGAAGCTTGATAATCACGCGACGGGATGTACTCCACCGTCACGCCCAAGACTTCGCTGAGATGTTTGGCCAGTGGCTCGAACTTCTCGGTCAATTCCGTGGAGTTCTGATCCGGAATGGCGCTGAATCGCAAAACTTGCTCGGTGTCAGACCCGCCACAGGCACTCATGAGCAATGTAGTTCCGAGAATCGCAAAGAGAAGAACGGGAAGCAGTCTTCGCATGGGGTAGCTCCATTGCCTGGGTTATTGCTGGAAACCCGGCAAAGATAGGGCTTAGCAATCTGGGCAACAAGAAAAAACCCCGGAGGAACCGGGGCTTTTGAATCGTGAGACTTTAGACGTTCAGGAGGCTCCAGATGCCCCAAAGATGGAAGGCAGCCAGAGCAGCATAAACAATGAAGATGAACCAAACCAGAAATCGTGCCCAGGCGAAGAAACGCTTCACGGCGAGGAGGACCAGGAAGAGTGGAAGCGGGCCCAACTTGACGGCCCAAAATGCCACCGGCCCGAGGCTGAGAATCCAGACGATGAGGGGATTTCCCTCCTCGACTCCCTGGCGAATGATCAGCCAGGTGGCCGTTGCGTCGAAGACGACCAGCAGCATGATAGCGTAGAGCATCCAAAGGTAGGGTCCAGCAGCCCAATCCACATAGTATTCGGACTGAGGATCTCGATCGCGGCGGTTAGCCCGACGCCGACCGAAAAAGGTGTATTTCGAAAGAGCGGGCGTGGGCTCAAGACGCCGATCCGGCCCCTCGAATCGACGATCAGCACTCGCCGACGAAATTTCTTCGGCCATTTTCTATCCACCTCGGAGACTCAAGAATTAGAACTGACCTGGATTTTCCGTCCAAAGGACCTTTTAGGCCGCCCAAAGGGTCAAAAACAGGCAGGATAAGAACTTACATGAAAGAAGCGGGCCAACAAAATAGCATTCAAGATCTTGATACTATCATTTCATCCGCCAATGAAGGAAGGGGGAGCCTCGTGGAAGGCTCCCCCATTTTCTTGCACTCCCATTGCTAAACGAATTCGGCTTCGGATTTTTCTCTGATCAGAATCAAGCCGAGGATCACGAAGTTCACAGGCACGATGAGAAGAGCCAGTGGGCTCAGGATGACCGACACTTCCAAGACCCCTGCAACAATGTTGAGAACGGCGAATACTCGTAGAAGTTCACTGAACTCCGTTCGCGACTGCATCAGTCTGACGCCCGTGAGGATGTCAATAACACCTATACTCAGCATGAAGATGCTCATGAATACAATTGAGATGACCAGGTAGGCTGTCTGGTTCACCGGCCAGGATAGAAGCATCAGGCCATCTAATCCCAAACCGATGACCTGCATTAAAATGCTCCATACAATGGAAAGGGTGATGAGCAAATCGATGCCATGGTAGTCATAGCGTTCATGGAGGAAGCGCCGAAAGACAATCAGCACATACACGCCGATAGCCGTGAAAAAGATACTGAGTCCATCGGCGGGTCCAAGCTGGGGACCCGAGTAACCCAGGGCCCGCTCGGCGATGATCGCTTGAACAATTCCGGTGACGAAAATGGCAGGAAAAAGCAGCGCCGCCACGATAGACAACCATCCACCCAAGCGGTATCGGTTCTCGTCCATTTCCTTCGCCCCCTCCTGACTGTTGATCACGTTTTCCATAAGGATCCCTTCAAACGAAGTCGGGAATGTACTCGAGGATATCCCCAGGTTGGCATTCCAACTCCCGGCAGATAGCGGCAAGGGTGCTAAAGCGCATTCCCTTCACCTTACCCGTCTTGAGCAGAGAAAGATTGGTCATGGAAATGCCGATACGCTGGGAGAGCTCGGTTAGAGACATCTTCCGCTGCACAAGCATCATATCGAGATTTACTTGAATTGCCATGTTTACAGCTTAGAGCCCATATTTATGTCAGTCAAGGATTATTTTACGTTTAACATTGAATACCTTAGGCTTCACGTAAATACTCAAACTTAGCAATTTTTTGCAAAGGCTCTTCAATTGGCTTATCATTCCCCACTCAGACACCCCACTCCCCCCAAACAATGATGATCGACCCCGGCGCCCCAGGGGACCTTGCGCCAGGAGTTTGCCATGCTCATGACTTGCCAACAGTTCACTAAAAGTCGTTATCCACGAGTGGTAGCCTTCACCACCCTTCTCGCTTTAACTCTGATTACTCTGACCTTTCTCTATAGCCCAATCTTCCGTGCGGATCCTTACGCACTTCCCACTGAGCAGATCGTCAAACTCATCCCGCCGCCAGAGATCATCCCCGAGCCACTTCCAAAAGATATTCCCATGCCCGAAAGTGTTCCCAATATCATTCCAGTGGATGGTCCGGGAAGCGCGGAGGAAATTGCACCGAGCAATCCGGATTTTCTTCCGGACATTCCACCCCAGGCAATTGCCAGATCGTCGGGACCGGGGCCCTTCAAAGTCGTGGATCAGCTTCCCGAGCTTTACTATCACGCGACCGTGAACTATCCCGAGTTCGCGATAGACGCGGAATTGGAAGGTCAGGTGCTTGTTCAGGTGGGTTTAGATGAACGGGGACGTGTGATCTCAGCTTCGATCTTCAGTTCCAATACGCATTCTATTCTTGAGACTGCTGCATTGGATGCAGCATGGCGATGCAAATTCAAGCCCGGGAGGCAGCGTAGCATTCCTGTGAGAACCATCGCGGTGATCCCATTCATCTTTCGAATTCGAAACTAACGGAGAATCAAGACCTTTCCGCTCGCTCTCTTTCCCCCGGCCTCAAGCTGTATCAGGTAGAGGCCGGCTGGAAGGGCGCGGCCATTCAGGTCGCATCCATCCCAGTGAAATCGACCTCCTCCTGCGGGGAACTCCTTCTCCGAATTGTAAACCTCACGGCCGCGAGGACTCATCACGCGAAGTATTGCTTTGCTGGCCATGGGCATCTGGAAGGAAATATCGGAACTGTTTTTAAGGGGATTGGGCCATACGTTCAAAGCCCAAATTACTTCGCTGCCTTCGGGAACGCTGACGGTTTCATTTCCACTACCGGGAGTGGGATGGTTGGTGAACTCCCAGTTTCCATGGCCATCGGGTATACGGGCTAAGCTCCAATCACTCGGTATGGGTCCGAAGCGCAGGGTATCCAAGGGCGCCAATCCTTCGCTGGATCGATGAAAGAGACCCAATTGCTCTCCCGCCGATGCGAGTGAGAACTCGCTGTGCCAATCGCCTTCACCTGTTTCGCCGTCGCACCAGATGAGAAGAAAGCTTCCCGGGGCAAGCAGGGTATCTGGAAATTCGAAACGAGCTGGGTTGGAAACCTCGTCGCTCAGAAAGAGGCCTCCCATTTGAAGGGGTTCGCTACCCACATTGACCACTTCCACCCAGTCGTCGAAATCTCCCCACTCATCGGTGATGGTCGTGTTGTTGGACGTCTGAATCTCGTTGATGCGAAGTTCAGGTAGCGGATCCACCGGCGCAACCGTGCCATAGAGAAAACTGTTTCGATCCGCGATATAGGGCTTGAGACCGTAGTCCCAACCCCAGCCCCAATCGCGGTATTCCTCTGGTTCGGTATAGGACTCGTGGAACATCTCACTGGTGTAGCCCCAGTCCATGTTTCCATTGTCATAAGACCCTGCAAAAGCAAAGGACCCAATGAGCGCTTTCACCTGATCGATTCGATCTTCCATGGCCGGCAAGTAAAAGGGACCTTCAACCAGTTCACGCAGGTATCGACGAATCTGATCTCGGTAAGGTTCGTGCAATAGAACACGCTTGATAAGGGCAGGCAATTCACCGCCCTCGCTTCCGTATCCACCATCGCCCCAATTCAACCAGGGGCGGGTAGCCCAATTGGTGCCGAGGAAATCCACACCGAAGCAGTTGTCCACGTCATAGGGGATGTACTCAAAACGTCCGCTCTCGGCATTGAAAAAGAGATAGTAGTTGTTGGCGCCGAACCAGTAGTTATCCCAGTTTCCCAAGGCCACATCGGCGGCCATGGCCCGCAGGAAGTTGTCGAGACTGAATCGCTTCCCCAATTCATCGGCGAACAGGGCATCGCTACTGTAATTGATGAAGTCGATGAATTCGGCGAGATCGGCGTAATCGGGATCATCGAGATTCTTCTCTTCGTAGGTTTCACCCCCACCGAGGTACTTGTAGGCCTCACCATCACCCGGCCAAACCCAATTCAAATTCGCGCGGGCACCTTTGAACAGGCACTTATATAGACTGGAATCCTTGTTGGCATACCAAGCCTGGACGAACTCCTCGTCGATCTGCTCCAGGTGTATCTGCACACCTTCAACCTGGGAACCGTCGTTAATCTTCAGCAGCACATGATGGGTTCGCGAAGAGGCCATGTGGATATCTCGATATAGCTCCATGGCTAAACTCGACCTGATGATGCTCGGATCGTTGTGTTCACCATTCAGGTTGATCTTTTCGAGACCGTGGAACTTTCGATCTGGCACAAATGTGTTGAAACTCAATTTCCAAGACTTCTTGATGGCCGTGCGTGAAGTGTTTCCCCGCACGCGTATTCCCACATTCTCAACCACCTCATCGATGACGGAATTGCGAAAGTGCACCGTGCATCGGCGATACTCATCACTCCAGGGGTTGGCCAGAAGGGAATCCAATGCGCCCTCCGACATACTGACATCCACCAAGGCCAATTCCTCCGGCAGGAAGATGGCAAGGGACGAGGCGTAGTAATCTGCATCGCCTACCGGGGGATATAGCAATGCTTCCGTTTCGCTACACGGAAAAACGAGCAGCAAAACCACAAGGATCATTGGCGGAAGGAATCTCGGATTTATCGTTTTCATCAACACAATGATACCAGATCGCCACCCTTGAGGCTCCCCAATGCAGACAACTAGCTAGGCGTTTGCTACAATTCCCACACAGGGAGGTGCTCATGAGGTGTGGACGAATTATCTCGCTGCTGATTCTTCTGGGTCTCACAGGCTTTCCCCAGGCTGACATCATCCATGTACCCGGAGAGCAACCGACCATTCAGGCCGGTATCGATGCAGCCGCCGAAGGTGACACGGTAGAGCTTGCCAACGGAACTTATCAATGGGACGGCAATCGCGATCTCGATTTAGGCGGAAAGAACCTGGTGGTGAAATCCGCTAGCGGAAACCCCGAGCTATGCATCATCAACAGTGATGGAAGCCAGTTTGATTTTCATCGCGCCTTCACCTTCCACTCGGGAGAAGGACCGGAATCGAAGCTTATCGGACTCGGAATCACCGGCGGTTACTTCGAGTCCGACTATTACAACGGCGGCGGCGGCGTGCATTGCGATGAAGGAAGCTCCCCCACCATTGAAGGATGCTACTTCTTCGGCAACTACGGCGGTGGCCTCTACTGCCGGAACTGGTCGAATGTGGAAGTCAGCGATTGCCGCTTCGTGGGCAACTCTGATCGCTTTGGCGGTGGTGTATCACTGCTGGCATCCATCTGTCGCTTCGAGCGCTGCGTCTTCCAAAGCAATTCAGCTGAACATTCAGGCGGCGGCATGAGGTGCCAAGGCGTCGACCTTCGCATGTACGACTGCAAGTTCATCGGCAATGTCGCCGGATCGGGTGCAGCGCTGGATGTGATTTACGGTGAGCACATCTACCTGGAAGATTGCCTCCTCAAGCTAAATCTCGCCATGCAGTCCTACTGGAGTTGCATCATCAATTTCCACGGGATGGTCACGGGTGAACTTGTTAACTGCACTATAGTAGACAACACAACGGGCCTGCACGGCTATGGCATCGTTACCAGTAAGATGTCCCACGGCATTCTCCGCGGATGCACCATCACGGGCAACTCGGTTCCCAGCGGTACCATCATCGTGTTCGGAGAATTGGACGGCCTGGTGGAGAATACCATCATCGCCGACAATCCCGGCGGCGTGGCCATGCAGATCGGCTCAATCGTCGATATAAGTTGCACGGACATTTGGGGGAATCCAGAAGGTGACTGGACGGGGAATATCGCGCCCTACCTCGGTGTAAATGGCAACATCAGCCTGGACCCGCAGTTTTGCGATCCGACTGTGGGCGACTATAGTCTTCACGCTTCTTCACCTTGTGTGCCGGGCAGTCCTCCCAATGAGGAATGCGAACTCATCGGCGCGTGGCCCGTCGGTTGTTCCACAGCCACCGAGTCCACTTCCTGGAGCCGGGTGAAGACGCTGTACTAGTCGAAGCCTTCGGGCGGCCATGGAAGTTCCAAGTCAGCATCGCTCCATGCGTGAACCCATGAGGGTAGCTCGGGATTCCACTCGGGCCGCCCGAGTGCTTCCATCACCTCTTGTACAGGAACGATGCCCTTTTCACTTTTAACACCGGCCCGCACCAAGCCCGAAAAGCAGGGCTTTCCTTTGCTTGAGTAAACTTGATGAAAATAGAACCAGCGTTCGTCTCGCCCCAGGACCCGCGTTGAAAGTTCGATCTTGGCAAAAAGCGGGAGTCGGTGGCGGAAGCGGACACTGGCTCCCGCAACGAAAAACCCCCATTTATTTCGATGAGCGACACCCATAAGCCCGGTTCTCGCGGCCAGGTGCATGCGTCCCAGATCCATGAGAGTGAGGTAGCGGCCATTGTTGAGTTCGGAGAAGAAATCGATGTCTCCGAAATAGACACGCGTGTGCATGACGCCCGTCTCTTCAATTTTGAGCGGAGCTTCCCGACGCGCCAACATGAGGTGCCAGGCCAAACGCAGATACGGATACATTCTTTACCTCTAGGGTCGCAGCTCTTCGATGCAGGTCGTTTCGATCCACCAAATACAGGGCAAGCCAAAACCTGGCTCATTGTGCATGTTCTTCATGCCTTGCCAGTCCAGTTTCTCAGGAGGAGTCACTTTTCGTTCCGACATGAAGAACAGGTACTTCCCGTCTGGAGAGAGAGTTGCCGAATAATCCTGGCGTCCCTCGCTGTTTACCCGTTCGTCGAGATGGAAAGGGCCACTCCACTGATCTTGCTCATCCCGGAAGAACACGTAGTAGTCGGTGCCGCCGAAACTGTCTTCCAAACCGAAGATGGGTAGAACTAGGAAGCTCTCATCAGGGGCGATGCTTCCGTTGAAACGCACACGCCCTGCATTGACCAAGTCGGGAAGTCGTTCGGGCGCCTGATAAACTCCATCGGTCAGACGCGAGCGGTACATACCATTTGTGGCAGGATCGCCCTCACGGGTGAAATAAAGGCTGCCGTCCCGAGTTACCGATGGAAAATATTCGGCCAGCTCGCTGTTGATGGGCGCACCCAAGTTGTAGGGTTTGCCCCAGCCATCGCCTTCGCGATCCATCACCCAGATGTCCTGGTTGCCCGCCTCTATGCCCTGCACGGAGTCGCCACGTGTTGACATGAAGAAGAAGCGTTGCCCGTCGGGACTGATGAAGGGTTCAATGTCCATCACACCGGAATCACCGGAGAAGCTTGCCACTTCCGGTTCGGTCCATCGCCCCTCCTCTAAACGCGTGACCATGATGGCGGCATAACTGAAACCACCGATGTTGGCGCAGAAATAGATCTCGTCGCCATCGGGTGTCATGGTGAGATCTCGCGTGTATAGGCCAGTGGAGACGATACCCGGCGCGAAGATCACCGCACTGTCGCCGGGAACACTTTGGCCAAGATAGTCGCCGGTCAGTTCAGGAAATTCCGTTTCGGGGGCAGGTGTATTACAGGCAGCTAAAGCCAAGCAGGCAAGAATCAGGATCAGGCGCATGTGGATCTCCTTCCGGGGCGAAACGATCATAGTCCAAGGCGGTCTCAAGCCCTAACCCTATCTAAGGTCTTAAATTGCACCACTCACTCTTCACTTCCATTTTTTCTGATCGGATTGTTCAATCATTCTTCATCAATCGATTGTTACTCCATTGGGTGAGAAGCAAGTTTCGCTTTTGCCAGTGCTTGCAATACACTAAAATACCTTATGCCCTCCAGTGAAGGTGGAAATATGCGATTAACGATATCAATCTTTGTTTTGTTCGCAATGATCTTAACTGTGCCTCAAGCTTCCATGGCTGGCGATCGAGTTCCCCCTAGTGAAGTCTTTCTGAATCCCGATGGCAGCGGTGACTTTGCCAATATCCAAGCAGCCATCGACGCTGTGGCCGATGGCGGAACCATCTACTTGTCCAATGGAATCTATGATGGCTTGGGAAACACAAACTTGGTTTTTCCCGGCCGGGGAATCAATCTCACATCCCTTAGCGGCATCGCCGAGAGTTGCATTATCGATTGCGGCGGAAGTGGCTTCACGCCTCCTCCGTCCAAGGCTCGAGGCGAGCGTGGAGCCACGCGAGAAGTCCAGTGGCGCGCATACATCATCGTGGACCTTAGCGAGGGTCCTGAAATCAGCCACATGACAGTTCGCAATGGTTTGGCGGATCAAGGGGGCGCTGCATACCTGCGCAATGCATCAGCTAGCTTTGTCGATCTGTTGTTCACGAACAACCGATCGACGCTGGAGGGCGGTGGCATCTATACGGAGAATAGCAATCTGAACATCAAGGTCTGTGTCTTTCAACACAACAGTTCCGATTCATATGGTGGCGCTGTTCAGGTTAACGGCTCAGATGGATCCACATCAGTTAGCGGATCTGATTTCTCATGGAACAGTTCCGAGATTAGTGGCGGTGCAGTAGATGTTTTTGACGGCGGGAATCTCATGTCCATCGGCAGCCGCTACTTTCAGAACACAACCAATGGTCATGGTGGAGGCATTGCACACTGGGATTTGGGAACCAGCGAAATCATCTCATCGACTTTCGTCGAGAATTCGGCCTACAACGGAGCCGGAATTTTTGGAGGAACCTCATCGACCCTGATCATGGAGAACATCATCGTGGCCAACTCCCTTGAAGGTGGAGCCATACGATTTGAGTTCCTGGCTCGAGAGCCAAGCTATTCCATTATTTGTAGCAACCTTCACGGCAACGTGAATGGCGATTGGGGATGGCCCCTGGACGATCTCCTGGGACTCGATGGAAACATCAACCAGGATCCACAATTTTGCGGGGAAATCGGCAACGGGAACCTCTTTCTCCAGAGCGATTCCCCCTGCGCCGCCGCCAATAACAGCTGCGGCGTGGATATGGGCGCCTATCCTGTGAATTGCGACGAAACCGTCGCGGCGGAAACCAGCTGGAGCCAGTTAAAGCGCGTCTATTAAAGGCATCGCAGAGCTTCCTTTTCGAGACTCACAGGTCTTTTTTATCTGGATCATAGGGCGATTTCTCCTTAAACTATCCCCGTCCCAAACACCGGCTCTTAGCCTGAGCCGGTGCTTTTTGAATAGACCAAGACGAAATCCATGAAAACCCAGACACTCAGACGCTCATTTCAGATTCTCACCCTCCTGCTCGTGATCAACGCGGGCCTGGGCTACGCCATGGGATGGATGACCTTCGGCGTTGAACGCTTCTGCCCATTCGGTGGCATCGAAACTCTCTGGGCCGTAGCCACAAAGCAGTCGTTCACCTGCGCCATGGGCCCTTTCAATTTATCCCTCATGTTGGCTCTGCTCGCCATGACCCTCGTCGCACGCAAGGCTTTCTGCAGCTGGGTCTGCCCGGTGGGCACGGTATCCGAGTGGCTTGGAATGCTCGGGCGACGACTGCGCCTCTGGCGCGGGAAATTGCGTGGCTCCCGCAGCTTGGGATTCTTCTTCCCATCCAGCCAAAAAGACGCCGCCTGGCGATGGATTCGCCTGCCAGTGCTGGCGGTTATTCTCTACTTCACTGTTGGCACCAGCGAGCTCATCTTCCGGCCCTTCGATCCCTATTACGTGCTCTTCAGTGCCCACGGCCACGATGTACAAATGTGGAGCTACTTGGTGCTCGGCGCCATCCTGCTCGCCTCGGTGATTCTGCCAATGGTCTGGTGCCGCTACCTCTGCCCCCTGGGCGGATCCCTCTGGCCTTTCTCGAGATTCGCATGGCTCCGTATCGCCCGTAGTGAAATTTCTTGCACAAGTTGCGGCAAGTGCGACGCGGTTTGCCCCCACGGCATTCCAGTTTCATCGGTCAATCAAGTGGATTCCGGGGAGTGCACCCTTTGCATGGAATGCACCTCAGCCTGCCCCAAGAATGAAGCCTTGGCCCTTAGCTCTCCCGGCAAACCGTCACGTGCGGTTCCAGCCTGGGCTGTGGCCATGCTCGTAGTCCTTGCCAGCGGAGTGGGTTACATCAGCGCAGGAGCCTTCGCCTTTTCCAGCGTTGAACATATTTACGAAGTGCGTGAATCCAAACAGGGTCTTGAGCAGCTAACACTCTACGTAGATGGCGTCATGTGCGTGGACACTGCCGAAACCGCTGCACTTCAGTTGGAAAGCATGCCGGGAATGATCTCACTCATCGCCTACGCCGCCGACAATCGTCTCGAAATCGAATACGACGGATCTCTACTGACTTCAGCAGACATCGTCAAACAGCTCGAAGCACCGGTTTATAATGCCGAAACGGAGGAATTCTATTTCGGCGTTTTCCGAGTGCGAGAGGTTCAAGAACAAAAGCGTTAGTTTCAATCGACCAAGGAGCGGAAATGAAAGCCATCACGATTCTCTTCCTTCTCATCCCTCTCTTCATCGCTTGCGGTCAGGGCGATCAGGATGCCCAGGGTAGCGTGGAATCCGATGCCCAGGTTGCAGTCGCTGACAAAGATGAGAATAGCCCCGACGGCGAACTCTGCAATGAAGTGGCCGTCTTCTCGGTGGACGGACTCGACATGAACATGGCGGGATCATTGGTGAAGGCTCTGGCCGAGCTCCCCGGCGTCATCATGGCCAAGCCCGCGGTGGCCGATGGCAAGTTCGCCGTGGAATTCACCAATCCCACCTCCACACCCAAGACTCTCCTGGCCGCCATGAAAAATGCGGGTGCCTCGGCGACCCTTCTCGATGTGACCCCGGCCGAGGCCGGCAGTGGTGAGAAGAGCGGCTGCGCGGGATGCCCATCCCAGGCCAAGTGCGCGGACAAGAGCTGAGCATAGATCCATCGTTTACAAGGCTTTGCCCCCTTCGGGGGGCTTTTTTATTGCCCCCAGGTCGTGCAATTTGCGGGGGATCTGCCTACCTTGGTGCGCCTCCCCTCGCATATTCCCCCGAATCGGAGATGAGCATGAGCATTCGCAATATAGCGATCATTGCACACGTGGATCATGGAAAGACCACTCTCGTGGACCAGGTCCTCAAGCAGTGCCACATTTTCCGTGAAGGACAGCAGGTACAGGAACGCCTGCTCGATTCGGGTGACTTGGAACGTGAGCGCGGCATCACCATCAAATCCAAGAACATCGCCGTTCCCTACGATGGTGTTCGTATCAACATCATCGACACGCCGGGACACTCGGACTTCGGCGGCGAAGTTGAGCGCGTTCTCAAAATGGCAGACGGGGTCTTGTTGTTGGTGGACGCATTTGAGGGTCCCATGCCTCAAACGCGTTTCGTATTGCAAAAGGCGCTGCAATTGCATCTGAAACCCATCGTGGTCATCAACAAGGCCGACCGACCCAACGCCCGGCCCTTGGAAGTGCACGACGAAGTGCTCGACTTGTTCATCGACCTTGGAGCCAACGAGGAGCAGTTGGAATTCCCCGGCGTCTACGCTTCCGGTCGTGATGGCTGGGCCATCGATGAGTTGGGTGACGAGCCCAAAGATCTTTCGCCCCTTTTGAACATGATCGTAAAGCACATTCCTGCCCCACCGGTGGAAGATGGCCCGGTTCAGATGTTGGTGACCTCCATCGATACCAGCGACTATGTGGGACGCATCGGCATCGGGCGTGTTTTCCGAGGCAAGCTGAAGAACAATGCGCCGGTGGTAATGATCAAGCGAGATGGCACGTCCACGAAAGAATATGTGAAACAGCTCTTCGTTTTCGAAGGTCTTGGCAAAGCCAAGGTGGACGAGGTGGCCTGTGGCGATATCTGTGCGGTAGTGGGGCTTCCCAATGTGGAAATCGGCGACACCCTGGCCGACGATGAAGCGCCCGAACCCCTTCCCATCATTGCTATGGACGAGCCCACCCTCACCATGAGTTTCATGGCCAATACCAGCCCCTTCTTCGGGCAGGAGGGTAAGTACTCCACCAGCCGACAGCTACGTGAACGACTCTTCAAGGAAGTCGAACGGGACATGGCCCTACGCGTGGAAGAAACGTCCAGTGCCGACTCCTACAAGGTTTCCGGCCGAGGCATTCTCCATCTTTCGATTCTCATGGAAAACATGCGCCGCGAAGGCTACGAATTCATGGTGGGTCAGCCGCGGGTGATCTACAAAGAAATCGGTGGCAAAAAGGCCGAGCCCGTGGAAATCCTTACGGTGGATGTCATCAGCCATCATTCCGGAACGGTCATCGAGTACATCGCCGGTCGCAAAGGCGAGATGACCAAGATGGAACAAAAGGACGGTCGCACCCGTCTGGAATTCCGTGTGCCCAGCCGTGGGCTCATCGGCATGCGCAGTCGAATGCTGCGGGCGACTTCCGGTGAGATCGTCATGAACCATCGCTTTTTCCAGTACGAGTATTTCAAAGGATCCATCCCCCAGCGCCAGACCGGGAGCATCATTTCGATGGGCTCGGGTGAGGCCATACCTTTCGCCTTGGATGCGCTGCAGGATCGCGGTCGTTTCTTCGTGGAAGCTGGCAACAAGCTCTATGTTGGACAGGTCATCGGGGAGCACGCCAAGGAAGGCGATCTGCTGGTCAATGCACAGAAATCGAAGAAGCTCACGAACATGCGGGCGGCTGCTTCGGATCGTGGTTTGAAGGTGGCTCCGGCTCTCAAGATGAGCTTGGAAGAGTGCCTGGAGTACCTGAACCCCGACGAATACGTGGAGATCACGCCCAAGACCATTCGCCTTCGCAAATCCGTGTTGGGTGAAAACGACCGCAGGCGCGCCGAGAAAGACGGGCGCGCCGGCGGCCTGAATGACTAGCTTTCTAACGCAGTTTGACTACACGTCCCGTGGCAACTTCACCACCCGATTCGATCAGATAGAGGTAGACGCCGCTGCTAAGTTCGCGACCGGATGAATCATTGCCATCCCATTCAACTCCGCGCACACCGGAAGCAACCGAACTGCGAATCTCACGCAGACGACGCCCCTGGGTGTCATACACGCTCAGGCGAACCTCGCCGGAGCGCGGCTGCTGGAATCGAATTTCCGTCGTTCCACTAAAGGGACTGCGAGCACTGATTATACGCAGGCCTTCGGCGCTTGGCAGATCCTGTGCAGGTGTCCCCGAAAGCAGGCTCGCCACCGCTGCGCCCAGATCGGGACGTGGTCCGATTTCCTTGCTGGGGTCCAAGTGATCGATTCCCGTGGAATTCAGCAGCGTCCGCAAGGCATTCGGAGTTAGGGGTGTCGTGTAGTAAGACTTGGCGATTCCCTGCAAACAAAGAGCTGATCCGGTGACCATGGGCGAGGCGCCCGAGGTTCCGCCGAATGTGCCCGTGTATTCGGTCTGGAGGGAGCCGCCGTTGTAAAGGTCGCCGTAGCCGGTGGTCACGATGGATGATCCCCAGGCGTGCACATCCATGCGGCTCCCCCAGTTGGTAAACCATTCGGCCACACGTCCCGTGGGCGTTCCCGCGCCGACCATGATGGCGCCCGAGTCGCGGATGTTTCGATCAAAGACTCCACCCCAAGCGGGATCGTCAAGGTTCTGCGTGCCGTTGGCACCCGCTTCGATGCACACAACTCCATCGGCCCAGCAACCAGTCCAGATGACGTCGTAGTTCACCTGCAACCACTCCATGGGCGTAGCGCTGAATCCGGAAGGATACATTTGAAGTTCGATGAGCCAGACGTCGCCGGCATCGAGGTTATCGATGGCTTCCTGGAAGTAGTGCGGCACGTTGGGCCACTCGCCCACGGTGATGGCGACAACGCCCCACTGGGCATTGGAGGCGAAGCCGTCTACACCAAATCCATTAACCATGCCTACGACCTCGCCCATGACGGCCGTGCCGTGGTCATAGTATGCTGGATCCATGGCGGCCCCGCCCTGATAGAAATGTTTGCTGGCGTCGAAGTCTTCGTGATCCAGAACCCAGCCCAGTTCAACATCGATAAACTTCATGTTGTCGCCGCGACCACCTGGCGTAGCCCAGGCCGAAGGCGCATCCAGTCCAACCGGAGTGGCGTAGAGGTAGTTCTGCTGGCCTGTGAAGTCGGGGGTTGGCATGGGCAGAATGTCACCACGAATGGCCGCCGGTTCACAGATGGGTGCGGGATGGGCAATTTCGATGATATCCATTGCGTTCAGTTCGTTCAACGTGCGAGCCAGACTTGCGCGACCGCCGGCCACTCGCATGTCGTACCAGAGACTCAGATCGGGACCGGTAACTCCCGCCTTGCGTTCCCCCCGTGCCTTCTTCCCACGGAACTCCTGGCGATCGCCGGGGAATGTGCGGCGCAGGTCGGTGGCCACTGCGAGGACTCCGTTGAGAGCGCTCATATCATGACTGCCGTCCTGGAGCATGGCTCCCACAAGTTCTGGGTTACTACCCTCCACGCATTTGAAGTGGATCCATTCCGCATCGAAGGTGCCCAGATCTGTTTCGGTCCAATTCATGACCGGACCGACATGTCGAGTGGCAGTATCGAGAGAAAGAGCAAAACTCGGTATGAGCAGGATTATGGAGATTAAGCCTAGATTTAAACGTCGCATGGATGCCTCCTGGAATATGCCCGCATTCGCGGGAATTGTATCACAGAAAGCACTTAAGGGTCTTCCGGCTTCCACGAACCCAAATGGGCACTAAATCTGATTTTATTTGCATTTCACAACTATACCGCAGTCTCTAAACTCACTCCATAAACCTACAGAGGTTTTTGAAGATCAACCATTGGAGCCAGATCAAGTCGCTCTTTTATCCAAGCATCAAATCAATAGCACAATAAAACCCCGGGGTCCCAAAGGACTCCGGGGTTCAATACTAAACGGGGTCTAGCGCCAGCCGCCGCCGCCGCCGCCACCGCCGCCGCCGCGATTATCGCGACGCTTCTCTTCCGCAACATTAACGCGAAGATTACGGCCGTTCATTTCATAACCATCCAGCGCGCTCATGGCGGCTGTGTGGTCATCCATCTCGACGAAGCCGAAGCCACGGGGGCGACCCGTGTCACGGTCGTTGATCAGGTTTACGGAAACAACGGTGCCATGCTGGGCGAAGAGATCACGCACTTCGTCCTCGGTGGCAGAGAAGGGCAGGTTACCCACGTACAGTTTCTGAGCCATTGAATTCTCCAAATCGCCCCTCAGTCTAACAACGTATGCCGCCGCGACGAATTCGCGGATGCGGCAGTCTGTCTTCTCATGGATGAAGCGTGGTCGTTAGGCTTCGCGATGATCAGCGATAAAGATCCCACGAGATGCAATCGATGCGACGGGGGCGGACGGCGAATCGAATCCAAGGCGAGAAGTTGACGCGCCTAATATACCGCAGCTAAACGAGCCTGTCACCCCCTGAATCATTCTTTTTGAATGCTTAACACAAGTCTACTTGAGCCAAAGAAGGCGTCCTGAGGCCCTCTCGAGCCCGCTTCCACGACGATCAAGAGAAGCTTTGATCAAGTATAGCCCCGATGGCAGAGAAGATCCTCCCCTGCCCGGCATGCTCCATTTCAGGATTCTTTGACCTCGCTCAAAGTGTGAATCTTCTATTTCGACCACTTTCCGGCCAGTCACGCTATAGAGAGCAACTTTCAAATGACCCGTCTCAGGCAGATTGAAATGGAATCTCACCTCGCCTACGAGTCAGGACAAAAAAACGCCCCGGAATCCCTAAGGACTCCGGGGCGCAATTTCAGAAAAGTGAGCTAGCGCCAGCTGCCGCCGCCACCACGATTGTTATCGCGGCTCTTTTCTTCAGCAACGTTCACACGCAGATTGCGTCCGCCCATTTCATAACCATCCAGCGCGCTCATGGCGGCTGTGTGGTCATCCATCTCGACGAAACCGAAGCCACGGGGGCGGCCGGTTTCACGGTCGTTGATGAGGTTCACGGAAACAACGGTGCCATGCTTCGAGAAGAGCTCGCGCACTTCGTCTTCGTTGGCTGAAAAGGGCAGGTTGCCCACGTACAATTTCTGAGCCATGTAATGAATTCTCCAGTTTGCCCTCAATCTTAGCAATACATGTCGTCGCGACAGTTTCGCGGATCGACAGTCGGTCTTCTCTATGGATGTTGCTTAATCGTTAGGTGTCGCGTTGATCAGCGATAAAGATCCCACGAGATGCGATCGATGCGACGAGGGCAGGCGGCGTATCGAATCCAAGACGAGAAATTGACTCGGCGAATATAGTCCAATACCTGGAAAACGCAATGCCCACACAATATTCATCTTGTTAAGTTGTTGGAATAGCCCCTCTTGAACGGCTATTTAAGTAAAATCATTTTCCCGGCGCGGGACTGTCCGCCTGCATCCAACCGCATTAAATAGACCCCGGCGCTGAGGGCCCGGCCCATGGCATCCTGCCCTGCCCACTTCACTTCGTAGGAGCCGGCCTCCTGGACACCCTCGTGAATGACGGCCTTTTCGTGCCCAGCTACGTCGAAAATACGAAGCATTACCGATGTGCGACTCGGCAATGTGTATGAAATCGTGGTCGTGGGATTGAATGGATTGGGAAAATTCGGCCTGAGCCCAAGCTTGAAAGCTGGAGCTTCGTTCTCAGGATCCGTGCCGCTCGTTGCTTGAATCTCGTAGATGGCCACTTGGTAAGGCGCCAGATTCAATCCGGCAATTTCATGGCCAGCACTCACCTCGATTTCCAATAGTTCGCCGGGATCGAGCAAATTGGCCAGAGAGTAATTGCCCGGGGCAAGACTATTGCCGTAAATCGCTAAGCTGAAGTTTCCAGCTGAATAGTTTTGCGTATTGGCCAGGACCAAGAGGGTCTGATCATCCTGATGTCTCAGGAAACTCATGACCGGATCAACAGAGCTGGCCACGGGGAAGTATTCACCCTGCCTCAAGGCCGGTGATTCATTTCTCACTCTGATCAACTGCTTGTACCAATTCAGCAGGGAAGAAGGATCCGATCCTTCCACGAGCACGTTGTAATCCGCATAGTTGTCATTGATGCTGGTCCATGGATTGCCTGTGCTGAAACCCGCGTGGAGTCCGTCGGTCCATTGCATGGGACGGCGAATGACTTCGTGTGGTCCCGCCCCCACCATTCCGATTTCTTCGCCGTAGTAGAGGAAGGGCACACCCGGCAAAGTCAGGTAGATTCCTGCCGCAACCTTGGCTTTGTCCTCGTTTTGTCCCAGGACACTCAGCACACGATCTTGATCGTGGTTGGTCAAGAAGGTTCCGTATTGAAGATAGGGATAGAGGCTATAAACCTCTTGGGCCTTGAAGGACAACCAGGATGCGTTGCCGTCATTGGCCGCTCCGACTGTGGCATAGGATAGATCGAATTCGAAACAGAAGTCCAGACGATCATCCACGACGTAGTTGAGAATGGTATTGGTGTTGGTCCAGGCTTCCCCCACCGATAGTGCATCGGGTTCTACCGACTTCACGTACTGGTTGTAGTCCTGCCAGAACTGGAAGGTCTCCTCAGTGTTCTGTAGCTGGTCGCCGTCTTCGTGAATGTAAAGAACCGCATCCAGGCGAAAGCCATCGACGCCAATTTCATCGAGCCAGAATGCAGCCGTATCGAACATGGCTTCTTTCACGGCAGGTGTTTCATAGTTCAAATCGGGCATGGCGCCCGAGAAGAGCCCGTAATAATAGCCGGATGAATTCCAGTGCCAAACCTGCTGACCCCAGGGGCCACCCTGCCCCGGATCGTAGGATGACCAGGTGAAGTAGTCACGAAAGTCCGGATCCTGTGCCGCTGAAGCCTGAAACCAGGGGTGATTACTTGAGCAGTGATTCATCACATAGTCGATAATGACCCGAATTCCTCGCGCATGGGCCGCGGCGAGGAAGGCCTGGAAGTCGGCCATACTGCCGTAGTCGGGATTGATGGAGCGATAATCAACGGCATCATAACCATGATAGCTGGGCGAGTCATGGATGGGCATTAGCCAGATACCGGTGATACCCAGATCGTCGTCGGTTTCAGGATTACCGTCGTTGAGATAGTCGAGCTTCTCGATGATGCCCTGGAAATCGCCAATACCATCGCCATCGCTGTCATAGAAACTCCGCACAAAGAGTTCGTAGAAGACAGCATCGTTCCACCAGGACAGTTCATCGAGGCCCAAGTTTGCCACCTCAATTGCATCCTGTATGATCAAGGTGTCATTGACCGTGCCATCGCTCACAACGAGGCTCACGTCGAAAAGCCCGGCATCGGGATAAGTCACATAAGGATTGCTCTCGGCGGATGAGCTTGGCGCGCCGCCCTCGAAAGTCCACTGCCAGCTTGTGATAGCGCCCGCGGATAGATCTTCGAAAGCAACAAGGCCGCCGGCGCGCAGGGTACTCGGATGTGCTTCAAACCCGGCGATGGGTGGTCCGGTGTCAGGCACTTCGTTGTTGTACCAAACCAGGATCGTGTTTTCACCGTCCTGGACGGTGTATTCGCGATTCGCTCCGCCGCCGGGAAATTCTTCGCTACCATCCCATTGCCCATTGATTCGGAATTTGAACTCAACCCTTTCCCCGGGCGAAAAACCGCTCAAAGTGATTTCATAGATCGTATCTTCGTTGTCATCGGAGAGCGGAGTTAGGGGATCGTTTCCCCATCCATTGAATGTTCCGGCCAGATCGCAGAAGTCCCCTTCCGGATCGAAATCTCCCAACTCGATTTTGTAGGCCATCCGCACCTGAAAGGTGACGGGCAAGGCGATTGCGCTGGAGAGAAGGCCTAAGATGCTCAGAGTCGAAATGAAGAGAGCACTTCGTTTCATGCTGAATCTCGATCATTGGAAGGGAAGCTATCAGGACTTGGCGTTAATGATAGCACTTCTAGGCCATCAAGTGGATGCATTCAAAGGTGTCGAAGAATTCCTTATGCACAAGCGCAATTCAGGACAATCCTTGAAGAATGCGGTCAGCCGCACGCAGACCATCCACGGCTGAACTCATGATGCCTCCTGCATAACCCGCACCTTCACCCGCCGGATAGAGCCCGGGATGACTGATTGACTCTCCGCCCTCATCACGCAAAATTCTCAGCGGCGCTGAAGTGCGGGTTTCCACACCGATGAGCGTGGCTTCCGCACCCACGAAACCAGGCATGCGACGGTTGAAGTGTGGCAACGCTTTGCGCAATTCGTCGATCACGAAACCGGGCAGGCAGCGGTTGAGATCTGCGTGAATGACTTGGGGCTGGCATGAGGATCGCAGCTTTCCACCCTTGCCATGAAGGAATTCGAGCAAGGGCTGGGCAGGAGCCCGCCAGGTGCCGCCACTCGCTTTGAAAGCCGCCTCTTCCCATCGACGCTGGAAGCGCATTCCCGACAAAGGGTCATCTCCCGGAAAATCTTCCGGCTTCACAGATACCACCAGAGCACTATTGGACAGTTCCTCATCGCGACGATAGAGACTCATGCCATTGACGACGATTCCGCCCTCCTCTGACGAGGCGTTGACCACCACTCCCCCAGGGCACATGCAAAATGAATAGATGCCACGCCCCTCCTTCTTGTCATTCCAGGCCATGGCGTACTCAGCGCTGGGAAGTTGCGGGTGATTCTTATGCCCGTACTGAATGAGATTGATAAGCTCCCTGGGATGCTCCACCCGAAGCCCCACGGCAAAGGGTTTGGCATTGAGTGCCACTCCACTCTTTTGCAGCATGGCATAGGTGTCACGTGCGCTGTGTCCGGGGGCGAGTACGAGATAATCGCAGGGCAGTTCCTCGCCGGAATCTAATCGCCCGCCACAGACCCGGCCGTTTTGGAAGACTAAACCATCGAGTCGAGTGGAATAACGAAGAGTCACGCCCAGTTCGATAAGCTGTTTTCGAAAGTGGATCAACACGGCGCGCAGTCGATCGGAGCCCACATGAGGCTTGGCCTGCCAAAGAATCTCCTTGGGCGCCGCGAAGCGAACCAAGGTTTCGAGAACGTGACGCATCCATGGATGATTGAGCCGGCTGTTGAGCTTGCCGTCTGAAAAAGTACCCGCACCCCCTTCACCGAACTGGATATTGCTCTCCGGATCGAGTGTGCCGCCTTCCCAGAAGTTCTTCACCTTGTGGATGCGTTTCTCCACGGCCTCGCCGCGCTCGACCATCTGAACTTCCACTCCTGCCTCGGCGAGGTGCAAGGCGGCGAAGAGACCGGCGGGTCCCATACCCACCACTAAAACCCGTGCCTTGCGTCCGATTGAATAGCGGGGAAGAGCGGGCAGACTCTCTACCTGAACCAAGCCGGCCTTTTTCTGCTTGGCGATGAGCGCGGCCTCGTCCCTACATTTGAATTCCACCTCGTAAACACGCCACACATCAGGCTTCTTGCGCGCATCGATACCTCGGCGAACGATCTTGAAATCAACAAGATCCGCAGATGCCAGACCCACGCGTTTGGCCACGCGTTCCTGCAAAGCCTGCTCGTCTTCACCGAGTCGAAGGGGAATTTCACGGATTCGTAGGGTCATGATGCAAGCAAGCTACCCAGGGCCCGGCTCCTTGTCCACGGGTATCGATACCGCTTCATTTGATTGATACAACGAGAATAGCCCCAAAGATGATATACTGGTCCGGTTCACCGGATTGTGGCATTATTGTGAGGTCGCTCTCGTCACCGGGTACGGGGAAAAAAGGGAGATTCATCCAATGAGCAGAAAGTCCGCGCTAAAACACTTCGGTCAGCCACTCAATTTTGGTCTTAGCATTCTTCTTCTCAGTCTTCTGGGGATTGGAATGTTCAGCGCCGATTCAATCGCTGAAGAGCCTATCATTGATGAAGAGATGGCTATTGGTCTGGTCACCCAGAGGCATTTGGGCGGAACCATGGATGGAATCCGGCTCTACGTATTACCCGAAGTGCTCCCCTCAAACGAAAGGATCGCCACCTGGACCAAGGATGTTTTCACGACCAACGCTTCGGGTTGGCTGGTCTTTGTTGACCGCGTACCGGGCGCGAACTGGGAGCATCCCTGTTGGTACTTTTTTGTGGATGCCAACAGCGGTGATATACAACGCTTCGACGCCAAAACTCCCCCCATGCGCCAGGCGGAAATGACCGAGATAACCCAGGGTCGGGATAACCCGGCACCGGGTCTTTCCGAAGCGAGTCTTGAACAATTCAGCCAGCGTTTGCGCAGTCTACCCAAACCGGGTCCAACGCGTGGGCAAGCCTATGCCTTCATCATCAGCGGCGGCGCAAACCAGTCGAACAACCACATCCGATACTGGAACGACTGTGCCTTCATCTACCGTGCCCTTGTGGAGTATTACGGTTATGCGGATGATCACATTCGCGTTTGCATTTCCGATGGTACGAATCCGGCCATCGATCGCTCAGACGGTACAAACTCACCCGCGGATCTCGATGGCGATGGCGACGACGACATCGAATATCCTGCAACTTTCGATTACATCGAACAGGTCTTCGGAGAATTGGCGACCACCATGACCGCCGGCGATCAGCTCTTCATTTTCACCACCGATCATGGCGGCCAAGAGTCGGGTATGGATTGCTATCTCAATCTTTGGAATTCAGAGACGCTGCGAGATGATCAGATGGCAGGTTTTGTCAACGCACTCCCCTGCCAAACCATCACCTGCGCCTTTGAGCAATGCTACAGCGGCGGCATGATCGACGATCTGGAAGGTGACGGTAGGGTTATCGCCACTGCCGCCCACTGGAGCGAGCTTTCCTGGGCCATGCCTCCGGACTACATCTACGACACCTTCGTCTACCATTGGACCTGCGCGGTAAGCTGGCAAACTCCCGACGGAGATCCCGTGGATGCCGACAGTAACGACGACGGCATTGTCTCCATGCACGAAGCCTTCCTCTATGCCGAAGCGAACGACTTCGATGATGAAACGCCGCAATACAGCAGCACCCCGTCAGAGCTCGGCGACATGGTCAACCTGTTCGGAAACATGGACGGTGTTTATCTGGCCTTGAATGGAATGCTCATCGACGATGACAATAGCGGGCAATCCCAGGGTAACGGCGACGGTGTGATCGACTATGGCGAAACCATTGAACTCACGATTTCCCTGGAAAACATGGGACTCACCGATGCGGAGAATGTGAGCGCAGATCTTGTTTCTGAGTGTGCCTACCTTTCGATGATCACCGGCTCGGGAAACTTTGGCAACATTCCCTCGGAAGGATCTGCAAGCAACACAGAGCCTTATTGTTTCACTGTGGATATCAACGCGCCAGATGCCCTGCCCCTCGAACTCGTCTTGCAACTCAGCGAAGCGCCGGAAGATATTTCGCTTCCGCTGATTGCGGCAGCGCCATCTTATGCGGTAACGGTACATGAAATTATCGATAGCGGCGGTGACGGTATGGCCAACCCGGGTGAGGACCTTTCCATCACCTTGCGCATCGAAAATCAGGGGAGCAGTCAGTCTCCCGATTTGGATGCGGTTTTGCAGGGAGGCATGTTCTTCCAGGTCAATGGAATTCCTCATGCTGTCGCGCCTATTCCTCAGGGCGAAAGCGTACTGGTGCCTGGGTACTCGGTGCATGTTCAAGCGGACTGCCCGGAGATCTACACCGGCCTGCTCACGCTTGCCATGACCGGTTCCAATTCATATCAGGCATCGAGCGATGTCTTTCTCATGGTCGGCCCCTGGTTCGACAATGTGGAAACGGATCTGGGTTGGACCTTGGGCTTGGACGGCGACGACGCCAGCACCGGTGTTTGGGAACAGGTCGATCCCATTGGCACCAGCTACAATTCCCAGCCGGTGCAGCCGGAAGATGATCATACTCTCAACCCGGGGCATATCTGCTTCGTGACCGGTAATGGCACTCCCGGCGGCAGCGCCGGTGAGAATGATCTGGATGGCGGAAAGACAACCCTGCTTTCCCCGGTTTTCAACTTGGAGGGTGCGACCAGCGCTACGATTTCATATTGGCGCTGGTACACCAATGATCTCGGGAACAACCCAGGGCAGGATTACTGGGATGTGGATGTCTCCTCAGCCGGCATGAGTTGGGTGCATCTTGAGCACACCATGGAAAGTGATAATTCCTGGACGGAGCACAGTTTCGATTTGAGCGCTTACATCCCCTTCTCCAGCGAAGTGCGTTTCCGATTTGTGGCATCGGATGAAGATCTGAATTCACTGGTCGAAGCGGCGGTGGACGACATCGTAGTGACCATCGTTCGCGATACATCAACCGGTATGGGTGATCCATCACAGTCTTTCAGCTTGCGCCTCGACCCCTGCGTTCCCAATCCCATGAAGCCCTCAACGCTCATCTCCTTCGAGCTACCTAGCGCCTCTCCCACCTCGCTCAAGGTCTATGACGTGAGCGGGCGCCTAGTGCGAACTTTAGTTGACGGGAATAAACTCGCGGCGGGTCCCCAGACCCGAACCTGGGATGGGCGCAACGGAAAAGGTATGCAGATGGCCTCGGGGATTTACTTCGTCCAGTTACGAACGCCTCGGGCGGAAGTCACTCGATCCGTAGCGCTTCTGCGCTGAGGTATGAAAGATCGACCCCGGATCTCTCTTATGATTTTTCAATGAGAGCCGCCACCGATGACGGAGAGTTGATCCAGCTCGAAGGTTGCGTCGAGCTGTTTTACTACAATTTCGAAGTGGTGAACTTCGATACGACGCCTGCAGAAAGCGAAAGCTGGTCCGAGCTCAAAACCCGCTTCTAGAGTTTGACGAGGGTCGGGCTATGTACCTAGCAATCTGGCAATGAAAATGCCCCGGAGAAAACTCCGGGGCGTAGGCAGCCTGAGCAACCGTTTTCCATTACTTCAGAAGAATCATTTTCCGGGTCTCGCTGAAGCCAGGAACTTCGAGGTTGTAGAAGTAAACTCCACTGGAAGCCTTCTCGGCGTTCCAATCAACACTGTGGCGCCCCTCACCTAGGAACTCGTCCACCAGAACCGCGATACGCCGGCCCTGCACGTCGAATACCTGAATGCGAACATTTGCAGCCTCGGGAAGGCTGAAGGAGATCTTCGTCACGGGGTTGAAGGGATCGGGGAAGTTCGGCTCCAGCACCACCATGGAAGGCAGCTGATAAGCTTCTCCCGCATTTTGCACATCGCCACTTTCACAAGATTGAGTGACAAGATTCGCACCGGAATCGTAAGTCAAACTCGCATGGCTGACATCGGTAACCTCGAAACACCACTCGCTGGCCGCGCTCTTGGTCTTTCCGGTCTCGAAACGTACCGTACCATCGGCGAGAGTTAATCCGCTGAATGTACCCCCCACCGGACCCGTGGCCGTGGCGAATACCGTGGCGTTCGCAAGCGGCTGATCGGAGCTATCATGAATGGTGATGACTCCGACACCACTGTTGTTAGGGCCGGCCACCTTACGAGTAACCACAATATCGAACACGTGCATTGTTCCGCCCGTATTCTCGTTGACCGTGATGTAGTTCGTCTTCACATCGGAATCCGAACCGTAGGCGTTCGTGACGGTCAGGGTTACCGTGTAGCTTCCCACTGCCGCGTAACTATGGCTCGGATTCTGCAGCGTGCTGCTTCCCCCGTCGCCAAAGTCCCAATCCCAGCTCGTGGGCGCATTGTTGCTCTGATCACTGAAACTGACGTTGAGTGGCGCAAAACCGCTGGTTGGGCTTCCCGAAAAAGCGGCCACAGGTGGCAAGGGCTGTGTGCCCGCGGTTTCGATGACCATGTAATCAATGTAGAGAGCATCCAGCGATTCAGCCTCAAAGACTCGATTCGTGTCGGTGACGCGAATCGTAACCGCACCGCTAGTATTCGCGGGCAGCGATGCCGTGTAAAGCTGCTCGGTAGCGCTAGCCACGGTTAGCAAACCAAGATAATTGACACCATCGGTGGAGTACTCGAAAAGGAAATCGTCGGCGTCACCATTTGCGGGACGATAGGCTTCTACCTTGAAAGTCACGGCCGAGCCTGAAGCGACATTGAAATTCCAACTGTGCTCCAGGTGACTGTAGCGCTTCCGCGCATTGCGGATGAAGAGTTCCTCGGTGAGAACCTCGTAGGCGCTGTCGGCGGCGTGGGTGTCCAGGTAAGATCCCGACACCGTTCCGTAGATGCTCGCTTCACTCTGGGCTAAGGCTTCGCTACCACTGCCGGGCTCGGTCACGGTGATGTAGTCCACCTTAGTATTCGTGTCGTTGCCGTAGGCATTGGTCACCGTGAGCGTGACCGTATAGACGCCCGCCACCGTATAGGTATGGCTCGGATTCTGAAGCGTACTGATGCCGCCATCACCGAAGGTCCAGGACCAGGTGTCGGCGTTGACAGAGGTGTCCGTGAAGCTGACATCCAATGGTGCGTCGCCCGACAGGGGCGTTCCGCTGAATTCAGCCACCGGCAGAGGCACGGTTACGTTGACGTAGTCGACCTTGGTTTCCGTGTCGCTGCCGTAGGCGTTGGTCACCGTAAGCGAGACGGTGTAGACGCCGGCCACATTGTAGGTATGGCTGGGATTCTGCGCCGTGCTCGTGCCACCATCGCCGAAGGTCCAGGACCAGGTGTCGGCATTGGAGGAGGCGTCGGTGAAGGCGACGAGCAAGGGCACATTGCCAGAGAGAGGCGATCCATTGAAGTTGGCAACGGGAACGGGATTGCTGCCCGCCACCGCGGCCTCGGCGTCGACCATGCCGTAGCCGGCATAGCGGTCCCAACCGGCGCCGGACTCGACGCTGATAACGTCCTGGGCCGTCGATACGAGACGGTCACGAACCTCAGTGGGTGTAAAAGTAGGATTGGCCGAGATGATCAATCCGCAGACTCCCGCAGCATAGGGCGTGGCGCAGGAGGTACCGTTAAACCACATGGAGTAGTCGCTGCTATCGTATCCTCCCGAGCCACCGATGTCCGTGGTGGGCATGATGGTGGGAGCGATAACATCCACGGCGCCGGCTGCATCCTGCACGGTGCTGCCGTAGTTGGACCCCCACCAGCGCTCACCGTCGCATGTGTATCCGTTGGGATCGGTGCTGACACCCGAATTCACTTCACCTGGATTACTGCTGCTGCGTTTGCGTTCGCCACAGGGTGACGCAGCTCCAACGCCGATCACATATGCGTTGTTGGCTGGGTATTCGATGAAGCTGGCGTTGTCATTGGACGTGGCCGCAAGCAAAGTTACGCCACCGTTGTGTGCGTAGAGCAGCGCTGCGTCGGTTGCCGGATCGCTGGTGATGTTGGCGCTGAAGCTCATGCTCGCCACATCGGCGCCGTTGTCCGCCGCGAAGTAAAGGGCGTTCTGGATGTAGGAGAAGTACATGGAACCGGCGGCATTGGCGATCTTCAGAGGCATGATGCTGCAGCCCCCGGCGATTCCCGAGACGCCCAAGCCGTTGTCGGCAACGCCCGCAGCGACACCTGCGCAAGCAGTTCCGTGGCCGGCATTCGAACTGTTGTCGTCGGCATCACTGTCGTTGCTGCCGAAGTCGTAGCCCGCCACCTGATTCAGATCGGGATGGTCATTGTCCACGCCGCTGTCCAGGATGGCGATAACGACACCACTGCTACCATAAGCTTGGGGAGCACTCCAGGCAGCTTCGGCGTTGGCATCGAAGCCCACCGTACCGACTGGCGGTCCTGTGTGGGAGTGCGTGCTCCAGTCGTAGCTGAGCATTTGTGCAGTGTTGTTGTGTCCCCACTGATCGGGATAGTAAGGATCATTGGGCGCGACAGCCGGGTAGGCCCGCCAGTCGAGGGTGGCCGTTTCCACATTCGCATCCGACGAAAACTGGGCGGCCAATGAGACGAGGTCCGTACCAATTTCCACCTCGAAGATGAACCAGCGGTCGATGCCGAGCTCTTCCACGAGATCGCCGTTGCGAAGTTCACCATAGGGACGACTGATGGAAGTCAAACCCGCCGATGCCGATAGTTCATCGAGGCTGGCCAGACCCGTCGACATCACTGAACCGCTTCGGTCTCCGAAATCGGGGAGATTCGCGTCGAGCATGGCTTCGCGGCTAAGCTTCACCATGATGCGATCGGGCGCATAAGGTAGCGTTAACTCACCTGCCTGCTGAAAGCCCGCCTGAACAGGAGTAAACTCGCGGCTGCTTAATTGAGCGGCGAGGAGGGATGCGGGGATCAAGAACAGAGTGAGAACGAAAAGCGTGAAGATGTGTCGGGGGACTGGAAATCTCATAGTGCCTCCAGGATGTGCGTGGGAACCGGTCTGTGGTCCACGGCGAGACATATTCGCATTTACTGATCATAGACCATCGAATCAAGCCCATGATTTTACGCGGCACTAACCACTCCTGTCAATTTTCAAGGAGATCTATGTACGCTAATAGTGGCTGCTCTACTTAAGGAGAACAATTCGGTGCGTCGCAACTCCGGCCTCACCGCGGAGTTGCGCAAAGTAAAGGCCGCTAACCAATAGCCTGCGGAAAGCGAAAGCTGGTCCGAACTCAAAGCTCGCCTCTAGCTAGTAAGTGCTTTTCAATTGGGTCCAGTCTTCTTCTGCTGCTGGCGTCTCGAGTGTGTAATCGAGATCGTCGATGGTGAAGTAGTTTCCCGAATCATGCACGACCACGTATGAAATTCCCGGCGCATTGATTTCAAAATAGTTACTGAAGCCCACATTGATCGGCCCGTTGACCTCATCGATGAGGTTCTCCCCTTCATCGTAAGCCTCCAGGTAGAGGCCGGTGCCGTACTGACAGGTGTACCAAAGGCCCACATGGTTGACGGTGCCTTCGGTGAAGGCGATGCCGATGAAATCCCATTCATAGGTGTAGGCAACGGAGACCGGACTGTGCGGAGGAAAGAGGTGATCATGGTAGCCATAGACATCTTGTTCCAGAATGACCACATGAGGACCGAACTCAAGCCCGGGAATGGTTTCGCCAAGATTCTGGTTGCCCGCGAAACGCCAATAGTCATCGGGTATGCCCTCGAAGTCTTCGAAACCTGCCGAAGAAGTGCCGACGAGACCCGTTAGCAGCATGATCATGCAAAACCTCATCACACCCCCCCCATCTGAAATCCGAATCGAGAGTTAGCTTCTCCGATTATCTAGCTCTATTTTACTCCAAGGATGGGTAGTTGACAAACGCATGCGAAACCCAATCCTGTTATCCGAAATGTTGGTTCAGCAGCAAAGTACTAGATCGATAGACGATGGATTGCCTCCTTTCATTTTTGAGATGAGAAGAGCTTCGCGATCTGGTCTAATATCGAATCTTCGCATGTGGCCAAGATTTTGGAACGGAATTCCGTCGCATTGATACATGCCCGAAATCTACGCGCAGTGCAATTCATCAGAGGCCGACTTTGAAAGTACGAACAGCTTCAGTCTCATTCCTACTTGCTATCTTGTTAGCATTCAGTGCCAACGCAGCTCAGATTGTGGCGAAGCAGGAAGTTCCGAAGGTGCCCGTTACATCGATGGCCATCAATCAGCTCGACGGATCCACCATGATCCTGTGGCAGCTCAGCCCATCCGACAGCTGGCATCTCTATTCGGACCGGCTCAACGATACAGGATTCCCCCCCGCCCTGACCATGCAATGGCCCGAAGGCTGGACAGCCGGCCCCTTGAAGTGGCCGGTGGCCGAGCGCTATGTCATGAAGGGCGATATCCTCGATCACGTCTATCACGAACCCGTGACGCTCGTTCAAGAAGTTCGAATACCGGTCAAGGCCTTTGCTGGCGGCGAAGTCAATCTTTCAGCCCAGTGGGATTGGCTAGCCTGCCGCGAGATTTGTGTTCCTGGAACCACCCACGCGGAAGTTGTATTTTCCGACTCCGGGCCCTCGGCTGAAGCATTGGCCATGCAGGACGAGGCCATGAATACACTGCCCAAACCGATTCCCGATGGGCAATTGAACTTCACCTGGACCCGATCATCCATAACACTTGAAGCCAGGGGATCTGAGTGGATGGAGTTTCATCCCTCTACCGATTGCATTCGCCTTCTTGATGTCATCGCTGATGGAGCCAGCGCAAGTGACACCATGACCCTACGCCTACATCACAAGCGGAGCAGCCATGATCATTTGCGGGGAATCTTATCCCTGAAACAATCCGACGGAAGTATTGAAGCCTGGATCATCGATGTCCTTACGGAGGTTGAACCTTGAAAACTCTGAGCACTGTACTATTGCTTTTCCTTCTTTCCATGCCTGCATTGGGCGCTGTATCGCCCGGTGACCAGGCACCTGACTTCACCTTGACCGATACCAGCGGCAAGGAGCACCAACTGGCCACCTATCTGGAGGACGGCAAGACTGTCGTGCTGGAGTGGTTCAATCCCGATTGCCCCTTCATCGTCAAGCATCACCAGACCAACAAGACCATGAACGAAGCTTACGAAAAAGTGAAAGTACAGGATGTGGTTTGGTTGGCGATCAACTCAAGCGCCAAGGGCAAGCAGGGATACGGTCTCGAGCGCAATCAGAAAGCCATCGAGGAATACGAGATGCCCTTCCCCATCCTGCTGGACCCAGAGGGCAAGGTTGGACGCGAGTACAGCGCAAAAACAACGCCGCACATGTTCGTCATCACTTCCGATGGAATTGTGGCCTACAACGGCGCCATCGATGATGACCGTTCGGTGGCCAAGCTTGGGAAGACGAACCACCTACTCGCTGCGCTCCATGATCTACTGCAGGGCAATGATGTGAAAGTTGCCGAGACCAAGCCCTACGGATGCAGCGTGAAGTACTAGCTGGCTGTAGTGCCTCTAGGCTCAAATGAAAACGGGCTCGCCATTTGGCGGGCCCATCTCTTTGTTCATTACTCGGGATAAATCTGCGCAACTTGCGCTAGTTCCACGATTCCGATGGCCAAGAGCTGCATTCGAGCATCTTTCCAGATATCGCTACTTGGCACGAGACCAAGCGATGGAAAGATCGGCCCTCAAATACCGCTCTAATGCAGCTATATAATTCAGATTTCCACAGGACAAGCGCCGCTCGAAGATGGTAAACTTATTCCCTATTCTGGGAGGTAGGGTATGTCTATCCGGGTTAAGATCTTTGCCGCTGTAGTTCTCTTCACATCGATTCTCTATACCCCAAGCCTGGAAGCCGATTTTATAGGCATCTTTGCAGATGACATGGGATACGACTGCATGGGCAATATCCCTGAGTATGAACCTTTCGTGGTTCATGTGATGGCTTACATTCCGAACTTCCCAGAAGGCATCACAGGCGCGGAGTTTCAAATCGACAATCTGCCAGGCAATCCGGGGTTTCCAATTGGAACATCTACGGAGACATGGGACGGTGACACGGTAATCGGGGACGCGTCGTGGGATCTTACTATCCTCTTCGACGAGCCCCGCCTCGGCTACTTTGCCCACTTGGGATCCATCGAATTCCTGATGTTCGATCGAAACTGGATCGGGGAAGATTACATCTTGAATGTGTCCTACGGCCGTGAATGCAACCGTATTCAGCTCTTCGACTATATTTTCGAGGAATGGGTTTATGTTGATAATGGCAAGTTCACATTCAATTGCAGCTCTTACCTATGCCATTGCGAAGGTCTCTCGGCCAGAGAGAACTCTTGGTCGACTGTGAAAGCTCTCTTCTAGGAGGCGAGGATGAGGATAGCGGCTCTATTCCTATTAGCGGCTTTGCCGGTCTTGGCAACCACCATCCATGTCCCCGCTGACGAACCAACGATCCAGGCTGGGATTGATGCCGCTGATCCAGGAGATGTGGTCCAAGTCGCCGCTGGTGTGTACACCGGCGCTGGAAATCTCGATCTTGATTTCAGTGGCAAAGACATATCCGTGATCGGTTCAGGTTCAGAGTCTTGCATTATCGAGCTGGGCGATGGCCATTTCGGTTTCCGATTTGAGAACGGTGAGAGCCGAGATGCCTTACTCCAAGGCTTCAGGATTCAAAACGGCTACATGTATGTCGGATGTACAGGTATTCGAATCGATGGAGCTTCTCCCACCTTGAAGGATCTTGTCCTATACGATCATAGGCAGTCCAGTATGGGGAACCGCGCAGTTGGGATCAACTGCAACGAGGGCTCCCCTCACTTGGAACTTGTACAGATTCTCGCTTGCAGAGGGGGTGGCGTTGAATTCCAGGGAGGAGCCCCCGAGCTGACGGATGTGCTGATTCAGGGATGTTCCGGTGGCGAATGGGGGTCTGGAGGTGGACTTGTTTGCGATTCCAGTTCCGCCATCCTAACACGTGTGATCTTCCTGGATAACTCCACATACTGGGGGGAGGGAGGAGCTATGTTGATCTATGGCTCGCCCTCCCCGACACTCATCGATTGCGTTTTTTCAGGAAACTCAAACTACGATGAATTCGCCTCCGAAAGCCATGGTGGCGCGATTTGGTGCGGCAACTCATCCCCAATACTTCAAGGCGTGCGCTTCATAAACAACTCAAGCAATTGGGGTGGAGCCATGTTCTGTATCGATAGCAATCCGACTCTCTATGAGGTGACTTTTGAAAACAACAGTTCATCAGACTTTTTAGGCTTGCCTGCGGGTGGAGCTATTGCTCTGGATAACTCCACAGGATTGATCGAATCATGCACGTTTTATGGTAATGACAATGACGGAGGGATGGGTGCATATGGAATGGGAGGGGCCATATTCTGTCAAAACGGGTCATCTCCGCACATCGCAAATTCCATCATTTCATTCTGCGATGCTGGTCCAGGGATCTATGCCGACAGCTCCTCCCACCCAACCCTTGAATGCAATGACATCTTCGGAAATGCAGATGGCCCTTTCGGAGGTTCGATGCCCGATGTTATCGGCATCGATGGGAATATTTCCTTAGATCCAATGTTTTGCTTGGACAATCATCCATGGGAACCACTTTCCCTCGATAATGATTCACCCTGTGCTGCGGCCAACAATGATTGTGGTACACTGATGGGCGCATATCCAGTCGCATGTGATTTTGCAATGTTCACCCTCTCAGGACAAGTAATAAATCCTGAAGGTGAACCTATTGCCGGGGTTGAGTTTGTTGGTTTTGATCCGCCTCAAGTAACTGATGAATCGGGATGTTTCCATATAACTCTGCTTGAGGGCTGGTCAGGAAGGCTACTACCGAGAATGATGGGATTCACATTCGACCCACCCTGGGTTGATTTTGAAAATCTATCCGAAAGCCACATCAATCTTGATTTCACAGGCCAACGAAGCACCCTGCACCGTGTTCCTGAGGATCATCCTGATCTACGTGCTTCCATAACTGTCGCCCTCAGCGGTGACACCGTGTTGGTTGCACCTGGTGTGTATTCGGGAGCAAGTAATCGAGACCTCGATTTCATGGGTAAAGATTTGAACCTCATCGCTGCCGAGGGAAGCGAGGAAACTACGATCGACTGCCAATCGCAGGGACGCTTTATCTATTTCCATAGTGGAGAAACTGAACAAGCCATAGTCCGCGGTTTCAAGGTCGTTAATGGCCGAGGAAGCAATGGGGGAGCCATTCACTGCGATAATTCCTCACCTCAATTCTACGATGTTACGATTGAGAACTCACACGGAACTGAATCAGGGGGCGCTCTGTGCTGTCGTGGAGAATCCATGCCGTATTTTGAGGATACTCGGCTACTCGGGAACACAACCTTAGGCCCCGGTGGTGCAGTCTCTGTTCAAGATGATAGCCAAGCAAGATTCAATCAGATTCTTGTCTCTCGCAATATCTCTGATGCGAATGGTGGAGGATTCCACTGCAGTCAATCCTCGAATCCGATGTTGACCCAGGTCACTATTGTTGGAAATGAGGCTAATGAGAATGGCGGTGGAATCTTTACCACAGACGACACAGTCCTTTTGGCTGAAGATTGCATCATTGCGTTCAATATTGGAAACCGTGGACTCTATGCATTCAGCAATTCGACAATGGCCATCCAATGTTGCAATGCATTTGGAAACGTTGCCGGAAACTATGGTGGCACACTCAGTGATCAAACTGGAATCTCAGGCAACATTTCTGAGAATCCAGTTTTTTGTGATCCAATTTCTGATGATTACACTCTGGATTATTCATCCCCCTGCTTACCCGAGAATAATAGTTGTGGTGTTTTGATGGGCGCATACGGGCCGGGTTGCGGGGATCCTACGGAATCCCCGGAGATGATTCACGTATTCAGCTTGTCCCCAAACACGCCCAATCCCTTCAATCCGACGACGCAATTGAAGTTCTCAGTGCCGACTGCTGGGAATGTGTCGCTGGAAATCTTCGATGTTACTGGCCGGCTCGCGGCCACTGTCATTGATGACCCTAATCTAGAGAGTGGTTGGCATACGGTTCAATGGTCGGCACGCGATAACTCCGGCAAGCGACTGTCTTCGGGCGTTTATTTTCTAAGACTCGAGGCGAATGGGATGGTCGCATCACAGAAGATGATTTTGATGAAGTAGCGTTGACTCCCTTCGATGGTGCCATCGTACCATAGTCAAAATGGAGGCGAGGATGAGGATAGCAGCTCTATTCCTATTGGCGGCACTGCCAGTGGTCGCATTGACCATCCATGTCCCTGCTGATCAACCGACGATTCAGGCTGGAATCGATGTGGCCTCAGAGGGCGACACCGTGATCGTCGCGTCGGGTACCTACACGGGAGATGGCAACCGCGACCTGGACTTCGGCGGAAAGGAAATCGCGCTCATCGGGGCCGGTATGGATCTCACGATTCTGGATGTCGAAGGCGTGTCCGGTTCAGGAGACAGCCACTTCGGAGTCAAGATCACAGGCGGACAGGGCCGCACGACGCTTCTTCAGGATCTGACCATCCTGAATGGGTATATGTATGGGCAGGCTTCCGGACTACTGATCAGCCAATCCTCTCCCACGGTTCGCGGTGTAGCGGTCCGCGAATGCAGCACCGGATACTATGTGAGAGCCGTCGTCTCCTACGATGGAGCGCCTCTGATTGTCGATTGCGTCGTCGCCCATTGCAGTAGCGGAGGAATCAGTTTGAGTCATGGCGCGCCAGAATTGGTGGATGTCGATGTGTATAGCTGCGGGAGTTACCAGAGTGGCAACGGCATCAACTTGGCGGGCACAGATGCAGTCCTTACCCGTGTTCATGTTCGTTTCAATATGAATCCAATTGTTGGTGGCGGGATATACATCTCTGGAGGTAGTCCTGTTTTATCGGATTGTCTGATCGAGGGTAACTGGGCTCAGGATCAATTTGTCGGGGAAGGTGGCGGCGTATTCTGTGGTCACTCAAGCACCGCGGAATTCAATGGCTGTCGTTTCCTCGACAATGTAGCCGGTAACAAGGGGGGGGCACTCTCTGTCTATGAGGCAAGCCCGACACTTATCGACTGCTATTTTTCCGAGAATGACGGTGGCTATACGGGAGGGACGATAGCCTATACCGTTGGATCAGGCGTGCTGCGAAACTGCACAATCGTCCGCAGCCTTGGCGGAGCTGTGTTTGCTTCGCATGAGTCCTCCACCCCGACCATTGAAAACTGTATTTTGGCGATGTCGGAAAGCGGAACGGGTGTGCGAGCGGAGATAGGAGCCCTACCGAACATATTATGCTCGGACATCTTCGATCATCCCGGAGGTCTGTTCGGCGGCGAGATGCCCGATGTGATCGGGATCGCTGGCAACTTCTCCGCCGACCCGATCTTCTGCGATCCTAGTGGAGGCGATTTCCGTATCTGGGCCGACTCCCCCTGCGCTCCGGGGAACAACGAGTGCGGCGTTCTGATCGGAGCTTTGCCTGTCGGATGCGGGACAGCGACGAAAGCTACCACTTGGTCCGAAGTGAAGGCTCTCTTCTAGGAGGCTAGGATGTCTACGAGAATTGTAATCCTCATTTCAGCAGTTCTCCTCATGGTATCCACGCCCTTGTCAGCGACCTACCCGGATTTCATCGGAATCTTCGCTGACGAAGACGCGATAGTGAACGACGGGGACATCATACCCTACGCTTACTTCAACCTTTACATCGTCGCATTCATTCCGAACATTGCGCAGATGACGGGGGCTCGCTTCAAGATCGAGAACTGGCCGGGAGATCCCGGCTATCCGGTGGGCGTGACGACGCTCTATCCGACTTCCGATCAATGGTCCGGCGACTTGAGCACTGACTTCGAGATCACTTGGCCGGAGATCCAATTCGGTCCATTTGTCACAATCTTGAGGGCGGAACTATTAATGTTCGATCCGGAATGGATCGGGGAGGACTACATGATCGCAATCCGGGCGGGTGATGTCTGTCATTGCATTCGGATCGTCGATGGGGAAAGCACTTCGCACGGCGTGCGGGGCTGTGGATTCTGCTTCAACCTCAGCTACCCAGAGGACTGTTACCTTGATTGGACCTGCGTCCGGGGTGAGGTCGAAAGCCGGGGCGAGTCATGGGGTCTTGTAAAGTCTCTCTACTGAAGCCTAGAGCCGTTTCCACAGTCCTTCCCCAAGCCAATTATCCGCTTCCCAGCCACCTAGAAACGACGATCTCCAAACGGATGACCCGTAGCTCATCTTGACTGGAGATAGCCCATTCCAGCGGAATGAGCATCGGGCGAACTCATGAACCCTGCCGCTGAAAACCAAAAACTAGCCACAGATTGGATGAGGTCCTAAGCATAAACTCCCACCCCATCTTTTTCGGGGGGTAGGGGGGCGTTTTTCGTTGGAAGTCATTTCGATTGAATTGAGTCAGGATTACGATCTGCGGCACCCCCATTGTTGCTATGGCAATCCTCTCCTCAATGCTGATGAAGCTTGCAAACCTAGGCGCAACATAGCACCCGCATAGCACCGGCGGGCGGGCCGCATACGACAAAGGGCCCGCCTTTCGGCAAGCCCTTGTCTTCATTCATCTTTACGGTACGCCCAGGAGGATTCGAACCCCCAACCTTCTGGTCCGTAGTTGCTTAAAGGGCAATCTTGAGAGATCTCTATATCATTCGATGCTTGAGTCACAATGACTTAGCCCACTGAGATTCATCCTGTATCCCTGATATCGTCAGAGAGTGGGTACAAATTGGGTACATCATGAGGTGCGACATCCCCTTGATTTGAGCAACCCGTATCCTCATCTAGACTTGGAGACATTCTATAGTGTCAGGTCAGTTTTAGTATCGAGTGAATTCCTTGATACGTGGTAAATAGAAGTAGCGTGCCCCCC
>RRYU01010660.1_pt2 | contig 63973 bp, 52 predicted proteins | sample 2162651 | NCBI WGS metagenome assembly RRYU01 (sample SAMN10267283, study PRJNA491782) | microbial mat metagenome | isolation source: biomat in the production well | place: Japan: Minami-Kanto gas field, natural gas well KTG3 | collected 2017-06 | reverse complement strand
AAGGAGCACGGGAATGCTTGGTAAATTCGTGGGGATCCCTCAGGGTCTGTCCCCTAATGTTCTAGGAAGTGTATTGTCTTAAAATGGTTTTAGATTCTGATAAAGCAAAAAAAGCCCGCTTTCGCGGGCTTCTTCAATTCAGCTAACTTGAGATTAAGCTTTACGCTTGTTCTCAAGAATGTCGTGAATGATGGGTGCCAGTACCAGTTCCATGGCATAACCCATTTTACCGCCGGGAACAACAATCGTGTTACGGCGTGACATGAACGAGTTAGGGATCATGTTCATCAGGTATGGGAAATCAACACCAAATTTCTTTGGATCACGGAAACGGATGATAACAAAGCTCTCATCAGGGGTCGGGATATCACGTGCGATGAAAGGGTTTGAGGTATCAACAGTCGCAACACGCTGGAAGTTGATATCAGTGTTGGAGAACTGCGGAGTAATGTAGTTTACATAGTCAGGCATACGACGCAGGATGGTGTCGACAATCACATCTGCACTGTAACCACGCTGTGAATTATCACGGAAAATCTTCTGAATCCACTCCAGGTTTACAACAGGTACGACACCAATTCCCAAATCAACCTGTCCGGCGATGTCAACTTCATCTGTTTTTACCAGACCATGCAGGCCTTCATAAAACAGGAGATCGGTCTTTTCTTTAATATCTTCCCAGGGAGTGAACTGTCCGGCGGTGTAGTTGGTACCACCCAGACGCTCGTTGTGGAATACGGCCTCTTCATCACTGTGGATGTAGTAACGACGCTTACATTTGCCTTTTTTGCCATAGGCCTTGAACGTCTCTTCGATTTTATCAAAGTGGTTTGCTTCAGGGCCGAAGTGGCTGAAGAAGTTGTTACCGGCTGCATCATGTTTGGCTGTGGCTTCTTTGAATGCTGCGCGATCAAGGCTGTGGAAGCTGTCGCCCTCCATGACCAATGGGTTAATCTTTTCACGGAAAAAGATGTGCTCAAATGCGTTTTTAACCGTTGTGGTTCCTGCTCCGGATGAGCCAGTAACCGCAATAACTGGATGTTTAACAGACATGAGGTGCTCCTGAAATGTTGAGTTGTCTCATTATTAAAAAATTAAAGTTCGATTATTGTACCTGAAAATAGTTCCTTGGCTATCGGGAGTTTTCAATTAGCCAATTGTAAAAATTTATTGCTCTCTGGCAATGGCACGATAGCCAATATCACGGCGGTACTGCATGCCATCCCATTGAATCTTTGCTGCCAGCTCATAAGCGGCTGCTTGTGCCTCGGCAACGCTGTTTCCGAGTGCCGTTGCACATAAAACGCGACCTCCGGTAGTTACTACATCGCCATTATTGTTTATGGTGCCGGCATGGAATATTTTGGCATCGTCAGTATCAGCGCGATCCAGTCCATGGATCACATCGCCCTTGGGGTAATCACCAGGATAGCCTTTGGCTGCGAGTACCACACCAAGGGCAGGGCGGCTGTCCCATTCAATGCTTGCCTGATCCAGTGTGCCATCAAGCGCACTGTTACATAGTGATACCAAATCAGAGTTAAGACGCATCATAATCGGCTGGGTTTCCGGATCGCCAAAGCGACAGTTGTACTCAATAACTTTGGGTGTGCTATCGGTGGCAATCATCAACCCGGCATAGAGGAATCCGGTGTATGGGTTCCCTTCAGCGGCCATGCCTTCCACTGTGGGTTTAATCACCTCATCCATAATGCGTTGATAGACAACATCTGTCACAACAGGGGCAGGGGAGTAGGCACCCATTCCACCGGTGTTAGGGCCGCTATCGCCCTCTCCAACGCGTTTGTGATCCTGGCTGGTTGCCATGGGTAGAATGTTTTTCCCATCGACCATAACTATGAAGCTTGCCTCTTCCCCTTCCAGGTACTCTTCAATTACTACTCGATGTCCGGCGGCACCAAAGGCATTACCTGCGAGCATATCCCTTACAGCAGCTTCTGCTTCGTCCTGTGTCATTGCAACAATTACGCCCTTCCCGGCAGCGAGACCATCAGCCTTGATGACGATGGGAGCCCCTTTCTCTTTAAGGTATTCCAGAGCCGCGTCTAAATCTTCAAAGTTTGCATAGTCTGCGGTGGGGATGTTGTGACGCGCGAGAAAGTCCTTGGTAAATGATTTGGAGCCTTCCAGTTGGGCAGCCCCTTTTTTGGGACCAAAACAGCGTAGACCTTCCGCTTCAAAGGCGTCGACAACACCAATGACTAAAGGCGCTTCCGGGCCGACAATCGTCAAATCAATCTTGCTCTGTGTTGCAAAGACAATCAGCTTTTCAATCTCTTCGACGCCAATATCGACATTGGCGATATTTGGCTCACGGGCAGTACCGGCATTTCCGGGTGCGACAAAAACCTGGGTGACGTCGGCTGATTGTGCCGCTTTCCATGCCAATGCATGCTCTCGTCCGCCACTGCCGATAATTAGTACTTTCATGTTTACTACCCTTTAAAAACTGGATGATTCATCAATAATGCCGATGGATCTGATTGTATTGAATATTCTTTTTGTAGATTCTGACATATCAGGATGACATCATAATTAAAATATGGGTCATATCCACTAAAACAGGGATCCTGTTATTTGTTTTGATTAACAACCTGCGCACTACTGTTTTGTCGAGGCGGGTTGTTATTCATTACATAGCGTGCAGAATGATAATAGCCATAGGCGATGGCTTCCATCCGTTTTGCCAGTTCAGGTTGCTGATCAAGATAATTCTCTCTTGGATTATCTGTGCCCAGCTTAAAGAGCTGTTTTTCAGCACCGTTTTCGCGCATTCTAAAGTAGTAGCCATCACCAATCACCCCGATTTGCGGGTTACTACTGTGGGTTATGGTAAAGGCATAACGCTCATTATCGTAATCCGGATTAAACAGATCCCGCCCAAAGGTATTGTTGATATGAGGGTGGTTGGTCAGGCTGGCGATGGTGGTCAGAACATCTACTTCGGATGCGATTTTTTCATTACGTTGTGGTTGCTTGAGTAGCTCTGGCGCATAAATCACAAAGGGTACTCGGTAGCTGCCCAGGCCAAGCTGAGTCTCCTGTAGCAGTGAATGTTTACCCGCATCATGGTTAATTCCATGATCGCCAAAAAAGAGAAAGACGGTATTGTCAAAATAGCCGGCCTGTTTTACTTCCTGCATAAAGTGGCCAATAGAGTGATCCATAAAACGATAGGCGTTGTACTCTTCGACTGATTCAAATCCATGTTCGTTCACATCTACATCGGGAGACTCCAGACTAAAGCCTGCGTTATCTTCGGGAATGGTATAGGGACGATGGTTACCAGAGGTTTGAATAACCGCAAAAAAGGGCTTCTTCTCCTGCTTTAAAACCTGGTGTGCCTCCCGGAACAGATCCAGATCCGAGATCCCCCAGACATCAATTCGCGGAGACTGGTAGCTACCCTCTTCATAAATATTCAGGCCGGGAATGTTTCGTGATAGTAGTGCCCGTATATTACGCCAGCTCGCACTTCCGCCCAGAAAGTAATACTTTTCATATTCCTCAAAGGCGTTGATTAGCATGTGTTGATCCACAATCATCGGATTACGTGAAGAGGTATCGCCTAACTGGACGTCTGGAATGCCGGTGGTAAAGGCGAAAACAGATCGTGCAGTACCGGTATGGGGAGTGAAAAAATTGGGAAAGTAGTAGCCATTGTTGGCGATATCATCAAAGTAGGGTGTGGTATTGAGATGGTTACCTGACAGACTGGCCTTATAGCTGGCGAAGGATTCCAGAATGACCACAATCACATTTGGTTTGGTGGAGATTTGACCGACTGGCTTAATGTTTCGAGAAAAATTAAAGGACTCTTTGTCAGGTGAGGTTACCCCCAGATAGCTGGCTATGGTTTCATACGAAGAGTCTACCTTGTTCTGATCATAGGCCATGCCACCGTTGAGGTAGGTATCACTGAAATAGAGTACCGGGTTAAGCGCTACCTGTGCAGCAAAGGCGTGGGTGCCAAAAAATGCATCGCTCCAGCGCAGTGGATACCAGGAAATCTTGCCGTAAATGCCAAAGAAAAAGATAACAACCAGCAGGGTATTAAGCACTATCTGACGCAAGCGTCGCCCTGGTTGATAGGGGGCAGCAGCATAATGTAACTGCAACAGGGAAAAACCCTTCAAGGCGAGCATGAATGCAAGTAAACCACACATAAAAATGGGAATAACCGGATAAGACTGCCACACCATCTCCGCGGAGATCATCAGATTATCTGCAAAGCGCAGCACTGTTGAATCAACCCGAATATTAAGATAGGCATAGTGCCCGAAATCCAGCATGTAAAAACTGATGATGACACTAGAAGCAAGGGTCAGATAGGCCTGCCACAGGCGATGTCCATACTTGCTGAAAGGCGAAAACCACGAAACCCAGCCAAGGATTAAAACAGGAGTCAAGGTCAGTAGCGCCAGACGCAGGTCAAACTTTAAACCGATATACAGAGCCTCAAGTGCGGTGGCGAACCCCAGTGGATCTGCCGGATTATTAAATGTGATGAGAAATCCCAGACGTAACAGAAAAAACAGTGCGGTTAGGGTAACGGCAGTGGTTGTGAGAAAACGGAAAAAGGGGGCGATGGTCAACATTAAGAATATTTTTTGGCTCATGTTTATGGGTACGCTTAACAATCAGGACGTCCCGCGTTAAAGTCGGGCATTATACCCCATCTATTCATGATTTCAGAAACAGACATTTTGCGATGAAAATTTTAAAAAAGATTGGTTCTGCACTTCTACTACTGCTACTACTGATTGGCGTTGGCAGAAGTATACAAATTTATGCTCAGAGTCAATATCATGGTGACAGAGCGCCCTATTTACAAATGGCTGGTAGTGATCAAATCACGATTCGCTGGGACAGTGCAGACGAACGTGTAGGAAAGGTGATTTATGGTGTAGATAAAGCACAACTGGAACAGGTAGAGGAGGCACTGGCAGGTACAGCACATCAGATTACCCTGCAGGATCTGCGACCAAACCGTCAATATTACTATCAGGTAGAGGGGTATGAGCTGTCGACTTTTCATACTGCACCCGTTAAAGGCTCGACTCGGCCCATACGTTTGTGGGTACAGGGCGATCCGGGCTATTTCACCAAGCACACCCGTAAAGTAAGAGATAGCGCTTTGCAATGGATGGCAGAACATCCACGTCGCGATCTGCCTGCAATGGATCTGTGGCTGACCACCGGAGATAACGCCTATAAATCGGGCAAGGCTAAAGAGTTCCAGAAGGAGCTGTTTGATGCCTATCCGGAATTACTTGCAACCACCCCCTATATGCCGACCTATGGCAATCATGATGCAAGGCGCAAAGCGTTTGAAAAGAGTTTTAGCTTCCCGGAGAAAGGGCAGTTGGGTGGTGTTCCTTCAAACACCTGGCGTTATTACAGTCTGGATTATGGCAATTTGCACCTGGTCTTTCTCGATAGTGAGTCGAGTGAAATTGCTGTAGATAGTGAGATGGTGGATTGGCTTCATCGTGATCTCAGTGCTACACACCAAACATGGAAAATAGTGATGATTCATCATCCACCCTATACCAAAGGCTCTCATGACTCAGACAGCCAAACAGATAGTATGGGAAGAATGGGCAAGGTTAGAGAGATCATAGTGCCAGTTCTCGATATTTATAATGTGGATCTGGTTTTAAATGGACATAGCCATATCTATGAGCGCTCTCATTTAATCGGGTGTCATTATGGTGACTCAACCACCTTTAATGAAAAGATGGTGCTGGATAATGCATCTCCCTATGAAAAGGGTTACGGAGAGTACAGCGGGACAGTCTATGCAGTGGTAGGTGCCTCGGCAAAACTTGATGATGGCCCTCTGGATCACCCTGCAATGAGTGTATCGTTAAAAAAACGTGGTTCACTGGTAATCGATATTGATGATGATGTGTTAAGCGCGAACTACATATCCAAAAAGGGTAATGTGCTGGATCAGTTTGTGATTAAAAAGGTGCTAGGTAAGGCTGGTGTTAACAACGGATGTCATCAATCCTGAGCTTATTGAAAGCGTGAGCGTACCTCATCCATCAGAGCCTCAAGTTCTTTTCTTACTTGCGGGTTTTGTGTGCGATATTTTACCCCCTCATCCTGAATAAACCTCAGGTGCTGCTCAATGTTTTGAGCTGATATAGCCACCCCGAAAGGCTCGTCCAGATCATTGTAAAGACGCTTGATCACCAAATCACCCAGCTCCGATGTGTAGTGGGAGCCCTCCCAATAACCAAACATCAGGGTTAGGGCATCATCTTTCTCGGGCAGTGATTCGGTTGTATAACGGTTATACCCACTAAAATCGATGAGAGATGCCGGTGATACCTGTGCCAGAGTTGCCTCCTCTTCAATAGCTGTCACAAGTGCTCGCTTCCACGTTTTTATATCATCGATTACTCCTGTTATCTCCCATGCCTCCCAGAATCTCGCATGTGAAGGCGATATAAAAAGTCGAAGATCAATATTCGACTGATACGCTAATCGCAGTAACTTTCTGAAACTTCCAGGTTTTGCAATGGTACCAATTTCTGAAAACTTATGCTGTCTGGAGTGGCTTCCCCACTTTTCCATAATACCGCGTTCAAGCTCTACAAACATTGCATGGTGACCTCCTTTGGAGCTAACACGTTGCTGGCGAATTTTTGGTTGATGGCGCTGATAACGAATGGTTTTAATACTGGAACGCAGTGCATCTAACGATAACAATGAGGGAAGTAAATCTTCTATGGTCACGCCTAACAGATGCCTGTTAGGGGAGCCATCCTCATTGATGTTCAGACGTTGAGTCCGATAGTTATCCTCACGATGATCACCGAACATAAAATAATCGAGACCAATGATAACCGTTTTTAAAGGGGATATAGATTGAGCATGCTGCAGGTAACGGTAGTTTTCATAAATACTGGAGCTGGCAAGTGCCAGGTTATAAACATTTAATCCATGCCAGTAATCCTGATTGATATTCAGGTTAAGTGCACGGGATGTACCCAGTATTACTACCTCCGGTTTAATGTAATTTAGTTGATATGCCTTGCTAAGTCGTTGGCGATTTTTAGTTTCCGGTTTTTGAAGATTAATACCTTCAAGCTTTGGGGATGCAAACAGTCCGTATGGGTCAATGATACGGTTAAAAGCTGCTGTCGCTACTAGCGTTGTCGTTAAAAGAGCCATCAATAGTTTCAGGTATTTATTCATATTTATGGTACCTAAAACTGGAAGTAGAGAAACTCACTCATTTGTGAGAGTGAGAGGATTGTCCATAGTGCAATAAACAGAATGAACAGCAGCCATTTAACCGAAGGCTGCCATTGGAAAAAACGAGCTTTAAGTTCAATATCCTGCTCATGGGCAGGACGGTATTTTCCAATCATTTGCAAGGTGTTGGGCGCATACCAGACAAACAACAACAAAACCACAATCAGAATCAGATCGTTGCCTCCTTTGAAGTAGTTCAAATGGGCAAACTGCCATCCAGCATGACTAAGCAGATCTCCAAATAAACCTTCCGGTACGTCTCCGGGCCAGATAATGCCATTGAGTCCAGCCATCGCGCCTATCATTGCATTGGCTGTTGTTACATCAGCAGCTCTAAAGTAAACCCATGCTATAGAAACTGCCAGAAAGGTCAGCATTTGTGCGGTAAGTGTGCCGACTAAAGAGGTCTGCTGCAGATCACTTCCCATTGCTTTTCTGATTCTGTGCCAAAGGTGGTTAATACACAGGTAGATGCCATGCAGACCTCCCCAAATAATAAAAGTCCAGGCAGCGCCATGCCAAAGCCCGCCGATCAACATGGTCAGCATCAGGTTGAGGTAACGTCGGGTTGTCCCCTTACGATTACCTCCTAATGGTATATAGAGATAATCACGCAGGAATCGTGAAAGCGTCATATGCCAACGTCGCCAGAAATCAACAATATTGGTGGCCTTGTAGGGAGAATGAAAATTGATTGGCAACACAATTCCAAACATATAGGCAAGACCTACAGCCATATCTGAATATCCGGAGAAGTCAAAATAGAGCTGGAATGAGTAAGCAAATGTACCGCGCCATGCTTCAAAGAAGGTCAGTAACTCACCATCTCTGGCAGCATTGAATACCTGCGTGGTATAGGGTGCCAGGTTGTCTGCAATGATGACCTTTTTGAACAGGCCAATAAAAAATATGGTCAAACCTACCGCAAGAAATTTTGCGTGAGGAGAATAGATCTCCTTTTGTGCAAACTGTGGCAGCATTTCACGATGATGAACAATCGGGCCTGCTATCAACTGGGGAAAGAAGGTGACAAACAGGCAGTAGTGAAGAAAATTATATTCACGGGTTTTATGCTGATAGGCATCGATCAAAAAAGAGATCTGTTGAAAGGTAAAAAACGAGATTGCAAGTGGGAGCAGAATGGGTGCTGTTGTCAGATCAACACCCGCAACGATGCTGATGTTTTCAAGAAAGAAGTTGGCATATTTGAAATAACCCAGCAATGCAAGGTTTGCGCTAATGCCAATGATTAATAACCATCGGTGTTGCCGGTTTGAATAGCCAGCAAGACTTAGTTGTGAACCCAGTGCATAGTTAAACAGAATCGAGCCAACGATCAGTCCGAGATAGGCGGGGTTCCACCAACCATAGAAGAAAAGTGATGCCGCTACCAGCCAGCTGATCGCCGCCCGGTGATGCCCACGCCCGCCGATCAAAAAAAACAGCAGCAGAGTCAGAGGTAAAAAAAGAAAAATAAATTCGTAGGAGTTAAACAGCATGGGCTGAAAAAAAAGCCACTACAACATTATCGTAGTGGCTTTTATTTGTCTGCTAGTGACGGAAGTGGCGCATGCCGGTGAAGACCATTGCCATACCATGTTCATTGGCAGCGGCAATGACTTCATCATCACGCATCGAACCACCGGGTTGGATAACTGCAGTAATACCCGCAGCAGCAGCGTTGTCGATACCATCACGGAACGGGAAGAAGGCATCAGATGCCATGACTGAACCGGGTACTTCCAGTCCGGCATGCTCTGCTTTGATGCCTGCAATACGTGCTGAATTAACCCGGCTCATCTGTCCTGCACCAACGCCTATGGTCATACCATCTTTGCCATAGACTATCGCATTTGATTTGACATATTTTGCCACACGCCAGGTAAAGAAGAGATCCGCCAGTTCCTGTTCGGTTGGTTGACGTTCAGTAACAATTTTTAACTCGTCGGCACGTACCATTCCCATATCACGACCCTGTACCAGCAGGCCACCGTTAACACGCTTGAAATCAAAGGCATTACACTCTTGTGCAGACCAGTCACCACAGGCGAGTAAGCGGACATTTTTCTTTTCGGCAACCACTTCCAGTGCCTCGTCTGAGACAACAGGAGCGATAATCACCTCGACAAATTGACGATCGATAATGGCTTTTGCTGTAGCAGCATCAAGCTCGCGGTTAAATGCAATAATGCCACCAAAGGCTGACTCAGGATCAGTCGCATATGCACGATCATAGGCTTCGAGCAGGGTATGTGCTTTAGCTACGCCACATGGATTTGCATGTTTGACAATCACACAGGTAGGGCTTTCGTTATATTGCTTCACACACTCCAGTGCTGCATCGGTATCACCAATGTTATTGTATGACAGCTCCTTGCCCTGAAGTTGGCGAGCAGTAGCTATGGTGCCGATCTCTGGTGCCTGTTCGACATAAAACGCAGCCTGCTGATGCGGGTTTTCACCGTAGCGCATCTCCTGCTTTTTAATAAACTGTGCATTGAAAGTGCGCGGGAAGCTGTTTTTACTGCCATCCTTTTCAATTGCGCCAAGGTAATTGGCGATGGCACCATCATAATTAGCCGTGTGTTCAAAGGTTTTAACTGCAAGATCAAATCGGGTCTCAGCACTGATGGCGTTATCATTGTTTTCCATCTCTTGTAACAGACGATCATAGTCCAGGCTATCCACAACCACTGTTACCGAAGCATTATTTTTTGCGGCAGCGCGTAGCATGGTAGGGCCACCAATATCAATATTTTCAATGGCATGTTCCAAAGAGCAGTCAGGGTTGGCTACAGTCTGTTCAAACGGATAGAGGTTGACCACGATCAAATCAATGGGGTTAATACCATGTTCTTGCATCACCACCTCGTCCGTGCCGCGACGACCAAGAATACCGCCATGAATTTTTGGATGTAGTGTTTTTACCCTACCATCCATCATTTCCGGAAATCCGGTGTAATCAGAGACCTCAATCACAGCAATGCCTTTTTCGGCGAGTAATTTGGCGGTTCCACCTGTAGAAAGGATTTCGATACCTTTTTTTGATAAAGCTGATGCAAAGTCAACAATACCGGTTTTATCCGATACGCTGATGAGCGCACGCTGGATTTTACTCATGTGGTTATTCCTGTCAGATTAATTATTTATATTTATTCAAGATGATATTGTTTTAATTTTTTTCGCAATGTACCGCGACTGATTCCAAGTATGGTGGCTGTTTTGGTCTGATTTCCACTGGTGTGAAGCAGGGTTCTCTCCAGTAAAGGTTTTTCAACTTCCTCAAGTAAGAGTTGATAAAGGTTACTTGGTTCATGTCCATCCAGATTTGAAAAGTAGCGATCTAATGCAATTGTGACACTCCCGTTAAGAGGTATATGCTGATCGTCTTTTTTTGTCATGCTGCTTGATCCTCCCCCTCGATCAATGCTTTAAAAAATTGTTTAACCATAGCTATCTGTTGCTCTTTGGTATCTATACGGTTAACCGCATTTCTAAATGCGCCACCGTCTCGCTGTCCTTTGCTATACCAGCTGATATGTTTTCTGGCCATTCGTACACCAGTGAACTCACCATAGAACTGATACAGGTTGTGCAAATGACCACAAAGAATATCATGGATCTCCTGTGCAGTGGGATCCGCTAAATGTTCTCCAGTGACTAAATAATGATTTATCTCACGAAAAATCCACGGACGCCCTTGTGCTGCGCGCCCAATCATTACCGCATCGGCTTTGGTGTAATCCAGTACAAACTTTGCTTTCTCAGGGGTGGTGATATCACCATTGGCAATGACCGGTATCGATAGTGACTGTTTTATTGTAGCGATAGTGTCGTATTCAGCTGAGCCACGATAAGCATCTGAACGAGTGCGTCCGTGAACAGCTAATGCCTGTATCCCTTCAGATTCTGCAATTTTGCCAATAACAGCACCGTTACGATGCTCACTATCCCAACCGGTGCGGATTTTGAGTGTTACCGGGATATCGGGCACAGCATTCACAACAGCATGTAGAATTTCACCCACCAGCTTTTCATCACGCATCAGTGCAGAACCGGCGGATACATTACAAACCTTTTTTGCCGGGCAACCCATGTTGATATCAATGATCTGGGCACCAAACTCGACGTTACGTTGAGCTGCCTGCGCCATCAATTGTGGATCGGCTCCCATGATCTGTACTGAACGAGGCTCGGTCTCTCCCTGGTGATTGGCGCGACGTTTGGTTTTCTCGCTTCCCCACAGCAGTGAGTTGGAAGAGACCATTTCAGAAACAGCCATACCAGCACCCATATTACGACATAGTTGTCGGAAGGGTCTGTCAGTCACACCAGCCATGGGCGCAAGGACGAGATTGTTAGGTAGTTGGTAGGGACCGATCTTCATTATTGTGCAAAATTTGTACAGGGAAAGTTCGGGATCATACCTCACATGTCTGGGTCAAAAAAGGTGTATTTGTACTAGATTGGAACATTTTTGTTGTTGGTAATTTTAACCGTGTTACAAAAAAGAATATCTGATCAAGCTTCATGAGTCTTTAGTACCTGGATGAACTAACAAAACCAGCAACGATAAGTCTTTAGTTATGAAGCATAAGATAAATCACACATTGTATCGTAGCGACTCTGGGAAGCCATAATGGGCTTGTTCAGCTCTTCCAGTAATAGATTTCTACAGGTGCGATGAAGTGAAGAAATTAAACTTAAAACCGACTGCTTTCTCACCAGGATCGACGATTTCCAGAAGAACAGGTACCTCTGTCATCGCTTCAATGGCATTAGTTGACATTCCTGAGGGTAAATATTCACTAGCGTTGAAACGACGACTGGCAATGGGATTTTGCTCAATATCGGTCATTTGTAGTTCAAGTAGTGGAAATCTCTGGGTGAATGGGGCGCTATTTCTCAAGGTGCCTGTAATCAATAAGGCATTTGGAAATTCAGGGTGACTTTCTATCGCATGTTCCAGCAGTTCAAATGCCTCGACATTGGAGATATAAGGAAGCGTACACCCTTTTATTAAACACAGTGACTCCAGAACAGGGCGTAGAAAATCTTTTTGAGACAGGGTCTCGCGCTGGATTAATAGATACTGTGCTACTGCACCAAGGCTTAGAAATATCACGCCCAATAGCCATAATGATGATTTGGGGCGGGGAGAATCTCTAAGCGAAGATGTTATTTGATAAGGAACATCAGCGGTTGCTTTTTCTGCGGTCAGGGGCTTGCTGGTTTTATTTTTTACCAGCTGTTGTTCGATTGCATTAAAGCGAGTACTGCATTCACCACACTCAACCATGCCTTCGGCAATGTTTATGCTTTCACGGTCAATTTTAAAAATTGCATGACATCGGGGACACTGGGTTAGCATGTTGGTCTCATAGCATTTGATAAAGTCACTTGATATTTCATCATTATTTCAGATATTGATGACACACTACAATCTCTGGACTTGTAACACTTTTTAGTGTACATATCTGTTGCATCTATTGTGAATAAATATAACAGGTCATCTGTGTTGAAAATGAAATTATTAAAGAAATATAGCCCGGTACTCATCAGTTCCATAATGATGCTTTTTAGCACTCACAGCAGTGCAGAATTGTCGGGGCTGGCAAAAATACGTTTTATTGATGAAACGCCCTCTAACGGGACAACAAAACTACGTGATTTACAAACAGCAAAAATAGAATTTGGATATACCCAAACCCATAACAATCTGTTTGAGTCTGCGCTGCTTTTTGTCTATGAAGAAAATTTAACCCCGTTTACTCTGGAGCAGGCAGAGATTCGCGTTGACATAGCTCCATTAACCCAATTGCAGTTTGGCATGTCAGCTTTACCATTTGGTCAGTTTGACACATTTATGATTGCAAAGCCGTTAACACTGGAGTTGATGGAATCATTTGAAACCATGGTTGGTATAAACCAAATAACCTCAAAAGGTGAGCTTAGAGCTTTTACCTATATCGGTGACTCCCAAAGTTCTGCGGTTAACCAAATTGAATATGGCTTTGGCTGGAAGGTACCCATTGGTCAAATGGTGAGTGTGGACGTTGGATTTAATTCCAACATTGCCGATAGCAATTTGATCCAGGAGGTTGATGGCGGTGGTGGTGCAGGAACAGTAAACAGGCAAATAGGTGCTGTCGATGTCGTTTTTGAGGTGCAGTGGAAAGAGTACAGCTTGTATCTTGAGAGTATGCAAACCACACGTGCATTTACCAGTGGCGACCTGGGCGGTGCTATTACTCAATCAAAACGCTTAGGGGTGACTCACCTTGAAATAGCACGAAAACTATCGGATAACCATAATGTGTCGGTGTCGTTGCAACAGACAAAAGATGCAGCATTTACCGGGATTCCTCAAACAAGGTATTCATTGAACTACCAGCGTCAACTGCATGAGCGTATCTATTATACGGTTGAGTTATCACAGGCAGAGGATTACTCCATTGCAGATGGAGGTAGTGGTATCAGGAGTAGCGGAGTGGCAATTGAATTGACTACAGAGTTCTAGAGGCTAGAGCCAGCATCAGGTATTACATAAAAAAGCACTGCAAAGAAATGACAAATACTGCCACCAAGAACAAACAGATGCCAAATGGCATGATGAAATGTGAGCCTTTTCCAGACATAAAACACGACACCGAGTGAATAGAAAAGGCCGCCCATTAACAACAGGATGAGGCCACCACTGGCAATATGTTCCAGCATTGGGTTGATAGCAACCACTACCAACCACCCCAGTCCCAGGTAGAGTCCTAGCGATAATTTTTTATATTTCTGCTTTGTTGCGATCTCAAGGATCAGGCCCACAATGGCAATTGACCACACCAGAATAAATAAGGTCCAGCCCCACTCACCACGTAGATTTACCAGGGTAAAGGGAGTGTAAGTCCCGGCGATAAGCAAGAAAATAGCAGCATGATCAAACTGCCTCAGGACCTGTTTAGCCTGTGGATGCCAGATGGCATGATAAAGTGTTGTGGCCGTGTAGAGAATGACAAGTGTCGCACCATAAATACTGCTGCTGATGATATGCCACACATCGCCATAAAGGGTAGAAAAGGCTACGAGTATAGCCAGTCCTGCAATACTTAAAACAGCACCAATGCCGTGAGATATTGCGTTCGCAATTTCCTCAGCAACAGAATAGCGACTCGTGGTGGTGCTGTCTGTAGACATGACGTACTCCTGTGTTCGTATAGGTAGAGCATAGATTGATCAGGTCATTGCTGCAAATATCAACCCTGCTTTATTCCATGCAAACGTACCCAGCCATCAATGACAACTGCATTGTCTATTTTAAACCAGGAGGTATAGGCATTACGAACCATCTCAGTCTGTTCTTCCAGAATGCCGGATAGTACGATATCACCGCCGTTTTGTGTGAGGCTTGATAGTAGAGGTGCCAGTTCAACCAATGGTCCTGCCAGAATGTTTGCTACTAGAAGCGGAACTTGTTTAGGAGTAAAATTCTGGGGAAGAAATACTGAAAGTGTTGATTCAACATGATTCCTCTGTCCGTTATCCATGGTGGCTTCAAGCGCTTGGGGATCCGTATCAATACAGTCGATGTGATTTGCGCCAAGTAGAGCTGCTGCGATGGCTAGTATCCCCGAGCCGCAACCATAGTCAATGACATCATTGTCACCATGATAGTTTTGATCCAGCCATTCAAGACACAAGCGGGTAGTAGGATGAGTACCTGTTCCAAAAGCAAGACCCGGATCCAGAAGGATGTTGGTGGCCTTCGCATCAGGCGCTTGATGCCAGCTTGGTACTATCCATAGACGTTGTCCAAATTGCATCGGCTTAAAGCCATCCATCCATGCACGCTCCCAAACTTGATCCGGAAGTGTCTGTACTTGATGCTCTGGCAGATTTTTCGGTGCCCAGGCAACGGTTAACTGTTGAATTAATGTAGTGATATCTGTATCAGCATCATAAAGCCCTATTACCAGGGTATGTGGCCATACTGGTGTGGTGTTCAACTCAGGTTCATATATAGGCTGATCCTGAGCATCTTTTAATGTAACTGCAGCCGCACCATATTCTGAAAGCAGGTCTGATAAGGCCTCTGCATTTTCCATGGTTGACGGAAAGGTGATTTGAATCCAGCCCATTTAGCAATTCCTGCAATATGTAATAAAAAAGGGCACTACAAAAAGTGCCCCTTGATGACGATTTTTAAAGAATATCTGATTAAGCCGTAAAGCAAGACATAAATCATATGTATACTTAGTAGTAGCCCTGAAATGATCTGGATGGACTTATTCAGGTTTTCCTTATTATCTACTTAGCCAGCTTCTTTTCAAGATAATGAATATTTATACCACCTGCTTTGAAACCTTCATCTGCCATTAATTTACGATGTAATGGGATATTGGTTTTAATACCTTCAATGACAGTTTCTGTCAGAGCAGACTCCATTCTGACAATAGCGGTTTCACGATCCTCAGCATGAGTGATCAGTTTACCAATCATTGAATCATAATAAGGCGGAACAAAGTATCCATTGTAGATATGTGAATCGACCCTTACTCCCAGACCACCAGGCATATGTGAACGCTCAATTTTACCTGGTGAAGGCATAAAGGTATCCGGATCTTCAGCATTCAAACGACATTCAACTGCGTGACCGTTGATATGAATATCTTCCTGTTTATAGGTCAGTGGCATACCTGATGCAATACGCAGTTGCTCACGCACAATATCTACACCGGTAATCATTTCAGTGACCGGATGCTCGACCTGTACACGAGTGTTCATTTCAATAAAATAGAATTCCCCGTCTTCATACAAAAACTCAAAGGTTCCAGCACCGCGATAGCCAATATCAATACAGGCCTGGGCACAACGACCACCTATGAATGCTCTTACTTCAGGTGTGATTCCTGGTGCTGGTGCTTCCTCGATAACCTTCTGGTGGCGACGTTGCATGGAGCAATCACGCTCACCCAGGTGAATCGCATTTCCATGTGTATCAGATAAAACCTGAATTTCAACATGACGTGGATTTACCAGATACTTTTCCATGTAGACAACATCATTGCCAAAGAAAGAACCTGCCTCAGATTTAGTTAACGAAATTGAGTCGAGCAGGGTTGCCTCACTATGAACAACACGCATACCACGACCGCCACCACCACCGGCAGCTTTGATAATGATAGGGTAACCAATCTTTTCAGCCAGTTTGATATTGGTTTCATCGTCATCACCCAGCGGTCCATCTGAACCTGGAACACACGGAACACCTGCTTTTTTCATCGCGTTGATGGCTGAAACCTTATCACCCATTAGACGAATGGTTTCAGGTTTGGGCCCGATAAAGGTAAAACCGCTCTGCTCGACACGTTCAGCAAAATCAGCATTCTCTGAAAGAAAGCCATAGCCTGGGTGTATAGCAACAGCATCTGTAACCTCAGCCGCGCTGATTAGGGCTGGTACATTGAGATAACTTTCTGTTGATGATGGTGGGCCAATACAGACCGATTCATCGGCCAGTAAAACATGTTTTAGATCTCTGTCAGCTGTAGAGTGAACCGCAACAGTTTTTATGCCCAGTTCACGACACGCACGTAAGATTCTTAAAGCAATCTCACCACGGTTAGCTATGACGATTTTATCGAACATAGGAACTCCTGGTTATTTGCGATTATTCAATGATGAAAAGGGGTTGTCCGAATTCTACCGGATCACCATTTTCAACCAGTATTGCAGTGATTGTGCCTGATGCATCGGCTTCAATCTGATTCATGATCTTCATCGCTTCAATAATACAGAGCGTATCACCTTTATTTACCGATTTGCCGACTTCAACAAATGGTTTTGAACTTGGAGAAGACGAGCGGTAGAAACTTCCTACAATCGGAGAGGTAACCTTATGACCTGCCGGCTCTTCTTTTGGAACAGATGCTGATGCTACTGGAGCTGCAGCAGGTGCGGGTGCCGCAGCTACGGGAGCAGGGGCAGCATGTGCGTACATGGGTGCAGCAGCCATTTGACTATTGCGACTAATGCGAACTGATTCTTCACCTTCATGAATTTCAATTTCCGCAATACCTGACTCTTCGAGTAACTCAATGAGTTTTTTTACTTTGCGTATATCCATCTGTTATTTACCCGTAAAAATTATACTGTTATACATCACAAGTTATTTTAACTTGCGTAAAATAGCTGTTAATGCCAGTTCATAACCTATAGCTCCAAGGCCACTGATCACACCGCTGGCAATATCTGAAAAATAGGAGTGTTTTCTAAATGCCTCACGATCGTAAACATTTGACAGGTGTACTTCGATAAATGGAATTTTTACCGCAGCCAGCGCATCGCGTAATGCCACACTGGTATGGGTAAATGCCGCAGGATTAATAATAATCCAGTCTATATTCTCACTCAGACTCTGATGAATTCTCTCAATCAGATCACTTTCACTGTTACTTTGAAAGGATGCTAATGAGTGTCCCTGAGCGTCTGCGATGTTTGCAAGATTCTGGTTTATCGAGTCAAGTGTATCCTTCCCATAATGTTCAGGCTCACGTTGACCGAGTAGATTCAGATTTGGTCCATTTATTACCAGCAACTTCGCCATCAAAAATCCACACACCTTTAATGAAGTACGATAAAATCAGGAGAAATATGCAAGTTGTCTGCTATTTCGTTCCTGATCACGTCACGTTATCGTTTAAAACACATGGAGTCTATTGTCCTATAACAGAGTGTTGATGTCCATAATAATCATTATTAATTTCGTGAAAATGTTCACGGTTGCAGCTATCAGGTCGCTAATTGCGTTGAAAATGAGCTTACTAACGTTACCTGGCTAAAATCAGGTTATAGTTGGAGGGGTTATCGCGAAAAAGCGCTATCTACCTGTTTAGCGAAAGCGTCAGCTTCCATATAACCTACTACTCGATGGTTGCGATATTCCATCCCATCCTTACCAAAGAATAATATTGCAGGAGGTCCAATAAGCTTAAAGTGCTTAAGTAATGCCTGATCTGCATCATCGTTGGCAGTGACATCGGCCTGAAGAGTGACAACACCTGATAGCGAGCGAATGACATCCGGATCAGAAAAGGTGTACTTTTCAAACTCTTTGCAGGAGATACACCAGTCTGCATAAAAATCGAGCATTACCCCTTTACCTTCAGCATTGGCCTGTGCAATGGCCTGATTAAGCCCCTCTACACCTTTTATCGTTTTAAAGGTGATATGCGAGCTTGTCGCAGCCTGACCATTCGTAGATACCATTTGAATTGATGTTCCTTTCAGTGGCTGTAACGGATCAGAATTCCCCATGGCAACGCCTGCAAGAATCATTGCACCCTGAAGCAGAAGGATCACACCAATGCCTTTCCACAACTTCTTCCACCCGGAGGCTGCTTCTGCAAGCGGCTCTAGGGTACCCATATATATAGAAGAGGTAATCAGCAGTATTGCCCACAGAGTCATAATGATCGCAGCAGGCAGGATCCGCTCCAGCATCCAGATAGCAACTGCCAGCAGCGCCACACCAAAGACGGCCTTCACCGCATCCATCCAGCCGCCTGCCCGTGGCAGGAACTTGCCCGCAGAGGTACCAATTAATAGTAGTGGGGCACCCATACCCAGGCTAAGTGAGAACAGGGCTATCCCTCCAAGAACGGCATCACCGGTTTGTCCAATGTAGATCAGTGCCCCCATTAGTGGAGGAGCCACACAAGGTCCCACAATAAGAGCAGATAACAGACCCATAATGGCAACACCTGCCAGAGAACCACTTTGCTGGTTATTGCTGATGGTGGCCAGTTTGCTTTGAAGTGCACTGGGAAGTTGTAGCTCATAAAAGCCGAACATTGATAGTGCTAACAGCACAAATATGCCACTGAAGACCGACAGGATAATGGGATTCTGGAATGCGGCCTGCAGATTAGCACCAAACAGGCCGGCAATGATTCCAGCAAAGGTGTAGGTCAGCGCCATTGCCAATACATAAACCAGAGATAGGGTAAACGCACGGCGAGTGGTTAGGCTATCACCCTGGCCGACAATAATACTGGAAAGAATGGGGATCATCGGGAATACACAAGGGGTAAACGCCAGCAATAATCCCAGGCCAAAAAAGAGCAATATCGTGGTAAAGGTATTTCCCGTTGCCAGTGATGCTGCAAGGCTATCCTGTTCTGAAACAGGTGCACTACTCGCTGGTGTGGTGCTTGCAACCTGAGTGGTTTGTGAGCTGTTGCTGACCTTGTCGGCAGCAGAGAGCTTAATCCTGGTTTGCTTTTTTTGTGGTGGGTAGCATATACCGACTTCGGCACATCCCTGGTAACTAACATTTAATTCGATTTCAGCTGCATCGGTACGGGTACGATTAAGGGGTAGTTTTACCTCCACCAGATCATGAAAGACCTCAATACGACCAAAAAACTCATCATCTTTCTCTTCACCCTGAGGAATGATGGCGCTTCCTAATGAAACAGTATCGTTGTTGGCAATGGAGAATTTGAATTTATCTTTATAGAGGTAGTGTTTAGGCTCAATCTCCCAACGTGCAATGACTGTATTGGGATCAATCGCAAAGGCACTATATTTAAACGCCTGATCTGGCTCAAGAATTTCATCCTCATCTGATCCAGAGGTAAACAGACCATTCAAGCCGGTTTCAGAACCTTGTGTAGTTTTGGGCGAAAGAAGTTTAACCTCGCTCTTTTGACGGAACGGTGGATAACAAACCCCTATGTCAGCACATCCCTGGGAGGTTGTTTCTATAATCAGGGTATTGTTACTGTCAGCGACACGTTCAATCGGAATATCAACCGAGACCTGATTGCGATAGATCTCTACTTCGCCAAAATATTCATCATTTTTAATTTTTCCCTTGGGGAAGGCTGGCTCTCCCAGTGAAATGCCATCACTTAAACTTTTAAAACGAAACTTGCTGCGATAAAGGTAATACCCCGGTTCAATCATCCATTGTGCACGAATCAGGTTATGCTCAACCGAGATCACGGAGAGTTTGAATGCCTGTTCCGGTTGTAGCAGTTCATCCTCGGCAAAGGTCTGGGTCCAGGGCAAGATAATCATTGCCAATAGCGTCAGGAGTGATGTTTTTAGTTTCATGTTTTTTTATAAACCTGTTTGCTGGTTAATCCATTCCAGATATGCGGGTAGTCCGTCGCTTATTGGGACTGCAAGCAATTCAGGAAGTTCATAAGGATGATTTTTATCAATATATAGCTGTAACGCGCGGAATTGTCGTTTATGGCTCTTTAAAACTAGCTGAATTTCATTGGATTTTTCGATGTTGCCATTCCAGCTATAGACTGAGGTCACATTTGATGTGAGTGAAACGCAGGCCGCCAGTCCTTTTTCGACCAGATCGGTTGCCATCTTTTCTGCCACCTCAAGATTAGGGCAGGTCGTTAATACAAGTTGATATTCCGTCATTGGTCTATTTTTAACGATTGTGATCACAAAGGATATTAGTAGATTCCACAATAATTCATCATTATTGGTTATACTAAGTCTCTTTATCGCTACAGACCAGAGATGCCGTGTTTAAACCTTTATTAATAATTTTTTTAACCATTCCTGTTATTGAAATCTACCTGTTAATCACAGTAGGTGGATTTATCGGGGTATGGCCAACTGTTGCCCTGGTGGTGATTACTGCGGTTATTGGAGCAACCTTGCTTCGTCTACAAGGTTTGATGACCCTGCAAAAAGCCCAGGAAAATATTGCCCGTGGTGAAATGCCGGCACTGGAAATGCTGGAAGGAATTGTGCTGTTAATTGCGGGTGCACTATTACTGACTCCGGGTTTTTTCACCGATACCATCGGCTTTCTTGCTCTGATTCCTCCTCTAAGGCAGCGTATTCTCAAGACATTGATGGCTCGTGCGGTTGTTGATCCGAATACCCACTTCTATCAATCTGGCGAATTTCGCCAACACAGCAAAACTGATCCACATACCATTGAAGGTGATTACACCCATGAAGAGTGATCCGATCACTTTTATTTCAAACGAATTGCATACACGGGGTTGACTCTTTTCATATCATCACTATTATTAGCACTCTTCATGGGTGAGTGCTAAAAGCGTCCTCACTCTTTGTCCGGTGGATAAGACCACCATTTAAAAAATCTTGAAAAATTGAAGTTTAGGAGAGAATTACACTATGAATATTCGTCCACTGCATGATCGCATTCTTGTTCGTCGCAAGGAAGAAGAGACAGTTAGCGCTGGCGGAATCGTGCTTCCAGGATCAGCGACTGAAAAGCCTAATCAGGGTGAGGTTCTGGCAGCTGGTAATGGTCAAATCCTTGCTAGCGGCGAAGTTCGTCCAATGGATATCAAAGTTGGTGACAAGGTTATCTTCGGTCAGTACGCAGGCACCGCTGTCAAAGTTGATGGTGAAGAGCTGCTGATGATGCGTGAAGAAGACATTATGGCAGTTGTTGAATAACAACCATCGTACCCAACACAGAATTTTATTGAGGAAAGATAAGAAATGAGTGCAAAAGAAGTTAAGTTTTCTGATGATGCCCGTAGTTATATGGTTAAAGGTGTAAACACCCTGGCCAATGCGGTAAAAGTTACCCTGGGTCCCAAAGGCCGTAATGTGGTTCTTGAAAAGAGCTTCGGTTCACCAACGATCACCAAAGATGGTGTTTCTGTTGCCAAAGAGATCGAGCTTGAAAACAAGTTTGAAAACATGGGTGCGCAAATGGTTAAGGAAGTCTCTTCTCAGACTTCTGACGTAGCTGGTGATGGTACTACCACTGCGACTGTCTTAGCCCAATCGATTGTCAACGAAGGCATGAAAGCGGTTGCTGCAGGCATGAACCCAATGGACCTGAAGCGTGGTATTGATAAAGCAGTTGCCGTAGCGGTAAATGCATTAAAAGATCTTTCGACTCCTTGCACCGATAACCGTGCCATTGCTCAGGTAGCTACCATCTCTGCAAACTCAGATTCATCTATTGGTGAAATCATTGCCGAGGCGATGGAAAAAGTAGGTAAAGAGGGCGTTATTACAGTTGAAGATGGTTCCGGCTTTGAAAATGAGCTGGATGTGGTTGAAGGCATGCAGTTTGATCGCGGCTACCTCTCACCCTATTTTGTAAACAACCAGCAATCAATGTCTGCAGAGCTGGATTCACCATACATCCTGTTGTTTGACAAGAAAATCTCTAACATCCGTGATTTACTGCCACTGCTTGAAGGCGTTGCCAAAGCAGGCAAACCCCTGCTGATTATTGCAGAAGATGTTGAAGGTGAAGCGCTGGCGACTCTGGTTGTTAACTCCATTCGTGGTATTGTTAAGGTTGCAGCTGTAAAAGCTCCTGGCTTTGGTGACCGTCGTAAAGCCATGTTACAGGATATTGCTATTCTGACAGGTGGTCAGGTAATTTCAGAAGAAGTTGGCCTGTCTCTGGAGAAAGCAACTCTGGAAGATATGGGAACAGCAAAGAAAGTTGTGATCACCAAAGAGAGCACAACCATTGTTGATGGCGCTGGTAACCACGAAGATATCGAAGCACGTGTTAATCAGGTTCGTGCACAAATCGAAGAAACCACATCAGACTACGATCGTGAAAAGCTCCAGGAACGTGTTGCAAAACTCGCTGGCGGTGTTGCAGTCATTAAAGTGGGTGCTGCTACCGAAGTAGAAATGAAAGAGAAGAAAGACCGCATTGATGATGCTTTGCATGCAACCCGTGCAGCTGTTCAGGAAGGTGTGGTTCCCGGTGGTGGTGTTGCCCTGATTCGTTCACTTAAAGCCGTTCAGGCTGTTGTAGGTGACAACCATGATCAGGATATCGGTATTAATATTGCACGTCGTGCAATGGAAGAGCCTTTACGCCAAATAGCCACCAATGCGGGCGAAGAAGCTTCAGTTATCGTTAATAATGTTAAAAATGGTGAAAATAACTACGGCTTTAACGCGGCTAACAGCACCTATGGTGACATGATCGAGATGGGAATTCTTGACCCGACTAAAGTTGTACGTTCAGCACTGCAAAATGCTTCATCCGTTGCCGGACTGATGCTGACTACCGAAGCAATGGTAGCTGAAAAACCTCAGGAAGGTGGTGCACCATCAATGGGCGGTGACATGGGTGGTATGGGCGGAATGGGTGGTATGGGCGGCATGATGTAATCATCAGCCACTTGTTTCACCAACGCCCATAGCGTTTCAAAAGGCCCGTATTTCATTGAATTACGGGCTTTTTTATTGCCTAACAGGTTGGGGTAAGACTCAAATAACACAGGTAGGTTTGTGTTTTTTTCCCTAAGCCAAACATGGGAATGTATCACCAGAATCAAATGGCCGTGTTTGAAAGACTTTTTTGATAAATAAAAAGCATTCCCCCATTGAACACTATGATTTGCACAATCATGGCAAGGTTGAGCATAGTAGGAGAATAACCAAACCGATAAATATAAAAGGAGTCAGATATGCGTCTTATTTTGTTAGGGGCACCCGGTGCCGGAAAAGGTACTCAAGCTCAGTTTATTTGCGAAAAGTTCTCAATTCCTCAAATCTCCACCGGTGATATGTTACGCGCCCATGTAAAAGCAGGCACCGAGCTGGGTGTTGCGGCAAAGAAAATTATGGATGAAGGTGGCCTTGTTTCTGACGATATCATCATTGGTATGGTCAAAGAGCGTATTACCGAGTCTGATTGTGCCAACGGTTTTCTATTTGATGGCTTTCCGCGCACTATTCCACAGGCTGAAGCCCTGCGTGATCAAGGTGTGAATGTTGATGCGGTAGTTGATATTGATGTAGCTGATGAGGAGATCATCAAGCGTATGAGTGGTCGTCGTGTCCATCCAGCTTCAGGTCGTACCTACCATGTGGTATTTAACCCACCCAAGGTTGAAGGTAAGGATGATGTGACCGGAGATGATCTGATCCAGCGTGATGATGATCAGGAAGAGACCGTTCGTAAACGTCTGGAAATCTATCATTCACAAACAAAGCCACTGGTTGCCTTCTATTCTGACTGGGCTGCGACAGGTGCTGAAAATGCAGCAAAATATATCAATATTCCGGGTATCGGCAGTGTTGACGATATTAAAAATGCTGTTTTTGCAGCGTTAAGCTAAAACAGTTCTACCTGAGGCCATTCTGGCCTCAGGTATTTTTCCGTTGTGATGCTGCTTTCAACAATGTTATAAAGCGGCACATGACACAACAAAACAAACCAAAGATCGGTGTGCTGATTTCAAATCTGGGTACACCCGAAGCACCCACTCCCAAAGCACTTAGAGTTTATCTGGCAGAATTCCTTGCGGATTCCAGAGTAGTTGATCTGCCCCGGATCTTATGGTGGATTATTCTTCATGGCGTCATTTTAAGAATAAGACCTGCCAAATCGGCTGCCGCTTACCGGGAGATCTGGACTGAGCAGGGTTCCCCGTTAATGGTCATTTCCAGGGCACAGTTTAAAGCCATCGAAACCGGGCTTTCACAGGGCACAGATTATGAATATAGCGTGGCTTTAGGAATGCGTTATGGAAAGCCATCACTTGAAAGTGCGATAAAGCAGCTACGTGAGGCTGATGTTGATGAGATCATTGTGTTGCCGCTCTATCCGCAGAATTCCTGCTCTACCACTGCATCGACCTTTGATGTGGTTAGTGAGCTTTTGCGCAAGGGACGTGATATTCCGTCTGTGAGGTTTATCAGTCATTACCATGCTCATCCACTCTATATTGAAGCACTGGCTAATTCGATCCGCGAAGCATGGCAGAACAATCGAGGTGAGAAACTGGTTTTTTCATTCCATGGTACTCCGCAACGCTATAAAGATGAAGGGGATCCCTATTATGAGCAGTGCCTGCAAACCGCAGCGTTGGTCGCATCATCACTACAGCTGGAAGAGTCGCAATGGCGGGTCAGCTTTCAGTCGCGATTTGGACGTGAGCCATGGTTACAGCCCTATACGGATCACCTGCTGCAACAAATGGCCGCAGGTGGTGTCAAAAGGGTGGATGTGATCTGTCCGGGTTTCTCTGCAGATTGTCTGGAAACGCTGGAAGAGATCGCTGTTGAAAACCGTGATTATTTTATCAATGCAGGTGGTGAGGCATTTCAATATATTCCGGCACTTAATAAAAGAGCCGATCATATCAAAGCACTGGTTGAGATCATTAAAAGCAATACCCCGAACTGAAAGGGATTCCACACATAGGTGAAATACCATGTATAATCCGCGCTCTTTGAACATAACCTGTTGCTGTCATGTCAAAACATCTCGAACAATTCAGAAAACGTCGCACCTTTGCGATTATTTCACACCCGGATGCGGGCAAAACCACGTTAACTGAAAAGTTACTGTTATTTGGTGGTGCCATCCAGTTAGCCGGAACGGTAAAAGGACGTAAGGCTGCACGTCATGCGACCTCTGACTGGATGAAGCTGGAACAGGAACGTGGTATTTCAGTCACCTCATCGGTGATGCAGTTTCCATACAGGGAAATGATCGTAAACCTGCTGGATACCCCGGGACACGAAGACTTTTCAGAAGACACCTACCGAACGTTGACAGCCGTGGATTCAGCACTGATGGTGATTGACGTTGCCAAAGGTGTAGAGGATCGTACCATCAAGTTGATGGAAGTCTGTCGTTTGCGTGATACCCCCATTATTACTTTTATCAACAAGCTGGATCGAGAAGGGCGTGATCCTATCGACTTAATGGATGAGGTGGAAGATGTGCTAAAAATTCAGTGCGCTCCACTGACCTGGCCTATTGGTATGGGTAAAGGATTTAAAGGGGTATTTGACCTGTATAACGACCGGATCAATCTCTACTCGGCAACTCATGGAGGCAAGATTGTGAAGGGCGAGGTGATCGATGGACTGGATAACCCGCGACTGGATGAGTTACTCGGCGAAAGTCTGATGGGTGATTTTCGGGATGAAGTCGAACTGGTGCGTGGTGCCAGTCACGAATTTGATCTGGAACTCTATTTACAGGGGAAACTCAGTCCAGTTCTGTTTGGATCGGCAATTAATAACTTTGGTGTGCAGGAGATCCTCGATACCTTGATTGCCAATGCCCCGGCACCACAATCGCGTCCGGCAGAGCCACGTAAAGTACTGCCAGAAGAGGAAAACTTTAGTGGTTTTGTGTTCAAGATCCAGGCCAATATGGACCCGCAGCATCGGGATCGTGTGGCGTTTATGCGGGTCTGTTCCGGTCATTTCGAGCCAGGGATGAAGATGAAACATGTACGTATGCAACGTGATATTCGAGTGCCTAATGCCATCACCTTTCTGGCAAGTGAACGTGGTCATATCGAAGAGGCCTGGCCTGGCGATATTATTGGCTTGCACAACCATGGCACGATTCAAATAGGGGATACATTTACCGTGGGTGAAGATATTAAATTCACCGGTATTCCACATTTTGCCCCGGAATTATTTAAACGTGCGGTGCTAAAAGATCCACTCAAGAACAAGCAACTGTTAAAAGGGCTGCAACAGCTTTCGGAAGAGGGTGCTACCCAGTTATTTAAACCGATGCGTAACAATGATCTGATCCTTGGTGCTGTCGGTGTTTTGCAGTTTGATGTGGTAGCGCAACGGCTCAAAGACGAGTATCGGGTGGAGTGTATTTTTGAACCGGTGAATGTGGCTACAGCACGTTGGGTTGAGTGTGATGATGAGAAAAAGCTCGAAGAGTTCAAGAAAAAGGCTGCAGATAATCTCGCTATTGATGGTGGTGGGGATTTAACCTATATCGCTCCAACACGGGTGAATTTGTCACTGACTGAAGAGCGTTGGCCCGATATTCAGTTCCATGCAACGCGTGAGCACTGATATTTATCTATCCACTTAATATTGTGAACAGGTGTTACTGAATATGTCGTTTAATAGTTTTGACGATATCATTCATATCCAGAGGTTTAATACAATAATCTCTGGCACCATGTTTTAGTGCTTTGATCACATCTTTTGAGTCGGCCAACGCAGTAAGCATAATAACTGGGATGTTGTTCCAGGCCGGACTGGAATTGATATGTTGTAAAAACTCATAACCATTCATCACTGGCATCATGGTGTCTAATAAAATCAGATCGGGGGTGATCCCGGTTTTCAGGATGGTTAATGCCTGTTCGCCATGACTTGCGTGCAAAACATTGAAGCCTGTTTTTTGCAGGTGCTTTGTCGCAACCAGTGCTGATATTTCATGATCCTCTACGATCAGAATAGTTTCTGTAATATTCTCTGGAGAGTCCATACTCTATTCCTTTGTGAAACATCCAAGGTTCAATATAGTAGAACTTGAATATTTATCTACGATTAAATAAGCAAATCCTCGTGTACATGAATGTGAGTAATGACTGCTCAACCACCTTAATCATTAAAAATAATGGGTACAGCATCCTTAAAATGTTTTACGAAGTGTGCGCTTACACCTTCTCTGATGTGATTCGGCAACTCTTCAAAATCACTGCGATTGGCATCGGGTAGGATCAGTTCATATATACCAATACGACGTGCAGCAATAACCTTTTCTCTGACACCGCCGATAGGGAAAATATATCCAGTCAGGGTTAACTCTCCAGTCATGGCCAACGGTCGTTTAATTCGCTGTTTACGTGCAATGGATAATAGGGCTGTAGCCATGGTGATGCCTGCACTGGGGCCATCCTTTGGGGTGGCACCTTCCGGAACATGTAAGTGGATAAACGATTTATTGAAACGCTCCGCATCGCCACCAAATTTTTCTGCATTTGCCGAAATATAACTATGGGCAATTTCAGCAGATTCACGCATTACATCACCCAGATTGCCTGTTAGCTTAAAACCACGGTTAGAGCCATGTACCGGAGTAGCTTCAATACTCAGGGTGGCACCACCCATCGCTGTCCAGGCCAACCCTGTTACTACACCGACGCCACCAATTGTTTTTTCCCTGGTAAAAGGTGCTTTACCTAAAAACTGAGTGAGATTACGAGGCCCCACATTGATGACTCCTTTCTCACCCTGTACCACGCGCTTTGCAGCGATTCTTACTACCTTACCCAGCTGTTTTTCAAGATTACGCACACCCGCCTCACGGGCATAACCCTCTATGATCTGGCGAATTGCGGCATCACTTATCTTAACCTTGCTGGCTTTCATGCCGTTTCGTTCAAGTTGACGCGGCCATAAATGGTGTTTGGCTATGGCAAGCTTTTCATTGGTGATATAGCCGGACAAACGGATTACTTCCATTCTGTCAAGAAGTGGCCCTGGTATGGTGTCGAGTTGATTAGCAGTACAGATAAACAGTGCCTTGGAAAGATCAAACCGTACATCCAGATAATGATCCAGAAAATCAACATTCTGTTCAGGATCTAGCACTTCCAGTAGTGCAGAAGCGGGATCGCCATGATAGGAAGCACCTATTTTGTCGATTTCATCCAGCATAATCACAGGATTCTGGGTACCGGACTCCTTAAATGCCTGAATAAACTTGCCTGGCATGGCGCCGATATAGGTACGACGGTGACCCTTGATCTCGGCCTCATCACGCATACCTCCGAGTGAGAAGCGGAAAAACTGGCGATTCAAGGTGTTGGCGATGGAACGTCCAATAGAGGTTTTCCCCACACCTGGAGGACCAACCAGTAAAATAATAGAACCGGATACTTCTCCCTTGAGTTTACCGACGGCCAGGAACTCAAGAATGCGTTCTTTTACATCATCCAGTCCATCATGATCGCTATCAAGTATTTTTCGTGCACGCTTTAAGTCCAGACTATCTTTGGAAAATTTACCCCAGGGTAATGCTGTGAGCCAGTCGAGATAGTTGCGGGTAACTGTATACTCAGGAGAGCCAACTTCCAGCATGGACATTTTTTGTAGCTCTTCATCAATTCGTTCCTGTGCAAACTCAGGTAAAGTCAGTTCGTTAAGTCGCTCCTGATAGCGTTCAAGTTCAGCGGTCCGGTCATCCTTTTCCAGCCCCAGCTCTTTCTGGATCTCTTTCAGTTGTTGTTTCAGGAAGAACTTACGCTGGTTGTCGTTCATCTCCTCTTCAACACGTTGGCGAATTTTGGTTTGGAGTTTGGCTACTTCGACCTCTTTTTTAAGAAGTACCAGTACCTTTTTCATTCTTGCGGTCAATTCAAACTTTTCCAAAACATCCTGCAGGTCTTCCTTGGTAGCCGAGGTCATGCCAGCGGCAAAATCCGTTAAAGGTGAAGGCTCATTGGGGCTAAAGCGGTTTAAAAAGTATTTCAACTCTTCAGAGTAGAGCGGATTTAGAGGTACCAGTTCTTTAAGGGTGTTAATGATTGCCATAGCATAGGCACGGGTATCATTATTTTGGCTGTTTTGTGGAGTAGCATATTCAACCTCAACCAGATAGGGTGGTTTGGTCGAAATCCATTTGGTGACCTTGAAACGTTCAATTCCCTCGGCAATAAACTGCATTTTGCCATCAGAACGACCAGGATTATGCAGTTGAACTGCACTACCTATTTCATAAAACTGATCAGGCTTTAATGTGCCGTTGAATTCATCTTTAACCAGCAATAGTCCTGCGGTTCGATGTTCAGTAGTTCCGATTTTCTCAATCGTTTTTAGCCATGGTTTTTCATCCATGATGATAGGAACTGCCTGCGCAGGAAAAAATGGACGTTCAAATAACGGCAGGATATAGATCTGTTTGGGCAGAGTATGACCAGCGATCACCAAATCGGTAGAGGTATCTGATTCAGGCTCAACTATTTCCGGCTCTAGGGGCTTTTTACTCGACATCGCAGCTATTCATCTCCATTCGTTTGATTTGCTAGTAATTAGGGATGATTGTGAATAATTCAAAGTCTAATTATCACTATTGTAAAACAGGAACCAGCTGAAGACGCAGCTTTTACTCATTGTAAAACTGAAAATGACTTATGAATCAGTGCACTAATACTTTTGGGTTAGATTTGATTTACTCACTTAAAAAAGGTGAATATATTGTTTACTATATGGCTATTAATACTATAAATAGAAGATTAGTAGAGCGGGGATAGATTGAATCAAAAATATAATATCTGTTTTAAGGGTCCAGCACCTGAGCTATCTGCTGACAGGCTTTATCTTCTGTTAACCAAAATATGTAAAGGGAATACTGATAAAGTTGATGAAATACTGGATGTTCCCGGTACAGTACTGATGACAGTAAAAAGCCCTGAAGAGGCTGCGCCCATTATTCAGAAACTCAAGTCTTATGGAATTCTCTGTTGTGTCGAGGAGGAGGTTGAGGAAAAGGATGAGGACCTTGTCACTACCATAAGCACTTTACAGGCTGTGGCCTGTCCTCACTGTGGTACCCGCCAATCTATAGGTCGGGAGTGTATTAAGTGTGGCAATCCATTGAGTTCAAATAGTGGTTACACACAGGTACAGACGAAAGAATCCGAACAGCAAGTGGATGAAGTTGATGCAGTGAATGGCCGGTCATGGAAAATACCTGTAGCTGCTGCGGCTTTGCTAATTGGAGTTGGATACCTGGTTGTGGGGGACGAGTTTAAAAAAATGGCTGAGCAAACCATAGCTTCTGTTAGTAATACTGTGGGTGATCCACTAGCCAGCTCCAAAGACGACACTGCTATAATGGCCATGATTAAGGGACTATTACGTTCTGATCCGTCTACCATAAAAACCAAACCTGTCGCATATGATCCTATGTCGGGGGTTAATCCCTATAAGGAGCGCTTTGAATCTTTGGGTGTTGATATAGAAAAAATAACTGGTAATGCGGACCTGAAAGTTGACGGGATATCACTGGAAAAAATTGAGCAGCAGGTCAGGGATCGAAAGAGTATTGATGATGTTATAAAGCAATATAAGTAATAATAAAAAAGTGAATAGATAATGAGTGCATCACCCAAAGCATTTGCAGCAGATACTATCCAGATCCCAACCAAGATTCTCATTGAGTTACAGGAACTCGATCCGGTAATCAATTTGAATTGGGAACAAAAAATTTCCCATATTTTTAAAAAATTAGGTAATTTTGAACGCAAGTTTGTCTATTCTCAATTTCTTGAGCCAAAAGGGATTGAATTTAAGTCAGATACCAAACGCTTTATCTATCACAAGCAACCGCCACTTAATGTCGTTATATCAGAGATCCAGCATGGTGAATTACGTCAGACTGCCGGTAAGTTAATTGAATCACTTGATAACATTAATAATGCCGAAAACATTATAAAATTTGCTGGTTTAATAGAAAGCGCGGTCTCTTTGATTAATGACTTTGATACGGCGGAAAATCTGGTCGTACAAAAATGGAAAAATACCCTGCGTCTTGCTTATCTGACCAGGCTGGTTAGTGTCACCAGGGAGTATCAATTTGAGGTTCCAAGTAATCATCGCGCTCTTACTGCAGAGATGGTTCGTCAGTTTATTATTGAGGTTTACCTTAAGCATGAGATGTTGGGGTTTCGATTCAGAACCCTGCCTGTAGGAACGTTACTGGAAAATCCACATCCTTTTATCCGTGATGTCGTTGCCGCTGAAGCTAAAGATCGTGAATGCGATATCATTAAAACGGACAAAACGCTCTTTTTAGTATCACCTGCTTCGCATGTTAATCATAACCCGTTTTCGATACGTCGTTTTTTAATTGAACAACGCTTGATCCAGGGTGGTGAGGTCTATTTGAATGTTGCCGCTATCTCAATATCTGATGTTTTACGCAGTGAAGAATATCAACAACGCACAGCTAAGTTACTTGAGCGTATTGTTAAACTGCAACGGCAGTTAAGTCCGGGAATTATTGAACTAGTTAAAAAGATTGGTGAATTTCATAAATCGACCTTAAATGAGATTCTGAACCCTCCAAAAGATAATAATGGTAAAAATGGGGCAGAGTTTTCAATTGGCTATCGTTTGAATGAGTTTCAGCAAAAAATGGAAGAGAATATTCTCCAGCCATGTCAATCAGCCATATACACCAAAGCAACCAGTGTTGATGATTATGAATACCTGTTTTTCAGTATGCGACATCTACTGGTGGAGATAGCAAGTGACGTGCGACTGTTTGCTGCCAGGTCTGCTTCCTTCTGGAGCAAAGAAGCCTATGCGATGGAAGCAAAAATTTTGAGCATTGTTCACTATATCAGTCGTCATAAAGAAAAAATATTTACACGTCATCCATCAGGGATTGATAAAGAGCTGGATTCATTGATGGATGAACTTAAAGAGCAGTTGAAAAAATCAGATAAAATTGTGACAGATCTTAAACGGGAACTAAGATATTTAAACGAAAGTGCGGAGCAACCAAAATCTTTTAAGGAGAAGATCAAGGAACGTTTTAATAAACCTCCTTCATCAAATGAGCTCCAGGCAAAAATAGATAACGAAAAAAAACAGTGCTTTTTGCACACCATCAGGATCTTGAAAAGTCACCAGCCAGTGATGCTCTATCTGGAGTTTGAAGATGTTTTAGCGGTAACTGACGGTGTGCGTCATTACAGTGTTGTGCAAGGTGAAGATGGTATTTCAAAACTACCCGCTCTGCTGAGAATCGAGGAAGATATGGCCTCGTTTGAAGTCTCATCCATACGGACTGCACTCAAGTGTTAAATCCTTCTCTGGTATAGCAGTGGATATAAATGGTTTTTTAAATCTGTGTCGTAAACGGCTCAACCTTTACAACACTTCCAGCACTGATGTTGCCGGCATCTGCATCCAGGGCGATAAAGCAGTTCGCCTGACTCATTGAGCTGAGAATGTGTGAACCCTGTCCTCCGGTTGATCGTACGACCAACTCCCCATGGTCATCTGTATAGATAATACCGCGCTGAAAATCCTGACGTCCCGGGTGTTTTTTCAAATTATCAGTACATCGCAGATGCAAGCAGAGCTTCTGTTCAGGCTGCGCTCCGGTTAAGTAGTGAAGACTCGGCTCAACCACTTTAATAAAGGTCGCCATAGAAGAGACCGGGTTTCCCGGCAGACCGAAGAAAAAAGCGTCATTTATTTTGCCAAAGGCCAGAGGTTTTCCCGGTTTCATCGCGATTTTCCAGAAATCGACCTGCCCCAGTTTATCCAGGGTCTCTTTAACATAATCGGCATCACCTACAGAGACACCACCCGAAGTGATAACAACATCTGCCTGGGTGGATGCAGCGATAAATGCCTGCTCAACGGCATCGCGTGTGTCACGAATGATCCCCATATCTATATGTTCAACACCCATCTGTTTTAAAAGTCCGAACAGGGTGTAGCGGTTGCTGTCATAGATTTGACCCTCCTGCAGGCTTTCACCAATAGAGCGAAGTTCATCACCGGTAGAGAAGGTAGCTACGCGCAGAGGACGGATAACATCGACTGCTGCAATGCCTAATGATGCCAGCAAGCCAAGCTCTGCAGCACCTATTAACTGTCCGCGGCTAAGTACAACATCACCACTTAAGATATCCTCACCGATATGGCGTACATTCTCCCCTGCATGGTGGCCACTATTGACGGTGATCTGGCTACCTTCTATTTGCACCTTCTCCTGCATAATGACTGTGTCAGCCCCTTGCGGAACTTTTGCTCCGGTCATAATTCTTACCGTTTCACCTTTATGAACCTCGCCAGTGAATGGGGTGCCGGCATAAGAGTGACCAATCAGTTTAAGAGTCTTAGCTCCGTCATGTGGTAAATCATCACTGTTGAGTGCATAGCCATCCATCGCTGAATTGGCATAGCCGGGAACATTAATAGGGGAGTGAATATCGCAAGCCGTTACTTTTCCATAGCTTTCGGTGAGTGCGCAGCGTATAGACTCTATGACGGGTGTAAGATTTTCATGAATCTTCTGCAATGCATCTACCAGAGGTAATAATGGCTGGCGGTGAGCCTGGCTATGTGCCTGTGAACTGATCTCTCTACTCATAATTTTCTCTTTGTGAAAGCCACTGCTGGATAAAAGTGACAAACTCATCTGCCTTGTTTAAATCAAGCTGTGGAATGTTGAGCTCTTCAATATGCGCGCTGTCATGTGCCAGCGCAATAATAAGTGGATCTTCAGGATAGATATAGGGCTTGTTTAGAGCCTGACGATGCAATTCAATTTTCGGGATCGCCTCATGCTTAAAGCCTTCGACCAGAATCAGATTGAAAATGGCAGGATTTAGCTGGGTGACAATTCTTGCAAGCTGGGGATCCTCGTAATCATCCTCCTCTTCTACCATTAACGCCCAGCGTTTTCTTGTGGCCAGTAACACCGGGTTGGCTCCAGCATGACGCAGACGCCAGGTATCTTTACCCGGGGTGTCCACATCCACATCATGATGAGCATGTTTGATCAGCGCAACCTTGATACCTGCTTTTTTTAATAACGGTATCAGTTGTTCCAGGAGCGTGGTTTTTCCTGTGCCACTATATGCGGCAAAACCAAGTACAGGAGTAGCGTGGTTAATCATGATGGATCCTGCCTTTGGATAAAATGTTCAAACTCTTCGATGGTGTTAATGTTGGTAAACGCATCTGCCTGATCACTAAAATCTGCAATGGCATGGTTTTGTTGGATAAGCCAGCGTTGAACTTTACGTTCACCCATTTTTAAATAATCAGCTAATGATTTCATCACCCGTCGGTGTGCCAGTAGTACAACCGGATGTAAATGCTCACCATCACTCACGGTGCAGATATCTGCATTTTCGTTAATTAATGCGGCTGACATACGCGCTAGCAGATTTGATGGAAGCAGGGGAGTGTCGCATGGCACAGTGAGAATATATTCATGATCGAATAATGTAAAAGCGGAGTAGAGACCAGCTAAAGGCCCCAATCTGCCTTCAAGTTGATCCTCAAACAAGGGTAATCCGTATTTCTCAAAACTACTCTGATCGCTGTTAGTGTTAATCGCGATATCAAGTTGTTGTGATTGAAGGCGTTCAATGACGTACTCAATCATCGGTTTGCCAAGCAGTGTTTTACTACCTTTATGCCCACCACCCATACGACGGCTGGCGCCACCAGCGATGATAATCGCCTTGATACTCGCTATGGTTAGTGTTTTCACAAAGTCTTAATAACCTATGCTCAGCAAGTACATGCACAATACCTGTAAAGGACTGTATGGTTGATACATAATGGTTCAATCCACTCTGGCATTTGGATAAGTTATCTTAAGCAACAGCCTTAACAACCTTTTCCCTGACTGTTTGGGCTATATCATCATAGCTGTTATCTTCGGGCCAGACTGGATCGAGAAAACTGATCTCGATGGGTTTGAAGGGTTTAGGAAATACACTACCACTTGGCATTGCATCATAGGCACCCTTAATTGCTACAGGTACCACTGGAACATTCAGCTCACGGCTTAAAATCGCAAATGTCTTCTTAAAGGTACCAACCTTGCCATCACGCGTACGTGTTCCTTCAGGGAAGATAATAATATTTTTCCCCTGTTTGAGAACAGCAGATAACTGTTGTATCGACTGTTTTAGATCATTATCAATATCCACCACGATGACGTTGTTGTGTTTTGCTAAAAACTTGAGCCAGCCTTTCTGGATGTGTTTGGCCTTGGCAAAAAAGTAGGTCTGTTTATTAATATGATTTTTAAGGAATGAGGCAACAAACAGTCCATCAAAAAAGCTCTGGTGATTTGGCGCGATGATAAAAGGTGATTGTGGCAATTTGCCTGTTCCTTTTGCCCGAAGACGAAAATAGAGTTGCAACAGCAAGCGTGATCCATTTTTGATCCAGTTATGAAAAATCCAGCTTTTAGGCAGGGTATGATCAATTTGCTCACGCAGGATCTCTGACCACTCAATAACTGACACCTTGACGTGTTGCTTGGTTTTTTCAATATATTCAGCAATTGCTGCAACGGTGGGATGTTTGGATAAGGTATCCTCCGTCACATTGACCCCGAAGGTGCCATGAAGGAAGGTCTGAAAACCGACCTTATCGAGCGAGTCGAGACCCAGATCCAGTTCAAGATGATCATTGGGGTAGATCTTGCGCTCTTTCTGTTCAGCGAGAAAACCGCTGATTACACTATATTCTTCACCTTCCGGAATCGGGATATCTTCATCCTTTTGTGAGCTCATCTCCATCAGATTGTGCAACAGGAAGCGCTTTAGTTTACCCAGACGAGTTTTGGGCAGCTCTTCCTTAATGATGTTTAACTTCAGCAGACGCTTATAGGGTGTAGCATGTTGGTTGTAGGGATCAATGACCCGGTTACGGAAATACTCCTCAATATTGGTGATCTTTTGCTGATGTAATTTTGCAAAGTCAGGAAATATCACAACCTGAAGGGTGTCATTATTTAAGAAAACCCCCACCTCCATAATCAGATCAGACATGGCCTGGAGTTTGTGTTCTATCTCTACCGGATTCACATTCTTGCCACTGGGAAGAATAATGATCTCCTTGCGTCGCCCGGTAATGAAAATATTCTTATCAGCATCCAGATGCCCCAGATCACCCGTGTGTAACCAGCCATCAATAATTACATCGGCAGTCTCCTGTGGACGATTGTAATACCCCTGCATCACGTTGCGTCCACGGGCGCAGATCTCGCCATCGATGATTTTGACTTCGTTACATGACATTGGTTTTCCGGCCGAGCCTACTACCACTTCACCCGGGCGGGTAAAGGTGATCATGGGTGCTGCTTCAGTCATACCAAAGCCTTCCAGAACCTCAAAACCGAGTACGCGCAGATGATGTCCCGTCTCTTCGTCGAGTTTGGCTCCACCGCTAACGAGAAAACGTACCGAACCACCAAACTTCTTTTGTACCTTGGCAAAGAGCTTGCGTGAAAAAGCCAGTGACCCGACCATGGAAGCCAGACCAAACAGGGTAGAGGCAATCTTGCTACCTTTAATCTTGGCCATAATCGATTTGCTGATAAGGCTATATAGACGTGGTACTCCAATAATGATGGTAATGGCATACTTTTCCAGTGTTGCCATCATATCTTCAGGTGTTAAAGAGGGAGAGAAGATGATCGTAGAACCAACCGACAGCGGTGCCACCATCGTGCCAAGCAGGGGAAAAATATGGTGTAGAGGTAACAGAACCATTACGCGGTCGTTGGGAGTGAATATCGGGATTTCATTGGATACTGCGTCAATATTCACCTGTAGATTTTCATACGAAAGCATGACCCCTTTAGGACTACCAGTCGTACCAGAGGTATAAATCAATACCGCGGTTTTATCCGCTGAATGATCCGGAAAGTCACTATCGAAGGAGTCAAGATCGACCGTTGACCGGGATAGCGATTCCAGATTAAAGAGCTCCATTTCATGTTGTTGCTGATCACAGGCCGCTAGAACAGCCGCTTTGGTTGTATCTGAGTAGATCACCAGTTCAGGCTTGCAGTCATTAATAATGTAGGCAATATCATCACTGGCACTCATAAAATCGACAGGTATGACTACTGCTCCCAGCTTCCAGCCTGCATAAAAGCTGTAGATCCATTCAGAGCGGTTTTCGGCGCAAATCAGAATATGGCGATATTGATGTTGTGCAAAATGGGTACAGGTATGACTGACCTGTTGTAACAGGGCTTTGTAACTGATCTCCTGCTCATGCCAGATAAGTGCCGTTTTCTTATGATCATTTAAGGACATATTAGTTTTCCTGAATGGGTGCCAAACAGAGTTTGCATAACAAAATAAAGCAGCGCAAGTTTATCTTGTTCGGTTAAACCAGCCCATCAAATCCATTCTGGGTGCATTTCTTTTCTGCCAATCTTGAAGCCTGTTCCATTGCAGTTTCTGGGCTGTCACCTGCCAGTAGTGAGGAGATAACGCCAGCATTGTAGGCATCACCAGCACCAATGGTGTCAATTACCATTTCCAGTGTCACAGGCCTGATCGCAAACAGATCGCCATCACAAGAGCCGAAGGCACCCTTTGCCCCCCAGGTGCAGCTAGCAATCTGTTGTGGATGCTGCATTGAAATTGTGCTTAACAACTCTTCGGCTGTGTTATAGCCTTTTGCTATGGCGTAGTGATGGGAAAATAGCAGTAAATGTACGTTGGTAAAGAGCGATTCAATATCCACGCGGTTTTTTTCGACCTCCAGTGATAGGGGTGTCCCGGGAAAAGAAGAAGCTATCTTCAGCATCATTTGAGAGAGGACGTTGATATTGCGTCCCTCAAAATGAATCCACTGAAAAGGGCTTAAATCGATAGAATTAAAAGCATCAAAGGATAACTCAGGCAGATCACGATAATGAACTATGGTACGAGAGCCGTTCGCTTTGCTAAGGGTGATATAGGATGTGGGGGTTTTACCCCCTGTTATAATTTGTGCGTCAGAATAATTAACCCGGTATCGCTCAAATGTTTGCGTGATGTATTCACTATTGGTGTCATCAGCAAGGGTGCCTACCCAGCTCACTTCATGACCCAGCATGGAGAGCACAATGGCAGTATTGGCGCTATTACCTCCCATGGCGGCGGTTTGTGCCACAGCCCGGACTTCATCATCTTCGCATGGTGTGGTCGCAACATGGTTAATGATATCGAGTGCAGCATTACCAATAATCAGTATCTTCATCTTGAGTCCTGTAACTGTGCTAATGCCCATTGAATATGTTCTTTCACCAGCGGGGTTGCAAGATCTAATGCAGCCTGTAGTGGCTCAACCATTTGTGGGTTCGCACTATTACCCATTGCAATGGCGATATTGCGTTGCCATAACTCATAGCCGGCGCGGCGAATAGGGGTACCTTCGGTTTTGTTTAAAAAGGTCTGCTCATCCCAGAAAAACAGGGTGATTAGTTCACCCCTATCCAGCTGATGCCGTGGTGAAAAATCTGCCTCATCACTGAAGTGGGCAAAGCGGTTCCACGGACAGTAAAGCTGACAGTCATCACATCCAAAGATGCGATTCCCAATCAATGGACGCAATGCAACTGGAATGGCAGCTTTATGTTCAATGGTTAAATAGGAGATGCATAAACGACTATCGAGCTGATAGGGTGCAATGATTGCTCGGGTAGGGCAGAGATCCATACAGGCAGTGCAGGTACCGCAGTGATTGCTGGCCTCTGTACTCACTTCCAGAGCCAGATTGGTATAGATTTCGCCAAGAAAAAACCATGATCCCTGTTCCCGGCTGATCAGATTGGTATGTTTTCCAACCCAGCCGATCCCGGCCATCTGTGCCAGCGGTTTTTCCATTACCGGTGCGCTATCAACAAAGACCCGCCACTGAAAGGATCCGATTATCTGTTCCAGTGCTTTGGCAAATTGTTGCAGGCGTTTACGCATCAGTTTGTGGTAGTCACGTCCCAGCGCATAACGGGAAATGGCACCGTGGAAATTATCATCAAGAATCTCGGTTAGCGGAGTTGCTGTAGCCGGGAGATAATTCATGGAGAGACTGATGACACTTTGGGTTCCCGGTAGGAGTTGTTGTGGGCGTGAGCGCATGTTGTCATGAGCCGCCATATATTCCATTTCACCATGAAAGCCCTGCTGTAGCCATTGTTGCAGGTGATTCTCATGCAGGTGCAAATCCGTGTGGCAAACGCCAACCTGCTGAAAACCATGCTCTAACGCCAGTTGTTGTAGAACAGTTGTATTAATCATGGGTGAATGAGTCATTTGACTATGATATGTCAGGGTCGTTTTTTGATCAGCAACAATGGAGAAAAATCGTTTTTCAACTGATACTATAGCGAATAAACAGGAGTAAAGATTTGAGTAACTCACTACAACAACTCAATATTCAATTTGAACCCATTCAGGATCGTCTGATATTGCGGATCCTTGGCGGGGATAATAGTGAACTGCGGATCTGGCTAACCCGTCGTTATACCCGTCTGCTACTGGGTGTACTTGATAGCGTGATTGAGACCAAGGTAGATCCGGTTAAAACCCCGCATGTGGAGCAGATGAAAGAGTTTGAACGTGAAGCCGCATTGTCCGGGAGTAATTTTGAGGACAAATATAAGGAAGAACTGGTGACAGCCTACCCGCTGGGAGAAGAGCCGATTCTGGTATCGCGGATTGATTACAAAAAGCATGATAACGGCAGTGTTGCCCTGACACTGGGTGTTGAAAAAGGACAAAACATCAATCTCAACCTGGATACCACACTGCTCCATGCTCTGGTGAAGTTATTAAATCAGGGTTGTGAAATGGCTGAATGGAATATCGGCGCACCTTCATTGCCACAAAAACAGGGAGTTGAAGCAGCACCTGGCAAAAAGAGTGAGAAGATCCTTCACTAATGGATATCTTGCACGGGATCTTTGGACTATCGATTTTGACACTGATTGCCTGGTTTATTAGTGAATCCCGCAGTCGTGTCTCAATTAAAACCATTGTCGCTGGTGTCAGCCTGCAACTCATAATTGCCATCGTGCTGCTTAAAATGCCCGGATCACAACAGATTTTCCTAGCCTTAAATAGTGCAGTCATGTCGATACAACAGGCAACAGAGGCAGGAACAGGATTTGTATTTGGCTACCTTGGTGGTGGCAAGACACCTTTCACTGTTACCGATCCATCCAGTAGCTTTATTCTTGCGTTTCGTGCGTTACCTCTGCTGCTGGTAGTGAGTGCACTTTCTGCACTGTTATTTCATTGGCGTATTCTTCCTGTTGTGGTGAATGCAATGTCGCGGCTGTTACAAAAAAGCCTCGGTATCGGTGGAGCGTTAGGCCTGAGTGCTGCTGCAAACATTTTTATTGGCATGACTGAAGCACCATTATTAATTCGACCCTATTTAATGCGTTTAAGTCGTAGTGAACTGTTTGCGGTGATGAGTTGTGGTATGGCTACCGTGGCAGGAACAGTCATGGTGCTTTATGGTGCCATACTGGGTGAGGCGATACCCAATGCCATGGGACATATTCTACTGGCTTCGCTTATAAGTGCTCCTGCCGCATTAATGGTTGCACGGATTATGATCCCTGAGCAGAGGGAATTTAGCGCTGCAGATGGATCATTACAGATTGAAAGCAACAGCGCGATGGATGCAATTACACATGGAACTGCCAATGGTCTACAACTACTGCTTAATATTATTGCTATGTTGATTGTTTTTGTTGCACTGGTGCACCTGGCGAATCAGTTAATTGGGCTGTTGCCGGCAGTCAGTGGTGAAGTCTTGTCGCTACAGCGGATATTGGGCTGGTTGATGGCGCCTCTGGTTTGGCTTATTGGTATTCCCTGGTCTGAGGCACAGGCAGCCGGTTCATTGATGGGAATTAAAACAGTCTTAAATGAATTTCTTGCCTATCTGCAACTGGCACAAACCACAACAGAGACGCTCTCACCTCGCAGCCAGCTGATTATGACCTATGCACTATGTGGATTTGCCAATTTTGGCAGTCTGGGCATTATGATTGGAGGACTGGGAGTCATGGTGCCGGAACGCCGTGCAGAAGTGGTCTCACTAGGGATGAAGTCGCTGGTATCTGGAACACTGGCAACCTTAATGACCGGTGCCATCGTGGGTATGGTGTTATAGCCATGCATCCACCATCCTTACCTCAAGCTCTTTATCGCCCATCCCAGGTACAACAACTGGATCAGATGGCGATTAACCACTTTAACATCCCAGGCAAATATTTAATGGGCAGAGCGGGGCGCGCTGCATTCAAGCTGTTTCAGCAACGCTGGGGTCAGGTTGAGAAAATCACCCTGTTGTGCGGGGGTGGCAATAATGGTGGTGATGGTTTTGTGGTGGCAATGCTGGCGCAGGAGGCAGGCTATCAGGTTGAGCTGTTCTATCTATGTGATCCTGACAAACTACGTGGTGATGCCCGTCTGGCTTATGAACTGGCACAGCAATCAGGGGTGATGCCTTGTGCTTACCAGCAACAGGAATTCAGTGGTGATGTCATAATCGATGCCATGCTGGGTACAGGGCTTAAGGGTGAAGTCAGCGGCCTATGGCAGCAGGCGATAGAACAGGTAAACGGCAGTGGTAAACCCGTATTAGCCATTGATATCCCCTCAGGCCTCAGTGGAGATACTGGCGCGGTGATGGGCTGTGCGATACAGGCCGATATGACCATTAGCTTTATCGGTTTAAAGCAGGGGATGTATACCGCCAATGGCCCACAACAATGTGGTGAAGTCATCTTCGATCATTTGGCACTTCCGGTTGATGTATATAAGACCCGGCAACCCTCGTCGTATTTAATCGATCCGTCACAGTTGCTGTCACAGATCAAATCACGCAAGTTGAATAGTCATAAAGGTGATTATGGACGCTTGCTGATCATAGGTGGTGATGACCATATGGGAGGTGCCGTTATGATGGCAGCCGAGGCAGCTTTGCGCGTAGGTGCGGGGTTGATCACGGTGGTAACGCGTTCCCGGCATTGTGCTCCGTTGCTATCACGTCTGCCGGAAGTGATGACAGTAGCAATGGATGACCCCGATGAAATTAGTGAAATATCTGAGCGCAGTGATTTGATTCTAATCGGTCCCGGTCTGGGACAAAGTCGCTGGTCAGAGATGATGTTTAATTATGCTATCGCTGCCAACAAACCGCTGGTGATTGATGCGGATGGTTTAAACCTTCTCTCACTCAGACCACAAAGTTGGGATAACTGGATTCTGACACCTCATCCTGGAGAAGCTGCACGATTACTCAAACAAACTATTGAAACTGTTCAGGCTGATCGCTTTGCCGCCTTGACACAGATCCAGCAAAATTATGGTGGTACGGTGGTATTAAAAGGCAGTGGCACGCTAATTGGCGCAACCGACGGGAGTCTATCTGTTGCAGGAGTAGGTAACCCTGCAATGGCAAGTGCAGGGATGGGAGATATTCTCGCCGGGGTGATAGCGGCTTTGGCAGTACAGGGGTATTCACACAAACTGGCTGCCAATCTGGCTGTATCCATACACGGACTGGCAGGAGATAAGCTCGCAGCACAAAATGGCGAGCTGGGTTTACGTGCAACCGATTTAATTCCCGAGATCCGTCAACAGCTTAATCAGAATCAAATATGAAACAATTGCAAAAACACCTCTGTGATGCTGATGCCACTGAACAACTCGGTGCTGCTATTGCAAACTGCTGTACTCAGGGAGCGATAATTGAATTACATGGCGATCTGGGTGCGGGTAAAACAACGCTGGTGCGAGGAGTGCTGCATGCATACGGTCATACGGGTGCAGTTAAAAGTCCAACCTATACCCTGGTAGAACCCTATCACTATCATGGAATGGACATTTACCATTTTGATCTCTATCGACTGGGTGATCCTGATGAGTTGGAATATATGGGGATCCGTGACTATTTCAGAGAACAATCGCTTAGTCTGATTGAATGGCCTCAGCGAGGTCAGGGGATGTTACCGGTCGCTGATATCAAGATACAGTTAAGCTATCTTCAGCATGGTCGTGATGTGATGATTGACTCGCAGAATACACGTGGAGATGAGATGCTTTTGTGTCTTTCACAATCCGTATTTTTTTCGATATAGATAAATCTAACCCTTTAATAAATATCAGATATTCCGTGAGAAACATTGACAAGCTTACCTTCTTGGTATTAAGTTACGATATAAACCTAAGTAAATTTAGCAAGAATATCCTATAAGTAATTGAATTAAATGGAATAAACAGTAAATCTTATGCAAAAAATAAGTTTTATATTTAGTTTTATACTTCTGATGTTGCTTGCCACAACACCATCAGCGTTTGCTGATCAAAACCAGCTGCAAGATTTGCGTATGTGGCCATCACCCGAACAAACACGCCTTGTGTTTGATATTAAAGCTCCGGTAGAACACAAGATATTTACCCTGGATAAACCGGATCGGGTTGTGATTGATATGAAAAATATCGACCTTGTAACCGACCTTGATAAACACAGTAAGACAAGCACATTACTAAAACGCATTCGCTCATCTCAACGCGATAATGATCGCCTGCGAGTCGTCCTGGATCTGAATGAAAAGGTAAAGGCAAAAAGTTATCTACTTAAGCCTACGGACGAATATGGTCATCGCCTGGTTATTGAACTGGACCCAAAGAGCAGTAAAAAAACCACCACCAAGACCGTAAAAAATATCAAAAACAATAGTGCGCGGGATGTTGTTATCGCCATTGATGCCGGTCATGGAGGAGAAGATCCGGGTGCAGTAGGGCCTAATCGAATCTATGAAAAAGATGTGGTACTCGAAATAGCCAAACAGCTACAGCGTCAACTTAACAAGGAAAAAGGGATCCGTGCAGAACTAATCCGCGATGGTGATTACTTTATCCGTTTACGCAAGCGTGTACAAAAGGCGCGAGCGCTTCAGGCTGATTTGATGATCTCCATTCATGCGGACAGTTTTTCCGATCGCTCGGTAGACGGGGCATCGATATACACACTCTCGCCACGTGGAGCTACATCAGAACATGCACGCAGAGTAGCAGAAAAAGAGAACAACTCAGACCTGATAGGTGGTGTCAGTCTGGACGACAAGGATGATTTGCTAGCGTCCGTGTTACTGGATCTGTCACAAACTGCGACCATTGAAGTGAGTACAGATATCGCAACCCGTGTATTAAAACGCCTGAAGTATGTCGGTAGAATCCATAAAAAGGAGGTAGGGCAGGCAGCCTTTATGGTGCTGAAATCTCCTGATGTACCATCCATATTGATCGAGACGGCCTTTATATCCAATCCAAAGGAAGAACGTCGGCTAAATAATCATCATCATCAGAAGAAGCTGGCGACTGAAATAAAAACAGGTGTTCTGGCCTATTTTAAAAACAACCCTCCACCAGGAACGTTGCTGGCAGCAATGGCAGCGCGTAAACATGTCATTTCCCGTGGTGATACCTTATCTGGCATTGCACAGCAATATCAGGTCAGCATGAATCTTATTAAAGAAGCCAACAAGCTCAACAATAACAGCCGTCTGCTGGTAGGAAAGGTGTTACACATACCCAGCATCTAGTGAGTACTAGACTATTGTTGTAGCCATTCCCAAATAACTCTCTTCCCGGTTTTCAATGAATTGTAGCCAACTAGTGATTCCAAATTAAAGCAGATAGAGAGGTCAAAGCCCATTAAGATACGGAGTTTCATCTCCTCGATCATGCGTTGACGTAGAGGACTGATAGATGTGTTAGATTGGCTGTGATTAATATGTGACATGACGCTACTCCTGTTAATGATGAATGGATTTGTTTCATCATTAAGTTTAGGTAACTACGTTATGTCATTTGTTTGGACTGGACGCTAACTCCCTTTACCGCGATAGGGGTTTAGTCCATGGTCGCGAAGTAGAAGATTCCAGGCATTGGCACTGAGTGTGGCACTACCGGTATCAACATGAATAGGAAGTTCTCTTTGCTGCAATACACTGCGGGTTATTCGCCCCATAGCGTCAATTGACGGTACGTCTTTACAATCTCAAGTCAGACTCATGGCACTTTTTCCGGATGTTGGGTGTTACCAGAATGGTATTTTTTTAATGAATAAGCGATTTTACATTGAAATAAATATCGACAAAAACCTGCAGTCACCACTTGAATACTCCCCCATAGGTGCTATTACTTTTGAACACAATAAAATAATTCATCATCAGGTGTAATTTCTTTCCAGGGTATACACAGTTGGCGTAAATATTCTGGAGTTGGGGGAAAAGAAATGAACACAAATCAAGAAATTCGTAAATTATCTGATCGACTGATTCTGCATGCAGAAGATCATTTTAATAATTTCAGATCCCGAGATATTCTGGCACAACTAAAGCAGATTGCCGGTAACAAGGATGAAGATTGTGTCGGTTGTCTCAAGCGCAGTTCCAGCCCTGAAGTCCTGAGGGAGCTGAAAAAGCTCGAAAAACATTTAAAAGCCTATGACTATGTTTTTGATGTATTTAATCACCGGGACACCGGTGAATACCGCAAGCGTATGATGAAACGACCCATGGAGATGTTCATCAGTAATACCCGGTCTATACTGCAACATCTTGCGTTAATGGTGCGTCAGCATCAGCTCAGATGAGGCTATCAACTCCGGGTTCCCACTCCCTTTTTTAGCAGCCACAGGCTGTAGCTGTAGAACACCACAATAAACCCGATAATTACACTGTAAGCAATAGACAAATCAATGTCGGTGACACCTAGCAGGCCATAACGGAAGGTGTTGATCATATACAGGATAGGATTGGCCAGAGAGGCATTCGCCCAGAATTCCGGCAGCATTTCGACCGAGTAGAAGATCCCGCCCAGATAGGTTAATGGCGTCAGCACAAAGGTAGGTATTAGGGATATGTCATCAAATGATTTGGCATAGACTGCATTGATAAATCCGCCCAGTGCAAACAGTATTGCAGTGAGGATCACCACACTAAGGGTTACCAGCACATTGTGAATATGCAGCTCGGTAAAGAATGAGGCAATAATGGTCACCATCACACCGACAGTTAATCCTCGTGCAACCCCTCCGGCGACATAACCGATCAGGATCAGTGAGTGGGGTATGGGTGAGATCAGCAGCTCTTCGATATAGCGTCCAAACTTGGAGCCATAAAAACTGGATACCACATTAGCATAGGAGTTGGTCAGGATGCTCATCATAATCAGGCCCGGCACAATATAGTCCATGTAACTAATGCCGTGGATGGGCTGTAACTGACTGCCAATCATTTTGCCGAAAATCACAAAGTAGAGTGCAGTCGTGATCATCGGTGGGACGATGGTCTGGATCCAGATGCGGCGAAAACGCCGGATCTCTTTAAACAGTATGGTTAAAAAGGCTGTTTGATAGCGCGACCAGTTGCTCATAGTGATCCTCCGCTGCTTTTGACCAAATCAAGGAAAAGCTCTTCCAGGCGATTAGCCTTGTTGCGCATGGAGAGGATCTCAATACCACTTTGGGATAGCTCATCAAAAATCACATTCAGACCCTGTTCGCGTTTTACTCGTATCTCCAGCGTGTGTTCATCCATTAGTTGGAGTGGATAGCCACATTCAAGCTGCGGTAGTTCCTGTACCGGATTTTTCAGATCCAGAATAAAGGTCTCTTCATTGAGCGTAGCCAGCAGGGATTTGATCGAGGTATTGGTGACAATTTGTCCCTGATCGATAATGGCTACGTTACGACAGAGAGTTTCTGCCTCTTCCAGATAATGGGTAGTCAGGATGATGGTAGTTCCCATTTTATTAACCTGACGCAGGAACTCCCACATCGAACGTCTTAACTCAATATCCACCCCGGCCGTTGGTTCATCGAGAATCAGTAGCCTGGGATCATGCACCAGAGCGCGTGCAATCATCAGCCGGCGTTTCATACCGCCGGAAAGCTCACGTGCCATATTACGGCGCTTATCCCACAATCCCAGTGATTTGAGCGCCCACTCCGCGCGTTCGCGTGCCTCAGCCACAGGTACGCCGTAATAACCGGCCTGATTCAATACAATCTCTTCCACCGGCTCAAACTGGTTAAAGTTAAACTCCTGTGGTACCAGTCCAATCAGCCGCTTGGCAGCCATAGGCTCTTTATCAATAGAGTGACCAAACACCTCCACTGTACCGCTGCCCTTGTTGATTAACGAGGTGATAATTCCAATGGTGGTGGATTTTCCTGCACCATTGGGACCAAGCAGTGCAAAAAAATCACCTTCATACACTTCAAGGTCAATGCCCTTGAGTGCATCAAAGCCATTGCGGTAGGTTTTAGTTAAACCCTTTATTGAGATTGCTGGTTTCATTGGTTTTTATAAGTTAATGACTTCAAGATTTAATTGGCTCTGTTCCAGCATTGCATGGCTGGTGATCACCGCGGTATGTGCCATTTCAGGTTTTAAATAGCGCTCGGTCACGCGCTTGAGATCATCCTGTGTCACTTCCAGGATACGTTTACGGAACTGCTGGCGGTGCTCGATCGTGCGTCCGTGTAATGCTGCATGGAAAGCAGACTTGGCCTCACCGGCTGGAGAACCCGGTTTGTCAATTGCGCTGATCACACCCAGTATAGCCTCTTCAATTGGCTGCCATGGGTGTTGTGTAGATATCATCCACTCAAGGGATGCATCAAAGTCTGCCAGAGTGCCATCCAGACGTGGATCACGGTATGAATAAAAACGAAATGCGCCGGTATCACTATCGAAGCTGGCACCACCTCCATAGGCACCGCCTTTTTCGCGTATTGCACGGTGAAGGAAGTTATTGCGCAGGAAACCAGCCAGAACCATCAAAGCCGGTGCATCTTCGTGAATGACTGTGATTGTCGGATAGCTTTTAGCGCAGAAATTCACCTGGGTAGAGGTTGCCCATGCCTGTTGCACCATCCCTTCCGGGATGGGCAGAGTAAACGAGCTGCCGGCCTCACCGCTCTGGAAGCTCTGCCAGGTGGTGTGAATGCCCTGTTCAAATTCATCCCGGATTTGATCCTCCCCGATTAACAACATCTGCATTGGCGCACGGCTTAACTTGGTTGCAAGCTGTTGCAGCTTGTCGGCGAGCTGCTCAATACCTTGTTGTTTTAGGCCATCATCGAGTTGCTTGATATGCCGAATACCCTCAAGTCCCCCCCATCGATGCTGTAATGCGGCTGTAGGAGTCAGGCAACTGCTGGCAGCACTCATAGCCAGCGCATGACCACTACCGGTGACCCGTTGTTCCTGTCCCATACGTTCCTGTGCGATTAATTCACGAATACGTGCATGTTCATCAAAGCGGGCAGAGGTAAAGGTCTGATACATCAGCTCGGTTAACGGCAGATGATTGCGTGCCAGTGCTTTACCGGAAACCACAAAAACACCGCGATATTGATCAAAGCTGTCTATAGCACTGCGAACAGTAGCATTGGCACCAATACCACCGGTTACGGCGGATTGCAGGATCTGGCTTTGCAGATAATCGCGTCCACCACTGCCAACTTCGGTAATCACTTCGGTCAGGGTAGGGAGTAAGCGGCTCTCTTCCTCATCCAGCTCCGGCAAGTCAACAACCAGTTGTTGATAGACCAGGCCGTTAGTACCGCGTGAATACCAGGTAGCAGGTTTAGCTGCGATGGTGGTGGTTTCGCCAACAGGGATGGTAAGGTTTTCAGGTATATCTTCAATTCCTACTTTTGGTAATAGCTCCGGATCGTCCTGCTCCATTTGCCGCTCTTCCAGATCCTGTGCCTGTTTGATAATGGCCTCAACCTGCTCTGGCTTTAGCGATGATTTGAGCTGTGCCATTTTTTCTGCTTCTTTCTCAGCACGTTGCTGACTTAAGGATTTATCTGGAGCCATCACCAGTCTTACCCGGTGCGGGTTGTCCAGTAAGGCTCGCACCTGTGATTTGATGAAATCAGCATCCTGTATTTGCTGACGTAGTGTTTCAATTATCGGGTCGATATTGAGTATTTCAGCCGGATCCGCTCCATACAGGGTTGACCCCAGTGCATGAACGATCAGCTGCAGTCCATAAGGGAAGCCATCACCACTGATTTCACGTTGGGATAACTCCAGTTGATGCAATACCGCTTCCACCATCTGTTGAGGTACACCCTCGTTGGCTATCCGCTCCAGGGTGGTCAGTATGAGTTGTTCGACTTCATCTGCCTGTTCCGGGTTTGAGCCTTCCAGTCCACAACTGAATACCATTTCGCGCATGGAGTCAGTCAGACCACACAGGGGAGAGGGTGCCTGCCCTAATGAACTGGTTTCCAGTGCCTGTCGCAGCGGCGATGCACTGTTTTCCAGTAAAACACCGGATAACAGGTGGGCACGTAAAACGGCTTCCTGATCGGTGCTTTTATCAAGTAACCATCCCAGAACAATATGGCTGCGGTTGCTGGTATCTTCCTCGCCATCGAGCGCATAGCGATCTTCCACTTTAAGTGGCTGGCTAAAACGCTGCTCATCGGTTACCTGGATATTAAGTGATTCTTTCTGGAACTGGCTTAACGCCAGCTCATCAAACTGTTGTTGCAGTTCATTGGCTGGAATGTTCCCGAAGGTCATCATAACGGCATTCGATGGATGGTAATGGCGTTGATGAAATGCCTTGAGCTGCTCATAGCTCAAATCAGGGATCGCCTCCGGATCACCGCCACTGTTGTGGTGATAGGTGATGGTTGGAAACAGTTCCCGACTCAGGCTTTGCCATAATGTTGAGACCGGAGAGCTCATCGCACCCTTCATCTCATTAAACACAACGCCCTTTAGCTGTAACGGGGTATCGGAGTCATCTGCTTTTGCAAACTCAACCCGATGGCCCTCCTGGGCAAAATCAAGGGCATTCAGGTTTGGGAAAAATACGGCATCCATGTATACCTGTAATAAATTCTCAAAATCCTTGCGATTCCGACTGGCAAAAGGGTAGGCAGTCCAGTCACTGGCGGTAAAGGCATTCATAAAGGTGTTCAGTGAACGCCGGGTCATCATAAAGAATGGATCGCGAACAGGGTATTTCTGACTGCCACATAATGAGGTGTGCTCAAGGATGTGTGCTACCCCGGTGGAATCCTCCGGTACGGTACGAAACGCAATTAAAAAGGTATTTTGATCATCGTCGGTTGCCAGATGAATATGTTGTGCACCTGTTTGCAGGTGCTCGAATTGTTGTACTTCAACGTGGAGTGATGCAATGGTCTGACTGGATAACCATTTAAAACTTGTGTGTGTCTCTGGCTGTTGTGCTGAATCCATAAGATAAAAGATACCTTTTTTTAGAAGAGTCGTTGGAGTTAGGTAGGGGCGACATTATAAAAGACAACGTCTATGGATGTGAGATAAATATTTCATAAACCCGGATCAGCTCTTCCCGGGAAGGCACTGACGCAAAGTGTGATATGAGTATTGCCTGAAAATCAACGACTTGTCGTTGTGTGTTAGCACAGCCATCTGCTAAAGGTATGTCCGGCTTAACTCAGATATTTCTTAAACAGCGATTATTTATGTTTAAAAAGCGTTACTGCTTGCAGCTTACCCTTTAACTGATGATCTCCAGCTTCTATAAATGATGCTTGCAGATCTGCAGGTAACTGTTGATACACAGTAGCACTAACTAATATTTGCTCTTCGAGTTTGCAACACATGCTTTCAATGCGGCTGGCTGTGTTAACCACATCACCAATAATGGTAAACTCGTGACGCCCTGGTGCGCCAATGGTGGCAGCAATCACCTGACCTGAATGGATCCCGATACCATTGCTAAAGGGTGTAGCATCAGGCCAGTGTAGTTGTGAGCAGGCGATGCGCATTTCATTGGCAGCATTCACAGCGTTCGCTGCATTTATCGCCGGATCACCACCTTCAAACCCAAACGTTGCCAGAAGCGCATCCCCTATGAACTTGTCGACCATACCCCCATGTTTTTCAACAGCATTAACCATTAAGGTGAAATAGTCATTCAATACAGCAACTACATCAGTGGCTTTTTCAGTTTCACTTTTAGCGGTGAAATTTCGAATATCGCAAAACAGCACTACTACCTGACAATATTGTCCTTTTTCTATTTCTGCAGAAACGTTATTAATCAGGATCTCTGCAATCTGGGGGCTCACCGCCTTGCCAAAGCGATCGCGAATAAGTTCCTTCTCTTCCAGTCCGCTTATCATCTGATTGGTCTGTTGTGCGATCACTCTAAATTCATCCCGGGTGACCACAGGCGCTCTAACACTGAGATTGCCCTGGCTTACCTGTTGCATGGTATCGATTTGAAATTCAAATAATTTCTTAATGTTTTTTGAGTAGCTATAAAGCACTTTTAAGCCCAGTGCCAGGACAGTAAGCATCACATAGGCGACATCGAGCTGAAATGCACGCAGAACCTTCATGGGTGATTCATTAAATGAAGTAAATAGATAAATCGTGTCTTTATACAGCACTAAGCTCAGGATAAATGTCGTCAGTAGCATTATCATACTGATAAACAGGGATAATTTGAGTGTAATAGGAAATAGCAGCTCCTTATCCAGTTTAAGATTGGCGTCTTCAACCAGGCTTAGTTTTTCAAAATCATAACGTCCACGCACCAGTGCATTATCAATGGAAGCAAACAGCCCTAAGGTAATGGCTCCAACCATTACTTTGGTAGCTGATTCCAGTGGAAAACCATAGAAGAAATTATTGAACAAGCCCAAACCTGCACCGGTGAGCAGGTAGGTTGAGATATCTGATTTAAACTGTTGAAAAGAGCGCCTGCGTATTGGAAAGGGTTCTACAAACTTCCGGGTAAGAAAGATTTGTAATGAAGTCTGTAATGTAAACGCGACAGCCATTTCTAACACCACATTGATTGCCGGCAGTGAATCAATAAATGGGCAGACAGCAATACCGTAAATGCTAAGAATAACAATAGACAGAGCCGAGTAATATTGTGGAAGCCTTATGCTCATAACGTTCCTTTTACTCCAATGGAATGTTTCCAACACTAAACCTGTCGTACTTGTTAATCAACATAGAACAGGTATCTTTAGGGTATGAAAATTATTGATACCCATTGCCATCTGGATTTTTCCGTATTTGATGCTGATCGTGAGGATGTGATTCAACGCGCACAAAAAGCGGGTGTTTTGGCGATGCTGATCCCTGGTGTAAAAGCATCAGCCTGGTCAAATATTAAGCAGTTGTGTCACTCTCACAAGGGTCTGTATCCAGCATACGGTTTACACCCGATGTTTGTCTATGAGCATCAACAGGGCGATATCGATCAATTAGCCCAATGGATTGAGCTGGAAAATCCACGCGCTATTGGTGAAATAGGTCTGGATCTTTACCATAAAAACTCATCCCTGCAACAGCAGCAACCACTGTTTGAACAGCAACTTGAAATTGCCAAACAGTATGATCTGCCCGTGTTATTGCATGTGCGTAAAGCACATGAACAGGTCTTGAAGCTATTAAAAAAATATCAAATCAATCAAGGGATCGTTCATGCCTTTAGTGGCAGTATCGAGCAGGCAAACCAGTATACACAGCAGGGATTTAAACTTGGGATAGGCGGGATGGTCACCTATGAGCGCTCCAGCAAGCTTCACAAGCTCATCAAGGATATACCTCTTGACTGCCTTGTTCTGGAGACAGATGCACCTGACATGAGCGGAGCTGCACATCATGGACAGCGGAACAGTCCGGAATACCTGCCTGAGGTGGTTCAACGCATCGCTGATCTGAAAATGATATCTGTAAATGAAGTCTGTTCACTAACTACCGCCACAGCTTGCAACACGTTAAACCTTAACTGCATTCATTCGCTATCAGAATTTCCTTGATAACGAAAACAAATCTGGAAAGATAGTCGGTTATTGCCATAATTAAACAGGGAGATGGTAAAACTCATTATCGGCATATCAAGGAGTAACCCGCAAATGAATAAGTATCTTAATTACCTGTTGGTACTCGGGTTATTATTTTTAAGCTATGGATGTAGTGAACAACCCCAGCAATCACAAGGGCCAAAATACACTGCTGCACCAGTTTCTGTACAAACACAGATATATCATCTGGCAATCCATCCACTCCATAACCCCCGCAAACTATCTGAAGCCTATCAACCATTGATTGGATACCTTAATGCCAATATCAGGGAAGCCACTTTTGAGCTGGAGGCTTCCAGGGATTATCAGGCGTATGAAGTGAAGTTTCGTGCACGAAAGCCGGAACTGTTATTGCCAAATCCATGGCAAACACTGGAGGCAATCAAAGTTGGTTATAAAGTGATTGCAATGGCCGGTGATGCAGATGACTTTAAAGGGATCTTCATTGTGAGGAAAGATAGTGGCATTAACTCACCGGAAGACCTGGTTGGAAAGGTCGTTAGTTATCCGTCTCATACTGCACTCGCTGCCTGCATTATGCCGCAGTACTTTCTGTATCAACAGGGGATAGATATCAATAAAGATATTCAAAACCGATATGTCGGATCACAGGAGTCCTCAATTATGAATGCCTATTTGGGAGAGGCAGCAGCAGGGGCTACCTGGCCACCTCCATGGCGTCTGTTCCAGAAAGATCGTCCGGATGAAGCAGCACAATTGAAGTTAATATGGGAAACCCCGCCACTGATGAACAACTCCGTGATGGTGCGTGATGATATACCTGAAAAGATTGCCCAACAGGTACAGCAACTTATCCTTGCACTGGATAAAACACCTGATGGAGAGAAAATTCTCAAAGGTATGGAAACAGCACATTTTCATTTGGCAGACAATGTTAGTTATAACCTTGTTCGTGAATATGTGGACAGGTTTGAAGAAGTGGTACGCCCTGTAGAGCAAAAATGAATTTCCTGAAATCATTATATGGACATCATTAAAGGTACTCGAAGTTGCAATTTCTAAAGAAGTTAATGTTTGGAACATTACGCCGACAACTGATAGTGGGAGTGGCTCTGGTTCATGCGGTGATGATGGCGCTGTTTATCTGGGACTTAACCCATAGACAGCAGGAAATGTTGCTGGAACGACAAACAGAATATGCCACAGCACTGGCACAAAGCATCGCGACATCATCCAGTGGCTGGTTGGCTTCAAAGGATTATTATGGCTTGCAGGAAATTGTACGCAGCCAAAACCGCTATCCGGAACTGTTATTTGCAATGATTCTGGATATGCGGGGGCGTATCGTTGCCCATAGCGATATCAGTTTATTGAATAAATATGTGACAGATCTCCCTCCTGTTGATCCCAAAGCCAGTGAAACCAATATCTATATCCTTAGTCATACACCCGAACTGGTGGATGTTATTTCACCGGTTATATTAGCTGGTAGTCAGGTTGGATGGGTGAGGGTGGGGCTGGGACAAAAGACCATTAGTGCTCGTCTTCATGCCATGACACGTGATGGTATTCTCTATGCGATGATTGCAATCATAATAGGTTCAATTTTAGCCTGGTTTATGGGATCACGCTTAACAAAGCGCCTGTATGAAATTCAAAAAATTACCGATGCCGTTCAAAAAGGCGATCATCGACAACGTGCTCATGTAGTGGGTTCTGATGAGGCAGCATCATTGGGACATGCATTTAATGCGATGTTGGATAATCTATCTGACCGTGAGGCTCATCTTCATACCCTGATCCAGACATTACCAGACTTGATTTGGTTAAAAGATCCAGATGGTGTTTATCTGGCCTGTAATAATCGTTTTGAAAGATTCTTTGGTGCCAGAGAAAGTGAGATAGTGGGGAAGACAGATTACGATTTCGTTGAAAAAACGATAGCTGATTCTTTCAGGGAAAAAGATCGAAACGCAATGAGCGCGGGTAAACCGACTATCAATGAGGAAGAGATTGTATATGCAGATGATGGTCACAAAGAGTTTTTGGAGACCATTAAAACCCCTATGCACGATAGTAAAGGAGTATTAATCGGTGTTTTGGGAATTGGACGGGATATTACCCAGCGCAAGCAATACGAAACCGAACTATCAAAACAACATGCGCATCTGGAAGAGCTGGTGGAAGTTCGTACCAAAGAATTGAAAAAAGCCAGAGATAAGGCTGAGTCAGCAAATAAGGCAAAAAGTATTTTTCTTGCCAATATGAGCCATGAGCTACGCACTCCGATGAATGCAGTGCTGGGATTTGCCCAGTTAATGCAACGTGATCCCAATGTGACCCGGGAACAACAGGAAAACCTGGCTACCATTCATCGTAGTGGTAACCATCTGTTAGAACTGATCAATGATGTATTGGATATCTCACGTATCGAAACAGGTCATATCAAACAGGTTGTTCGAGTGTTCAATCTGCAGGAATTTTTTAATGGTATACAGGAGATGATTCAGGTAAGAACGCAATCCAAAGGGATCGCTTTCAACCTGGAGCTTGATAACCAGCTGCCATTATTAGTTCAAGGTGATGCTCACAAGTTACGACAGATTTTGATAAACCTGTTAGGTAATGCGGTGAAGTTTACCTCAGAGGGAAGTGTCACCCTCACAGTCTCATTGAAATCACAGGAACAAGAGAATTACCGGATTCTTTTCGAGATAAAAGATACCGGTTTAGGGATTTCAGCAGAGGAACAGGAGACAATCTTTGAGCCATTTTCACAAGCAGATGCAGGTGAAAAAAGTGGCGAAGGTTCAGGATTAGGTCTTGCTATCAGCAAACAGTTTGTTGATTTGCTAGGTGGTAAGCTGCAAGTCAGCAGTGAGGGTGGTAATGGCGCCATATTCTATTTTGAGATTCCACTTGTTGTTGTCAGTGACGGTAGTGAGGGGCTTGAGCAAGAAGAAAAAAGGGTGATTGGTCTTGAACCTGAACAGCCGGCCTATCGAATGTTGATAGTTGAAGATAAGCCGGATAATCGTTTGATGCTGCGCAAACTGCTGGAGCAGGTAGGATTTGAAGTTGCAGAAGCCGTTAATGGCAAAGAAGCGGTGACACTATTCAAAAAATGGCTTCCTCATGTGATCTGGATGGATATGCGAATGCCAATAATGAATGGCTATGAAGCAACCAGGATTATTAAATCAACCCCTGAAGGAAAAGCCACTATTATCATTGCACAAACTGCCAGCGCTTTTGAAGAAGACAGAGAGACTATACTAAAAGCCGGCTGTGATGGATTTGTACATAAACCGATACAGGAACATGAAGTATTTAATAGTTTAAAGGATCTGCTGAGTGTTCGTTTTCGATATGAGCAGGATTATTACCCCCCCAAACAAACTCAGTTGATTGATGTCAAGGCATTGTCACAACTATCGCCAGAATTACATCAAAGATTAAAGCTTGCAGCGCAGGAGCTTGATCTTGAAGTTATGAATCAGATAGTTGATGAGATTGAATTGCATGCACAGCCATTGGCACAAACCATGAAATCCTTAATGAAAGATTTTAAATTTAATCTGATTCTGGAAGCTCTGGATGAGGTTGAAAAGGATACTGATGGGCTATCTGATTAAATCGGGTATTCCTTTAGCTCATGGCTATAGTAACAAATTCAGGGTTTCATCAATCATGACTTTCTTGTGATGGTATCTGTATCAAGCTGAGTCTCTGTGTTAAAACAGCAGGATGAAAATATCCAGGAACAGATTATCATGGGCGTTGTATGACTGGGGAAACTCTGCATACGCAACAGTAGTGATGGCGGGCTTTTTTCCAGTGTTTTTTAAAGAATACTGGAGTGTTGGAACCGCTGTTACCGAGAGCAGCTTTTTTCTTGGTGCTGCCAACTCCTTTGCCAGCCTGATTATTGTACTTCTGGCACCTGTTCTGGGTGCCATTGCTGATCGATGGTCAGCGCGCAAGAAGTTTCTGATGGTTTTTGCCTATCTGGGAGTGGTTATGACCGCACTATTACCACTGGTGGGTAAAGGTGAGTGGCAATATGCAGTTTTATTGTATGTGATAGCAACTCTGGGGTTCTCAGGCAGTATCAGCTTCTATGACTCATTACTGGTATATGTTGTCAGGGAGGAGGAGTTCGACAGGGTCTCTGCACTGGGGTATGCGCTGGGTTATCTAGGTGGAGGGTTGTTATTTGCCTTTTGTGTGTGGATGAGTTTGTCACCGCAGCTGTTTGGTCTGGAAGATGCCGCAGCAGCGGTTAAAGCCTCATTTGTGCTGGTTGCACTGTGGTGGGGGCTGTTTACCATCCCGTTGCTGCGTTATGTAGATGAGCCATTGTTGCGAACCCGAACGACTGCAATGGTGGCAATACGTGAAGGCATAGGTCAGTTGATCCATACGTTTAGAGAGATCCGGCAGCTAAAAGTGGTTTTTACCTTTTTGTTGGCTTATTGGTGCTACATTGATGGTGTCGATACGATTATAAGGATGGCAGTGGATTATGGTCTCTCTTTGGGCTTTCAATCACAAAGTCTGATAATCGCCCTGCTTATTACCCAGTTCGTGGGCTTTCCTGCTGCACTGTTATTTGGTCGCATAGGTGAGAAACTGGGTCCAAAGGTCGGGATTTATATTGCGATTGTGGTTTATGTCGGTGTTGTGATCGCAGCCTACTATATGGATAGTGAGCTTGAGTTTTATATCATTGCCGTGGTCATTGGACTGGTGCAGGGGGGGATCCAGTCGCTGAGTCGTTCGCTGTATGCACGCTTGATACCGATAGATAAATCTGCAGAGTTTTTTGGTTTTTACAATATGCTTGGCAAGTTTGCTGCGGTACTTGGACCGGTGATGATGGGCTGGGTGGCTATGGTATCCGGCAGTACCCGTATTTCCATACTCTCGTTATTGATCCTGTTTGCTCTGGGAGCGTACTTGCTAACAAAAGTCGATTTAAAACAGGGTGAAGCCATTGCATCAAACCTTTGAAAATTGTTTGCGGTGAGGGCTTCCATTTAAAGGGGTTTTGCGGCATTATGTGCACCCTTCGCGAGAGCAGTATTCAATGGTGAGCGTAGCTCAGTTGGTAGAGCCCTGGATTGTGATTCCAGTCGTCGTGGGTTCAAGTCCCATCGTTCACCCCATATACAAAGCGGCTTCTGATATCAGAAGCCGTTTTTTTTTGCCAGATATTCAGGGATCTCTCTCACGTACATAAAAAACACCTCTCATTAACTGCGCCAGGGGATGTGTTTAAGCTATAATTCTCCACAATTTCACCGAACAGAAAACTACGACATTATGGAAAAAACCTATAATCCGCATGCAATAGAACAACACTGGTATCAAATCTGGGAAGAGAATGGCTATTTTTCCTCTATAAAACCCGATAGCAACCAGTCTGATGAAAGCTTCAGCATTATGATCCCTCCGCCAAATGTCACCGGTAGTTTGCATATGGGACATGGTTTTAATAACACGGTTATGGATACCATGGTGCGTTATCACCGGATGAAAGGTGATAAAACCCTGTGGCAACCAGGAACCGACCATGCAGGGATTGCGACCCAAATGGTTGTCGAGCGTCGTCTGAATAGTGTAGGTAAAAGCCGCCATGATTATGGTCGTGATGAGTTCATTAAAAAGATCTGGGAATGGAAGGGCGAATCCGGAGGCAATATTACCCGCCAGTTACGTCGCCTGGGCTCATCGCTTGATTGGGAACGTGAGCGTTTCACCATGGATGAGGGTCTCTCTGATGCAGTAAAAGAGGTTTTTGTTCGCCTTCATGAGGAGGGGTTGATTTATCGCGGTAAACGCCTGGTGAACTGGGATCCGGTTTTACACACTGCTGTTTCAGATCTGGAAGTGATCTCAGAAGAAGAAAATGGCTATATGTGGCACTTCCGCTATCCGTTAACCAACGGCAGTGGATATATGGTTGTGGCAACCACCCGACCAGAAACCATGCTGGGTGACTCAGCTGTTGCAGTGCATCCAGATGATGAACGCTATCAACACCTGATCGGCCAAACCATCACATTGCCTCTGGTTGGTCGCGAGATCCCTATCATCGCGGATGATTATGTCGATAAAGAGTTTGGAACCGGCTGTGTCAAAATTACTCCGGCACATGATTTTAATGACTATGCGATGGGACAGCGTCATGGACTTGAGATCATAAACATACTCACCGTAGATGCACGCATCAATGATGAAGTCCCTGAGCGCTATCGTGGTATGGATCGTTATGAAGCACGCGATCTGGTGGTACAGGATTTAAAAGAACTGGGTCTGTTAGAAAAGATTGATGACCATAAACTAATGGTTCCACGAGGTGATCGTTCACATACTGTTATTGAGCCATTTCTGACGGATCAGTGGTATGTCAAGGTTGCTCCATTGGCAGAACCAGCGATAAAAGCGGTCGAGAATGGTGATATCAGGTTTGTGCCGGATAACTGGAAAAATACCTATTATGAATGGATGCGTAATATCGAAGACTGGTGTATTTCACGTCAGATCTGGTGGGGACATCGCATTCCAGCATGGTATGACGAAGAGGGTAATATCTATGTCGGACGTAGCGAAGATGAAGTTCGGCAAAAACACAATCTGGCTGATGCTGTCAGCTTATCCCAGGACGAAGATGTACTTGATACCTGGTTTTCCTCCGCGTTATGGCCGTTCTCAACCCTCGGTTGGCCTAATGGAGAAGATGCAGCACTGAAAGCCTTTTATCCAACCTCAGTGTTGGTGACAGGTTTTGATATTATCTTCTTCTGGGTTGCGCGGATGATCATGATGGGAATGAAGTTTATGGGAGATGTGCCTTTTAAGGAGATCTATATCCATGGACTAGTACGTGACTCACATGGTCAGAAGATGTCCAAGTCTAAAGGTAATGTGCTAGATCCAATTGACCTGATAGACGGGATCGAACTGGAAACACTGGTTGAAAAACGTACCAGTGGTTTAATGCAGCCAGAAATGGCGAAGAAGATTGAAAAACAAACCCGTCAGGAATTTCCTGAAGGTATTCCTGCCTATGGTACGGATGCGTTGCGTTATACCTTCGCTTCACTGGCATCAACAGGGCGAGATATTAACTTTGACCTTGGGCGTATAGAGGGGTATCGCAACTTCTGTAACAAATTATGGAATGCTGCAAACTACGTCTTTATGAATACCGAGGGTGAAGACTGTGGTCTCAATGGGGGAGATATTACCCTGTCACCGGCAGATCGCTGGATAGTCTCGCGACTACAACAGTGTGAGCGTCAGGTTGCCAATGCGTTTGACAATTATCGTTTTGATATTGCCTCACAGGCCATCTATGAATTCACCTGGGATGAATATTGTGCATGGTATCTTGAGCTCTCCAAACCGGTTTTATACAGTGAGGCCGCCAATGCAGCACAAAAACGTGGAACACGTCAGACACTGGTGCAAGTACTCGAAGCCTTGTTACGTATGATTCACCCTATTGTCCCTTATATCTCTGAAGAGATCTGGCAAAGAGTCGCTCCTTTAGCTGGAAAGCAGGGTGATACCATCATGTTGCAGCCCTATCCACAATCTGATGAAAACCTTATCGATGCAGAAGCAGAAAAAGAGATGGCATGGATGATGGACTTTATTGTAGGTGTACGCAAAATCCGTTCAGGAATGAATATCGCACCCTCAAAAGCACTGCCGGTAATGTTACAAAATGGAACAGCACAGGATATGGCATGGCTGGATGCAAATGAGACTTCGTTAAAAAGTCTTGCCAGACTGGAAAAAATTACCTGGCTATCAGCAGAAGATGAGGCGCCTGAATCAGCTACTGCACTGGTCGGGGCTATGAAGATACTGGTTCCGATGGCAGGCTTAATTGATAAGGAAGCAGAGCTGAAGCGACTGGATAAAGAGATCAGTAAGCTGCAAAAAGATATTGAACGCTTACAAGGTAAGCTTGGTAACGCCAATTTTGTAAGTAAAGCCCCACCTGCTGTTGTAGAAAAAGAACAGGGTAAACTGGCGGATCAACAGGGTGCTCTAGATAACTTGCTGGCACAACGTGATCGTATTGCCAATGTTTAACTAATTAGGTTTGACAGCAGAAAATAACACTGTAAAATGCGCGACCTCAGCTATATGAGGTCGTCATCGTGACGACAGGTGAAGATGAAAAAACCACTCAGTTTAATATCACTCACAAATTGAGGGACACAAAGGAGAAAGTCACAAAACCTCCTTGACATCATCAGCGATTCACCTAAAATAGCCGCTCCTTTCGGGGCTATAGCTCAGCTGGGAGAGCGCTTGCATGGCATGCAAGAGGTCGGCGGTTCGATCCCGCCTAGCTCCACCAAAACTCTCTCACGAGAGACCGAAAGGTAAATACTAGGTCCCCATCGTCTAGAGGCCTAGGACACCGCCCTTTCACGGCGGTAACAGGGGTTCGACTCCCCTTGGGGACGCCATATATCAAAAGGCTGCATAGCAATATGCGGCCTTTTTTACGTTTTAAATCATATACTTAGTACGTTTTTTTCTGGTTGAGGATTTACTGGGCTATATCAAACTGTATTAATGCTTAAGTAGTATCCGTAAAAATAATTGACTTCATTAATAATGGGAACCATAAGTAGAGGTTAAGCAGCATTAAAGGTAAGTTTATGCACGCTTTGTAATTGAACCTTCTTTTTTGCCTGCCATAGATCATATGCATCTTGCATTGCCAACCAACTTTCGGGGCTTCGGCCAAGTGCTTTCGAGAGACGTAAGGCCATTTCAGGACTGATACCGCTTTGCATCTTTAAAAAACGATTAAGCGTTGATGCGGCGACATCCAGCTTCTGTGCTAAATGACGAGCACTAATATCAAATGGCTCAAGATAAATAGCCATAATGAATTCGCCTGGATGAGGTGGGCTGTGCATGGTCATTAGTAATAATCCTCATAGTTAACAATAAAAACATTACCGTTTGATAATTTAAAAGTAATTCTCCAATTGCCGTTTACTGTAATTGACCACACATCTTTTAAATTACCTTTTAACTGGTGTAAGTGCCTGGTGGGATTGCCTGTATCCATCCCTTTTCCCGGAGGTTGCACCTTAAACCAGCATTGATAATTGACCACCTCTGTTGGAGATGGTCAAGCTGATACGATGGTTTTGGAATACCTCATTATGGTTTGCTATACCAGGTGCCACGCGCTTTACCATGACGGCTTAACAAACCATTCTCAACTAGCTTTGCTAGACGGTTTTTTATGGTTGGCCTGGATACTGACGTAATCAGGCTTTCAGCCTCTTTAATCGTGATGCGTTGATGAGTATCAACGTACTCCATAATCAGAACACTCTCCTGTGGTAAATCTGAATAGCTCATTAACTGTTTTGTCTTTTCGACTAAATGGTCTTTTTGACGTTTAAGTGTTGTCAGGAAAAAACGTAACCATGGTAGCCAGTCTTTTATTTCATTTTTGAGCGTTCTTTGAGTTCTCTGTAATGCCAGATAATAGGATTCTTTATTTTTCTCAATGATGCTTTCAATGGACGCATAGGGAATATAACTATACCCAGCTTTTAAAAGTAGAAGAGTAACCAGAGTGCGGGATAGTCTACCGTTGCCATCTTGAAATGGGTGGATGGCTAAGAAAGCAACATTGAATGCGGCGGTTACAATCAAGGGGTGAGAGCTATTATCATCAAGGGTTTCTCTGACCCATGACAATAAGTTCTGCATCTCAATGGGCGTATCAAAAGGTGTGGTGGTTTTAAAGATGACTCCCAGACTAGACCCATCAGGAGCAAATGCTTCAACACTGTTTGAGTGCTTTTTATACTCTCCTCGATGTCGAGCATCTTTTTCTGAGTGTCTTAACAGCGTTGAATGCAACTGTTTCATGTGGTTCTCTGTGATCGGAATATCAGAATAGCTATCAAAAACCAGTTCCATAACCTCCGCATAGCCAGCCACCTCTTGCTCATCACGGGTAAGAAAAGAGGTTTTACTGGTATCTCTTAGTAATGCCTCAATCTCACTATCTGAAAGCCGTGCTCCCTCTATACGGGTAGAAGAACCAATGCTCTCAATAGTGGCGACATGACGTAAAGCATGAAGACGTTCAGGACTTTGGTCAGCTTGTGCCTGCCAGCTTCCCTTGAACTCATCTATTTCTGAGATGAGGCGAAGCAATTCAGGGGTGATGGTTAGAGAAGTGAGATCCATAGTTTAGCCAAAAAATTAATGATTTTATCCAATATTATCCAATAATATCCAAATAACAAGGTTTATTAACCAATATGGGATAAATAAATCGGACTTTGGTTAGGGTCTGTTGATCTTTCATATTCACCACTATTGCTACTCAAAAATAAACCAACCAAGGCGTGATGAGATGTTCGGTTGTGATCTTTTTCAAAAAGGTATGTTTGATTTAGCTGGAACTATTACCAGTCATCTCCACTGTCACCATCATCACTACTTTCTGATTCACTATTACCGCTGCTAGTAATAC
>RRYU01004956.1_pt1 | contig 65441 bp, 63 predicted proteins | sample 2162651 | NCBI WGS metagenome assembly RRYU01 (sample SAMN10267283, study PRJNA491782) | microbial mat metagenome | isolation source: biomat in the production well | place: Japan: Minami-Kanto gas field, natural gas well KTG3 | collected 2017-06 | reverse complement strand
ATCACTTAGTGATCAAGCTACCTTCTGGTGATACAAAACCTTCTCGAGTCGATAAAACAACTCACGTCTATCAAAAGGCTTTTCCATATAATCGTTAGCCCCAATCTTGGTCGCCCAGAACTGTTCCACAGCCTGTCTGTTACCACTGATGATTACAATTGGAATATCCTGTGTATGCTCTTTTTTTCTTAGCTTGCGAGTAACCTGAAAACCATTGATACCGGGCATAACCACATCCATAAATATTATGTCCGGCCTGTACTTGATTGCCATTTCTAACCCGGCCTGCCCATTGTGGGCCTCCAGCACATGGTAGCCAGATTCGCGCAGCATCTTCGACATTACGAACCGCACCGTTGTGGAGTCATCAACGATGAGCACACTCGCCCCCCTGCGCGGGGTAATGCGCTTCTGCTCGCGCCGTCCGGCACCAAATGGGTCCGATAATTTTTTTCTGCTAAATATACGTCTGAAAATTGGTCGATTCATAAGTAAATTTCCATTCCCTGTGACAACTTATTCATGTTCAGCTCTATTAGTAAATAATTCTGACTCAAGGTCAACCGACATAATATTGGTATAGCACAGATTGTGAAGTCGTTCTCAGTCCCATATAAACCGAGGGTTTTAGCGCTTTTAATCTCACACAAAAGGTTTCGCAAACAACACCATGAAAGCCATAAAAAAACCGGGGGCAGAACCCCCGGTCTTGATTGTTTCAAATTTTTTGGCTTATTAGCCGGACTCGGGATCAACATTCACTATTGACTGAGTTTCTTCTGTCGGTGCGCAGCCATTCCCTGCTCGAATTCCTCCGGTGTTACTTTACCATCCGCATCCAGGTCAAGTTCCTGGAACTGCATCATGTTGCTAAGACCACGCATCTGCCTTCCCTCTTTTGCACGTTCGCTTACCCGTGCACCACGAGCCTCAATGAACTCTTCCTCATCCAGATAGCCGTTCTTATCCAGGTCAAATTCAGCAAATGTAGGCATATTGGCACCCATGCCACGGCCCACACCAGGCCCGGGGCCCGGCCCCATTCCACGACCCTGGTTCCCTCCAGGGCTCTGAGCTGCAACCGTTAGTACTAAAGAAACCAACAGACAAAAAACGCTAGCTATTAATACCCTTCTCATGATGATACTCCTTGATAACTAACAAAGAACGTTACAAAAAATATTCCCACGAATAACGCTACTCCAATTTATTGTTTGTTACATTGACAATCGGCACTGTCAGACCAGGGCGTACAGGATCAAGACATACCTATATGCTGTCTTATCTCAGAGATGGACAATGGATGATCTTTGGTAACCACAACCACAGATGCCATCTCTTCTACAGCCAGAGGTTCCGCAATTTGCAACTGCGTATCGAGTATATTCTCATCCGCTTCGGATACACTATGGCCATGTTCAATGCGCGATCTAACCCGTTCATGCAGCTCTTCTTCGGCAAACCGCATATCCAGGATAAGAAATGGCACCAGCATACGACCTGCCATATCAGCAAACAGCTGGCGTTGCTCTCGTTTCAGGAAGGTGGCGTCGACAATAGTAATAAATCCGTATGCGACCAAGTCTTCTGCCAGGTCCAGTAATCTCTGGTAAGTCCTCCTGGTGAACTCTTCGCTATACACACCATTCCATGGCTCTGAGCCACTATCTGCTTTCGGCTCCAGTCCGGAAATCCGCTTACGTTCCACATCGGAACGAACCTGCACCGCCGGCAACCACATGGCCAAGAGCCTGGCGCTGAAACTTTTGCCGGAACCCGAGGCACCATGGGTGATCACCATCGCAGGCTGCCCTACCCTGGTGTAGCTCTCGGCAAGATCAATGTAGTCATGTAGATCTAGCTCCAGATCATGCCGCTCTTCCTCTGCCACATCATCCTGACTCAGTCGGATTGCCGTAACCTTGGCCCTTACCAAGGCTCGGTATGCTTTGTAAAAAGCAAGCAGCTCAAGTCCGTCATAATCTCCATTCTGTTCCAGGTAGGTATTGAGGAACCGTTGCGCCAACTCAGGTCTACCCTGTTTTTCCAGATCCATCACCAGGAATGAGATCTCACTGATTGTGTCTATCCAGCGTAGATCATGGCTAAACTCAATACCGTCGAATATGACCGCTTCACCATCGATAAGGGTGATGTTCCCCAGATGCATATCACCATGGCATTCCCGCACAAATCCATCCGCCTTGCGCGCCGCAAATGTTCCTGACAGATCTGCATGCTTTTGTTGCGCCCACTGCTCAAGCCGATCCAGCTGCGCCATAACATCCGGCTCGTGGTCCAAAATCCTGATCAGGTCAAAACTCTCTTGCATGGGAAGATACACTTGGTCTGGCGAACCGCATGGATTATCCACACCTGTTGAATCGATCTCAGAATGAAAGGCTGCAACCTTAACCGCCAAGCTATCTACCAACTCTGGCGTCAGTCGATCTATGTGTTGTGACAGCAGCCCATTTGTGGGGAAGCGCCGCATTCGAACCGCATACTCCAGAACAGGACCATCTCCGCCAATTTCGGGGTGTTTGATATTGCCAGTTATCGCATCAACATCCAGATAGAGATCCGGTGCCAAACGCCGATTCAGGCTTAGCTCTTTTTCACAGTAGTATTGCCGCAGCTCCAGGGTGCTAAAATCGAGAAACCCCAGATCGACCGGTTTCTTGATCTTGTAGGCAAAATCACCGACAAGCAGGACATAGGAGATATGGGTCTCAATAACTTCAACCTCTGTGGCAGAATGAGGCCAGACCTCCGGGTTCTGAAGCGCCCTGATCAAATCAGCTAATCTAGCCGTGGCTACTATTGGCTCACACAACGTTGACATTGTCCTGATGCCCCGGTATTAAAGGTTTATCAATCGTCATCAATTATGAAGTAAGGATTTGATTATGAGTATAGACCGAATTGTAATGGCCTTTGCCGGCGCGGTGATTCTGCTAAGCCTAGTACTGACCCATTACCACAGTGCAAACTGGTGGTGGCTAACTGCGTTTGTCGGTGCCAATCTGTTTCAGGCATCTTTTACCGGTTTTTGTCCACTGGCAACCATACTGAAAAAGATGGGGAAACAGAGCGGAGCTGCATTTTAAGTTGTTTTGAATAAACGCCGAAAGCGGAACTCATAGCCGAATTCCGCTTCCGGTTAAAAACAATCTTTATCAGCGATTGAAGCTAAGGCGCTGTCCCTGCACCTGATCCTCAACCTTTCCATGATGATAGGCCACTTGCCCGTTTACAAAGGTGGCAGCAATGGATGATCGCAGGCGCATGCCCTCTAGTGGTGACCAGCCACACTTATACAGCACATCCTCCCGCTCAACCCGAAAAGCATGATCATAGTCGACCAGTACCAGATCAGCCCAGTAGCCCTCGCGCAAATATCCGCGTTCTTCAATATCAAATAATCGAGCTGGGGCATGACTGGTCTTCTCCACCAGCATCTCAAGTGACAGATACTCGTCCCGACATAGTTCCAACATCATAGGCAATGCATGCTGCACTAACGGCAAACCAGAAGGAGCCTGAAAATAGTTACCCAGCTTCTCTTCCAGCAGGTGGGGCGCATGGTCTGTTGCAACCACATCTATACGCCCCTCTTTAAGTGCTTGGCGCAGGGCATCTCGATCACTGAGCTTCTTGATGGCAGGGTTACACTTAATGAATGCCCCTTTGAGATCATAGTCCTCATCTGAAAAAAACAGGTGGTGGACACACACTTCTGCAGTTATCCGCTTCTCATCCAGAGGTTTTGCTTCGAACAACTCCATCTCGCGAGCTGTGGTCAGATGTAAAACATGCAGACGGGTATCGTGTCGCCTGGCCAGACCAACCGCAAAGGAAGATGATAGATAGCAGGCCTCATCACTGCGAATCAATGGATGCATGGCAATGGGTATGTCGTCGCCGTATTTGGCCCGCTGCTCTTCCTCATTGCGCACAATAGTTGGAGTGTCCTCACAGTGGGTGGCCACTAACACTGGGGCATCGCGGAATATCTTTTCCAGTGACTCCTCCTTGTCAACCAGCATGTTGCCGGTTGAGGCCCCCATGAACACCTTGATGCCACAGGCCTGCTTCGGATCCAGAGATCGGATCACGTCTATATTGTCGTTGGTAGCTCCCAGATAGAATGCGTAGTTGGCTGCAGATTTCTCAGCAGCAATCGCATATTTTGATTCCAATGCCTCAAGTGTGACCGTATTTGGATTGGTGTTTGGCATATCCATAAAACTAGTGATGCCACCAGCCACTGCAGCCCGAGACTCAGATTGGATATCCGCCTTGTTGGTAGCACCCGGCTCACGAAAGTGTACCTGGTCATCAATCATGCCTGGAATTAGGAGACGACCCTTGGCATCCATTACATGACAGTTTTCAGGACAGGTAATCTCAGCGGCAACTTGTTCGATTCGACCGTTTTTTATCAGAAGATCCCCATCCAAGATCAACCCTTCATTCACCATTCTGGCATTTTTTATTAGAGTCATTTCAGACATTAATCGTACTCCCGGTCCTTCCAGTTACGAATCGCCGTGAACACCTCTGCCCCGGCTACCAATTTACGTCCCGCATATCTCTCTGCCGCTTCGATTACATTAGGCTCACCGACACGTAAAAACGGATTGGTGTCCAGTTCATCCTTCAATACAGATGGCACCGTGGGTTCACCTCGGCCGCGCAAATCGGCATCTCTTTGAAACCTAGCCTGAAGCGGTTCACTATCCGGCTCAACCCATTTGGCAAAACCAAGATTAGCTAAAGTGTATTCGTGGGCACAATAGACCTTGGTGTCTACTGGCAGGGCCGCAATACTCTGCAAAGAGTGATGCAACTGCTCATGGGTCCCACTGAATACCCTGCCACAACCGGCAGCAAACATAGTATCCCCACAGAACAATACCCCTGCCCCGTAATATGCAACATGGCCCTCAGTATGGCCCGGCACATCCATCACTTCAAACTCAACTCCAAGCCAGGGGAGCTCTATCCTTTCGCCTCCGCTAACCCGTTGCGTTATAGATGCAATCGGTTCATTTGCAGGACCGAACACTACCGCATTTGGCCAGAGATCAAGCAATCCCCGAACACCACCGGTATGATCGCCATGCTTGTGGGTGATCAGTATTGCGGCCAGCTCTAGCCCTTCCTGCTTTAACAGATCTACAACAGGCGTCTCATCGCCCGGATCAACCACCGCTACTCTAGGATTAGAGTCGTGCTGCAACAACCAGATATAGTTGTCGTCAAAGGCGAGTATGGGACGAATGTTCAGCATCTACTATTTTCCGTACAACTCCTCAGGGGAGATAAGCGGTTCGCTGATAACCTCCAGACGATCACCGCGCACCGCATTGTAAAAGCAGTTGCGACGTCCTGAATGGCAAGCAGGTCCGGTCTGATCCACTACCAGAAGTATAGTGTCCCCATCACAATCGAAACGCATATCCTTTAGCATCTGAACCTGACCGGAAGACTCACCCTTGCGCCATAGCTTCTGGCGGGAACGGGAAAAGTAGCAAACCCGACCGGTGCTGAGAGTCTCATCCATGGCCTCGCGATTCATCCAGGCCATCATCAAAACCTCGCCCGTATCATACTGCTGGGCAATCGCTGGCAGCAGCCCATCAGCATTAAATGGGAGAATCTCAACGACCTCGGCCCAGGGCAGATACTGGCCAACTTCAAATTTTTCTGTCTGTTTCAGCATTACCATTCACTCAAAAATAATTAAGACATTATTAGCTGTGGTTAGTATCAACCTAACCCTTAAACAGCCAATATAACCAGCGAACATGATAACACCCTTCCAGCACCTTTCGCAGGGAGGATGTCCTACCCATACTTATTGACTACTGGCATGGCGATAGGAGTATACTTCCGCAGTCTTTAAACATACGCGAAAACCGATGCGAATATTTCGAATCTCATTCATAAACCAAAGCAAGGTCTACGAAATCTACGCCGAAGCAGTGCGCCAGGGCGATCTCTACGGATTCATCGAGATCGAGGGGATAATCTTTGGTGAAACCAGCTCGGTAGTAATCGATCCCAGCGAGGAGAAACTGAAGGCCGAGTTCGGGGGTGTGAGCAGAACAATTGTACCAATGCACTCAGTAATCCGCATCGACGAGGTAGAAAAACGGGGTCAAAACAAGATAATCGAGCTGGATGCAAATGCCAACGTTACACCGTTTCCAGCCAGCTTTATGCCTTCAGGCAAAGGAAAAGATAAATAACAAAGCCTTTTATGCCCGGAACGGACATAAGCGTAAATGACACGCTCCACCTAAGATGGTTACATAGGTTAACTCAAGAGGCGCTAACTCATACAGATACTCCACCCAAACGGTGGAGTATTTGCAATCATAACCAGTGAAAAAATCTATTTGTTTTCACTGGCAAAATAATCTTTAGTCAGCTTGAAAACCACCGGACTCAACAACAACAATGCAATCAAGTTCGGCAATGCCATAAGCGCATTCAAGGTATCTGCCACCAACCAGATAAAATCCAACTTGGCAACGGCACCGATGGGAACTGCGATGATCCACAACACCCTGAATGGCACTATCGAACGAACTCCAAACAGATACTCCACACACTTTTCGCCGTAGAAACTCCAACCCAGCAAGGTGGTAAAGGCAAATAGCGCCAATCCAAGAGTAACTATGTAACCGCCATATCCAGGCAAGGCCAGCTCGAAAGCGGCAGCCGAGAGCGAAGCGCCGGTCTCACCTCCGGTCCACGCTCCCGTGATCACGATAACCAAGCCGGTAATAGAACAGACGATTATGGTATCGAGAAAGGTCCCCAACATGGCGACTGTACCCTGCCGAACAGGGCTGTCGGTCTTGGCCGCAGCATGAGCGATTGGCGCACTACCCAAACCGGCCTCGTTGGAGAATACACCACGAGCCACACCGAAGCGTATCGCCGCCCACACGGCAGCACCGGCAAAACCACCTGTTGCAGCTACTGGATTGAATGCAGATTTAACGATTAGAACTACTGCATCTGGGACTGCGCCAATATTCATGATGATGACAATGAGTCCAGCCAGCACATAGGTAATGGCCATAAACGGAACCAGCTTACCGGCTACCTCTGCAATCCTTCTGATGCCACCAATCAACACCAGTGCGGCCAATATCGCCATTACAATTCCAGTTGCAATATGCGGGATAGCAAACTTGGCATTCAGCGCATCTGCGACCGAGTTGGCCTGTACGGTGTTACCAATACCAAAGCCGGCAAATGCACCAAACACTGCGAACACAGTACCTAACCATACCCACTTACTGCCCAGGCCGTTCTTGATGTAGAACATGGGTCCGCCGATGTGGTTATTCTCTTCGTCCACTTCACGGAAACGAACAGCCAGGACTGCCTCAGCATATTTAGTGGCCATGCCCACCAGGGCAGTGCACCACATCCAGAACAACGCACCTGGTCCGCCTAGAAAGATTGCCGTTGCAACACCCGCAATATTACCAGTACCTATAGTGGCCGAGAGCGAGGTCATCAGGGCGTTGAAGGGGGTTATATCCCCTTCACCAGCCGACTTCCTTCCAGACCATAACATCCGAAATCCGTAGCCAAGACGAGACAGCGGCATCAGCTTCAGGCCAACCATCAGGAAGAGACCAGTACCCAGGATAAGGGCCAGCATCCATGGTCCCCAGGCAATACTATTTACCTGTCCAATAAAATCACTTAACGCTTGCATTCGAGCCTCCCCATTTTCTAATTATTCAACCGCACTATACACTCTGCACATGCAACTTGTCCCTTGCATTAAAGTAAAGTAATTTCCTAATAAACCTTATACTTATCATTCGACCAATAACCCAGGCATTATAAATAAAACAAAAATGAAAGAGCTTCACGATCTGGAACTATGTATAAACTCACGCACACCGATAATCGTTATCGAGTCGCAGGAGGAGTTGCGCATTATCCAATTGCTTACGCAATTGGGTATGCGGCTACAACATCCACTATTCAGATGGTCGGTAACTGACGGACTACAGCGGCTTGAAATAGACTATGATCCACAACGGTCAGTCTCCGAACCAGATGATGTGCTAAAACACATAAAGGCACTGACAAGACCAGGCATCTTTCTGTTACTGGATTTTCACCCTTATCTGAATGATCCGATGAACATCCGCCTGATCAGAGAGATTGCCCAGAGACACTCACAGACCAGACGCACCCTCATATTCCTCAGCCACGCAATCAAAATTCCGCCAGAGCTAAAACACCTCTCTGCAAGATTTCAGCTACAGTTACCAGACCATTCAGCTATCAGGAAACTGATTCAGGAAGAGGCCAGGCGTTGGCAGGCAGGCAGTGTTGGCAACAGCAAGGTTAAGGTCGACCGTGAAGCAGTAGAAAAACTGGCGAATAATCTGGCCGGAGTAACGTCAACTAATGCTCGCAGATTGATACACACAGCGATTGCAGATGACGGGGCCATAACCCATGACGATCTGCCAAAAATCATGCAGGCAAAGTATGAACTAATCAGCAAGGATGGGGTTATCTCGTTCGAGTATGACACAGCTAAGTTCTCAGAGGTGGCCGGACAATTTAATCTAAAACGGTGGCTAGAACAGAGGCGCAAAGCCTTCATTGGACACTCCACCTCTCCAGACAAACCCAAGGGCATCATGTTGCTCGGAGTCCAGGGCAGCGGAAAAAGCTTAGCTGCCAAAGCAGTGGCTGGAACCTTTGGCATCCCTTTATTGAGGCTAGACTTTGGCACCCTATATAACAAGTTCTATGGCGAAACTGAAAAAAATCTAAGGCACGCCCTGGACACCGCCGACATCATGCAGCCTTGCGTTCTATGGATGGACGAGATAGAAAAAGGCATTGCGGCCGACGGCTCTGATGATGGCCTGCCCCAGCGCATGCTGGGAACACTTCTTACCTGGATGGCCGAGCGAAAAACCAGCGTGTTTGTAGTAGCAACCTCCAACGATATTGAACGGCTACCACCGGAGCTTATCCGCAAAGGTCGTCTGGATGAGATCTTCTTTATCGATCTCCCGGAGCAGGAAACAAGACAGGAGATATTTAAAATACATCTAAGAAAACGCAATCTCGCCCCTGGCAGCTTTAATCTGGACCTGCTTGCAGATGCCAGCCAGGGCTTTTCTGGAGCAGAAATCGAACAGGCCATCGTTGCCAGTCTATACGCGTCACAGGCCCAAGAGGTAACCGTGGACACCAAACAATTGCTGGAAGAGCTCAAACGTACCAGACCCTTGTCAGTTGTCATGGCAGAAAAGATACAGCAACTACGTCTGTGGGCGGCAGATCGCACAGTTCCAGCAGGATGACTATGACATCTCCACAACTACTCGGCCAACTTGGAACCACTCATGAGATGCTGACTCAGCTGGTCAAGTCCGTACATGAGACCGACTGCTACCGCAGCTTTAACCCACAACTCGCACCTCTGGCCTGGTATCTGGGATTAAGCATCTACCAGGAGACCTATTGGCTGCGGGAGGTAATCCAGGATGATGATAACCTGACCAGACGTGTACGCGATCTGTTCGCACCCAATGTATTACCGGCTCATGAGCAGTGGTCACGCCTGCCGCCAAAAGACCATCTACTGAACTGGGCATTGGAGATTCAGGACGAAAACCTGAAACGACTGGCTAACCCGGGACTGCTGCCGGATCATCCACTCCTGAAAAATGATAGGGTGTTGCACCACATACTGCAGGAGCACCACCGCATCTACGAAACCATGCTTATGGTGTTAACAGAACGGCAGCTACATCATGTAGAACAGATTCATCAGGTTTCCAGACCTCTAACCAGCAGTAGGCCAAAAGCAGATGCCGTGGGCGTATCCCAGGGCCATTACCGAATCGGCGCGAAAGACCCGGCATCTTCTTATGACAATGAACTACCGGCCCAGATAATCGAGTTGAGCAGTTTCCAGATCTCCAGAAAGCCAGTCAATAACTCAGAGTTTCTCTGCTTCATGCAAGACTGCGGCTATGACCAAAAGAGATTCTGGTCTGATGCAGGATGGAAATGGCAACAGAACAATACGCAGCCTCACCCCTTCCACTGGCGGCAAGATGATTCAGGTAACTGGTTCGGGATAGGACTGAGCGGACCAGCGGATCTGGCAGACGATGACCCGCTGCTGGGCATAAGCCAATACGAGGCTCAGGCGTATGCGTCTTGGATTGCGACTCAGGGCAACGAACTTGTGGGAGCGGTTCTCCAACATGAGTATCAGTGGGAAGTGGCGGTTCGCACTCAGGCTATAACTGAGTTCGGACGAGTATGGGAGTGGTGTTCCAACAAGTTTCATCCATATACGGATTTTGAGCCTGCAACAGACGGCGTCTTATCAACAGATGCAATCGACGATGGTCAGATAAGTCTGCGGGGATCTAGCATCTATACCCAGCAGTCATTACGCCGACCAAGCTATAGAAACCGCGGCCTAGCCAGTAACCGACACGTGTTTGCAGGTACGAGGCTTGTGTTTCCACCGATCAAATAGGCCTGATGCCATGAGGTATAACTGGGCCAAATAAGCTATCATCCCGGACTGTTTTAAAGCCGGACCCCCACAGATGAAATACGACAATATACTTCAGACCATAGGTAACACGCCGATCATTCGCCTGAACAGGGTAGACCACACTCTGGCAGCCGAACTCTGGGTCAAGCTAGAAAGCTTTAACCCGGCCGGCTCAGTCAAAGACCGTCCTGCCCTGAATATGATTGAGTGTGCGGAACGTAGCGGCAGTCTGAAACCAGGCGATACTATTATCGAACCAACATCGGGTAACACCGGCATTGGCCTGGCGATGATCGCGGCAACAAAAGGTTACCCATCAGTGTTTGTGATGGCAGAGGATATGAGTGAGGAGCGAAAAACCATCCTGCGGGCCTTTGGAGGTAAGTTGGTACTAACACCGGCTGAGAAAGGAACCAAAGGAGCCATCGAAGAAGCCAAGCGATTAGCCAAAGAGAACGGCTGGTTCTTCGTAGGACAACACTTCAACCCGGACAACCCGGAAGCTCACGAAAGAACAGCAGATGAGATCTGGGAAGACTTCAGCGGTGAGCTCGATGCCATCATCTGCACCACCGGCACTGGCGGAACAATATCCGGCATTGGCAAATATATGCGTCAACATAATCCGAATATACAAATCATCGCCACCGAACCGGACGACTCCCCCATCTTATCTCAAGGCATCGCCTGCAAACATAAGATCATGGGGACCGCCCCCGGCTTCATCCCGGAGACACTGGACACCAGCATCTATAATCAGATTATTCAGATCACCACAGATGAAGCCTACGAAACAACACGCTTTCTGGCCAAACAGGAGGGCATCTTTGCCGGAATCTCGTCAGGTGCGGCCGTGGCTGGGATGATCAAGGCAGCGAAAGAGGAAAAATTTCGGGGCAAAATATTACTGGCCATGCTGCCGGATACTGGAGAGCGTTACCTCAGCACCGATCTATGGGATTAAACAAACCTCAACCATCTGTTTTTAAAATGATTTATACCTTTTGTATGTACACAATAAAAATATCATAAAGATTCGACCAACATTGCCGATAAATTACAGTAGAGGATGCAAGCAATACACATTGACACCTTGAAATATAAAAATGTCCATAACCGCCTTTGAAATTAGTGTTGCAGACCTGAAGTACGGCATGTTTGTCTCTTCTCTAGACCGCCCATGGCTGGAGACGCCATTCCCAATCCAGGGATTTATTGTAGAGTCCGAAAAAGACAAAGAACGTCTTAGCAAGTTTTGTGAATACGTTTACATTGATGTGCAAAAAAGCAATATTAGGTCCATCCCAAAACATATACTTAAGATGAATGAAAGATCTGACGCGGCAAATGATGCGGCGCAGATCTTTAAACTAACCCACCTTGACCGGATACAGTACGAAAAATCCACCTCCAGAGAAGAGGAACTGCAAACAGCAAAGCGACACTTTAATAGTATTGAGGAAACCTACCAAAGTCTGTTGCAAGACGTCGAAAGAGATGTGCCGCCTGATTTACCCGCCATAAAAAAAGCCATCAAACCTATGGTGAGGAGCATTATACGAAATCCCGATGCGTTCATCTGGCTCACCTACCTAAAAAGCATAGATAGTTACGCATATCATCACGCTATCAGTTGTTCTGTGTGGGCTGTTGCATTAGGCCGACACCTGGGGCTACCTGAGCATATGCTGAACACACTTGCTATGGGCTGCTTTCTGTTTGACATAGGCAAAAGCAAGTTACCGAAGGAATTATTAAACAGTACAAAACAGCTTAGCTCAGAGGAATTTGAGTCAATTAAACAGCATGTGGCCTTCAGTCTTGATATGGTCAAGAATAGTAAAGGTGTAAATTCAGACATAATTGACATGGTCAAAACTCACCACGAACGACACAACGGCAGTGGTTACCCTGAAAAACTTGCCAATGGAAGCATTCCACTGTTTGGCCGAATCGCAGGTCTTGTGGATGTCTATGACGCCATCACCTCTCACCGCCCTTTCCGCAAACCAATGCCGGCCCATGAGGCAATCGCAGCACTATATCAGTGGCGTGGTGTAGATTTTCAATCTGAGTTAATCGAGCAATTCATACAAGTGGTAGGCATATATCCAGTAGGCTGTCTTGTAGAGCTAGCCGATGAAACAGTCGGCGTAGTTATCGCCCAAAACGAATACTACCGTCTAAGACCTCGGGTCATGATTCTGCTTGATAAGAAAAAACAATTACTAAATGAGTTTTATACTGTTGATCTAAAAAAACAGCTGGAGGAAGAGGAATCAGAAGGATTCACAATTGCTAGAGGTCTACCACCAGGCGCCCACGGCTTGGACCACAGCCTATATTATTTTTAAAGCCAATAACCCGTGAAAGATAATATTGTTACACCTACAGAACTTCTAGAACGCTTGAACGGACTCACCTCACTGGAAGAATCTAAAGGAGCTCTATTATTTATAAATCTCTATGGTTTAAAGCGCATGGGTACAATTATTGGCGCACGCAATACCGAAACAATCATCTCAACTCTTATCCAACAATTCGAAAAAGGAGTCCGTCCAAATGACTCTATACTGAGAACAGGACGTTTTGAGTTTGTCGTTCTGACGCCTAAAATATTAAATCAGGGACATGCCATTCTGGCGGCAAATAAAATTGCCGGCATTCTCAGCTTACCAATAAGAATAAGCGGGCAGGATAGAATGCACGCATTTTCTATCGGCATAACGCTTACACCTGAGCACACAACCGATCCAGAACAACTTTTTAGATATGCCGAGCTTGCTTCCATTGCGGCAAAACGTACTCAACAACCCTACCAGCTCTACTCGCCAGATGAAATGCGGCACGTTGTTACTGATTGGGATATTGAAGGAGATCTAGAGAGAGCAATAGCAAATGGCGAGCTATGTTTGCACTATCAGCCGAAAATATCAGCACACACCAGCGAAGTACTAGGAGCTGAAGCGCTTATGCGATGGAATCACCCAAGTCATGGGGCTGTACCTCCCAGTAAGTTTATTCCTGTGGCGGAGAAAATCGGCATTATGCCCAAGCTAACCTGGTGGTGTCTTAACACCGCTCTGAGAGAACGAATATTATGGGATGACACTGCGAAAAATCTATCGATTGCAGTAAATATTTCTGCCCTGGACCTGGTCGACAATGGATTTGCCAAAGCAGTAACCAACTCACTGGGCATATGGAATACCAGACCAGAATCATTAATCCTGGAAATAACCGAAGGTTCTTTTATGCAGGATATTTCTCTTAGCGCAAACATTCTGAATCAACTCCACAACTTTGGGATACGCATATCTATTGATGACTTCGGAACGGGCTACTCTTCCCTCTCATACTTCCAGCGTCTACCTGCCAACGAATTAAAGATCGATCGCTCTTTCATATTTAACATCCAGAACGATGAACTGAACCAACACATTGTAAGTACCATTATCCAAATGGCTAAGAGGTTGAATCTGAATGTTGTGGCTGAAGGCATCGAATCAGGTGAGATGCAGCAGGTCCTGACCGAACTCGGCTGCGATACCATGCAGGGTTATCATATAGCCAGACCTATGCCGCTTGAGAGTTTTATTGCGTGGTTAGCTGAACACTGAAATATGATATAGAAACAGAAGCTCTGCAAATAATCAGTAGAGTATCGCCGATACGTTCCAAAAGAACCCGTCGCTGCAAAAAAATGCCCTGCGAGAAATATCTGGCAGGGCATATATTGATAGCGGATACCGTACTACTTTGCAGCAGCTTCCGCTGGCTTGGTATCTTGAAATGAAATCAGCTCAATCTCAAATATTAGCGTCTCATTAGCGTTAATTGCTGGGGGCGATCCCGCAACTCCATAGGCCTGTTCAGATGGAATGAACACCTGCCATTTGGCACCCTTATTCATCTTGGAAATAGCATCACGAAAACCTGGGATCACACGAGCTAGGTTAAAGGTAGCAGGCCCACCATGTCGCTTGGAGCTATCAAACACAGAGCCATTGATATGGGTGCCGACATAATGCACCGTCACATCTGAATCAGACTTTGGAGATTCACCTTCACCTTTTGTCTGTTCAAGATACTGTATGCCATTTGGTAGAACTACGATGCCTTCCTTCTTTTTGTTCTCTTCCATGAATTTTTTTCCAGCCTCAAGGTTAAGCTGCGCCTGTTCCTGGTTCATTTGGTTGATCTTCGCCTTAACTGCAGTCAAGGTATCGGTCATTACTTCTCGGGAGATCTTTGGCTGCCTTGCTGCAAACACGTCCTCAATTGCCTCAATCAGCGCGGCCTTTTCAACTTCCACCACTTGGCCTTTCATCTGTTGGCCAAAGGTATAACCAAGGGTATAACTGAATTTCTGTTCAATAGTTTTTAGCTCATCCTCAGCTGCGAAAGAGGATGAAGTCGCGAAAAATAGTATTAGCATTAACATACATATGTAGCGAATAGGCATAAAATTTCCTTTAATTATTTGATTAAAACTCTGTTTGAACTGCCCCGGCCAGTCACAGAAAGAACCCTATCTGCTTACCTGGTTTGACGCAATTACAACCACCACTCAGCGTCAATTAATGGCGATTCGTCACAATTATGGCGAATTGGCTGGAAAACCATGGCCAAAACACCTATATTTCAAGCCAGAGGAGCAAATATACCTATGGCAATTAATTCGGTAACTAGTTCTGCTTTACAGGGTATCCAACGGGGATTACAAGGTCTTCGCCGCAATGCCTCAGAGATTGCCAGCGCCCAGAGCATGAAAACCGAATCTCCACCCAAAGATCTGACCCGCTCACTGGTAGAACTACATCAAAATGAGCTTTACACCTCCGCCTCTATAAAAACCCTGGAGACGGCCGACCAGGTAATAGGTACACTTTTGGACACGAAGGCATAACCGGCCTAACCCATTCTGAACCACCTTCAAACAAACAACATCGACAGATCTATCGCCTTTACATCTTTTGTCAGAGCGCCGACTGAGATATCGTCAACCCCGCACTCGGCCTTTATTCGTATCTCTTCCAGAGAGATTCCACCTGATGCTTCAAGTCTCGCCCTTCCGGCATTCAACCTGACCGCTTCTCTCAATTGATCATTTGAAAAGTTATCCAAAAGAATCCTGCGCACGCCAGCAACAATAGCCTCTTCCATGCCAGCAACATCCTCCACCTCAACCTCAATCTCAAGACCTGGCGCAGATTTAGATGCAGCCTGCACTGCCGCCGTAATCGAGCCAGCAGCGGCTATATGGTTTTCTTTGATTAGAATCGCGTCGAACAAACCAATGCGATGGTTATGACAACCACCGCATACCACCGCATATTTTTGTTGAAGTCTCAACCCGGGTAAGGTCTTGCGTGTATCCAGAATACGAACACCAGTGCCAGCCACCGCATCCGCATAGCGACGTGCCAGTGTTGCGGTTCCAGAAAGAGTCTGAAGATAATTAAGCGCGGCTCTCTCTCCGGTGAGGAGCGCTCTTGTGTTGCCCTCAATCTCACAAATAACAACACCAGGGGCTATAACGGCACCATCTCTAGCAAGCCAGCCGATTGAGATATTCAGATCTAGCTGCCTGAATACCTCATCGAACCAGCCGGTTCCACACAGAACGGCTGATTCACGACAAATAACTTGTACCTTGGAGACAGATGATTCGGGGATCAGTGATGCAGTGCAGTCACCAGCACCTACATCTTCTTCCAACGCCAGTTGGACCTGGGCTCGAACCGCCTCTGGTGACGGCATAGAAATACTCAATTTAACAACAGCTCCTGCGTCAGGCAGGTTCCGGTGCGGTATTACCAGAACCCTTAAGGGACTCCATCATCGCCGCAAACGCACGATCCATCAAGGGGTCTTCAGCACCGGCCATTACAAAAGCTGACCCGACTCGCAGGGCAAGAGCCAACTCAGCAACATCCATCTCTTTGGCTTTAATACCTTTTCTATTTACAAACAAATAGTTGTCACTAACGCTGCTCCTCCATGAGAGTTTAATCCTGGATCTGGCACCATCCTTCTCTTTTATCTCCAGCCAACTCCCCAGAGGTATACTTTCGGCTAGCTTCTTAAACTTCTCTGACTCTCCAACGGGGACCGGCTTTGATTCCACCTCTGACACCCCATCCGTCCCATTATTCTCTAGGATTTCGCCCAGCGCATCCTCTTCTGCGATCAGTTCACTAGGGATTTTTTTACCTTGCAGGCAGTTCAGATGCACTCTCTCCAAATCACTGAACAACCTACTCATCATGTGCTGATCACATAGGATATCGCTCATCTCACGACGCATAACGTTAACTATCGCAGGAATTTCGCGCAGCAATTTTTCCCGCTCACTGGATTCGCTCTTTGGCTCAATTGTCCAGATCAGTCGATCCATTACAGCAAGCGCATCAAGCCACTCTTTGCTCTTGGCACCACGACGCAGAAAGTGCAGCATCAATACATCTTTCCAGCCCTCGTTAAGCAGATTTACCACTGCCAGCGGCACCTCTGCCTGGCCTTTTATGCGTCTGTCTATCTCAGTTTTTACCCGACGTTTTGCCACACCCAACTGCTCTTTGCCACGGGCAATCTGAGTCGTCCGTTTTTCCGCCGCTTCGGAACCGCGCTGTTCTTTCTTGAGAAATCTATTCAGCTCTTCATCAAGTTCTGCATACAGACTAATATCTTCACCGAAATCTGAAAGTATCCGTCTTACTATGGATTCGATCTGCCCATAAAGACTGTTCTTAGACTTGTCTTTCTCGCCAGACCAGCCGACCACCGAGCGGGCCATATCATTCAATAGTAGCCTTGCGGGATGTGAACTTTTACTAAAGAATCCCTTATCCAGAATAGCGGCTTTGATGATTGGTATCTGTAACTGTGCCAACAAGACTTTCATGACATCAGGTATATTTGGGTCTTCCAGAATAAACTCAAACAGCATAGAGACCATGTCTATAGTGTCGTCATCGACTTGCTTGACTGCACCTATTTCCTGGTTCCCGGCAATTGACCGCAACTGCTGCAGCAGATTGCTTTTGAGGTTAACGTATTCAACATTGCCTGGTTCGGCACCGAATGACTCAGCCACGGCATTGCTGCGCTGTAGCGCCGATAGAGCATTAATAACCTGAGCAGTGTCTGCAAGCGGCAACCCTGGATTAAACACAGTCCTTGCCGACGATCCGCGATGCATTCCCGAAAGAAGCTGACGCAGGGTATCAAAAAGTTCCTGTGACGCTTCCTCTTCTTCTTGAGACATAACTCCTCTATAGTCACCGCCTTCTGCGGCATCACCAGCAAGTCGCCCAGAAGTTGCGGCAGCAACCTTAGTGCGCCTTACCTGTGGTCTAAGTTTCGGGATTACACCAGCATCCCGCATAAGCTCGTTGATGCCAGCGTAGACCTCGTCCAGATGTGAAATTACTTCCTGTTCAAACACCTTATAGATGACAAGCTTGGTGGGAATATCCACATCTAGAATCTGGATTGAGGCGCGGAAAGCATTACAGATCTTATCCGGGGCCAGCGGATTATTCTTACTTTCAACGGGCATACCGTTAAGCAACTTACTAAACCGCTGTTCCAGCGCGTATAGTTCGCGCAAACAGATGTTATCTCCCCTGGCGATCATGTTAGAGATCGCAAGCTCCTCTTCCAGGGTGTCAGATTCAATCAGGGCAAGGCTTTCGTAATCAACCTCATCTTCTTCGTGCAGAACTTGTGATTCAGGCCGTGAGCGCCAGAAATTATCGTAGCCTGAAAGCACGTTTTCCTGAAATGATTTTTCTATACCCTCGCGCTCCCTGCGCACCTCTCTCATGGTGTCAAAATAGCGAGTTTGCAGATCGTTACTTTCAGCCTTATCTGCTAACTTGTATAGCGCATCATCAAGTTTTTCGAACAACACCTCACCAAGCACGCCCAACCCTCTGGACATCGCTTGACGACAACTATCAATGATCGCCCGGTTCTGCTCCACAGATTTAGCTTGGCCGTTTGTTACACCAGACCTATCTAATGAAATGATGTTATTCCTGCGTACCACTATAACCGCCCCAATTTAAAACAATATATCCTGCTTTTAACTATAAATACTTCGCCTATATACTACTGTGATATGTCTCACAGTTCCTTTAGGCACGAGCATTTCATCACGCTATCGCAAGAGTATAGAAAACACTAAGCACTTGTGATTTATATCTTACAACCAAGCCAGATAACGCATGAAGAAGCAAGAAATACATCATACCTACAGAAAAAGAATGTTGTTCGTATAATCTCAATGAAGATATTCCTACTGGCAACAAGCCCATAGAAACAATATTAGCAGCAGCCATATCTAACATAAGCCTGGGCAATAAGGCATGAGTATTGCCCCGCGTATCAGGATTCGTGTATTGTCGTTGCAATACAATAATAGTTGTTGGAAACTCCCCGCAAATACTGAGTGTTGGGCAGGCGCAGCATCTAACAGGGCGTTAATAAAGGTTTATTGATTTACAGTGGTAAAAAACTTAATTAAAAACCTAATAATGTCACTGCTGGAAAGCGTGCGCGATCTAGCACCAATTCTGGCAGTAATTGCATTCTTTCAATTCTTCGTCCTGCATGAACATATTCCTGATCTGATTGGTTTGATGGGCGGCATATTTCTGGTTGCCATCGGACTGACTCTTTTCGTGTATGGCCTAAAGATCGGACTCTTTCCTGTTGGCGAATCAATGGCCCACAGCTTTGCCACCAAAGGCAGTCTATTCTGGATCATCATCTTTGCCTTCGCCCTGGGATACGGCACTACCGTAGCAGAACCGGCCCTGATCGCTGTAGCCAAGGAAGCTGCAACAGTAGCCGCCAACGGAGGCATGATACTTAATACAGCGGAGTCCATGAGCAACTATGCAGAAGGGCTTAGATACACTGTGGCAATCTCAGTAGGCCTGGCAATTGTTGTCGGCGTGCTTCGAATCATCCGTGGCTGGCCCATCCAGTACCTAATTATCGGCGGCTACATAGGCGTGGTAATCATGACTATGTTCGCTCCACCCTGGATCATCGGCATTGCTTATGATTCGGGAGGAGTTACCACCTCAACCATCACGGTTCCACTGGTAACAGCTCTGGGTGTCGGCCTTGCATCCAGTATCCGTGGTCGCAACCCAATGACCGACGGCTTTGGCCTGATTGCATTTGCCTCATTAACGCCTATGATTTTCGTCATGGGCTACGGGATATTGCTATGAGTTCTGGCATCATGCATTTCCTTAACACTCTTGTGGCCACCACCCGTGACATACTACCTATTGTAGTCATAATGTTCGGCTTCCAGTTCCTGGTAATCAGGCGAAAAATGCCCAACATAGGAGCAGTGGTCATCGGCTTTGTTCTGGTTCTTCTTGGGCTGACTTTCTTTCTGCAAGGACTAGAACAGGCTCTTTTTCCCCTAGGAAAAATTATGGCCAAACAGCTAACGGCTCCTGACTTCCTGGGGCTGAATGATGGCGGTGGAGCCCACTATTTCTGGCTCTATATGTTTGCAGCGGCAATCGGCTTTTCTACCACCATTGCAGAACCTTCACTGATCGCGGTCGCCATTAAGGCAAACGAAGTATCAAGCGGGGCTATCGGCACCTGGGGCCTGCGGATTGCTGTTGCGATCGGAGTGGCCTTTGGAATAACCCTTGGCACCTACCGCATCATCAGTGGGACCCCGGTTCATTACTACATAATTGCCGGATACATCCTGGTGGTCATCCAAACCTTCTTCTGTCCCAAATCAATCATCGCTCTAGCCTACGACTCAGGCGGGGTAACAACATCAACAGTAACTGTACCGCTGGTCGCAGCCCTTGGTCTGGGACTGTCATCAAGCATTCCTGGTCGTAACCCACTGTTGGACGGATTTGGTCTAATAGCCTTCGCCAGTCTGTTTCCAATCATGAGCGTTATGGGTTATGCCCAGTTAAGTGATTGGCAGGCACGGCGGGCGCTTAAGGCAAAATCAAAACGTTATGGGAGATAGTCATGCATTTCAAACTACTAATTGCCCTGGTTGAAGATAATCAAACCGAATCTGTACTGGAGGCAGCACGAGAGGCGGGCGCAACCGGCTCTACCGTTATCAGTCAGGCCCGCGGAGAAGGTATCGAAAAGAGCAAGACCTTTTTCGGCCTCAACCTGGAAACCCAGCGTGATGCAATCCTGTTTTTGGTAGAGGAACATCTCAGCCGTCACATTCTTGAGACCATTGCACAAGTCGGAGAATTTGAAGAAAAGCCCGGGACTGGAATCGCTTTCCAGATAGATGTTGAAGATGCAGTCGGAGTGAGTCACCAAATAGAACAATTATCCAGCATAGTGGAGGAAGAACTATGAGTGAGAAAAAACTTATCCGTATCCGTGATGTGATGAAAGAACAATTCGATATGGTGGATGGAATGGAGACAGTTGAACACGCCCTCAACACCATGAATCACCTAGAAACCAAATCGTTAGTCGTAAAAAAACGAGATGAAAACGACGAGTATGGAATGGTGACACTGTCTGATATAGCACGACAGGTAATTGCAGTAGACAGGTCTCCAGACCGGGTGAACATCTATGAGATCATGACCAAGCCGGTGATCACAGTAAGCCCCAATATGGATATACGTTATTGCGCACGACTATTCTCACGCTTTAACCTTTCACGCGCGCCGGTTGTTGAAAATGGCCAGGTTATTGGCTTCGTGAGCTTTACCGATATGGTGGTAAAAGGACTGCGCAATAGATGAGCAATGATTCTTTAGGAATCATATCTGGCGCAATCCAAAGAGACTCACCCAATCAGGACGACAGACCTGAAGGGTGTGACGTCGATCTGTTGGTAATTCATAACATTAGCCTGCCGCCAGGTGAATTTGGCGGACACTGGATAGATGACCTGTTTATGAATCGACTCGACCCTTCCGCCCACCCATATTTTGCAGACATTGCCTCGCAGCAGGTATCCTCTCATCTACTCATCCGGCGCGATGGCAAACTGCTACAGTATGTGCCTCTGAACAAGCGCGCCTGGCATGCCGGGGCCTCCTGTTTTGATGGCAGAAACTGCTGTAATAATTTTTCCATAGGGATAGAACTGGAGGGAAGCGATGACTCCGGATTTACCGATGCTCAATATCACGCTCTGGCAGAGACAACCAACAAGATACTAAAACTGTACCCGACCATCACGCCTGATCGAATTAAAGGGCACAGTGATATCGCGCCAGGACGCAAAACCGACCCTGGCCCCAGATTTGATTGGAACTACTACCGAAAACTGTTAAAAGCATAAACTTTGCGTAGACAAAAATAATAAGGTGCTTTATTTTCTAAACAGTAGCTGAAACATCGCATAGAGCTTAACAGGAATAACAACATGACATTTATTATCATAGCTCTCAGTCTGCTTGCGGAGCGTTTCCTTTTGGAACAAGAAGCGTACCGCCAGCCTGATTGGCTTAGGCGCTATACCCTTTGGTCGCAACAGCTACCATGGGGAGAATGGATGAGCCAGAGTGTAGCTGGCATCATTCTCATACTGGCCCCACTGCTGCTGACAATAGGCCTACTACAGGCAGTATTTGATAATATTCTGGGTGGAATCCCCGAACTTCTATTTGCCACACTTGTACTGTTCTTCTGCCTGGGACCGCGTGATCTGCACCGCCAGGCTCATACTTTTATCGATGCCTGCGAGGCCGAAGATGAGGAAAACGCAAAACGTATTGGCAGTGAATTTGTCGCCGATACACCACTACAGACAAAATCCGCATACGGATTGGCCATTGCAAACGGCATATTGGAACAGGCCTACATCCGAACCTTCAGCGTAATATTCTGGTTTATCATCCTCGGTCCTCTGGGGGCGGTTCTCTATCGTTCCTGCCACACCATAAAACAGAGTTTGCCCGGGATTAATGATCTGGGTATAGATTTCAGAAGCGGGGTAAATCGACTCCTGGAGATTCTCGACTGGATACCTGCCCGTATCACCGCATTTACCTACGCCTTGGGCGGAAACTTTCACGACGCTACCCATGCGTGGTGGAACTCCAACGGGGACTCTACTCAGGCCAGCGAAAGCGCAAAGCAGATTCTTCACCGGGCAGGAACCGGAGCACTCGGACTGTATGACACCCCCACGACGGACAACGAACCTCTCGACCCGGCAGTTACCAGCGAGATGGCCCTGGCAATGGTACTGAGATCTGTAACCATCTGGCTCGGAATCCTGGCGCTTATGACCATTACCAGCTGGTTAAGTTAGACGATATTTACACACCAACAAAATACTGCCCGACCAAGATACAGGCCATCGCCAGTAGCAGTTTACGTAAAATCTTCTCATACAGATCAGAATGTATGCGTTCACGAATAGACATGCCTATCTTCAAGGCCAAAACTGCCAGAACCACACCTGCGGTAACAGTTGACACCAGATCCATCTCAATCAATCCTGCACCATAAAACACCCCAACCTGAGTCGCCTTGCCACTCAGAAAACACATATTGAAGGTCTGGATCATAACCGTCTTGGCCAGACCCAACTCCAGAGTAAATATCATCAGGATGGGTATCATCACATTTACCGTCCCGCTGAACAGTCCGGCCAGCAGACCAAACAAGAGCATCGAGATATAAATATGATTTTCAATCCAACTCATCTTTAGTTGGGTCAATCTATTCAGATTCAGATAGAGGATGATCGCCGCCGCCAGTAGCAGACGAAACGGAGCCGGATCAGAGACCACCAGTAGATTGGTTCCAAACATGCTACCCACAGATACAAACAGCGCCAGAGGCCAGAAGCGCCCGATACTATCGCGCCAACTTCCACCGCTATAGATACTTAACGCGTTCACCGCAATAGTCGGAAACAGAGTGATCAGCACCGCACTTTGCACGTCCATGAACAGCGCCAATAATGGTGTGGCGATCATGGGAAATCCCATACCAAACACACCGTGGATAAACCCGGATGTAGCCAGAATGGCAGTTACTAGCACTAAATCTAAAAGGGGCAACTCGGGCAAAACTATTTACTGCCACATGCAGTTTGTTTCACAACGGCCAGACCCAAAGGATTGTTGGAATAGACACAATGATCACAAGTATTTCAAGAGGCAGGCCCATACGCCAATAATCACCAAAACGATAACCACCCGGACCCATGATCAGAGTATTGTTCTTGTGTCCTATGGGAGTGAGAAATGCACAAGAGGCCGCAACTGCAACCGTCATCAAAAATGGATCGGGACTGACCTGCAACTTGTTTGCAATGTCCACAGCGATTGGCGCTGCGATGATCGCAGTGGCCGTATTGTTCATCACATCAGAAAGAGTCATGGTGATGACCATCAGTAGAGCCAGGACGAACACAGGTGAATAACCTTCAGAAAAGTTCGTTACCATACCTGCTATCAAAGCTGTTCCACCACTAGATTCCAAGGCTGATCCAATCGGAATCATAGAACCAAGCAACACAATCACCGGCCACTCAATTGATTCATACACCTGTCGTGGCGGAATAATGTTCAACATTGCATACAAAGCAACAACACCAGCCAACGCAATTGGCAGGTAGACCAACCCGAAAGATGCAAGAGCAATCGCCACTACAAACACAGCAACAGCCAACCAAGCCTTGTTGCGCTGAATCAATTCCAGGCCGCGTTCCGCCAAAGGCAAAGTTCCAAGCCAGCCGTTGATCTCATTCAATCGCTCTCTTGGCCCATGCAACAACAACACATCACCGGCCCTGATATTCAGCTTACGTACTTGCTCACGAAACTGCCGACCCTGACGCGAGACGCCTAGCAAAGTCACATTATGCCTTCGCTGCAAATGTAATGAATAGGCTGAGCGGCCTTCGATTCTAGCTCCCTGCGGCACTACCACTTCCAGCAGCGACATATCCTCATTATCCAGCAGTTTGGTCTCAGCAGCACTCTGGCGAAAATCCAATTTAAACAAGCCAACAAAAATATCCAACGCCTCAGGTGCAGACTCAACCACCAGCAGATCATTCTCTTTAATCTCAGTCCATTTGGCCTGACCGGGAAGACGCACGCCGCTCCGCACCAACCCAACTATCATCACTTCGTTCTCTTCAGCCTGCTCATCAAGATCACGCACTCGCTGCCCTATTGCAGGAGAACCTTCCGGCACATTCAGTTCCGCAATATAACTACCAACATCCATCAGATCTTGAGCAGCATTTTGCTCCCTAGTGCTTGCCGGGATAAGTCGCCAACCAATAGTCGCAACAAATATTACACCTGCAACCGCACAAGCCAGACCTACCGGGGTGAAATCAAACATGGTAAAGCTTTCACCCATGGCCTTTTGCCGAAACTCTGCGATGATGATATTTGGTGGTGTTCCAATGAGTGTAATCATGCCGCCCAGAATAGAGGCAAAAGACAGCGGCATCAGTGTCATGGCAGGGCTGCGCTTGGCCTTTGCCGCGGCCTGAATATCAACCGGCATCAGCAAGGCCAGGGCTGCAACGTTATTCATAACAGCAGAGAGAGCGGCAGATATACCAGCCATTGCCGCAATATGTGACTGGAGCGAATTTGAGAATCGACTAATCTGTCTGGCCACTACCTCAATCACCCCTGAACTGGAAAGTCCACGGCTGACAATCAAAACCAACGCGATAATGATAGTAGCGGGATGCCCAAAACCAGAGAAGGCCTGATCCTTTGGAATCACACCAGTCAACAAGGCAATAATAAGGGCGAGAAATGCCACCAAGTCATAGCGCATCCGCCCCCAGATCAAGAATACGAACACAAAAAACAGAAGCGTGAATAGGATAGTCTGGTCAGTTGTCATTTTTTTCGTTTTTCATTTGGCTGGTATTATTGAGTATGATTCTAGCCTACTATTTGAGCCGACCGTCAACAATAAAAAGGGTGGAGTAACAACCCCACCCTTCCTTAAGTTCCTAATGATTATAAACTCAAGCCGCATCTTCCTTCGATACCCCTGGCTCATGGGTTATTACTTCACCCATCTCTGAGAAGTGGAACAGCCGAAATGCCCGCTCTCCCTTGAAATCCAATACCCGCAGATCATCACTTTCATGCAGATCATTGGCCACCACGGTAAAGTGCCCACCATAACGCTCTTTTGCCAGCTCAAGAGGAACCTCATAGGCAATAAATTTATCGATGCCTTTGGCCAGCAGTTTATTGAGGATATGTGGGGACTTAATCGACTCATGAGAGGTAAGGATCATCAGTGGTCCACTTCCGGTAATCAGCATAAAGACCTTCATGGTACCTCCTCGTCTTGCGACAATAATGCCCTAGTCCAACCTTGCGCTGAAGATTTTCAGCAACCACGCCAGGGATAGAAATAAATCTTGCCCGCTCCATGGGTTCAAGCGCACATCTGGACACCCGGATGCGAACTACTTTTCCTAATTTGAGTTTAGCTCGAAATGAGCTGGCCTGCTGTGTATGGGCTAGAGATCTTGCTCTTTTTTGCTATCGAACAATATCTCATAGAGCATCACTGCGACTCCTATTGAGATAGCAGAATCTGCAACGTTGAAGGCGGGCCAGTGGTGCTGACCTATGAAGAAATCCAGAAAGTCTATGACATGACCAAACAGCAGTCGGTCTATAAGATTTCCTACTGCCCCACCGATGATCAGGCCCAAGGCCATGGCGGTAAGTTTTTCATGCTGTTTCAGGCCGCGTAGCCAAAAGGTAATTACTATGGTCACAATAGCTGCGACCCCCGCCAGAAACCAACGCTGCCAACCCGACTGGTCACTGAGGAAACTGAATGCTGCTCCCTTGTTGTATGCCAGAGTCAGATTAAAGAATGGCATAACCTCCAAAGACTCATACAACAAAAAGCTGGACTCAACCCACTGCTTGGTAACCTGATCAAGAACGATCACAATCAGCGACAACCAAAGCCAACGCAGCATTCCAGGTTCCGTACTCACTAGGCAAAACGCCTCGGCTCGCCCTCACCATCAACGTTGATTACACAACGACCGCAGAGTTCAGGATGATCTGCGTTGGAACCAACATCTTCACGATGATGCCAGCAACGGTTGCACTTGCCATGATCTGATGCAGTAACAGCCACAAAAAGGCCGTCCACATCAGTCGCAACCGCTTGCTCTGGTTTTTCAGCCAGAGGATGCAGTCTTGCGTAAGAGGTAATGAGCACAAAACGCAGCTCGTCTTCCAGCTTGGTTAAAACTGCTAACAGATCTTCACTACAGTAGAGGTCCAGCTCAGCATCCAGAGATGAACCAATCGCGCCATCGGCACGGAGCTGTTCCATCTGCTTGGCCACTGCGGTTCTGGCTGCAATAACCTGCGTCCAGAAATCGCGGTCCAGCGAGCTGTGTTCATCCAGCGCAAACAGACCGTCATACCAACTCTCGGTGAATACAGACTCGCCGCGCTCACCCGGAATGTGCTGCCACAACTCATCAGCAGTAAAACTGGTGATAGGAGCCAGCCAGCGCACCATGGCTTCTATGATATGAAACATTGCTGTCTGACATGAACGTCTGGCCAAGCTGTCTTCCTGGGTGGTGTACTGGCGATCCTTGATAATATCCAGATAAAAGCCACCCATCTCGTTTCCACAGAAGTTAATGATCTTCTGGTTAATCAGATGGAACTGATAATCTTTGTATGCGGATTGAATCTCTTCTTGTAACTGTAAGGTACGATCCACGGCCCAGCGATCCAACTCAAGCATATCAGCCGGAGCCACCAGGTTCTCTGCCGGATCAAAACCGTTCAAATTGGCAAGCAAGAAGCGGGCAGTGTTTCGGATACGGCGATAGCTATCGGAGGTGCGTCGCAGGATCTCTTCCGATACGTTCATCTCACCGCGATAATCGGTCGCAGCTACCCACAGGCGGATGATGTCAGCGCCCAGATTCTTCATTATCTTCTGAGGTGAAACTACGTTACCCACAGACTTGGACATCTTGCGACCATCCGCATCTACGGTGAAGCCATGGGTCAGTACTTCTTTGTACGGGGCCTTGTCATGGATCGCAACAGAAGTCATGAGTGAAGACTGGAACCAGCCGCGATGCTGATCAGAACCTTCAAGATAGAGATCGGCAGGAGTGTTTAGATTCTCCCAACGCTCTAGCACACATGCATGGGTCACACCTGAGTCAAACCATACGTCCAGGGTATCTTGAACCTTTTCATACTGATCAGCCTCGTCACCCAGAATATCTTTGGGGTCGAGAGAAAACCATGCCTCAACGCCCTGCTCCTCCACCAGCTTAGCAACCTGTTCTATCAGACGCTGGCTCTCTGGATGCAGCTCAGCGGTATCTTTATGTACGAACAGTGCGATAGGCACACCCCAGGTACGCTGACGGGAAATACACCAGTCTGGACGCCCTTCAACCATGCCTTCGATGCGGGCCTTGCCCCACTCTGGTAACCAGTTTACTTCACCAATCTCGCGCAGTGCTGATTTGCGCAGACCGTTCTTGTCCATGCTGATAAACCACTGCGGTGTAGCACGGAAAATGATTGGGGTCTTGTGACGCCAGCAGTGCGGGTAACTGTGCGGAAATCTTGCCTCTTGCACCAGAGCACCCTTAGCCTTGAGCACTTCGATAACCTTTTCATTGGCGGTGAACACATGTTCACCCGCAAACAGTTCGGTACCATCAACAAAACAGCCGTTGCTGCCAACTGGATTATCTACCGGCAGGTTATACCGCTGACCGACAATGTAATCATCCAAGCCGTGCCCAGGTGCGGTGTGAACAGCACCGGTACCAGCTTCCAGGGTTACGTGTTCACCCAGGATTACCGGAACCTCACGATCATAAAAACAGTGTTTGAGTTGCAGTCCTTCGAAGGCATCACCATGACTACGGGCGATAACCTGATAATTTTCGATTCCCCAGCGATCCATGGTCTGGGTAAGCAACCCTTCGGCCAGAACCAAACGTTCTTTACCCAATGATCCTTCACACTGCACAACGACATACTCAAGTGTTGGGTTCAGTGCCACAGCCTGGTTGGCGGGCAGGGTCCATGGAGTTGTCGTCCAGATCACTATGGATAGAGGTCCCTCACCATGCTCACCGGAAACAGAGTGACAGCGGGCTAGCAGGGTCTCATCGTCCAGCACCTCAAAACGCACATCGATAGCGTAGGACTCTTTATCTTTGTACTCAACCTCAGCCTCAGCCAGGGCAGAGCCACAATCGGTACACCAGTGCACAGGCTTAGAGCCCTTCTGCACATGACCGTTCTCTACGATCTTACCCAGAGAGCGGATGATGTCGGCCTCGAAGCTGAAATCCATGGTGAGATATGGATTCTCCCACGCACCCAACACGCCCAGACGTTTGAAATCTGTGCGCTGCTTATCCACCTGCTTGGCGGCATAGTCGCGGCAGGCCACACGAAACTCTGCGGCAGACACCTTATGACCAGGCTTGCCTGCTTTCTTCTCAACCTGTAGCTCAATCGGCAGGCCGTGACAATCCCAACCTGGAACGTAAGGGGCATCGAAACCATCAAGAGTACGGCTCTTTACGATGATGTCTTTGAGAACCTTATTTACCGCGTGGCCGATGTGAATTTCACCGTTGGCGTATGGAGGTCCGTCGTGCAGGATAAATTTTGGACGCCCTTCCACCTCTTCGCAGATTTTTTTGTAAAGCTCCATCTCTTCCCATTTTTTCAGCATCTCCGGCTCGCGCTGGGCCAGGTTTCCTTTCATCGGAAAGGTGGTATTAGGAAGATTTAGTGTCTGTTTGTAATCGGTCACGCTTAATACCCTACCATCAAAATCTAATGTTCATAATCAAATGCGTAGAATCCAATTTTTTGATTCTACAATTTACGTTATTTTTATCTTCAAAGAAGTGGCATATGAAGATGGTTTCTTGCATGCACTGCATCCAGTTCTATCTGATGTTTTAGTTGATCAAAGCTGTCAAATTTCTGCTCATCACGTAGCTTCTTGCAAAACTCCACTTCCAAGTGATCGCCATAGATGCTGCGTTGAAAATCGAATATATGTACCTCTAACAGATGACGCGCATCTCCCTCAACTGTTGGCCGATTGCCGATATTCGCAACTCCAGTGAGTTGCCCGTCTTGCAATCCACCAACTTTTACCGCAAACACACCTCGCAGCGGACTTACCTTTCTATGCAGATTTACATTGGCCGTGGGAAAACCGATGGAACGTCCACGCTCATCACCATGAGCCACCCGTCCGCAGATGCGATAAGGGCGTCCCAGATAATGTTTAGCGCGCTCCAGATCACCTTTAGACAGAGCCTCCCGAATAAGGGTGCTGCTAACCCGCTCCTCACCCATGGCAAATGTGTTCATGTTTTCTACCTCGAAACCATGTTTCTTGCCTACTGCTCGTAGCATATCAATATCGCCGCTACGGCCCTTGCCGAATTTGAAGTCATCACCGACAAACAGATAGCGAACATCAAGCCCTTGCACCAGTAGCCTCTGTACAAAATCATCGGCCTGCATATTTGCCAACTTGGCACCGAACTCCAGCAAGACCACCCGGTCAATCTGTGCATCATCCAGGGCGTGCAGCTTTTCCCTCATCCTGGTTAGTCTGGCCGGAGCTGACTCTGGGGAGAAATACTCCAGCGGCTGAGGTTCAAATGTGACCACTGTAGTCGGCAGACCAAGTCCATTGGCCTGTTTTCTCAGATGCCGGAACACAGCCTGATGCCCGAGGTGGACACCATCGAAATTCCCGATGGTGGCAACACAGCCACGGTGTTCACTACGCAGATTGTGTAGGCCGCGAATTACCTGCATCTGATCTATTCGGTGAAATTACCTAAAACCGGGCATTATAGGTGAAGCACTAGAATAAGTCCCTGTTTTTCAGTAGGAAGTATCACTCCGCTTTGGCAGAACGAAAATGTTGCAGTCTTATACCCAGCAGCAGCAAGGAAACAAAATAGACGGTCGCACCTGAGAGAACAAGCAGCAGCAGGCACCAGATCTTATCCCACAACTCCATGCCGACCCAGCTATCCAGACTTCCGCTAAATATATAGAGTACAACCCCCATAACCAGCGCGGCAAAAAGACCACGCGCAATCAGGCTGGACCAGCCACTCTCAGGCTGAAACACCTCTTCTCTTCTCAAACCACGAAACAACAAGCTTGCGTTGAGGCAGGCAGACAGGGTTGTGGCCAGAGCCAGACCGGCATGAGCAAGAGGAAACACCAGGATGATATTGAATACCATGTTGGTAACCATGGAGATGATAGCGATACGCACCGGGGTCTTGGTATCCTGACGCGCATAGTAGCCAGGAGCGAGCACTTTGATCATGATGAACGGAATCAGCCCCAGAGAATAGGCCATGAGACTGCGCTGCGCCATGGCCACATCAGAAGGCAGAAAGACATCTGACTGGAACAGGGTGGCTATCATCGGTCCTGCCAGCAAAAACAACCCGACGCCGCAAGGCACTCCCAACAACAATACCCAGCGCAAGGCCCAGTTCAGAGTATGAGAAAATCCATCTTTAGACTCTTCGGCATGTTTATGGGAGAGACTGGGCAGGATCACAGTAGCCAGCCCTACTCCCAGGATACCCAGGGGGAATTCCATCAGCCGGTCCGAATAATAGAGCCATGAGATACTGCCATCCACCAGAAAGGATGCAATCAAGGTATCTAGCAGAAGATTGATCTGAGTAACGGATACGCCAAAGATAGCTGGCAGCATCAGACGCACGATTCGCCGTACGCCCTCATCCTTGGGGGCAAAAATAAATTTAGGCAACAACCCCAACTGTTTTAGAAATGGCAACTGAAACAGAAACTGAAGGATGCCAGCCAAAAGCACGCCCCAGGCCAGACCGACAATAGGCCGATCCATCTGGGGCGAAAGCCACAACGCACAACCGATCAGAGATAGGTTCAACAATACAGGGGTAAAGGCAGGGATTCCAAAACGTCCGTGTGAGTTCAAAATACTACCGGCGAACGCAGTCAAGGAGATAAAAAAGAGGTAGGGAAAGGTTAGTCGCAGCATATCTCCAGCCAAAACGATCTTCCCCTCCACACCGATAAAACCAGGGGCAAAAATCATCACCAGATACGGCGCACCAATCACACCGATAGTGGTAACCAGCAGCAGAATTCCGCCTAGGGTACCCGCTACATGATTTATAAACAGCTTGAGTTCATCCAGGCTGCGCTTGGCCTTGTATTCGGCCAACACGGGCACAAAGGCTACAGAGAATGAGCCTTCAGCAAACAGGCGACGCAGAAAGTTAGGGATCTTAAACGCGACAAAAAAAGCGTCGGTACCAGCGTTGGCACCAAATGTGTGTGCAAAAACCAGATCGCGCGCAAATCCCATGATCCGCGATAACATGGTATTTGAGCCAACCTTGGCCAGGGATTTGAACAATGAAGCCAGTTTGTTTTCCTCTAATTATTATTGATTAACGCGCAATTATAGGCCCTTCACCCCACGCCTGGACATAGCAAATATCCTGAAATGACCTTGAGCTGCCATAAACCAAGGCCACAATCATCAATCGGCACCATAATTACAACTAGATTTAGTGTTATTTCTATTGACAAATCCATCTTTGGGTACCAGAATGCTTGGCTTTTCCGATTCTAACTTTTTTGGAGGTCGTGTTGGCCAATTCAGTACAAGCCCGCAAGCGTGCGCGTCAGGCGGAAAAACACCGTCAGCGCAACGCATCACAACGCAGCACTATGCGCACCAGCGTAAAAAGTGTTATTGCAGCAATAGGTGCTGGGGATAAAGATAGCGCGACCGAAGCTTTCAAGCAGGCTGTACCGGTTATCGACCGTGCGGCGAATAATGGCCATATCCACAAGAACAAGGCCGCTCGTCACAAGAGCCGCTTGAACGCGCAGATTAAATCGCTGTAACCCAACAAGCACTCTGCGCATTCAAAAAAACCGGCCAAAAGCCGGTTTTTTTCTGGCTGGAAGATTTTCACCTAAACCAGAACCATGTTGTCCCGGTGAATCAGCTCATCCTCATCCATATACCCCAGGATCTCACTGATCATGCTGCTTGGCTGGCCCTTGATCCTGTCAGCTTCCAGGGCATCATAATTAACCAACCCACGGGCAACCTCCTTGCCTGACTCATCCACGCAGGAAACCACTTCTCCTCGTGCAAAGCTGCCACTGACGCTCTTCACCCCCACCGCCAACAAACTTCTCCCTTGCTGATGCAGAACCTTTACCGCTCCTTCATCCAGTACCAGTTTGCCATGCACTCGAAGATGCCCTGCCAGCCACAGCTTACGGGCGGTCTGCGGCTCCTGTACCGGAATCAGCAGAGTTCCAACGTCCTCGCCCTGACTAATGCGCAGGATCACATTCTCTTCCGCTCCAGGGGCAATTACCGTAGCCGTACCGGAGCGAGCGGCCAGTCTGGCGGCTCGTACCTTTGTAACCATGCCACCAAGGCCAAGACCTCCCACACTGCCTCCGGCAGCATGATCAAGTTCGGCACTGTCCACCCTAGACTCTGATATCAATTTGGCATGGGAGTTAAATCTTGGGTCGCTGTCAAACAAACCCTTTTGATCAGTGAGTAACACCAGCAGGTCGGCCTCTACCAGATTGGCCACCATAGCGGCCAGGGTGTCGTTATCACCAAATCGCAACTCATCGTTGGCTACTGTGTCATTTTCGTTGACCACCGGGATCACACCCAATCTCACCAGCGTCAAGAGAGTACTGCGGGCATTCAGGTAACGACCTCGATCCACAAGATCATCATGGGTGAGGAGGACCTGGGCTGTATGCAGATCATGTTTCTGGAAACAGGTCTCATAGGCACGCACTAATCCCATCTGCCCAATTGCAGCCGCCGCCTGTAGCTCATGTAAGGTGGTAGGCCGAGTGCTCCAACCCATGCGGCTCATACCCTCGGCCACAGCGCCTGATGAAACCAAGATCAGCTCCTTACCGGAGAGTACCAAGGAGGCCATCTGTTCCGCCCATATTGCAAGCCGGTCACGATCCAACCCGTTACCGTCATCCGTCAAAAGGGCACTGCCAATCTTCACTACCCAGCGTCTGGTTGCAGATATCTGTTCTCTTGAGATCATTCCTATACCTTTAGAGGGTCCCAGGGTTCATCTTCAGAATCCTGATCTGTATCTTCATCCTGTCTAAGCTCATCCAGGTGCTCCATCAACGCGTAAACCAGCTTCCCTGTACCTTCGCCGCTAACAGCAGATATTGTGTACACTGGCCCACTCCACGAGAGTTCAGCGACCAGTTTATCTCTCATGGATTCTACTTCATCCGGCGTTAGAAGATCGACCTTATTCAGCACCAACCAACGTTCACGCTGGGCTAGATCCGGACTGTAATTTTCCAGCTCTGCTGCGATCTTGCGCACCTCGTCTACCGGGTCTACCGCATCATCCATGGGTGCAATATCTACCAGATGCAGCAGCAGTCTGGTTCGATCAAGATGCTTAAGAAACTGGATTCCAAGTCCGGCACCTTCAGACGCCCCTTCAATCACGCCTGGAATATCGGCCACCACAAAACTACGCGAGGCACCCACACTCACTACTCCGAGATTTGGATAAAGCGTAGTAAAGGGATAATCTGCAACCTTGGGCCTAGCGCTTGAGACGTTTGTGATAAAACTGGATTTTCCCGCATTCGGCATACCCAGCAACCCCACATCAGCCAGCAGAATCAACTCCATATGTAACTGCCGTTTTTCACCCTCTGTACCATGGGTAAACTGTCGTGGAGTACGATTTGTGCTGCTCTTGAAACGAGCATTTCCAATACCATGGAAACCACCCTTGGCCACCAAAAGTTTCTGTCCATGGGAAAGCAGCTCTCCAATCATCTCCTCGGTATCTTCATCCATAACTCGCGTCCCAACCGGCACCCGTACGTAGGTATCCTCTCCGCTACGACCGGTACAGTTACGACCCATTCCGTTCTGACCTCGTTCAGCCCGGTGGCGTCGCATATGACGGAAGTCCACCAGGGTATTAAGGCCAGATTCGGCTACGAGATAGACACTGCCGCCATCTCCGCCATCTCCGCCATCGGGTCCACCTTTGGGGATATATTTTTCGCGGCGAAAGCTTGCTGCTCCGTTACCACCGTCACCGGCCTCAACACGAATACTGGCTTCATCGACAAACTTCATAACTGTTCCACAGTTGTCCATTTAATAAGGTAGTGACTCATGGGGTATGACTCAGCTTACCAAAAGCGTACTTTTGCAATCACAACAAAAACCAAGATCAATGTCCAAAACGAAAAAAGCCTCGTCAAATGACGAGGCCTTTATTATGTCGTTGAGTAGGGCGTAATCAGGCCGGAACTACGTTCACAAACTTGCGCTTCTTCGGACCCTTGACCTCAAACCTAACCACGCCTTCAGCCTTAGCAAACAAGGTGTGGTCTTTGCCACAACCTACATTCAGACCAGAGTGGAAACGAGTGCCGCGCTGACGAACTAAGATATTACCAGGTTGCACAACCTGTCCACCATACATCTTCACACCAAGACGCTTCGACTCTGAATCGCGGCCATTGCGTGTACTACCGCCTGCTTTTTTATGTGCCATTGTTTAACCCGCCTTACTTTGCGCTAATTCCAGTGATCTTAAGCTCTGTATACCACTGACGGTGGCCCTGACGCTTCAGATGATGCTTGCGGCGTCTGAACTTGATGATCTTGACCTTCTTGCCACGACCATGCGCCTGCACCTCGGCAGTTACCTGGCCACCATCGACATAGGGAGCTCCAACCTTGACGTTGTCACCATCGGCAATCATCAATACCTTGTCAATATTTATAGAAGAACCCTCATCTGAGTTGATCTTCTCAACCCGGAGGACTTCACCCTGGGAAACCCGGTACTGTTTACCACCGGTTTGAATCACGGCATACATTCGCCAAATCTCCGTAAAATCTGCTAGTTGCGGCATTTATTCGAAACATGCCCACGAAAGAGGCGGAATTCTACCTGCACCATCGCCGGAGGTCAAATCAAGTTTACACAGCGAAGCCATGACTTGTCAGACAAAAATATTAGAAATGAACACCGACCTTTTGCCACAGACACTTGACAGGAGAAAAGCCCGCTTCTAGCATGCCTCAACCCTAGCATCCTAAATTTTGCGGATTCTCAGCGTAGGTATAGAATAAGCACAACAATCGTGCAGGCCCAAGCATAATAAATTGTTTATTATCAAGAAGTAATAGGCATTTGGCTTAATTTACCCTGTATACATCCAGTCCTGAGTCAGCAGCAAACGACAATTTTAGTCGGCCAGGACAATATCAACCAACTAAAGAGCCGTATGGACATATCCGCAATACGAAGCCTAGTCGAAGACGACATGAATGCGGTCGACGGCCTGATTTTGCAAAGCCTGCAATCCGATGTCGCCCTGATTAACCAGATAGGTCATTACATCGTAAACAGCGGTGGCAAGCGTCTGCGTCCAATGATTGTTCTCCTAGCAGCGAAGGCACTGGGATACAGCGGCGATAAACATATTGCCCTGGCGGCAATCATCGAGTTTATCCATACCGCAACCTTGCTGCACGACGATGTAGTTGATGGCTCTGAGTTGCGACGCAGTAGAGATACGGCAAACGCTGTGTGGGGTAATGCCGCAAGTGTTCTGGTTGGCGACTTTCTCTATTCCCGTGCCTTTGAAATGATGGTTAGTGTAAACAAGATGCGGATAATGGATATTCTATCTCACGCCACTAATCGCATTGCAGAAGGCGAAGTGCTACAACTCCTAAACTGTCACGATCCGGATACAGATGAACAGAAATATCTAGAAGTCATACTACGTAAAACGGCAACTCTATTTGAGGCCGGATCCCAGCTCGGGGCAGTACTCTGTGACGCATCTGATGTCGAAGAACAAGCGCTTGCCAAATATGGCCTACACCTTGGTATAGCCTTTCAAATAATAGACGACGCACTGGATTACAGTAATTCTGCAGAAGAGATTGGAAAGAATATAGGCGATGATCTGGCCGAAGGGAAACCAACCCTGCCACTGATACGCGCTATGCAGATCGGCTCACCAGAACAGAGGCACTCACTACGAGAAGTGATAAAGACTGGCGGTCGCGAACAGATTGAGATCGTCAAATCAGCCATCGAAAGCACAGATGCTATCGACTACACCTTCCGGCTAGCTGAGAAGGAAGCAAACAAGGCCAAGCAAGCACTAGAAGTGCTACCTCCATCCTCCTTCAGAAGCGCCCTGGCAACCCTTGCAGATTTCTCTGCCGACAGAACCAGCTGACTCAACCGTTACACCTGCACAATATCGTTAACTCCCTCTTTAATTAAGCATCTCCTTGCCACTTACCTCCCAATTCCGTTCAGGTTTTAATAGTGATATAAATAACATCCAGCGTCGGGGTGTAGCTCAGCCTGGTAGAGCACTGCCTTCGGGAGGCAGGGGCCGGAGGTTCGAATCCTCTCACCCCGACCAGTAAGTTAGGCCCGTATAATTCCTTACCCGGCCCCAATACAGATTATTGCGCACCATAACGAGAGGAAAAGAACCAACGGGAGGCGCGACTCATTGACTAACCAACTTCACATACCCAGAATCCATCCAAGCAGCACTAAGTGCTAATCAATTCATATTAAGCTAGTATTTAGAATACTAAAAATATACAGCTATCTTATGTCAGGGATTGAAATGAGCAAACGTCAACACAGGCGTCACAACATAGATCATCCTGCAATTGCGATTCTTCAAGATGGTATAAAAGTAGATTGCCGAATTCGGAATTTTTCCCATGGCGGAATATTCCTCATTGAGAACAACAATAAAGAAACTAACGAGAGAATACAAAACATCCCGCTGGGCACGGCCGCTGCGATACAAGTACTGACACAGAGAGGCTCTAAGGGCTCGTCAATAATTGTACAGACCACAGTCGCCCACTCTTCTGGTAACGGGCTCGGTATCGCCTTTGTAAGTCAAGAACCAGAACTTCTAGACTATCTACAAAGATTATTGGCCACTGATAATCTGCAACAATACAAAGAGCATACTACCCATAAACAAAATAAAATGGGGCCACAAGAGGTATCAATAGTAAATTCGATTCACTCATCTACTAAGCGTTTTTTGGAAGCAAGGTACGCGGAATTCATTCGATCCAGTTATGACGACCTCTTCGAGGAGGCCAATAACGCGGGCAGCAATCAAACTCATAACACACTATTTGATGACTACAATCTTGTAAAAAGAAAGCAAGATGAAGTGAGGAACCTGTTTTTGGATAATGTCAGCTCCAGCTTTAACAGGTTTAGTAGTGGAAGCTATTCCTATAACAAATCAAGTGAATCACAATCACAACATCCGGAAATGGAATTGGTTGCTAAAGAAGACTTTGAGGAGTGGGTTTCGGTGGTAAGCCTTACCAGAAATCTTGAATTAGAGATTGCCTCAAAACTCCACAAGCTGGAAAACTCCCTGTCATTTCTTGCCAAAACATACATCAATAACGAAACTAATCCTGTTTCACCATATTCACTTCTCTGGTCATTCAAAAAATCTTTTTCTAATATCGATATCACACTCCCGGCAAAGAGGGTTCTGTTCACCTCATTCCAAAACAATATGCTCAAAGATATTGCTTCCTTATACGATGAGATTAATCTTCATCTGAAACAGCAAGGCATAACACAGCAAGCACATGAAGAAATATCAAAACAACCACAAAAACCAGTTCCTGCACACACAGTAAAAAAAATAACCGACAATCTGTCATCTCTAATTAATTATGTTAGCAATAAACCCACTACCAATAATCAAACCTTCAGGCCCGAGCAGATCGCACCTAGAGAGATGGTAGTAAAATCACTGGCGAATATCTCTGCGGCAGGACGCCGCCCGATCATCCAAAAGATTGAGGAACAACTATCTAGCGAGATGATCAATAGTAGTCCAACCGTAGTAGATAACCAGACTAGAAATGCAATACAGGTTACTGAACAAATATTGGGAGTGCTGCAGCAGGACGCTTCCATAAACCCGGAAGCCCAGAGATTAATAGACAGTCTGAAAATCCCGTTTATCAAAGAAGCGATCAACGATCCAGCGTTGCTAAATGACGCTGACCATCCCGGACACAGACTTCTAGAGACAATAGGAAAACTAAGCCCTTACCTGCCAACGGATGAAAAAAATAAATCAGGAAAGGGTTACCTGTATCAAACCCTCGAAGAGATCAGCAGACTCGCAGAGCAAGGTGCACAGCTCGATATAAAAGAGATCACGAACCATCTGGAACAACTCATTGATCACCAAAAAAGTAGTTTCCAAAACAACCTTAGCATCGTAACCCAGAGCTGTAAAAATGATGAGCTCTATCGAGATGCACAGAAATATGTATTTGAACTTCTTTGCTCAAAGCTAACCAATGGGACAATTCCCATAGTAGTTGAACAACTACTCTACCTGGGATGGATTGGTCTATTGGTACATACCATCTCTACGCTCGGGAAAAACGATAAATACGCCCTTAGGCTTACTGGAATTATTGATTTACTTCTCGATATTTTTGATAGCGATCAAGATATACAACAGATAAATAAAACCCAGATAGATTATCTATTAAAAGTAATAAAAATCGGCTTCTCAAACTATCCGGTACATACCGATGATGCCAACCAATACATAACCCGGCTTGAAGAAATTCTGGAATCAGGTGGAGACAAGCATCCAAAACTTGCCAGCAGCAGGGTGAAATTTGACCAGGCTCATATCAAACAGCTGCTTGAAGAACAAACATCAGCGGCGCTTCAAGAAGCAGCAACCTTCAGTGTTGAAAAAAACTGGCTCGATCTGGTGAGCGGTATAAAGCTGGACGACTGGATAGTGGAGCAGAGGCAGCTAGGGCACGCACGCATGCTGAATCTTGCATGGAAAAACCCAGCATCAACAAGATATGTATTTATAGATGGAGAAGGTAAAAAGCGGCTGGATACAGAACACTATAAACTAGCTCAAATGTTCAAACAGAAACACTGCTCACTATTGGAGAACGGCAATCTTCCGATAGTAGAACGCGCCGTCAACAAACTTCTTAAAAATACATTTGAACAGATAAAGAATGATAGTGACACGGACGATCTCACCAGCTTGCTTAGACGCAAGGCATTTCAAAGAAGTCTGACAGAATTACTTGACATAACAAATGATACAGGAGACCAGCATGTAATGCTGGAACTGGACATAGATCAATTCAGCGTGATTAATGAACTTTGTGGAAGCAAAGGTGGTGACAGACTACTCCAAACCTTTTCGAACATTATCAGAAACTATCTTCCTGAGAATGCTGTATTAGCAAGAATTGGTGATGATGAATTTGGAATACTAATCAAAAATTGTTCATTGGATGAAGGCTACCATGTTGCCGAAATGCAGCGCAGAGCATTAGAGAATCTAAGATACACCTGGGATGGAACAGCAGTACCTGCGACCGCCAGCGTGGGAGTTGTGCCAATTGATGCCAGCACTAGATCCGCAGCAGAAATACTGAACATGGCATCTTCGGCGCGCCAGTTAGCCATACAAAATGGTGGTAACTGCACCAGGATTTACACGCCATCCGATCAGGATATTGAAAAACAAAGCCGTATGACACTGGCAATACCTATAATTGAGGATGCACTTAAAAACAACAAACTAGCGCTATTCGCTCAACCAATAATCCCTCTGTTTATAGAAGATGACAATGAGCACCACTATGAAATCTTATTGCGCATAAAGAACAATGATGGAGTATGGGAAAGTCCTGAAGAATTCATCCAGGCAGCAGAGAAATGCAATCGAATGCGATCAATAGATCGCTGGGTAATAAATCATATATTTACCTGGCTGAATAATCATCACCATGAAATCAATAACACAGGGTTCAGTATAAACCTTTCAGCTCAAACTCTGGATGACGAGACATTCTCAGAATTTATCGGACAGCAACTGAACAAATTATCCTTCCCTAGCAATAAACTTACGCTGGAGATTACAGAAACATCATTGATAAAACATATAGACAAGGCTAGAGTGTTGATTGAAGAAATAAAAAGCAAAGGATGCAAATTTAGCCTGGATGATTTTGGCACCGGTTACTCTTCCTATTCATATCTAAAAGACTTTCCAGTAGATAACGTAAAGATAGATGGCGTATTCATAAAAGATATTCTTACCGATACCTCCAGTTATGCAATGGTTAAATCTATCACAGAGATATCCCATCACATGGGGAAAAAGGTTGTAGCTGAATACGTGGAAAGTGAAGCGATACTGGTGGCCCTGCGCGAACTGGAAGTCGATTTTGCACAGGGTTTTAGTGTTGGCCACCCAGTACCTATTAAAAATCTGTTACAACAAACATATTATTAACGAATCCAAACAGGCCCTCAATACAAAAAATCACAAAAAACTTAGCAGGTTATAATTTCCCCCTCTACAAAAAAGCGGCGCATATAGCGCCGCCAATACTGCTCTTGAATTAATGCCTAGAAGTTAGATGTTATAACCGGTCTCTTCATGACAGACGATATCCAGACCCTGGATCTCTTCGTCATCATCCACTCTCAGCCCGACTAACGCGCCAACCAACTTAAGAATTACGAAGGTTACTACGGCAGTGAATATCACTGTAGCAGCCACACCAACAAACTGGACCCAGACCTGCCCACCCATGGTTTCGATGCCATCAGCAAAGCCGTAACCGCTAAATACACCAAGTCCGGTAGCCGAAAACACTCCGGCTAACATGGTTCCCATAATTCCACCCACTCCGTGCACAGGAAATACGTCCAGAGAATCGTCAATCTTCAGAACCCGTTTTATATATTGAGTGGCAGAAAAACATACGGCACCTGCAAGCAGACCGATTATCAATGCCCCACCGGGACCAACAAAACCAGACGCGGGTGTAATCGTACCAAGACCAGCAACCATGCCAGTGACAGCGCCCAGCGCACTGGGCTTGCCAAATCGTTTCCACTCGATGAATGTCCAGGTGATCGCACCGGTCGCAGCAGAAATATGCGTCACCAGCACCGCCATTGCTGCATTGCCATCTGCGGCCAGGGCGCTACCGCCGTTGAAACCAAACCAACCGACCCACAACATGCCAGCTCCGGTTACCGTCATGGTCATATTATGCGGCGGCATAGCTGTGGTCGGGAATCCTTTGCGCGGCCCCAGTACTATTGCAGCGACCAACGAAGCGACACCGGCAGTAATATGCACAACTGTACCACCGGCAAAGTCGTACAACCCCATTGAGCCCAGCCAGCCCCCGCCCCAAACCCAGTGGGTAATTGGCACGTACACAAGAATCAGCCATATGACACTAAACAACAGCATGGCTGAGAACTTCATCCTTTCGGCAAAACCACCAATGACCAATGCAGGCGTAATAATTGCGAATGTCATCTGAAACATCATAAATAAAGATTCAGGGATATCACCCACAGACAGGGCCTCACGGCCGATCCCGGCCATCATCACCTTACTGAGATCGCCGATAAATGCATTCCCTTCACCAAAGGCGAGACTATAACCAATCACCAGCCACAAAATAGATACGACTCCAGCAATGGCAAAACACTGCATCAGTACAGAGAGGACGTTTTTTGTCCGTACCAAACCTCCGTAGAAAAGAGCAAGACCCGGCAGGGTCATAAACAGCACCAAGGCTGTTGAGGTAAGAATCCATGCCGTATTAGCACTGTTGAGCGTGGCTTCTTCTGCCATACAAATCCCCGGAAGCAGCGCCAATATAGCTGTCAGAAACAGAGGCTTTTTCATTCTAATGTCTCCCAAATACATCAAATAGCTACGCTCTCACACGGCGCAACAACAACTCAAATCACCTAGCCAATGCCCTTTTATCAGGCATCAATGCTGGCCAGAAGCTAAATTCCGAGAATACGCTGCACTATTCATGCCTCTTATATTTAAGGATACAATTCAATCAGTTAAATATGCTGTGCGACAAAACTGCATATTAGCCGCACTAATGCAGTGCGCTATAGTTGCGAGACAGCACCAATTTTGGGCAAAAAGAAGCCGACTCCATGTGAGTGGCGTCGGCGTACCAGACTGAAAGTCTGAAGGGGAGTCTAAACAAAAAAGCTGAATTTAACTCAGTTGCTAGTATCTGGGACACAGCAAGACAAAAAAAGTTCATAGGATAGAGGCAAAAAAACAAAAACCCCGACTTTGAAGGACAATGCCGGGCTTATATTTGGTGGCTACGGGTGGAATTGAACCACCGACCTACGGGTTATGAGTCCGTCGCTCTAACCGACTGAGCTACGTAGCCATGAAGCCGCGGAAATATACCGATTACCCGCGATAGTGTCAACCTAACACCCTTCTATAGCATCAGACATTAAAGCGGAAGTGAACCACGTCTCCATCCTTAACGATGTAATCTTTGCCTTCCACACGAAGCTTGCCCGCCTCTTTCGCTCCTTGTTCACCCCCATTACCAATAAAATCGTCATAGGCTATGACCTCGGCTCTGATAAACCCACGCTCAAAGTCGGTATGGATAACACCTGCAGCCTGGGGCGCTGTAGCGCCTGTTGGGATAGTCCACGCCCTTACCTCTTTCACCCCAGCGGTAAAGTAGGTTTCAAGGCCCAATAGTTCGTACCCTGCACGTACAACCCGGTTCAACCCAGGTTCATCCAATCCTAGGTCGGTGAGAAACTCCTGCTTCTCGTCATCGTCCAGTTGCACGATCTCAGCCTCAATCGAGGCGCAAACCGCCACAACCTCTGAGCCTTCCTCCTGCGCTAGCTTTTGCACTGCCTCAAGGGCAGGATTATTGCTAAATCCATCTTCGGCTACATTGGCAATATAGGTGGTGGGTTTGGACGTAAGCAGGAACAGATCCCGAAATTCTAACCGTTCATCTTCAGTCGCTTCAAATGCCCTAACCGGCTTGCAGGCATCCAGATGGTCACGCAATCTTTCCAACAAGGCTTTACGCGCAAGAATCTTTTTATCGCCGGTTCTGGCCTGTCGTGCCGCTTTATCGAGCGCTTTTTCTACCGACTCCAAATCCGCCAGGGCAAGTTCGGTGTTGATCACTTCTATATCTGCCAGTGGGTCTACTCGTCCTGAAACGTGCACTACATCATCATCTTCAAAACATCGAACCACGTGGGCAATGGCATCGGTTTCACGAATATTTGCCAAGAATTTATTTCCCAATCCTTCGCCTTTGGAGGCACCTGCCACTAATCCAGCGATATCAACAAACTGCATGGTTGTCGGTAGAATTTTCTGTGGCTGAACAATTTTTGCGAGAGCATCCAGTCTGGAGTCAGGCAATGGCACAACCCCCACGTTTGGATCAATGGTGCAGAACGGATAGTTTTCCGCCGCGATAGTGGCCTGTGTCAGCGCGTTGAACAGAGTTGACTTGCCCACGTTCGGCAATCCGACAATACCGCATTTGAAACCCATAGCTTTTAACCCAGAAAGAAAAGCGGCAAGGATAGGTTAATTACGTGATTGATACCAGTGGTTATGCCTGAATATTCCGCTCAAACTACGTTGAATAATTTATCAAAATTTGCGATCTTCAGGATCTCCAGCACAGATTCATTGGCATTGATCAGGGTTACATTCCCCTCATCTTTTACTGAATGCTCACGCAATTGCAACAACATTCCCATAGCGGAACTATCCATATATTCGGTTTCACTGAGATCAATTACAAACTTCTTCTCGCCTTTTGGATAACCCTTATACCCGGCCATAAATGAATGATGGCATGAAAAATCGAATCGGCCTTTAACATGAATAGTCACTTCCTGTTTATCATCTGAGTCAGTCACATTAATAGTCATCGTGGTTTCCTTACTTTGTCTTGCACTATTCCGATATGTCGAATAGTTTTTCGAAACTGGAAGCTTTAAAAATACGCCGTAAATCTGATCCACAACCAGTAATCGATAAGTTAGATTTGTCGCCTCCAGCATACTCTCTCAAGATCAATAACATCCCTAAGCCCTCGCTGTTGAGATGTTCTGCGTCACTAAGATCAATGTTCAGCTTAACCATGCTTAGGTCTATATCCGAGTAAGCCTCGCGAAACTGTTTTAGTTTGGAAAAATCAAAATCTCCAGATATCCTGATAGTTAATTCATTTCCAGCTTGGTCATGCTCTCTTGTTATTGCCACAGCCTTACCTCTTAACTATTTAAACAGCACAATCTCGCCATCATCCAAAGATATCTGTGATACTGACTTCTCAGCTTCGCTTTTGCACTTGGACTCAACCTGATCAATCTGTAATTTCAATTTACTTAATCCATCGATGTATTCAGGCACAGAAAGTTGCCGACTATTCAAATTGTTCATGCCGACATCAACAACACCCAGAATCCCTTCTAGATAATCGAGATGCTTCTCTGAAGATTCAGCTAACTGTCTGACAATATCTTCGAACTGTAATGACCTTACAGCACCTGCAACCATATGATCTATTCGCTCCGTAATGTTGGAGACATCCTTTAAACTTTTCCCAATCATTTCACTGGTACTACCGGTTTTTTGTGTGATGTCACGTTGCAGACCATCCAACACATCGAGCACCATTTTATTCTGGGTCTTTGACGCTTGATTAAGATTATTAAAGACATCTTGTAGTGTAATTATTGCGTCGGAGACCAAGGACCTTATCTGCCATAACTCTTTACGTACCTGGCCAAGCATTACGTTTGCGCCATCTTCTATCTGCTGTACCAACAGGTTTAATTCTCGAACAAGATCCTCCGAAACAGAATCGCTGATTGTTTCCTCAACCTTCGGTCCTTTCTCCTGCACGGCGTTAAATACCAGAAACCCCACCGCTATCAGAAACAACACCGACAACCACCCAAGAGTCTCGAAGCTGGATCCATTGGCATAGGCTATTGCAAGGACCAAAACGCCCGCAATAATAAAACCTCTTAACTTCCGCCAAACCATTCCAATCATCAATATGTTCTCGCTCCGTTTATACAATTTGTATCGGCCTTACGAACAAAATCTTAATAGGCCACTTCCAATAATCAGTGACAACACATGGTAGCGAGGTACGGTAGATCAGATTTCAGTCAGACAGTTCAATCAGTCGTTTTGCAATCATCTGCAAAGAAAGTACTTCGCACACGACGCCACGTTTTACCGCCTCACCAGGCATACCCCAAACCACACTACTCTTCTCATCCTGCGCCAGAGTAACCGCTCCTGTCTCTTTCATCTCGCCTAGACCCTTAGCACCGTCACTTCCCATACCTGTCAATATGACGCCTATTGCATTTGGGCCGACGTTTTCTGCCAAAGATCGAAACATCACATCTACAGAAGGTTTATGTCTATTCACTAACGGGCCGTCATTCAATCTACAGATATAGCTGGCACCATCTTTTTTGACGATAATATGTCTGTTCCCTGGGGCCACATATGCATGTCCTTTAATAATGTGTTGACCGTCTTCTGCTTCAAAAACCGTAAGTTGACTACGACTGTCGAGGCAAGCAGCAAAGGACTTACTGAATGCCTCTGGGATGTGCTGAGTAATGACAATACCTGGCATATCCGGCGGCATAAATTCGAGAATATCTGCTATCGCCTCGGTACCGCCGGTTGAGGCACCAATACCAATAACTTTATCAGTGGTACGGATATGATGTTTTTCCTTGCCTCTCTTCAACACCGCATCTGCCGAGTGCGCTTTAATTGCTTCTCTACTAAATCTATTCCTTTGGTCTAAAGTTCTTACCTTCGCCTGGGCGGCCATTTTAACCTTGGCCAGGATCTCCTCAGCATAACCCTGAATACCGTTAACAATATCCAGTTTAGGCTTTGGAATATAATCAATTGCGCCCAACTCAAGGGCCCTGAGGGTAATATCCACACCTTTCTCTGTCAGTGAAGAGATCATTACCACCGGCATTGGGCGCAGGCGCATAAGATTCTCCAGAAAGGTAATGCCATCCATACGTGGCATCTCTACATCCAGAGTTAGCACATCAGGGTTTAGTTCTTTGATTTTCTGCCGCGCAATATATGGGTCAGCTGCAACGCCAACTACTTCTATTCTGGGATCGCTACCAAGAATCTCGCTTAGCATCTGCCTGACCAGGGCAGAATCATCTATGATCAGGACTCGAATAGGCATATATTTATATCCGCCAATTCATCAAATAATTCAAAACAGTTCAATCTCACCTGTGACTGGCTTACGTTCAATGTCACTGCGATATCGGTTCTCACGCTCAATAATTACATCATTGCGCAATTGTTTGAGTTTTTTTACTAGCACCCTTCCGGTTGCAGGGAAATAAATAATCTTACGAGGAAAGATGTCGCCGACATCTTCTCCTGCCAAGCGCAGCCCCTCGTTTTCTAGATATAGACGTACAAATTTTATATTCATCTCTCCAATATGCGTCATCGCTGAGATGATACGACCACCACCAAATATTTTTACCTCGAGATTTTTCTTATCTCCTCCATTCTTGAGTATTTCATTTATCATGTGCTCCATGGCAAAGTTGCCGTATCTGTTTGCGGTACTAACCAGAGCATCGTCTCCACCCCAGCTTTGACCATTTGAAATAGGCAGCATGAAGTGGTTCATTCCACCTACTCCTGCTACCACATCACGCATACAGGCTGAGACACACGAACCCAAAACAGTGGTAATTATCTCGTCACTTTTCGTCACGTAATATTCGCCCGGCAATATCTTGGCCGCAGGCATCTTGTTGCGAGGATCCCAATAGTGATTTATCGCCTCAAACCCTGGCAGTAGTTTTGGCAATTGTGGAGAAGCTTTTAGTGACATAGCCTTCTCAGTTTATTTTCCGATAGATTGTATTTCCGACCAACTCAAACCGGTCACTAACCCGAAACAAGGACTCGGAGTGACCAATAAACAGATACCCTCCCACCTTTAATTTTTCAGCGATTCGATCGATCAGTTTCTGCTTCGACTGCTTGTCAAAATATATGATTACGTTTCGGCAAAAAACCATATCTAATGATTCCGGCAACGACCACGAGGAGTTAAGATTAAGTTGTGCAAACTCCACCAGTTTGCGTATTTCAGGCTTAACACGAACCATTCCAGCCTGAGATCCCTTGCCTTTCTGGAACCATCTTTGCAGTCTTTCTCTGGGAATACTTTCAATCCGATCCATGCTGTACACACCTGTTGCAGCATGTTCTAAAACATTAGAGTCGATATCTGTCGCCAGTATTTTGATGTCCCACCGCTTATCAGCCAATACAGATTCGCAAACACTCATGGCAATTGAGTACGGCTCTTCCCCCGTTGAACATCCCGCAGACCAGATGCGCAACTTTTGCGCTCCTGTTAGGCCTTCCACCAATTCTGGCACCGCCGTCCCAGATAGAAACTCAAAGTGATGATTCTCCCGAAAAAACGAGGTTAGGTTTGTGGTAATTGCATTTACCAACTGAATGACCTCTGAATCATCCTTCTCGTTTTTTATCAGGTCACAATATTCTTTGAAATCTTTTAGGCCTAGTAATCTAACTCTTCGTGCCAGACGCGAATAGAACATGTCATACTTTTCATCTGCCACAACAATTCCGGCACGTCCATTTACTATCTTTCTAAGACAGTCAAAATCCTTGAGGGTAAATACGAATTCTCTCTCTAACACAGTATTTGCAGGGTCTGGAATCATCAGCCTTCTCTTCAACCAGCTTCTGTTGACTCGTCAAGAAGCAATATTCCGGAAAGTCCTAACTGGGCGGCGGCGTTATACAATGTGTCTGAAACATCTTTCCAGACAACTTTAACTTTTTTTGCAACTGCCTCTTTTATTACCGCCACCAATAGCTGAAGACCGGCTCCATCAATCTGCTCAATCCTACCGCCGTCAATTGATATCTCACCTCCGCTCTCGAATACTGCAATTATTTTTTGATGCCACTCCAATACATCTGCAATAACCAGCACATCACCTAAATCCAGAACACTGTTAGCAACAACTGGTGCCGGTTTAGCTGCCGCGCTTTTTTTTCTTGGGGCAGCACGCTTGGTTGTAGTCGAAGATGATGTACCACGCCCAGTGGGTCCAGTTGTCTTCTTTACTGTTTTGCGTCGGGTAACCATTATTTCGACCTCTCGCTAATCTGTCTCTTCATCACCCAAAGATACCAGTTCATCTGGATTCAGAAGATTGTCGGCATCCAGCAGTAGTAATACATTATTCTCAGTTGAGACCATTCCGTGCAGGTATCTGGTATCTATCTTCTTGCCAAGCGGCGGTGTTTCACGAATGTCTTTTGCCTGCACATCCAGTACATCAGATACGCCATCTACTACAATCCCAATAACATAGGGTTTGCCTCTTAGTTGTATGCTAAGGATTATGGTAACTGTGGTTGCTGTGTATTCGGCTTTATCCAGGTTAAAGCGCAAACGCATATCTATAATTGGAACGATGATACCGCGCAGATCCAATACACCTTTTACATATTCCGGAGTATCAGGCAGAGGACGGACTTCTTCCCAACCTCGTATTTCCTGAACCTTGAGTATGTCGATACCGTAGACCTCATCCCCTAAGGTAAAACTTAGGTATTGCCAGCGCAAATCACTTGCCGTATCAGTAGTTGTGTTACTTTTATTTGAAGGCGAGGACATGCTAGAACTCCTCCCACTCATCACTCTCTTCTGCGTACTGTCTGGCTACGACAAACTGATTTATATTGCTATCCTGTCTCTTGGGGTCTTCTGTGACTTGCTTGTCGGCTGCAACGTCGTCAGTAACTACAGGTTCAGAGATAGTTACAGTCTGGGTAACCGGCTCTTGTTTATCCGCTAACACCATTTCACGATTAACCTTAAAGAACTGCATCAGTCTCTCCAGCTCCTTGGCTCGGTCACGCATGGAACCGGAAGCAATTGATGTTCTCTCAGCTAAGACTGCATTTTGTTGCACCATCTCATCCATACTGGTGATAGCGCTGTTAACTTGTTCTATGCCGGTGGTTTGCTCCGCACTGGCCGCATCAATCTCAGAGATAATATCGCCAACTTTTTTAACGCCATCCATAATGTCGTCTAGAGTTACACCAGACTCATTTACCAGAGCGGCACCAGCCTGAACTTTATTCATACTGTCCTGAATCAGCTCTTTGATCTCTTTTGCCGCAGTTGCGCTGCGTCCAGCAAGATTTCTTACCTCAGTCGCCACAACAGCAAAACCTCGTCCCTGCTCACCTGCACGCGCTGCCTCTACCGATGCATTCAACGCTAATAGATTTGTCTGAAATGCTATTTCATCGATTACACTGATAATCTCGGATATCTTATTGCTGGACCTGTTAATCTCATCCATTGCTTGTACTGCTCGACTTACCACATCCCCACCATGCTCGGCAGACTGCCTTGCGCTTGCTGCAAGTTTATTTGCTTGCTTAGCGTTATCCGCATTGTTTCTCACGGTACCAATGAGCTGTTCCATGCTGGAGGCGGTCTCCTGCAAACTACCTGACTGTTTATCGGTTCGTAACGACAGGTCATTATTACCCGCATAGATTTCACTTGCCGACCTGGATATGAAATCTGCCGCTTCCTGCACTGGAATTACAGTAGCCTCGAGTCTTTTTATCGTTGTATTTACATTGCTACACAATGTCGCGTACTCGCCTTTATAATCACCGCCCATAGTGTTTCTAAGATCGCCATCCGATATGGCACGCAACACCTCTCCTGCGGTTCTTACCGGGTCCACGACTGCCTCAAACACCCCATTCAGACCATCAATTAGTTCGCGCCATTTTCCTTCAAACTTATCGAGATCACCACGGACCTCAAGCTCGCCATTGTGTGCCGCATCTATAAGCAGACGTGACTCTAGCAGCAGGTTGTTAATTGTGGTGATACTGAGATTAAAGCTCTCTTTCACATCATTGAAGCTACCCTTGTACTCTTTCTCGACCAGAGGAGGAATATCGCCTCTACTGATTCGATCCAGATACTCCGCCGTGCCTCTGAACGGAACAACATAGGCTCGAATAATCTCATTGATTCCTTCCAGAAGCTCACCTCTTACACCTTCGTATTCTTTGCTGTCACATAGGGCATCAAGCTGACCTTCCTTGGCACTGTTGGCCGCCTTTATTATCTCCATCTGCATCTTATTAATGACAGATATCATCTCTCGATATGATTCACTTAGCTCACCAAGTTCGTCCTTCGAATCTATCTCTTGCAATTCTGAATCTACCGACATATCACCGGCCGCGATCCTCTTGGTTGCATCTACAATTAGAGCTAACGGTTTGGTTATGGTTGAAACTATGTATAAACAGAACCATATTCCGAAGGGTAAAATAATCGCCAATATGCCCCATTCGGCCTTGATCATAGAATCGATCTTTCGTGTCGACACATCGGCAAACATGGAAACCGCAGCATCCATTGCACTTAATACCTCCAGGTTAAGATTGCGTATGGCGGCCACATTCTCCTTATATACAACTGAATTAGAGTCGGCCTGCACCGCTTTTAGTGCAGCTGCTTGAAGCTTGCTCCAAAGTAGACCCACCTGCTGCAAACTTGCATCGATATCCGTATCACTGTTCGGTGGTAAAACAACCGGGGTATTCATAGCTAAATCCGCATAGGTTTCACCACCATTGCGAAGAGCTTTTAGCGATAGCTCAAATAACTTCTGTGTCTTGCTGGAATCTATGTTCTGCGATTTAGCCTTGCCATGGATAATCTCATCAAATAGCTCTTTGGTGAACTTCTGCGTCAACATGCGTTGACGACCTGCAATATTTAATACCGTTGAGTCAGCTTGCTGCTGCTGTAAAGTAATAACGGTATATATAACAACTCCCAAAAGGGTGGCAGAAAACATTAGCGTTATTGCCAATAACTTGGACTTTACCGGTAGATTTGCAAGTAGCCGTTTCATATAACAATAACCTTCTGTTGTGTTTTACTGCGAAGCGACATTACGCAATCTCCATGTCATCGATGTCTTTCTTTTGCTGCTCAGGTGGCTGAAGCATGTCTATCTGCAGCAAGGTAATCATTTTGTCTCCAGCCGTGGCGATACCACTGATAAACTCTGTGTTCATTCTTGAGCCAAAATCCGGCGCTGCTTTTACATCCTGCCGGTTTGTCAAAAAAACATCTGACACCTCGTCCACTGCAATACCGATATTGCGTTCGCCAATATTGCCCGACACTCTTAGTATTATTACTACGGTTTGCATTCCGTACTCACAAAACTCCATACCCAAGCGTAATCTTAGGTCGTATACGGGAATAATTACGCCACGAAGATTTAGCACGCCCATCACATATTCAGGTGCGTTTGGAATACGAGTAACATCCTCCCAAGCTCTGATCTCCATGACCTTGAGAATATCTACACCAAAGTACTCGGTACCAATACAGAAAGTCAGGTACTCAAGACTATCAATCGCATCTGATTCAGACACGTTCATCATTATCCACGGCTCCACTCTTTGCTAAATCCATCAATACTTTTTCAGCATTATTGTTAAGTACTCCGCCCTGGGCCAAACGGAATATTCCCGGCACATCTAGAATAAGTGCAACCGATCCATCTCCCAGTATGGTGGCTCCAGAAATGCCATCTACCTGCTGGTAGTTGGCCTCTAAAGACTTGACCACCACTTGTTGTTGCCCAACAAGATCATCCACAAACAGACCGCAGCGGCGGCCATCACCCTCAACCACAACCAGCAAGCCACTACAGAGGTCTGAGGCCCTGGCATCCTTGATGTTGAATACCTCGTGCAATCTGATTATGGGAATATATTCATCACGTAACTTCACCGTCTCACCACAGCCAGCCACTAGATTAATCATGTCGGGACGTATCTGGAGTGACTCAACTATCGAGACCAGTGGCATGATGTAAGTATCACTACCAGCGCTGATTATCTGGCCATCCAGGATAGCCAAAGTCAGGGGCAGTCTTATGGTAAAACTAGTACCAACACTCTCTTCCGAATCTATTTCGATGCTTCCACCAAGCTCAAAAATATTCCTGCGCACAACATCCATACCTACACCGCGCCCAGACATATCATTTATCTCATTGGACGTTGAAAATCCGGGGTTGAAAATAAGCTCGTATACCTGCTTGTCACTCAACTCATGGGCTTCTTCAATGATTTCCTGCTCTATTGCTTTATCGAGAATCTTATCTTTTGGCAGGCCCTGGCCATCATCCTTGACCTCTATAATTATGTTGCCTCCTTGGTGAAAGGCATTTAGTTCTATACTGCCGATCTCTGGTTTGCCCGCTGCGCGGCGTTGCTCTGGGGATTCAATACCATGGTCCAGACTGTTTCTTATAAGATGTACCAGAGGGTCTCCAATCTTTTCAATTACTGTCTTATCTACCTCAGTGTTTTCACCAGACATCTTTAATTCAATTTTCTTTTTCAGTTTTTCACTCAGGTCATGCACCATCCTTGGAAAACGGTTGAAGGCAAAACTGATCGGCAGCATACGTATAAGCATCACACTCTCTTGCAACTCACGAGTATGTCGTTCCAACTGATCAAGACCATCTTTGAGGCGTTCTACTCGGTCGATGGTAAAATCCTCGCCCATCATGCTGAGCATGGATTGGGTGATCACCAACTCACCAACCATGTTGATCAGCGAATCAACCTTTTCGATATCGACACGAATTGAACTTGAGCCTACGGTGCTTTCCACCGAACGCCGATCACCGCCTCTGCGATCTAATGGGTTACGCCTTCCCTTTCTGCGTCGACAATCTTTGCGACGCTCAACTGACGGCTCTTCTACTTTTGCTTTCTCTTCTACCTGAATAGGCTCTTTATCCACTACCTCAGTCTTTGAAAGGATCGGCATAATAATCAGATCACAATCATCCTCTACCCAGTCAAAGACCTCATCTATCGCTGCCCGCGATACATCACCTTTCAGATGCATATCCCATGATAGATAACAGCTCTCTGGTTCCAGTTTGGACAATTCAGGAATAGCAGATACATCTGCTTCAACCTGTAACTCGCCTAGCCCGTCCAGTTCCTGAATAATGCGCAGAGGATCGTTGCCAGTTCGAGTCAAGTGCGGAAGTGGTCGAAATATAATGTGCCATCCAACAGAGGTAGGATCTGGTGAGTTTGGCTCTTTCTGTTTTGGTTGAATGACTGGTTTATCTTGCTGCTTCTGCTCGGCATTGTCTCCGGCAAGAATCTCTTGCAACTCGTCACGCTTTTCCTTGACCAATAACTCGTCTACCTCATCTCCTTCCTTGGCCGCAATCAGCATGTTGCGCACTATATCCACAGACCTCAGCAAGGCGCTCACAGCTTCTTGAGTTACTTCACGTCTGCCGTCACGCATCTCATCCAGCAAAGTCTCAATTACGTGAGTGAAGTCGGCAACATTGTTAAAACCGAACGTGGCACTACCACCTTTTATCGAGTGTGCGGCTCTGAATATTGCGTTTATTTCTTCGGCGTCCACCACTCCATGGTCCATATCGAGCAGGCCAGATTCCATAGTATCCAGCCCCTCGAAACTCTCTTCGAAGAACACTTGATGGAACTGCGCCATGTCAATCGACATTAAAGTCCTCTCTTAGAAAAAACTGTTTTTACAAACAACCCCCTATTTATCCCAACACCTTTTTTACTGTCGCAAGCAATCTCTCCGGATCGAATGGCTTAACGATCCACCCAGTTGCGCCTGCTGCCTTTCCGGCCTGCTTTTTATCTTCTCCCGATTCAGTTGTCAGCATCAAAAGTGGGGTGAATTTATAATCAGGTAGATTACGCAGCTCTTTGATCAGCGAGATGCCATCCATATTTGGCATGTTCACATCAGTGACCACCAAGTCAAAGGAACGCGTCTTTGCAACATCTAACGCCTCCACGCCATCAGCAGCCTCAATCACCTCATGACCCGCCCCTTTCAGGGTAAAAGAAACCATCTGTCGCATAGAGGTTGAATCGTCTACCGTAAGAATACTTGCCATTACTAACTCCCCTGTACAGCTGCAGCGCAACCGACATGATTAAATAATATGTAATAGTTACATACTGTTACAAAACATTAGAGCAGAATTCAATTACCCGGCACCGCAATGCCTGCAGCCACCTGAAAATAGGAATGCCAGATTAAAGGCACCTTCATGTAGTTTGTAGCGGCTCTTGCTGGCTAATCTTTAGAGGAAAAAATGATTTTCTTTCCCAAGACTTTCTATTCTGAGAACGGGAAAATATGACCCATGCAAGCTACCAAAGAAAGTTATCAGGAAAAACCCATAGAGATAATCACAGGAAGATATACGAACATCGCCAAGTCTCTTTGCTGAAACCATTGAATGTATACAATTCTAATATAGTACTACTGATCATACCCATAAGTTCTAGCGATTAGAGTCTGGAGATCTTTTTGGTAGGGTAATCACCCCAAAACACATAGCCACCAAAGCTATAACGATGGCGCCAATACCACCACCCTTGACCTTATTACTTAGGCGCACACCCCGACGATCTTCAATATTCGAACTCTGTCGTCTACCCTTCCAACGCATATTTTCCTCCAGTCATTACTGTTTTGATATCAAACATCTTGTCGGAAAAAACTCTTAACACATAGATATCTATAGTGTTTTCTTCCTGTTTATCTACAGAAGAGTACGATCAATACTGACCAATAATAGCTATTCAAGCACTTTTAGTACCCGTTCCCAGGGGAAGGCTGATCCGGGATCCTGCTTGGTTTTGACCATCTTTCCACCACATTTAAAATGGCGTGTGTCGATCGATGAATGTCCGACTATACCGCTTTTTTGGACACCCCATCTCTTCATAATCGAGCGCAGAGCGGCAACTAACATCCCTAGTTGTAAATCTGTATATACATCGACCCCGTCACCACGATTAACCAGCTCAATACCGATGGAATCCGTGTTGTTACCCTTAGCATGATTCGCTATCTGATATTCTGGAAGACCTGATTCTATATGGCCGGTCTTGTCGATTACGTAATGAATCCCCAGAACCCGGTGTTTGTTGAAAAATTCAATCCAACGCTTTGCATCACCATCTGCCGCGGAATAAGCAACCGAGCCTTTGTTGCAATAAGGCCCACCAATAGAGTGAATAATAACTTTTTTGACAGTTGACCTATTCTTACCGGATGTCTTTGCATCAGACAGATTCGGCACTGCCAAAACCAGGCCGGACAACAGCACAAAGGTCAGCAGAGGTATGTTGCCACGCATTAGCTTATGCATTTTTATCTGACCAGACCGCAAACTCATTACCACTCGGCTCGGTAAAGTGAAACCTGCGTCCGCCAGGAAATGAGAATATCGGCTTAACAATCAATCCGCCTGCTTGCTCTATCTTAGCCAGAGTAGCCTCAAGATCTTGGCTATAGAAAACAATCAGCGCAGCTCCGTTGTCAGTGGACGACTGTAGATCTGACTTGTAAAACCCGCCGTCTATACCCTGACTGGAGAAGGCCGCATACTCTGGGCCGTAATCTTCAAATGACCAGCCAAATACATTGGAAAAAAATCTCTTTGTAGCCTCAAGATCTTTGGCGGGAAACTCTACATAGCTGATCTTTTCATGTTCATTCATGGCGCACGCCCATATCTACGCAGTTAACTTAAACAAGTTTAGATCACTCAGAGTTTTGGATACAGGCTATATGAAAGGAGCTGCTTTTTAATTGGCTAAAAGTAAGTACAGACTTACCTCTCTGCGCATTTAATGCAGAGGGTATTGGTTGGGTCTATATTAAGCCTGCGTACATCTATCTCCTCGCCACAACGCAGGCAATAACCATAATCATCCGAATCGATTCGCCCAAAAGCACTTTCGATTTTTACCAGCTGTTGCTGACGCCGCCTGGAAGACTCAAGCGCCATCTGTTGCATCTGCATTGCATCCATGCGAGAAAGACGACCGACCTTGGTCTGGTCCAGCTTCACCGGATCACCAGCCTGCTTGAACTCCGCCTCTCGTCCCTGAAGATCAGATTTTAAATCAACTAGCTGTTGCATAAACTGATCAAGTTCTGATTTGTTCATAGTGGCTACAACTGGGCTTCTAGGAATAGACAAGCTAAAAACATTGTCTTTATCTGGATGTTTTTCTATCGTGTTCCTGGAGATATTGGCCTCGATTAAGCCACAAAACAAATATGCTCCCTTAATTTCTCCTTGTTGTTACTCTTATGGGCGCCAGCTAATAGGAGTGTTGGCACATTTGATACATATATCACTCTTAATATTAGGTATGTCTTTTATGTTGTAATCAAAAACAGAACCAAGCATATGTTTTTTCTCATAGACTCCACAGCATCTGTACAGTTCGGTGTTGAAATTTACAGTTACAGTTTTCTTTAGAAGACGGCAGTCCTTGATTTTGTCATGACTCATTGTTTTCATGAGCGGGAGCTCTCTATCTAGATCAATGAACTTACTATAGAACTCGATCATGCGTTCCTTGTCGGTGGAGAATTTAATAGCTTCTTCAATGGATGCGATTGATGGATTAATGACGGTAAAGTGTATTCCAAGATTCTGACACAACATCTTAGCTAACTCTTCATCCTTTTTATTGTAATTATAAGGATGAAAGGCAAGTTTCAGTTTAACATTTTTAATATTCCCTCTGGACCGAGTTTCCGCAAGCTTCTCAATGTTCTTTATTACCTTTTCAATATTTCCTCCTTTATGATTTATAGAATAGATGTCTTGGGTCATTCCCGACATTGATATTACAATCGTATTAACACCTGACTCCAGCAATTCCAATGGCGACGGCATGCGGTTAAGGGTTGTATTCACTAAAATATTGGCTTTTGGTGCCATGGCAGTAGGGTGGGATTTTGCATACACAATCATCTTCGATAGATCAGGGTTTAATAACGGTTCACCCCAGTTACCTACATAGAGCTCGCTCATCCTTACCCGTTCGTCTGCGAATTTATCCACGAGACTTTTAAACACATCGAGGCTCATCAACCCCTTGTCCGGATTCTGCAAGCCATATATATCGCCACGCGGGCACATCTGACACTTCAGCATGCAATGGGAAACATCCACATACAATCGATATGAATCTCTAGGAATAAAACGCATTAGGTTATTTAAGATGGCCATTTTTTAATATGCCTTTCGTAAATTGTGATTTAGTCTTTACCTACAGTCAGATTTACTATGGCTGCAAATCTAAGCCATCCCCTTTCCTCTGATATGCCTGAACATATATAGATTCCCCCGGCTAAAGCCGGGGTTCTTTCTGTTACAGCTCCATTCGGAGCTGATCTGAATCCTTTCGTCCCTGATGCTCTACATAGCGCCGGATTACATTCTCATCTATGCCTACGCTGCTCACGAAGTAGCCCGGTGACCACACTATGCTTTCCTTCCAATACACCTTCGATAACCATTTAAAGGTTTTGCGCATATGCGACGACGATTGGCCTTTCAGCCTTCCCATCACCTCCGATATCGAATAGCGCGGAGGAATAACCATAACCATGTGTAAATGGTCTATATCTATGCCAATCGTCTCTATCTTTACGCCGGGCATACTTCTCAGCAGCTTCGGCAAGACCTTTTCTAGGTAGTTCTTGACGAAAGGCTTCAGGATCCGCCGCCTGTACTTAGTAACCCAGACTACGTGGTACTGCAGTCGATAGATACCGTGCGCACACTTGTAAACTTCCATAGTGTAAGAGTACAGGCGTCGGGCTCATTCATCCACGGGTAAACCCGTGGTGTTCTGCTGCTACGCAGCCGCTCTCATAAAAATTCCGCCGAAGCGGAATTATGATAACGCCTTGAAAAATATGGAGCTGGCGGCAGGAGTCGAACCTGTGACCTGCTGATTACAAAACGCTTAATAATCAATAAGTTACTGATTATAATAGATTATGGTATATTCGGTGCAGTTAGGTAATATCGTGTTAATTCAATAGGTTATCCTAGTTTGGCTCAGGAAGCAAAAACTGAGCGGTGTTCCGCAGTTGTACCGTACATTCTGATAGTAGTTCATTGCCCTAGGTCCTGCACTTCCTCACCCCGCAAAGAAGTAACCCGCTAGTTTGAGGGTACTGCAAGCAGCATAGCCTTGGCGGGTTTTGTCACTACTGATTATAGCCGGAGAGCCGTAGGGCACAATAACCAACGTGCATTGCGCCGTATGATTCTGCCAATCTTTTCGTAATGCGCTCCATGTTGTCGTTATCTATTACTTCTAACTCTCTTTAATCCCTCTTTGAAGCGCCTCAAGAAACTGCAGACACTCTTCAAAAGCATCCACTGCCCCTGCGTGGCTGCGCGTCATATCTTCAACCATGCGATATCGTTTCTGGTCACCAGTTTCTTGGTCAAGTATCCCAAGAACAACCATTCTGGTCTCGGTAGACATTATCTTTGCCATATCTCTACCCAGCAGTCTTGCGCCAGCGCGTTCATAGTCAAAATCATCATCGGCGAGCATATCGGCATGCTCTTCGGCAAGACGTTCTTGGTTGCCTGCATCCATATAGTTGCGCATGAGGAAGTCCAGGTCACCCGAATCCTTATCACCCCGTGGCGTGCGCTCACACCAGGCTATCACCTTTAAAACCGCCAGTCCTACAGGGGTCGCGAAAGGGATATCAAGCACCGGATTAGATCTTAACCTTACCACTTGGGCGCTACGGAAGGCATCTGAAAATCCCCGTACATTCATCCTGACTCTGTGCTCAGGCGGCCAAGTGATTTCTTTGTTGGCATGCTCCAGCGGCCCGAATGGAACTATATCTATCGGTAACGCACTCTTGTATAAGAGTCTTTGCACTGCCTGCGTGGGTTCAAATTGGCCGGTAGCTACCAGCACATCTTTTAGGGCAGAGAATTCCTCCCAATCAGCAACTTCAACCCCTAGATCTATATCAACGGTGGCACGCTTACTTGCGATACCATGCCCGTAGCTCAAGACCATGTCTCTGGCCGTGGCTCCCACTACAAAATATTGGATGCCTCTGGCAGCGGCAACTTCTGCAATCGCAGCCAAAACTGCCACCAGTGGCGGATCAATCTTCTCGGATAAGTCCAGCAAGCTGTTGTTCATAGATCATCCTTGCCGTTTCAATATTCCTGGCATCGCCTGTTGCCATAAGATCGGCATAGATCAGCAGGGGCGGCACTAACTCATGATGGGTCCAATCATATTCCGTCTGCCAGAAGGCTTCCAGGATTTCCACTTCGCCATTTAGATCTTGCTTCAGTTTGTTCGTGAGCAATAGCCCACCAGGTTTCCCTTTTGTGTAAAGGGTCACTTGTTCCGGCCTTAGGTATTTCGTTAATTTCGCTGCGGCAACTTCCCCGCCCCAGTACGCCTGTGCATCAGGGAGCGGCGCGTGTTTCCACCAGTCATGCTCAACCGCCTTGTAGCGCCCCAATATCAATTTGGGCCGCAACTGCTCCGGATAGGTTGTAACCCAGCGTTCGATCAGTTTCTCTTTGTTGGCCAACCGGCGACCCCGCTTGCCCATATCCACCAAATAGCCTAGCTCCTTAAGGTCGGTAAGGACCCATCCCACCGTACCCAAAGCGACATCGGCCGCTTTTGCAATATCGCGATATGGTGCATTTTCCAGACCGGGACGACAGAGCAGTGCAAAGAGCACTTTCATCCCGGTCGGCTGGAAAGCGCGGGTAGGAGGCCTTTGATGAGTCTTTTCGAGTGGTTTGTTGCCCTTGATGTAGACATACACAGGTGGCTCATTGATATAGGCATTGCCTGCGGCGTCCAGGAACGGCATATCCATTGTCTTGAGCCGCTCGGCCATCTTTGGGTTTACATAGTCCGCAACAATTAAACCTTTTTGCGCAAATCGTTCCAATTGATGAACCGCCATCCCGAGGGCAGCCTGGGTGAGCCGGGTCTTGATCTCCACGGCGAATTGTCGGTTTGCACCAGGTGCAACCAAATGTACCAGGGCATCTGCTTGGTATGTAGTGTTATTGACAGGCTCTATGGTCTCAACAGCAAACCGTAATCCTGTGGTGTTGTAGAACACATCCAAGACCTTTTGCAGGAGCCCCTCCTCTTTACGTGCCATTTTTCCGGGTTCAGCGCCCATAATCACACCAGTGTTCATTTAATGAATGCGTACATTAATTATGAACATAGTATAGTGATGTACAGATATCAACTCTTTTTCGCATTAAAATTAAGGGCCATGCCAATGGCGCAATCATAACAATCGCGCCATATGAATACACTTTATGCCACTTTATGTAGAGGAGACAGCATCACGAACATCGGGAGTATCATCTGCCCAGATAGGCCGCAGTCACCGCCTCGCGCTCATGACCTAGCTCCCGGCTGATGGTAAGTCTGGCCTCGCGATCCAGATCGCGCTGTTCCGGTGTCAGGGCTTTGCTGTTCGTTCCACCGGCGGCCGGGCACTTCCAGCCAGTCAGTTCCTGGTACCGGTTCTGGGCATAGGCATGACGCAGTCCATGCATGCGAGAGAGTCCGGCGCGCAGGGTGTTGCCTTCATAGACGCGCATTTGATGTACGTAGTTGCGGTTACTTGGGATCAGGGAACCGAGACCTGCCAGCCGACGCGCTCGGTTGAGTAGTTCCCTTTGCTCCTCGTTACGGACCGGGATGACCCGTTCCCTGCCACCCTTGGTCCAGCTTGCCTTGAGCAGGATATAGTCGCCTTGGTCAGCAAAGCTCGGCTGGAATTTCATCGCCTCCTCTCTACGTAGACCGAAGGCCTGTTGCAGTTCCAAGCTCATGCGCACATGTTCGTCCCGGACCTTATCCAACTGTTCCTGGGTAACAGACTTGGCCTTGGATTCATTAGTGATGAAACGCCGGTCCGGGATGCCGTAGTACTCGTTGGACCTGGCGACGACGTTTCGCTTATCTACCTTGTTCGCCCACCAGCGGATCACGGCCATACGGTTCTTGATGGTACCAATTGACAGCTCCTGCCCTCTCCACAGTTTGAGCAACGCCTCGATGTGTTTTGGTTTCAGGGATCGAGGCGACATTTTACGATAGCCCAGCTCGTGGAGCTGGTTTGCCATCAGGCTCAACATCCACTCGCGTTTGGACTGGGTTGCATAGCTGCCTTCCCGGCATTGATGACAAAGTTTTTTCAGTTGGTAGTTCAGGTCTCTCATAGTGTTCTCACTTTCTGGTTAGTGTTTCTGATCTACTGGCCAGCCTGAACTGACGAGTTCGCTCTAGCGAAACGATCATGGGGCACAACCCCCAATCAACCTGACAATGCCTAGTCAGAGGCAACGCGTGCTTTCCTCGGTTGAGGGATAGCCTCGCGTGATCCAACGTGCCCGAGCACGGGCGTACTTTGAGTGTGGTTAAACACCTCCTTTGAAGTAAGCAGGGCAATCCTGCATTGAATGAAAAATGAGCACGGCAAGACCATAGCCAAAGGCAATCGCCCAGCACGAAGCTCGTACGTTAAAAGGCAGACAGATGCCTGCAAGATGAACAGACCCTGTGGGATGTTCTGATGTGGAAGATGGACAGACCTGTGAGGAACTGCCCGATGTTGAAGATGGATCGCAGCTTGCGCTGATGCACCGTTACACGACCCTGTTGGTGCCTTGGTTGCCACTTTGCCGTAGTGGCCACGGATAAAACTGATTGCGTTGAAAAGTATAGACAAGTCTTACGTCGTTGTCGTTCCCGATGCTGCAAATAATGTTTAGCAAACGACGCCATAATCCCTGGGGCATCGGACGTGGATTTGAAAATGCCTGCACGCTGCGCACTTGGGTCCCGATTTCGTCCACGTCACTACTGCGTTTTACTTGGTAGTGACACGGACGCTTCGTACATGGCAGCCGCTGCCACAGCCTTCTCCTGCTCGCGCCATTGCGCAACATCATCGGCATACTGCAACCTGAATTCACCTGCCTCAAATCGACTCACCAGGGCATGGAGATAACCCAACGGCGAGCTTTCGATACGGCCTGTGGCCATAATGCCTGCCCATTCATCAATGACCATCTGTGCAGCCCGAGTATTAAGCCGCACCACCTTGTCCACGGCGGATATTCTCAGGTCTTCCGGAATCCAGGGGGCGAACACGATACGATCACTTTCCATCTCACTACAACTACTACACCCTTTGGTATCAATCGGTGTTGTTGTAATAGTCATTCTTAAGTCTCTATCGGTATTAAGTAATGCTTCCGGGTTCACCGGATCTGGTGCAGCCGTATCTGGCTCAACCGTATCCGGCAAATCCGGATGTGGTGAATCTGGGATCTCCTGTACCAGGTAGCTGCCACCGCGAATGCGGCCCTGCTGGTCACGTGCTCGTAGGAATCGAACATATCCTGCTTCGCGCAGTTCCCGGAGCACCTTGTAGATGCCATCACGCCCCAGATCACCCCGTTTGCGCAGATCGTTGATTAGCACCTTCCAGTCATCCGGGCGGGACAGCAGGTAGCCAAGCAGACCCCTGGCTGCCCAGGACAGGCGTGTATCTTCGATAGCGCGCTGGTCGATAATCACGAACCGGTGCCGCCGAGGGGCGCGGATGATGGTGTTGCTCATTGCGCACCAGCTCCGACGATGATCTGCGCGACCTCAGTGGCAGGGTAGTAAACGCGGCGACCGATCTTGCGGCCGCAGGCCTTTAGCGCGCGAGTCTGGTGATCGCTCGGGTAGCTCAGGCTGTAACGCAACCCACCCGTGGTACGACCGAGTAGTTCGGCTAATTGGGTTTGCGACAGCAGCAGCCCGTAACGTCCGGTTATTTGCCCTTCCAGGACGACAACAGTGGAACTCTCTTTGTCTTGCATAATCCATGCTCTCCTTCGTCATGCTAGGGAGAAACAAGATTGCCATAGATTGATTAGTTTAAAACGCTTTAAAGCACGCCTATAGATGCATGCTTTCGAACTAGATTAATGTGGATATATTTCGTGGGTATAGGAGAAAACGTCGAATTGATTGTAAATTTACGAACTCAATCAGACAAACACTTAGGTCTCAGTTGTGACCAAAGCCGACTGTTAGCATTGTCTGATATTGGTTGAAGTATGCGTCTCTTGCCGACCCATTTCTGGCCTCATTGATAGATCAGTCAGTAAATTACTGTCCATCAAAGTGGTGCTAGTTCAGTGACAAAACCAAAGCGAAGCGGCGGTTTTGGCATCCCTCTGGCTGGCCTTGTTATAACACATTATTCACCTGACGCTATTTGAAATATTGGCAGATACAAAGCATAAAAAACAAAACCAATAATTATGAGTGCCAATATGAAATTTAAAACAATAAGACTAAAGTATTTGTGGGTCTACGCGGAAACGTGTGGGTTGATATTAGCATTTCTGGGTAATGGTGGAAGAAATGCTGCAATTATTTTCAGCTTGAGATATTCCTCATCACGATAACCATAAGCCCTTCGTTGTAGAACCCGTATTTTGTTGTTGATCCCTTCGACCAACCCAAGGCTGACTTTATTCTCTGGATGACAATAGGAGGCAATTCCATCCCAATGTTTTTCAATCATGCGGGCAAATTTCTTGTATGGTTCGAGACGCTGCCATTTGAGGCTATCTTTCCATCGTTCAAAGAAAGCGCGGGCTCCGCGTTCAGTGCGGTAGTCCCATAGTTGTCCAAAAGCCTCCTTGAGAACGTAAGCAGTGTTCAGTCGTCGGTTGGCCTGGAGCAGTTTCTTCAGGGCGCGTCTTCCATCTAAACTCAGGTTCTCACGTCTCGAGAGCAAGGTATAACGCTGGCCTTTGATGTAGCTCCTATCCTTGCCACTGAGGCGCTTGTACTCACCACGCCGGACTTCATCAAGAGCCTTTGAGAGATGTCGCATAATATGAAACTTATCGAAGATGATCCTGGCATTCGGTGCGTTTTTCAGTACCGAGTTCCGGAACGGTTTCCACATATCCATGGCTGCCAATTCAATGCGGGCACTCTTCTTCTTGCCCAACACTTTGAAAAACAAATCAATATCAACCTCCTTGCGGCCTTCACCTCCAACCCAGATAGGACGCCCACGATCCAGGTCGCTGACGATGACCCGGTAGTTATGTCCTTTGCGGATGGAGATCTCATCAATGCCTATGGCCCGTGGCGTTGGCAGTCCCGCGAGGTCAACCTGCTTTTGCATGTAAAGCTTATCGAGATCCTTCACCGTACTATGGTGAAGACGCTCCATCTCGGCAACCGTCTTGTTCGGCATATCCCGACACAGCTTGCCCACATGCATGGCAAAGCGCTGAGTATAGCGAGGGTTCTTTGCCAGCCAGTCCAGATGCTCTACATGCACGCCGTCACACCCAGGACAACTGACACGCCAGCGCTCGAACTCCAGGTAGATCCGCCAACCGGCAACCGAGAGATCACGTACCCGCATGATCTTCTTATCGTAACGCTTCCGGCACCGGTGGCCACAGCGAGAACAGATGGCTGTTTTTTTCGCCTTTTGAGTTGGATTACTCGGGCATGCCTGTCACCAAAAACACCTACCAATTTTGACTTGGCGGTGAAGCCAGGGAATGCAAAAAGCGACCTGATTGTCTTGGGGTTTTTCATGGCGTTAGCCTAACTGAAAAATGAAAGTATTTTTTCACAACATGCAACATCTGAATATGCATATGATTTCAATGTGTTACACTGCCGCCGACTCGAATCTTACCCACACGTTTCCGCGTAGACCC
>RRYU01004906.1_pt1 | contig 66336 bp, 48 predicted proteins | sample 2162651 | NCBI WGS metagenome assembly RRYU01 (sample SAMN10267283, study PRJNA491782) | microbial mat metagenome | isolation source: biomat in the production well | place: Japan: Minami-Kanto gas field, natural gas well KTG3 | collected 2017-06 | reverse complement strand
GGGGGGTGAGGGCCACTCCGCGTCTGGACGGCCTATCCGCCTATCGTACAAACGTTCTGTCCGCCCTTCAACCTTCCAGGGGAGGGGGTAGGGGAGTGGGGTATCTAAGATGGCACCGGCATCGTCGGAAAAAACCGACCCCTGAGAGGAAGAGGGTAGGAGGAGAGGGCGTATCGCTCACCAGAAAGCTAGAGTACAGGTCAGCCAGACTGTAAAGTGCCTACGAACCTTGTCACCGTATTTTTACGTCAGGATTGTCTATGGCTCACCATATACTTGTCATTGACGATGATCATCAGATTGTGCGCTTACTACGTTCCTATCTGGAGCAGTCAGGTTACCAGGTGCTGACAGCCTATGATGGCGAAACAGGTTTGCGTCTGGCACGTACTGAACGTCCCGATCTGATGTTACTGGATCTTATGTTACCCGATCGTGATGGCTGGGATATCACCCGTACCATTCGCAGCGAGATTGATCTTGCTGGTATGCCGATCATTATGTTGACGGCGCGGGTCGAAGATACCGATCGCATCATTGGGTTGGAACTCGGTGCAGATGATTATATTACCAAACCCTTCAATCCACGTGAGGTCGTTGCGCGTGTGCGTGCCGTGTTGCGTCGTACCAGTGGTGGCCCATCGCAAACGCGTATTCTGCGGCTAAGTGGGCTGATCCTGGATCTGGATCGGCACACGGTTATGCTCAATGGACGCTTGATCGAAGTGACGCCTACCGAGTTTACGTTGCTCAAGCTGCTGATGGAACATCCCGGCCATGTCTTTACCCGCCTGGAGTTGATTGAGAAGGGACTGGGTTTTGCCTATGAGGGCATGGAACGCACGGTAGATAGCCACATCAAGAATCTGCGTAAGAAGATTGAAGCGGATATCAGTCAACCAGCCTATATTCAAACTGTGTACGGGGTAGGCTATCGCATGAGTGAAGAACCATGAATCGGCTCTGGGTACATTTGACTATGGCTTTTGCCCTGGTGACAGTCATTGCCATTCTGATTGTGGCCGTTCTGGCGAACTGGCAGACCAGTAACCAGTTTCGGCGCTACTTTGCCCTGAATCAGATCTATACCTCGGATCTGCCCAGGCAACTGGCAGTCTACTATACTGAATATGGAAGCTGGCAGGGTGTTGAAGCTATTTTTCAATCCACCCATATTCCCGGTCAGGGGCCGGGCCAGGGTCAGGGCCAGGGCCGCGGACGAGGCCTGGCGGTGGGACAGGGGAACACGGGCATGTTTCTGCTCGATAGCAATGGGCAGATTGTGTATGCCGGTGGCCCTGGTGGTAATGGCGGACATCTTCCACCTCCCTCACGTGCCAGTGCTATTCCGATCCAGGTGCAGGATCAGGTAGTTGGATACCTGGCGGTGCATATGTCGGCCCAGAACGACCTGCCTCCACCAGCCCAGAGTCTGCTGAACCAGATCAATCATGTGCTGATCCAGGCCGGACTGATTGCCGCAAGCCTGGCTATTCTGGTAGGGCTAGTCATTACCTGGCGCATTACCATACCCCTGGATCGTCTCTCGACGGCGGCACGCCGGTTTGCCCAGGGTGACCTGGAACAGCGCGTACCAGTTGTCGGCACGCAAGAAGTAGCTAACCTGGCCCGCGCTTTCAATGATATGGCCGATCATCTCCAGCAGGCCGAGCGTATTCGGCGTAATCTGGTCGCCGATATTGCCCATGAGCTACGTACGCCGCTCAGTGTCATCCAGGGCAATTTGCAAGCCATCCTGGACGATGTCTATCCCCTGGAAAAAGCTGAAATTGCCACGATCTACGATGAGACGATAATGCTGCACCGACTCGTTCACGATCTGCGCGATCTGTCCCAGGCCGAGGCTGGTCAGTTGAGTCTGGCGGTGCAGCCAACTGAGATTGAGCCGATTGTGAGCCGGATTGTGGTTCTCTTCGGTGAACTGGCCGCCCAGAAACAGATCCGGCTGACGGTTACGCCCACATCACACATACCATGTGTACAGGCCGACCCTGACCGACTGGCCCAGATAGTATATAACTTGCTTGCCAATGCCCTGCGCCATACGCCTGAAGGCGGCCAGGTTGCCCTGCGCATCAAGCCAGAGACACAGCCGCCCGGTGTCGAGCCAGAAGGATATGTCTGTTTTGAGGTTGTTGATACCGGTTCCGGCATCCCGGCACAGGATCTTCCCTTCGTGTTTGATCGCTTCTGGCGTGCCGATAAGTCGCGTTCGCGCAGCCAGGGTGGATCAGGGTTAGGTCTGGCGATTGCCCGCCAACTGGTCGAAAGTCAGGGTGGCCGCATCGGGGTGAGCAGTAATCCAGGGCAGGGTAGTTGCTTCTGGTTTACGCTGCCGTGTGTCAGGGAAGGTGGATGATCGGAGGGGCGAAACATCTTGTTAGCGCGAAAAGCGGTGGGGCAAGGAGTAGGCGCGGCTTGCAGCCGCGCACGTCGCACGTGCGGCTTGTAGCCGCACCTACACCACAGGGTTATTCCCACGTTCAGGTTAACCCATGCCTTTTTCGTGCTAAGACATGGTTTCAGATAGGCCAATTGTACTGTATAATCCACAGACCGATTGGTTGCGTGAGTCACTCCACCCTCTAGCCCCGCCTGAAAGGGGAGTTGAGAGGCGTTTTTCGTCGTCGTGATGCCGCAAACAACTAGATCAGTATATGCAGTATCGCCATGCGCTCTAGCGCCCTTTTTCCCTCCCCTTTCAGCGATCCCCCGCTCCTGCACGGGGCGGGGGAACCGGACGGGGCATCCTGGCGGCACACGCTGCGCGTGTGCCGCCAGGATGCCCCATTTTCCCCCTCTCCCTCAGGGAGAGGGGGGCTGGGGGAGAGGGCGTATCGTTCAACCAAACGGTACAGTAAACCTGAACCATGTCTAACAAGATGCTTCCCCCCTCATCAGGCAGATGTGACCGGCTACAGCCGCAACTCTGTGCCTCCGTGTCTCCGTGGTGAATCTCTTCCCCCAATAGTGAACAATTTCTTGACAATCCGAAAAGAACATTGCTATACTCCACAGAAGCATGCTTGCCTATTATCTAGACTGCCTGCAAGGTACTACGTGAAACAACTTCGCTACTACTGGCCCGTGCTTGTCGTCTTGTCGCTCAGCGTGGGCTGGTTGCTGGCCTTTATTGGCCTGCCAGCAGCCTGGTTTCTCGGTCCAATGACCGTTGCAGCGATCCTGGCATGCTTCTATCCTGCCGATATGCAGTTGTCCGAAGGCGCGAATAGAGCTGCGCTGGCGATTATCGGCAGCACGATCAGCAGTGCACTTACCCCCGATGCCCTGATGGTATTTCTACACTACTGGTGGTCGATCATACTGATTATTGCGGTCTTGCTGATCATGAGCCTGGTATGTGGTGTGATTGTCGTCATCCTGGGCCGTGTCGATCCGGTTACGGCCTTGCTGGGCATGCTCCCCGGTGGTGCGCCGGGCATGGTGGCGCTGAGTGATGAAATGCAGGCCGATAGCCGCCTGGTGGCAGTGATGCAGACGCTGCGTGTGTTTCTGGTGGTTGGTGCGCTGGCAATCGTTGCCGCGCTGGTGGAGCCTGTGAGTGGTGCTGTTCTCCAGCGGACGCCAGCCGTGGTAGATTCCCTATGGCTGGCGTATGTTATCACCATCGTTATGACAGTCGTGGGAGCCTGGGTCGGCATCCGCCTGCGTCTGCCAGCCGGCGCTATGGTCGGGCCAGCTCTGCTTGGGGCCATTCTAGGAACGGTGGGTATGACATATGCAGAATGGCCGTTACCATTTCTCAACCTGTCCTATGCTCTGATTGGCGTAGGGGTTGGTTTGCAGTTTGACTTCCAGACGATGCGTGATACACTGCGGCTGATGCCCATTTTTCTCCTGAGTATGCTTTCGCTGATGATCGGTGCGGCATTCATGGGCTGGTTGCTGGCCTGGTTTACCGGCATCGATACATATAGTGCTTTTCTGGCTACGGCGCCCGGCGGTTTGAGTGTGGCGGTTATTCTGGCACTGGATAGCGGCGGAAATGTTGCGCTGGTGCTGGCACTTAGTCTGCTGCGCTTTTTTGTGATTATGCTGACCAGTGCGCCGCTGATTGGCTGGGTGATGCGGCGTTTTCCCGCCGATCACTGGGCCTGGGGAGGGTCATGATCCAGTCATGTCCGTTCCCAGAATCGACGGTCTCTTGTGTACGTGATCTTTCTCTTAGATATGGTTAACCAGTATTGTCCCGTTTGGTTAAACGATACGCTCTCTCCCCCCTGTCCCCCTCTCCCTGAGGGCTATGCATAATCCACACGTGGGGGCGTGCAGGGGTCTCTGGGCCCACAGGGGTAGGTTTTTCGATGGATGGTATTCCAACGCCATCTGTAGGGACAGGCTTCTGCCTGTCCGTGCGGACGTTTTTCGCATCAGGACGCCTTGCGGATGCGCAGAAGCGCGTCCCTACAGAAAAAACCTACCCGTGCGGGGGTCTCTGATCCCCGCAAAAAAGTGTTGTCGGTTTGGTGTGGTGGCTTTGCCGCCACACCAAACCGACAACACTCGTGAACAGGTATAACAGACAGTGCCTCTAGCAATCAAGAAGGAAGTACCCATGATCATCGGTGTGCCAAAAGAGATCAAAGACCATGAGTATCGCGTGGCTCTGACCCCGGCCGGTGCCCAGCAATTGGTGCAGATGGGGCATCATGTTCTGGTAGAGACGTATGCTGGCGAGGGCAGTCACTTCTCTGATGCTGACTATCAGTCGGTTGGGGCCAGGATTGTGCCGCTGGCGGCTGATGCCTGGAGTGCCCAGCTTGTGGTGAAGGTGAAGGAACCGCAACCGGAAGAGTATGCTTTTATGCGGCCTGACCTGGTGCTGTTTACGTATCTGCATCTGGCTGCCGATGAAGAGTTGACCCACGCAATGCTCGAGCAGGGGCTTACAGGCATTGCCTATGAAACTGTCGAGTTAGCCACGGGTGCGCTGCCTATTCTGACGCCCATGAGTGAGGTGGCTGGTCGCATGTCTATTCAGGTTGGTGCGCACTATCTGGAAAAGATGAACGGTGGGCGCGGACAGTTGCTCGGTGGTGTTGCCGGGGTGCGGCCAGCTGATGTGGTGATCATTGGCGCAGGTGTGGTCGGCACCAATGCCGCACAGATGGCGCTGGGTATGGGGGCCAGTGTGATCATGATCGATACGAACCTGGATCGTCTGCGGTACCTGGAAGAGGTTCTGCATGGTCGCCTGATTACGCTCAGTTCCAATCCGCTGAATATTGCCGAGGCAGTTCGTCATGCCGATCTGCTGGTAGGGGCTGTATTGATTAAAGGTGCTCGAGCGCCCCTACTGGTGACACGCCAGATGATCAGCACAATGCAGCCGGGTAGTGTGGTAATCGATGTGGCAGTTGACCAGGGAGGGTGTATCGAGACAACCCATCCAACAACCCATTCGGATCCAACATTTTTGGTCGATGACGTGGTTCACTACTGTGTGGCAAATATGCCCGGCGCTGTGCCACGTACCAGTACGTATGCCTTGAATAATGCCACCCAGCCTTATATCGCCAGGTTGGCCAGTATGGGCGTTAATGCGGCTATTCGCATGGATGTGGCTCTGGCAAAAGGTGTGAATACCTGCCGGGGACGGTTGACGTATCGCGCTGTTGCGGAGGCTTTCGATCTGGAGTATACAGCGCTGGCAGATATTATTGGCCTGACATGAAAATAGAAGGGGCGCGGCTGGTTGCGCCCCTACGAGGTTCCTATGCGTCGTTTCGGGTTGCTTTTTTTGCTTGTTGTGCTGGCGGGGGGGGCTATATTGTTGCTGCCCGACCTGCGTAGTCAGGCACGTGGCTATGCGCGAGCCATTCTGCACGCAGAACCGCCTGCACCAATAACACCAATTGCCGTTACGTTGCCGCAACCGACCGTATCGGCTACGCCCATTCCACTCGCATCTCCCACGCTTCTGGCTACACCGACGAGTACTGATATGCCGGTAACGGCAACCCTGGCCCGCACACCGGTTCCTGCGCCGCCCACATTGCCCCCATCGCCAACGCCCTGGCCAACGGCTATTCCGACAGCCGAGGCAGTGGTGATCAATGGACGGGTGTATGATGCCTATATTGCCGCCGCCACGAAGCAGCAACAGGCCTACCAGTACTCTTGCGAGTTTGATGCGGCCTGGGTGATTTTACAGACCTATGGCTTTGATGTGAATGTGGATGATCTGATCTCCCTGGTTGGCGTAGATACACGTATCGAGCCATATATTGGTGAAGCAACAGACCAGGGGCATATTATCTATGGAGGCGATATTACCTCGGCCTTTTCCGGCGATTATGCCAATAACTTCCTGGCACGTTCCAGCGGTGCAGCCATACGCAAAGCGTTTGAGCACTACGATTTGCCTGTCACGCCCGTACATGACCGTGCTGGCGTAGAACAGGCCCTGCGTGCAGGGGCTTTGATCTGGATGAAAACAACCGTCGATTTCAAACCCTGGCGTCCAGCGATCTGGTATATGCCTGATGGCCAGACCTACCGTACAGTGCTAGGCAACGACCACGCTGTGGTTGTTATGGGCTTCAATGCCGACGTGGTGGTTATTCGCGATGTATTAGGGCCGACAAGTAGTAACTGGCAGCGCCCCTATGAGTACGAAGTCGACTGGCCAACCTTTCTGTCTTCCTGGGAGGCCCAGTCTTTTGATGGACTGGCGGTTGCGCCACCTGCCACTTGATGTAAAAATAGGGACGAACTGGATCTATTGGACACCTTCCATAAAAGCATGTACCAGCCTGAAATACTCACGTGCATTGGCAAACATAATCGAGTTATGATCTCCCTGGTCAAAGAGCTTCAGTTGCTTCGGGCCGGCAGCCCACTCGTGTAACTGCTGGGCATGCGAGGCATCAACCAGCCCATCGTAGCGCGTATGCATAATCAGCGTCGGGCCGGTATAATGTTTTAGTTTCTCCTGGTGGTTAAAGTGTTCATTCATGGCATCCTGGAGCTGCGCATAGGTGACATTCAGTTCTTCCGGCTCGACCCGGATAATAATGCGCTCCAGCGGATTGGCGATCCCGCTCTCAATGATCAAACCGGCTACTCTGGGCACACGGTATGCGCCATGGATGGCGTATAGCGAGCCGATAGACCGCCCGAATAACACCAGTTTTTCAGGTGGTTCGCCCAGGGCTTGCAGAACTGGCTCGACATCGTCGAGCATAGCCGCCAGGGCTGGCGTGCCGTTTGACATACCATAGCCGCGATACTCAACCAGGAAACAGTTATAGCCCATCCGGTCAATAAGGGCGACAAAATCGTCGACATAATCAGCTACCACTTCGCCGTTGCCATGAAAATGCACCAGCGTCCTGGCTCCGGGATGGGCACGCTGGTAGAAGCATGCCAGGCGCACATCGCCGCAATCGACATAAAAAGGATTGGCGAACGATGCACGGCGGGGAAAGAAGTAGCGTGACGTGATCAGCGGGTGATTGAGCAGTGTTTCATTCATACCTAAGCTTCTTTCAATTTCAGAAGTTACACGGTGGATCTCCAAACCAGATATTGACCGAACAAAGCAGATATTTTGCATGCGGCCGTGTCGTACATATCATTCCTGGCTCTTATAGTCCGGCTAGCCAGACAGGGTACGAGCAAGAGCGTGTGGTGTCAAATCGATAAGGCGGAGGATACCGGGCAAAAAAGGTCTCGGCGATGTATTGCAGCGTTGCCCGCATACGATTCGGCTCGCCATAGGCCTCTAGTGCCAGTGTCCACCATGCCCCGCCGCCAGCGCGAATATGTGTAAGCTCAATCGCGCCACCTTCGGGAATAGCCGTGTCAAGATCAACTTCCCTGACCTGCCCCTGTTCTATGGCATACCGACGCTGACGACGTACTTTTGTCACATCAATCCATCGGTTCTGCGTCCTATCCAATGTCTGGAGCCAGTCGATATCCGGCTGGCTGTGCGACCACTTCACCCAGCAGTCAGAGCGGCCGGTTACCGTATCGGCAAATTGAACCACCTCTGAACCGCCCTTAAGCGCCTTGATCTCGAACTGGCCAGTCCGGATTTTCACACCGATCGTTTCGCACCCCGGAAAGATGAGATAATGGTCGGTGCGCTCTTCTGCTGTGATGATTTGTCCCGTTGTGAACCATGCCAGTATATCTGTGGGTAGATCGCCTGGATAAAACCAGCGCACTTCAGCAGTATGAAACATGTTTGCTCCTTATTAAAACGTACACGGTTGTGAATAATTGCATACGTATATTTGTTTGCATGCGTACATGTTTTCTGATATAATGTCAGCGAAGAATTATAGATATGGTAACGCATCTTTATATTTGCGTAAAGTGTCTACAAATTTTGCCTCAAGTTCAGAAGGAAAGGCAAAATCACCATGGAACCCGACGATGATGCGCGTGTGCTGGTTGGGGTGATTACGCGCCAGCGCGACCTGCACCTGGTGCGCGACCAGCACTGGTATCGCATTCCCCTGGCGCATTTACCCACACACCTGACAGCCGACTACCTGGCACTCTACCAGACCGGCGTATTTGGCCCCGAGCGCTGGTCTGTGCGTTATTATGCGCCTGTTCTACGTTACAGGCTTGCCACACGGCGCGAGTTATTGCCAGACGAAGCCAGCCATCCGCGTGCCGAGGAACGTTACTATTGCCTGGAACTGGGGCCGCTAGCCGAACTGCCTCTGCCAGTCGTAGCGGCACGCCTACGGCGTATTACCTTTATTGCAACAACGTTTGGCCAGCTTCGGCGTGCGCGTGATGTGCGTGAGCTGTGGCATCCCGACGAAGAGCAACAGCATACAGCCGATGGACTGTGGGGCGCTGGTCTGGCTGGCAAGTCGTTGCGTGAGTGGAAAAGGGATTATTCAACATCGTGAACCAACCACATACCAGCCCATTAATGCATAATAGGCCAGCAAAAGCCAGAGGGGAAACGCTGGCAGGCGTATTTCGGCCCACGGAAGGCTGGATAGCAGCCCGGTTACCTGCGCGAGCCAGGTAAACGCCAGCCATGCACCCATCGCCATGATCTGGCCCAGTTTGAGCCAGATCAGGCCGCCGAACAGCGCCAGGGCCCCTAGCAGCATCGCTATAGGTACAACCGGCGCAAGCAAGATGTTTGCCACAGGCGCAACCAGTGAGACACTGCCAAAATAATACATAATAATTGGCAATGCCAGGATTTGCGCCGACAGGGTCGCTGTTAGTGCGGCTCGCACCCATCCCATACCCGGCCAGCGCAAGGGTGGGCAACCCATCAGCCATTGTTCAATCGGCTGCGCAAAGGCAAACAGGCTGGCCGTGGCCAGTACCGACAGTTGAAATCCAATATCCCACAGGGTCTGTGGATCAAAGACAGTCAGCCCCGCACATGCTACCACTAACAGCGTCCATGGCTCCGACTGGCGTCCACTGAGACGCGCAAGCAGGGTCAGGCTGGCCATAATAGCGGCGCGTAGTACGGTAGCCGTAGCGCCTACAAAAAGCGCATACATCCAGATAATCGCCAGCAGCACACTGAAAGCTATTACTGGATGCAAACGCAAATGGGTTGTAAACGAGGCCAGCATCAGGGCGACCACGCTTAAATGCCATCCGGAGACGACCAGGATGTGGGCGGTGCCGGTGGCGGCAAAAGTTGACATAACTTCTTTGGGGATAGCTGTCTTGAGTCCCAGCAGGATGCCACCGGCCAGTGAAGATTGTGGTTCCGGCAAGATACGTAGCAGGATAGCCTGACAGTGACTGCGCAGGGTTGCTAGGCTGCGTAAGAGCGAATTGCCAGCTTTGCCAGGCAGTACCTCGACCAGTGGTTCTTGCATCAGGGCAAAGATGCCCTGACGGGCCAGATATGCACGGTAGTCGAAGTCTCCGGGACGTTCGGCGGCCTGAGGTTCTTTAATCCGGCCTAGAACCCGAATCTGCTGGCCATAGTGATACGCCGGATAGGACGGCAGATTAAGCAGCAGGCGACCTTCCACATGTTCGTTGTGCCCGGCAAGGTGTGTTTGCAGGATCACCTGCTGGCCTTCTTCAGTATGGCGCGGTTCAGCCAGAATGTCGCCTTGAATAACCACGTTGCCACGTCCGGCAAGTAACCAGACACTGGCAGGAGTCGTTGGTACCCGGGCTGCTTCATAACGCAACCCGCCCAATGTAGCACAAAGCAGGCAGCCACAGATCAGTTGCATGCGCCGGGAACGCCATCCCAGGAGTATACCCCCAAATGCACCAACCGCTATTTTCATCAATAGGGCTGTGGTCAAAGGAAGCAGATCAGCCGCAATGATCCCGATCATCCAGGAAATTGTCAGTGGCACAAGCAGCATAAGGTAGCCCTTTCATAATGGTATGGGGAGGATGCATCTTTTGTATATGCCAGGAGTTATAAAGTAGCCATGGGGGGTGTGCTGCCTGTACATCTCTGACGCGATGGCATAACTCTTATAAATAACACGAGTTACGTGGTCGCTCACCCACAAGCTGTGATTCGCCTCCGGCAGGGCCGAAGAAAACATCTTTTGGTCGCGATTTTTTCGCCTCCGGCGAAAAAATCGCGACCAAAAAGAGATCATGTACCACCAACCCTCAGGGAGAGGGGGAGACGGGGCGTCCACACACACCGCGTGTGCCGCCAGGACGCCCCGTCTGGTTTCCCTGCCCCGTGCAGGGGCGGGGCTAGGGGGTGGGGTGATTCACGCCACCAATCTGTCTATGATAGGTACAGTACAATTGGCCAATCTGAAACCTTGTCTAAAGTAAACTTAGCCAGTTTGAAAATTTATCCAAAAAAATAGACCTGTATACTGTCAAGGATATACATACAAATTAACATATCTTTTATATATACCGAAATTATACTCAAAAAGATACGCCTCCGATTATTTAAATCGAGGAGATTTTTTGTAGATCCCGGCTGTGCGCTTCACACGGTGCGCTTTGCGCTTTGCGCTTAGAAGTACTGCCCACTTTCAGGACTACCCATCCCTTGCAAGCTTATGTATAATATTGGTTATAATAGAAGGCCACGAATAACGTTTGCGGGTTTTGTGTAGAAGATATTTTGACATCAATATATAGACATGCCTATGGCTCGACGGATGCCCATTCTGCCCATGTTGATCTTTTTCGGGATTGTGCTGATTACTGGCCTGCTAGTACACGTAGTACAATGGCAAGTAGCGGCAAATGCCCAGGTTGCTGCTGTTCCTTCGCTAACCCCATCACCTACCCGAACATCGTTGCCGCCGAGCGCCACACCACAACCAGTAGCCAATGCGGCATTCTGGTTTCCGGGATCAGTTGTGCAACCCGGCGTAACGCCAACAGTAACAATGTCCCCAGAGGTAATTGCGTTATTGGATCCAACCGCGTCACCTGACGCGACGATATCGATCCCAACGATTGAGTCGACGGTTGTCTCAACCAGCTTTGAGCCGGGTGAGTCTAATTTTATGCATAATGTACTGGTCGCCCTGAATGCCAATAACGGCGCCCTACGTCGTGTAGTTGTACCACCGGGCGAAACATTTTCCTTTGTGCATGCGCTTGGCCAGGATCCCGTTCACTTACCATGGCGGAATGTGTTTGTGCAGTATGGCAATGACCTGGATGGTAGTGCGACGCCGGGGCCAGCAGTGGCAGATAGTGCTGATGAGGCATTCTATTATGCTGCACGCTTCCCGATAAGTACACGTGTGCCATCAGATCCACCAGTCGCTCTGCCCGATACCCCGCTAACACCGGTGGAACCACCGCTTTTGCAGCCTACCCTGAATATTGTGCCTGTTCCGCCGGTCTACTCTGAGCCTGTTCCTGGGAACACAGGGAACAATGGTGATTTCCCTGTTCTACCACCGCCAACACCTCCACCGTCAGCGACGCCAGAACCAGAAAGGCCACGTGCGCCAGTTGTGGTGCCTGTACTCGGCGGTGGCGTATGTGACCTGGCTAGTCGCTATGTGATTGCCACTCGTCCACTGCTGCCAGACCATGCCTATCGCTTCAAGTTGCATCCGAATGGATTACAGGGCATAGCTGATCGTGATGCGGTGAGCATCTGGTTTGAAGGACGCGAGACAGATCTGGATCTACGTATTACCAATACCACCGACAAATGGCTTGTATTGACGGCCCGACTTGAAGAGGGTGTTGTTACTATCGAGGCCGCCCTGTATAGTGGGCCACCAACCGTGGAAGATCAGGCTCGTTTACCTACCCGTTACCTGTCTGTGCCCAAGATAGACGCACGGGTGTTGCCGACAGCCACGGCAACAGCAACACGCTCGGCGAATTAAACGCCTGGCAAACGCCTGCTATTGCCTATGTTTACATCAGGCATAGCCCTTTAGTCCTGACTTGTGCTTCACAGAATCCCCTGACAGCCAGACAGCCAATACCTGCTTGACAAATCAACTTCCATCTGGCTATTATAGGAGCGAATTAAAGCAGACTGGTCGTAAATGAATGGAATGCCGTATTGCTCTGCCCACGACCTGTCCAGTTCACACTATTCGAGAGGAGGCTCCATTATGGCGCAACGTGTTGCGCATGTGCCGTATCTGCGCTGGGTGTCACTAGTGCTGCTTTTCAGCCTGTCAATCGCTTTCTTTCCTGCTGCACAGGCGCAGACCGATGTTCGCTATTTTCCTGAAAGCGGTCACTATCTGCGTGGATTCTTTCGCAACTTCTGGGAGAACAATGGCGGGGTGGGTATTTTCGGGTTTCCAATCACTGAAGAGTATATTTCACCAGGTAATGGGCGCATTACCCAGTACTTCGAGCGTGCGCGTTTCGAGTTAACCACAGATGCAAATGGGCAGGCGATTGTGGAACTGGGGCGGCTGGGGATTGAAGCTACCAACGGACGTGTTTTTCCCAAAGTACCGCCAATTGAGAATACAGCGCAACGGCGTTATATCCCGGAAACAGGCCATATCATTCAATATGGATTTAAAGAGATCTGGGAAACGCGCGGGGCAGAGCGTATTTTTGGTTTTCCTATTAGCGAAGAAATCGAAGAGGTCTTGCAGGATGGTCAGTGGCATACGGTGCAGTATTTCGAGCGGGTGCGCTTTGAGTACTGGCCTGATCGTGTACCAGGAGAACGTGTCCTGATCAGTAACCTGGGCCGTCAGCTTGCTCCACCCGAACTAACCACGCCGCTGCCACCCAATGCCCCGCCGGGACCACCAACTGTGCCGGGGACACCTGCTCCTCAGCCTCCTACTCCTGAGACGCCTGATCCACCTCAACCTCAGCCTGAACCTCAGCCTCAACCCAGTGAGCCGTCTATTCCACAGAGTGTCAATGCGCGTGTCACTCCGGATAACGGCCCTCAGGGTACGGAATTTGTGCTCGATGCCTGGGGATTTGAGCCAGGTGAACGTGTAGGTGTCTGGTTAACCGCACCAGATCAGTCTACGTTTGGGGCCGATTTTCAAGCTCAGGCAGACAGCCAGGGATCAATCGTCAACGAAGGCGTGTCGATTGTCAGCGACCGGGATTTTCAGCCCGGCATCTGGGCGTTTAATACGCAGGGTGTCAGGAGCGGACGGCAGGCGATAGGCTATTTTCGTGTGAATCAAACGGGTGTGGCTGGTGGTCAGATTGGTGATCCGGGCCGGTTGGGGATTGTAGCTCACGATGAGTTATCAATCGTGGGGCAGGCCTTTATTCTACCAGTTGCCGCTCCCTCTGGCACACCGTTTTTGTTGCAAACAGCCGGGTATGATCCGGACGAACAGGTTAGTAGCTGGATAACTGCCCCCAATGGTACCAGCACGCCCATTGATGACGATGCTGTGAATAGGAATAATGATATCGTCGAGGTGAATTTTGTTAGTGCCGGTTTTCCTAATGGTATCTACTCGGCGGTGGTTCAAGGGCGTAGCAGTGATGTAGTTGGAGCAGCCGCATTTAAGATTACCAACGACTATGTGGCCGGGCCAGGTACGCCGCGTCCGGACAGTTTCAACGGTAGTGCAACACCAGCCGAAGGTGGCGTAGGGACGCTGTTCCAGATCAGGGGCCAGAATCTGCAGCCCGGCGAAGAAATTGAACTCTGGGTCACTGATCCGTCTGGTGTCTATGTGCTGTTCCCAGGTACGGGCATGGCCGATGCCCAGGGACGCGTTGGCTACGATCCGCCCATCGATGTTGAAGCGTCTAGCAATCTGCTGCCAGGCGTGTATGGAGTGCATTTCCGGGGACGCCAGAGCCGTGCGCGTGTCAGTGTTTACTTTACCTTTACCGGCAGTGGTGCGCGGTCGTCTGATATGCCGGTTAGCTTCGACCTGATCGAACGCATTACGACTCAGTCTGGTGGTGTCTTTCAGCATCGTTGACCTATTATCCCGGCGGGGCTACGCCCCGCCGGTAGCCGTGGAAGGCAGGAAGCTACCCGTTCTACCTATGCAGTACAATTGTGGGCAATGATAAGCTCCAGCCAGGAGAGCGGGGGCGTCCAGGCGATGCATTACCCACAAATGGGGGCGCGGGGGGCCTCCGGCCCTCGCAAAAAAATATGTTTCCGGTTCGTTTTGGCGGCAAAGCCGCCAAAACGAACCGGAAACATATGATATGGGCGGGGCTACGCCCCGCCCGAACCCCCGGGGAGGCGATATGCCATACGCTGTGGCCAGCCAGGCACAGGGATCATCAAAAAAACCTACCCCTGCGCGGAGCGCATAAGGATGCCGACCTGCCAGGTTTTCAAAACCTGGCAGGTTTCTTTGTATGCCTTCAAGCGAATTTGCTATAATACGGTTGTAATATGTTTCACCCGTGTCTACTGAGGTCTCGCTGTGGAGTACACCAATCAACGACGATTCAGCCGCTGATCGATACTCCCGATCCTCCAGCCCATGGCTGGTGTCTGACATGGAGAGAGTACCGGGTATGGTTACTGTTACAATGGAGGACTGTACCTGGCAACAGCGTCTGGTCTACATTGATGCTGCCCGGTTACGCACAATAAGCGAAAGGGGATTGTATGCATACTGTTCGTGGGCATTATAACGGGGGTATGGTTGAGTTGCTCGAAGATGCGCCGATTGATGGGCGTGCGTATGTTCTGGTTACATTCCTGGAAGGTGGCCTGGAGATGGCGGCTGCACGTGGCAAGCGTATGCAGCGTGATGTATTACGTGATCCGGGTGAGTATGCCCGGCACGCCAGGGACGAGTATGAGCGTTTCAGCGTAGGCGCAATTATGACCCATAAGATCGTCACCGTGCCTGCGTCAAGCAGCGTTGCCTATGCGACCCATCTGATGCGGCAGAATGGCATCACCAGTATCCTGGTTGAGCCGGAAGAGGATGGCGCATGGGGCATTATGACGATGCGTGATGTGTTGAAGCAGATTGTGGGCACAAATCGTTCACCTGAGCATGTGACGGTCGGCGCGATTGCCTCGCGACCGGTGATTGCCGTGCCGCCGGATATAAGCTTGCGTGAATGTAGTAAACTGCTGCTTGACTCGAATATCCGCCGTGTGGTGATTATGCATGAGGATCGGCCCATCGGCATCCTGAGCGATACGGACGTCTTCCAGTTTGTCGAGGAACGGGGTTGGGGGCCAGCATAACGAGCCACGAATAGGGCCACGAATATACAAATACCAGTCTATGCTCGTATTCGTATATTCGTGGTTTTATTCGCGGCCTAGCCCATATTCGCGATCAATGCGTTCGCAAAGGCCGAAGTACTGGCCTCGCTTGCGCCGGTCATCTGGCGGGCAAAGTCGTAGGTGACAACTTTGCTGGCAATCGTTCGTTCCATAGCACTAAGTATCAAGTCGGCTGCTTCATGCCAGCCCATATAGCGTAGCATCATATCGCCACTCAGGATCACACTGCTTGGATTGACTTTATCGAGGTTGGCATACTTGGGGGCCGTACCATGGGTTGCCTCGAAAATGGCATGGCCTGTGACATAGTTGATATTGCCACCCGGAGCAATGCCGATACCTCCAACCTGGGCGGCCAGCGCATCGCTTAGATAATCGCCGTTTAGATTCAGGGTCGCAATCACATCAAACTCTTCCGGGCGGGTCAACACCTGCTGGAGCATAATATCGGCGATCGCATCTTTGATTAAGATTTTGCCCGACTCCAGGGCGGCGCGCTGTTCAGCATTGGCTGATGCTTCGCCATGTTGACTTTTGGCACGCTCCCACTGTGCCCAGGTGTAGGTATGTTCGCCATAGGCACGTTCGGCCAGTTCATAGCCCCAGTCGCGGAATGAACCCTCGGTATACTTCATAATATTACCCTTGTGAACCAGCGTTACACTACGGCGCTGATGGGCAATTGCATACTGAATAGCCGCTGCGACCAGACGCTCGGTACCGGCCCGGCTGACTGGCTTGATGCCAATGCCAACTTCAACGGTAGTTTCGGGCGCTTGCCCGCTCATGATCTTAAACTCGTTCAGCCGTTCACCGGTGCCAAAGCGCACTTTCGCAAAGTCTTTCGGAAAGTGCGTCTGCAGAAATGTCAACACCTCCTGGGCTTCGGGTGTGCCAGCACGATACTCGATACCGGCGTAGATATCCTCGGTGTTTTCTCGAAAGATAACCATGTCAACCAGGTCAGGCCGCTTGACTGGCGATGGTACGCCCTCGAAATAGCGCACCGGTCGTAGACAGACATAGAGATCCAGGTTCTGCCGCAAAGCAACATTCAAACTGCGGATTCCTCCACCGATTGGTGTTGTCAGTGGACCTTTAATGCCCACTAAGTACTGATTAAAAGCCGCGATGGTTTCGTCCGGTAGCCAGCTTCCCATTTCACGGAAGGCCGTCTCACCGGCCAGCACTTCCATCCACATAATCTGGCGTTTCCCACCGTATGCTTTCGCCACTGCTGCATCAAAAACACGCACACTTGCACGCCAGATGTCCGGCCCGGTTCCGTCGCCTTCGACAAATGGAATAATGGGCCGATCTGGCACATGCAACCGCCGGTTGCTGATCGTAATCGCCTCGCCATCTGGAATTGTATAAGGCTTTACAGTCATATAAATATTACTCCACTATTGTCCTCTGTATAATCAGGCATAATTATACCATTGATTGCTTATCATATACCTACGCCATAGGGCTTTTGCAAACAAGGTAAGTGGCAACCCTACCCTCTCCTCAGCGGGGCTATGCATGACCTACATGGGGGTGTGGGAGCCTTTGGCCCATACGCATCAACTGTAGGGCCGAAGGCCCCCAAACCCCTTCCGGGAGGCGTAACGTGATGCATATGGGCCTTCGGCCCCGTAAAATAGAGTATATTCGGTTCGTTTTGGCGGCTTTGCCGCCAAAACGAACCGAATATACCTGAGTGGACAGCCCGTTGCGTCCTCGTAGAGGCGAATAATTATTCGCCCCTACCCCCGCTGGGGAATGACCCAGTGGTATCTTGAAAGGCTGCGGTCACCTGGTCATAATCAAGGGTTAGTATGGAGTGCGCAAGCCATGCTGCCGTCGGCCTGTGTGAGTGATTCTCCCGCTTAACCGTTTTTTTCCAACTCTGAACAGTTGTCCAACAAGCTTCTGTTGACACAAAAACCGATACGGGTATAATTTGGATAGATCCCCGCTTCAAATTGTAGATACAGGATACGCGCATGTTAGGAGACTACCTGCCCATACTGGTGCTCTTCCTGATCGCCACTTTCATCGCTGTCTTCGTCATTGTCCTTTCGGCTGTTCTGGGACCGCGCAAGTCAACTCGTCGTAAACTCGCTCCGTATGAATCAGGCATGGAGCCAATCGGTTCTGCTCAACGACGCTTTGGCGTCAAATTTTATGTGGTGGCAATGCTCTTTATCATCTTTGATATTGAGGTAGTCTTCCTCTTCCCCTTTGCTCTGGTGTTTCGCGATCTGGGCCTGTATGGCCTGGGGGTAATGGGGGTATTTTTGCTGATCCTGATAATCGGCTTTGTATATGAGTGGAAGAAAGGCGCATTGCGATGGGAATAGAAGAGAAAGCTGGTGATCTGGGTATTATTACGACTCAGCTTGAAACTGTTGTTAACTGGGGGCGTACCAATGCCATGTGGCCGCTCCTGTTTGGTTTAGCTTGCTGCGCTATCGAAATGATGGGTGCGCAGGCCAGTCACTATGATCTTTCACGCTTCGGCATGGAGTTGAACCGCCCATCACCTCGCCAGGCCGACTTGATTATTGTCGCCGGGCGACTGTCACGCAAGATGGCTCCGGTGATTCGTCGTCTCTATGATCAGATGAGCGATCCAAAATGGGTGATTGCGATGGGCGATTGTGCGTCCTGCGGGGGGGTGTATAACAATTATGCGATTGTCCAGGGGGTCGACGAGATTGTTCCCGTCGATGTGTATGTGGCGGGTTGTCCGCCCCGTCCCGAGGCGCTGATCGATGGTATTATGATGCTCCACGAAAAGGTCAAACGCGAAAAGATTACCGGCGTGCAGAATCGTGAGACGCTCCGTGTCGGTGGCAATGGTAGTCTGATCCAGGTCAAATTGCCAGAGTAGGTCTGGTTTCAATAGAGGGACGACGTTAAGGCGTATTACTCAGGGTGCTGCAAGCATATGTCCTGAACGGTGGCGTGGGTTGGTGTGTTCGTTCAGGCTTTATTCCTCAGTGGTAGAGGGTTATAGTGGGGCAAAAGGGCCAGGAACGCAAACCATGCGAATGATGCAAAGGGTATAAGCGTGGTTCTTTTGCCCTGTGGTATTTTTTATGCAGAATAAAACCGTATTAGAACGCCTGCATCAGGCGTTGCCTCAGGCGATCGCGCAGTCGAACGAGTTTCGCGGAACGCTGCGTGTCGAGGTTCCACGTGCGCATATCGTAGAGGTGGCGCGTTTTCTGCGCGATACGCCTGAGTTACAGTATGTTTTTCTGGAAAATCTGTGCGGCGTGGATTATCTGGGCCGCGATCCACGCTTCGAGGTCGTGTATCACCTGCTGTCGTTCCAGCATCGCCATCGTGTCTGCTTGAAGGTGGGGGCGCCCGAATCTGACCCGACTGTGCCCTCGCTGACGTCGTTGTGGCCTACGGCGAACTGGCAGGAACGCGAAACCTATGATATGTTCGGCATTGTGTTTACCGGGCATCCGTCACTGCAGCGCATCCTGATGCCTGAAGATTGGGAAGGGCATCCGCAGCGCAAGGATGTGCCCCTGGGGTATGAAGAGGTTGCCTTTACCTTTAACCAGGAGCAGATCTATGCCCAGAAGCATTTTGTAAAAGAGTAGTTCCATATGCGCAACCGGCATATGGCCACACAGTCTGGTATGGTTTACGTTGTGGGGGTTCAACAGAGGTTCAACATAGGAGCATGCTCCTGTGCCGCTGGTCGGAACAAGGGAGCATGCTTCTGTGTTTCCAGTTTGCTGAAGGCAAGAGATATTCGTTGAACGGACGACTGTGTAATCTGTGTCAGGCTGGCATGGCTTCCGGTTCGTGCGGCTGTAAGAGGTTTCTATGACGACACTAACCGTTCCGTCGCCCCGTGAAATTACCGAGCCGGCGAAGACGGGTACCCGCGAGACTATGGTGTTGAATATGGGGCCGCATCATCCGAGTACCCACGGGGTGCTGCGGCTGGTGGTTGAGCTTGACGGCGAGATTGTCGTGAATGTGGCCCCGGATGTCGGGTATCTGCATACCGGTATTGAAAAGACGATGGAGAGTAAGACCTACCAGAAGGCGGTGGTGCTGACTGACCGTACCGACTATCTGGCTCCGCTCTCGAATAATCTGGTCTATGTGCTGGCGGTTGAAAAGTTGCTGGACTGTGAAATTCCTGTGCGCGTTCAGACGGTGCGGGTACTGCTGACCGAGTTGACGCGCATCGGGTCGCATCTGGTCTGGCTGGGTACGCATGCGCTGGATCTGGCCGCGATGAGCGTGTTCCTGTATGCGTTCCGCGAGCGTGAGAAGATCCTGGATATCTTTGAACTGGTCAGCGGCGCACGCATGATGACGAGCTATTTTCGCGTGGGTGGGCTGGCATATGATCTGACAGCCGATTTTCTGCCGACTGTGCAGTACTTTCTCGATGAGATCAGTGGGCATATCGACGAGTATGAAGCTCTGTTGACGAATAATCCGCTCTGGCTGGAACGTGCCATCGGTGTCGGGGTGATCAATGGTGATGATGCGATTGCCTATGGCTTGAGTGGCGCGAATTTGCGTGCGTCGGGGGTGCCCTGGGATGTGCGTAAGATGATGCCCTATTCAGGCTATGAGACGTATGATTTTGAAGTGCCCATCGGCAAGAATGGCGATAATTACGACCGCTATCTGGTGCGCATGTCTGAAATGCGCCAGAGTTTGCGCATCGCACGGCAGGCCCATCAGCGCCTGGTCGATATGGGACCGGGGCCATATACTACCAGCGATCGCAAGATTGCGCCGCCGCCGAAAGCAGAAATTACGCATAGCATGGAGTCGCTGATCCATCACTTTAAGCTCTGGACCGAGGGCTTCAAGGTGCCACGCGGCGATGCCTATGTGGCGATTGAGTCGCCACGGGGTATCCTGGGGGCCTATGTGGTGAGTGATGGCGGGCCAAAACCGTATCGTGTCCATTTTCGACCACCATCCTTTATTAATCTGCAGGCGCTGCCGCATATGTCGAAGGGCCGCCTGATAGCAGACCTGGTGGCTCTGATCGCCAGCCTTGATCCGGTGTTGGGTGAAGTTGATAGATAGCGTAACCTTGAAATGATGCTACAAGAAACCCATTCCTCAGAGATAGAGTCCATCCTGTCACGCTTTGCTGACCGCCGGAGTGCGGTGTTGCCCTTGCTGTATATTGCGCAGGATACGTATGGCCATTTGAGCGCCGAGGTGATCCGCGAGGTTGCCGATGTGTTGAGTTTACCGCATACCGATGTGTTCGAGGTGGTAAGCTTCTATACGCTGTATTATGATCGCCCGGTTGGCAAGTGGGTGCTGCAGGTGTGCGATGATGTGCCCTGTTGTTACCTGGGGGCCGAAGAATTGATCACGGCGCTTAAGCAGCAGTTGGGCATTCAGGAAGAACAGACGACCGCTGATGGTATGTTTACGTTGCAACGGGTGAAGTGCCTGGCCGCCTGTGATCGTGCGCCACTGCTGCAGGCTAATCTGGAGTATGTGTATGATGTTACGGCGGAACGGGCTGAAATACTGCTGAATACGTTGCGGCAGCGGGCCAATAGTGGTGAAAGCTTGAGTGTTTCCGGGCATGTTGCCGAGGATTATGAGTTTATGCCCGATGGGACGACGCTGCGCTTGATCGAGCGTAATCTGGGCGATATGCCAGGCCCGCCAGCACCGCCGCAGATGGCTGAAGCCGAAAAGGCGGTGGGGCAGGCCGAGGAGCCTCCTGCATCTGAACCGGCGCTCGCAGAGGCGGAACAGCAGATTGAACAAGAGACACCGGTTGAACCGGCGCTGGATCAGTCACCCGCCGGTGCGCATCCTGCGCCGGATACAGCCGATGATCAAGAGGAGGATCAGGCTGTTCCAGCACATGCGGCTCAACAGGATAGCCCCGATCTGCAGGAGTCGCCGGTTCAACCGGATGCCGAGCAGGCGGGTGAGTCCGAGACATCTGGTGAGGACGAGCGGCTGTAGATACAATAGTGGATCATATTGGTTTAGGCATGTTTTAATTCAGCTTGACCGTTTGGGCCAGGACGTTGCGCCTCCGGTAGGGGCGACCGGCTGGTCGCCTCTACGCCAACGGTCACGCTGAATTGGTCGATTCTGAAACATGCTTTATAGAATGGTACACAGGTTGTGGTTCATTGTGCTTGCTTCTTTATTACTTTCTGATTTCTACTTTTGAAGTGAGGCCCATATGGCTTTAACTGAATATATTGTTTTACGTGATGTTCAGATTCCTGATATTGCTAACTTTGATGTGTATTTGCAGCATGGTGGCTATACGGCCCTGCGTACGACTCTGCAAGAGAAGTCGCCCGCCGATGTGTTGAATATGGTGCGCGATGCTGGCTTGCGTGGGCGCGGTGGCGCTGGCTTTCCAACCGGCGTCAAGTGGAGCTTCTTGCCCAAAGGTGTCTATCCGCGTTATCTCTTGTGTAACTGCGATGAGAGTGAGCCAGGTACGTTTAACAACCACCAGATTATCGACCGTAATCCGCACCAGTTGATTGAAGGCATTATTCTATCGTCTTATGCCATTGAGTGTCATACGGCTTATATTTATGCGCGGGGTGAGTTTGCTACCGCTGCACGAACGCTCGATTATGCGATTGCGCAGGCGTATGCGGCGGGGTTCCTGGGCAAAGATATTCTGGGCAGCGGTTTTGATCTGGATATCTATGTGCATCGTGGTGCAGGGGCCTATATCTGTGGCGAGGAAACGGCCCTGATGGAGTCGCTAGAGGGCAAAATTGGTCAGCCGCGCCTCAAGCCGCCCTTCCCGGCTGTGGCTGGTCTGTATGGCAAACCCACGATCATTAATAATGTCGAAACGCTGCTGAATGTGCCGCCTATTGTTGAGAAGGGCGTGGCATGGTATCGCAGCTTTGGCACCGAGAAGAGTCCTGGAACCAAGGCTTTCTCGTTGTGTGGGCATGTCAATCGGCCTGGCAATTATGAACTGCCCTTTGGCGTGCCGTTGCGCGAGTTGATCTATAGCCCTGATTATGGCTGTGGTATGCGCGATGATCGCCCGGTTAAGATTGTGGTGCCCGGCGGCGCTTCGGCCCCCTGGCTGACCCAGGATCATCTTGATGTGCCGCTGGACTATGAGTCAATGGCGGCAGCCGGTAGTATGCTCGGCTCAGGTGGGGTGATTGTGCTGAATGATACAGTTAGTGCGCCTCATGTGGCGTATAAGATGGACGAGTTCTTCAAGCATGAAAGCTGTGGCAAGTGTACTCCCTGTCGGGAAGGGACGCACTGGCTGGTGCGTGTTCTGCATCGTATGACTGAAGAAGGTCATGCACTGGCCGAGGATATTCCAGTGCTGCACGATATATATAAGCAGATGGCGGGGAACTGCTTCTGTCTGCTGGGTGAGAGTGCGGTCATGCCGATTAAGAGTGCGCTTCAGTTGTTCCCGGAAGAGTTTGAGGCGCTGGTGAAGGCGAATGGGAGTAAACATAAGATTGCCATGGCAACGGCGTAACGGCTATAGTGTTCGGGCATTATTTCCTGTTGCCGGGTTTTGCTTGTGTGATTGATCGCTTTTTTGAGATTTAAGCTGGTTGACCCCTGATGGCAGGCTGGATATTATGGCCCGCCCTGGAAGAGGGAAACAATGTCTGATATACATCTGATCGTTGATGGTGTCTCGGTGACAGTGCCAGCTGGCACAAATGTGGTGGATGCGGCGCGTCTGGCTGGCATCGCTATCCCGGTTTTTTGCTACCACCCGCGTATGCAGCCGGTCGGGATGTGCCGTATGTGTCTGGTAGCCATTGGGACACCAAAGATTGACCGTGCTACTGGCCAGGTAGAGACGGGGGCAGATGGCAAGCCAATTATTGCCATGATGCCCAAGTTGATGACTGGCTGTACGACGCCGGTCAGCGAGGGGATGGTGGTACTGACCACCACTGATGAGGTGAAGTTTGCCCAGCGGGGTGTGCTGGAGTTTCTGCTGACATCGCATCCGTTGGATTGTCCGGTGTGTGATAAAGGCGGCGAGTGCCCGCTGCAGAATCTGACTATGGAGTGGGGGCCGGGCAATAGCCGCTTTGATTATACCGATAAGGTTCACTTTGAAAAACCGCTTGCGTTGAGCGATCTGATCTATCTGGATCGTGAACGCTGTATCCTGTGTGGTCGCTGTGTACGCTATCAGGATGAGATTGCCGACGACCCGGTGTTAGGCTACGAGAGTCGCGGACGCCAGTGGCATATTATTAGCAAGAGTGAACCAGGGTTTGATAGTAAGTTTAGCGGCAATACCACCGATATCTGTCCGGTCGGTGCGCTGACTACAGCCGATTTTCGTTTCAAGGCCCGCGCCTGGGAGGTGCAGTCGGTGCCATCGATCTGTACGCATTGCCCGGTGGGCTGTAATATCACCCTGGATATGCGGCATAACGAGCTGAAGCGCGTTATGCCGCGTGAGAATGGACTGGTAAACGATATCTGGATCTGTGATAAGGGCCGCTTTGGTCAGCGCTTTGTCGAGAGCCAGGAGCGTCTGACGACACCGTTGATCCGGCGGGGCGACCGACTGGAGCCAGCTTCATGGGAAGATGCCTTGCGTCTGGTGGCCGAGAAGTTTTTGACCATCCAACGTTCTGCTGGTGGTGAGGCGCTGGCCGGTCTGGCCGGTACACGCCTGTCAAATGAAGATCTGTTTGCTTTCCAACGACTGTTCCGCGATACACTGAAGAGTGCCAACCTGGATCATCGCGTGGGGACGCCGGCTGATGCTCCTGCCGATATGCTCGGTGTCGAGTTAGGTGTGGGTGTGGGTACCAATCTGATGGAGTTGGGCCAGGGAACCACTGTGCTGGTGCTGGGGGCCGACCCTGAGGAGGAAGCGCCGGTCTATCTGTTGCGTCTGCGCGGCATTGCCCAGCGTGGCGGCAACCTGATAGTGGCCAATATGCGCCCGACGAAACTGGATCGCTCTGCGACGCAGGTGCTGCATTACCGGCCTGGTAGTGAGGCGCTGGTTGCGCGTGCGCTGCTGCGGGCCGTTCTGGATGAGGTTGGTAGCGAGCAGCGTACCAGTCATGTGTCAGGCTGGGATGATCTACGTCATGCCTTGCAGGATGTCAATATAGGCAGGCTGGCCGCAGCCGCTGGTGTGCGTGAGGACGATATTCGTACAACGGCGCAGCGTTTTGTGCAGGCCGAAAATGGCATCATTATGTATGGGGCCGATGCCCGGGCGGCTGGTTCAGATCTGGTGCATAGCCTGGGTAGCCTGGCAGTGCTGGCTGGAAAAGTTGGCCGTGCGAACAATGGTTTGATCGGGCTACTGCCACGGGGCAATTCACAGGGGGCGCTTGATATGGGCGTGTGCCCAGATTATGGCCCCGGATCAGTCAAATTGTCTGACGTGGGTCTGAGTGCGCGTGAGATGTGGGGCGCAGCCCAGGAAGGCCGCCTGCGCGGAATGTATGTGGTGGGCATCGACCCATCTGGCGATTACCCGGCTTGCCGCGCAGCGCTGGAGTCACTGGAATTTCTGGTGGTGCAGGATATGTTCCTGACTGCTACGGCTCAGGCTGCGCATGTGGTGCTACCGTCGGCGGCGTTTGTCGAACGCGATGGTACCTATACCAATGCCGAGCGCCGTGTGCAGCGTGCTCGCCAGGCCCGCCGTTTTGAGCATGGTCGCCCCGACTGGGAGGTTATTCAGGGTGTGGCTCAGACGGTGACCAGGCGGCAGTCGGCTGGAAATGGGCATGGGTGGAACTATCTCACTGTTCGTGATGTGGCCGAGGATATTGCGGCCAGTGTACCAGGCTATGATGGCATCACACACGCAAAGCTGGCCAGTACTGGTCTGTCTGGCACATGGGGCCGTCAGACGAACGAGGCGATTTACTACGATGGTACAAACTATGAAAATACCGAGGGCATCGGTGTACAATATCCATCGCTGATCGAACGGCAACAGGCCAGCTTTGCCTTGCAATCGCTTGAGAATGAGATGCTGGCTGAAGATGATCGGTATCCCTTTATTCTGATAGAGCAGAGCCTGCTGTATGATGGCGACCCGCTGCTGCGCGACTCGCGCTTGCTGGCGCATGTGCCTGCGCCTTTTGTGGCGATCAGCACGGCTGATGCGCGACGCCTTGGTATAGAAGCTGGTCAGCACGTGCATGTGTCTTCGGCGGCTGGTGCAGTCGATCTCCCGCTACGGGTGGTGGTTGATTTGCCAGAGGGCTGTGTGCTGATCCCGGCGAATTTGCCCACCGCGCCACTTTCCGTTTTGCAAACCGGGTTGCGTACGCGAGTTGCCGTTGCACGGGTAGAAGACGAAGACTAAGACGATAGGCCATGAACCATAGCACCTTGTCTATACTTTATGGTTCATGGCCTATAGGGCTATCATGCATTGTCCAATGAGGTTGTTATGCAGATCCTCTTTTTGATCATTCAATGTTTTATTCTGGCGCTGGGGGTTACAACTGGCTTTGCCTATCTGACCCTGTTTGAACGGCGGTTGCTGGCGCGATTACAGAATCGGGTAGGGCCAAATCGGGCCGGGCCGCAGGGCTTCTTCCAACCGGTGGCTGATGCGGTGAAACTCTTCTTCAAAGAAGATATTATCCCAACCGCAACCGATAAGTGGGTCTATCTGATGGCCCCGGCGCTGGCGATGATCCCGGCAATTATTATCTGGGCAGTTATTCCGGTGGGTTGCTGGAATGTTGCCGGGGATTTCCGGGCCTGTTTTGCGGCTGCTCCCGGTGAGACGCTGAATAATGTCTTTCAGGTTGCCGATACGAATGTCGGTATCCTGTATTTGCTGGCTGTTACCTCGGTGGGTGTGTATGGCATTACTCTGGCAGGATGGGCCAGCAATAATAAATATTCTATGCTGGGCGGCGTTCGCTCGGCGGCGCAGTTGATATCTTATGAACTGGCTCTGGGCCTGGCGGTGCTGGGTGCGGTCATGGCGGCTGGTACCTTCAGTACCCACGAGATGGTGCTTGCGCAAGGGGGGATCTGGTTTATTGTGCCCCAGTTTCTCGCCTGGGTGCTCTTTATGGTCAGCGCATCAGCTGAAGTGGTACGGGCACCGTTTGACCTGGTAGAGGCCGAACAGGAGTTGACCGGTGGCTATAACACCGAGTATGGTTCGATGAAGTTTGCCCTGTTCTTTATGGCCGAATATATCAAGCTGATTGCGGTGAGTGCCATTGCCGTCACGCTCTTCCTGGGTGGCTGGCGCTTCCCCGGTCTGATCACGCTGGGTGAGGGGATCGAGGCCTTTGCTGGCGGCGGCGTTGCCACGTTTGTGGTGGGCATTGTCTCGTTGCTGGCTTTTCTGGGCAAGGTGCTGCTCTTGCTGTTTATCTCGGTCTGGGTTCGCGCCTCGTGGCCGCGCATTCGCTATGACATGCTGATGAACCTGGGCTGGAAGTGGTTGCTGCCGATGGGATTGATCAATATCACGTTTACGGCAGTGGTCATTGTGCTGGTGCCAAACCGCTTTGTGCATAGTGGCATCCTGTTTGTGCTGGGGGTGATCACGTTGCTGGTTGCTGCGCGCTTTGGTCGGCGGCCCATCCAGACAGCCAAGCATATTGAGTTTGCACGCATTGAACCAGCACCGGTTCAGTCCGAGTAAGATCACAGTTTATGAGGAGATCCGAATGCTAGGAGAATTATTTAAGGGGTTGCGTACAACCCTGCGTTATATGTTTGAGCAACCTGTCACTGTGCAATATCCGGATGTCAAGCGTCCGGTGCGCGAGCGCTTCCGTGGTCGCCACGAGTTGAAACGGTTTGCCAATGGCCTGGAGCGATGTATCGGCTGCTCGCTCTGCTCGGCTGCCTGTCCTGCCGATGCTATTCTGGTGGTACCTGCCGAGAATGACCCGGAAAAGCCAACCTCGCCAGGTGAGCGGTATGCCGCTACCTATGAGATTAATATGCTGCGCTGTATCTTCTGCGGCTACTGCGAGGATGCCTGCCCAACTAATGCGATTGTACTTGAGCATCAGTACGAATTGTCTTTCTATGATCGCGAGTCTTCTATTTTCACCAAAGAGATGCTGCTGGTTGCGCCAGATCAGGGCCATGGCGATATACCGCCGATTCTGGAACAACTCGGTAACAAACGGCCCAGTCCACCTGCTCAGATTGATTTGTAATTGGCAGGCAACTTTTCAAAGGTGTTAAACCAGGACAGGCTGGTTGTACCTGTTCATGCGTGGGCGAAGCGATTCACCACGGAAACACGGAGGCATGGAGGATATCTCATTCTGCTGCCACTGCCGTCGCTGGCTGGGTAGCGCTGCGCTCGGATCAGCGGGCACTCCCGCGATCGTGAACAGGTACCGCTGGTTGGGCATTATACGTAATGCGTAATGTATGCTATATTACGCAACATGCATGGTGTGTCATATCATAGAGAGTGGTGCGAGTGGTTATGGAACTTATACTCTTTTTTATCACCGCGATAGTTGCCGTGGTTGGGGCGGTAGCCATGCTGATAAGCCGCAATGCTGTGCATAGTGCGCTATTCCTGTTGCTCAACTTTGCGGCAATCGCTATTCTGTTTCTGCTTTTGCATGCGCCCTTCCTGTTTGTGATTCAACTGTCGATCTATGCTGGCGCGATTATGGTTTTGTTTCTCTTTGTGGTTATGCTGCTAGGCGCAGAACGGACAGAGGATGAGCACGATCGGATTGCCTGGCAACGTCCTCTCGCGTTGGGGTTGGGCGCGATCTTGCTGGTACAGGCTACCTTTATTGCCGTGCGTACCGCCGCTGGCACTGTGCCGGTAGCGATTGATAATGAGTTATTTGGCGCACCACGCGCTATTGGTGAAATTCTCTTTACCAGCTATTTGTTACCGATCCAGATTACCGGCATTATTTTACTGGTGGCGATTATAGGTGTTGTGGTACTTAATCTACGCGAACGGGCGCAAAGATAACTGAAGCTACGGAGTTGTGCAGGTATGGTTCCAACCACCTATTATGTTGTGCTAAGTGCGGCCCTGTTTACTCTGGGCATACTGGGAGTGTTGGTTCGGCGTAATGCGATCGTCGTTTTTATGTCTGTTGAGTTGATGCTCAATGCCGCAAATCTGGCGCTGGTGGCTTTTGCGCATCAGCGGGCCAGTATCGATGGTCAGGTACTGGTCTTTTTTGTGATTTCCGTGGCGGCAGCGGAAGTGGCGGTGGGTCTGGCGCTGCTGGTGGCGATCTTCCGCAGTAAACGCACGACCGATGTCGATGAGGTTCGTATGTTGAAAGGTTGATGCGAGGATTTGCAAAGATGCAGGCGCTAAACTGGATAATTCCAATCATTCCTCTTCTGCCGTTAGTGGGCTTTTTGCTGAATGTGTTTGTGATTCGGCGCGAGCGCGATGCGGGGTATGTGGCGTCCGGGGCGGTTGTCCTGGCGTTTGTCTTTGCCTTGATCGCGTTTGTGTCTCTGGGGTTCCTGCCTGAAGAAGAGCGTCAGGTGAATGTGGTGCTCTGGGAGTGGATCAGCACGGGTAGTTTTTACGTGCCGTTTGGTTTTTTGCTTGACCCGCTGTCCGGGGTGATGTTGTTGCTGGTTACCGGGGTTGGTGCGCTGATCCATATCTATTCAATCGGCTATATTCATGGCGATGTACGGCCTGTACGCTTTTTTGCTTACATGAACCTGTTCATCGTGATGATGCTGCTGCTGGTGATGGCCGATAATATGTTGTTGCTGTTCCTGGGATGGGAAGGTGTGGGCCTCTGCTCGTTTTTGCTGATCGGGCATTGGTTCGAGCGCAATCGTGTGCCGCCGGGTATTAATCCCTCTGGGGCAGCTATGAAGGCCTTTGTGGTTAACCGCATTGGTGATGCGGCTATTCTGCTGGCAATGGCGGCGATCTTTGCTAATTTTGGTACGTTGAACTTCTTTAACGTTGAACGCGAAGGCGTGATGGTAGCCCAGGGGTTTGTTGAGAATGCGGCCCTGATCGCCGGTCAGACGGTGACTATTCCAGGGCAGACGTTCTTGATGTCTACGGCTATTTCTTTTCTACTGCTGATTGGTGTCACTGGTAAGTCAGCTCAGATCCCCCTGTTTGTCTGGTTGCCCGACGCGATGGCTGGCCCGACACCTGTTTCGGCTTTGATCCATGCCGCTACCATGGTGACGGCCGGGGTGTATCTGATGGCCCGCACGCATCCGATTTTCTCGGCCACAACGCTGAACTGGGTGATGTGGATCGGCGCACTGACGGCCTTTGTGGCCGGTACAGCCGCGATTGCCCAGTGGGATATCAAGCGGGTTCTGGCCTATTCGACGGTGTCGCAACTGGGCTTTATGGTGGCTGCGGCTGGTATGGGTGCTTTTGCGGTGGCGATTTTTCACCTGTTGACCCATGGTCTGTTTAAGGCCCTGCTCTTCCTGGGTAGCGGGTCGGTCATCCACGGGGCGCACGAGGTGCAGGATATGCGCCGTATGGGTGGCTTGCGTACCCAGATGCCTATCACATTCTGGACGTATCTGGTCGGGGCGCTGGCACTGGCGGGTGTCTTTCCGCTGGCAGGATTCTGGAGTAAGGACGAAATTATTGGTACGGCCTGGCATGAAGGCGCGTTTCCGATTTTTGCCTTGCTGTTTGCCTCTTCTATCGCTACGGCGTTCTATATGGGCCGTCAGGTAGCGCTGGTTTTCTTTGGCAAACAGCGTGATACGAGCTACCATGCTCACGAGAGTCCCTCGGTGATGACAATTCCTCTGCTTGTGCTGATGGTAGGGGCGTTGCTTGGTGGCGTGATGAATCTGCCAATGACGCACTGGCTGGTAGACTGGTTGCATCCGGTGTTGGAAGAAGAGGCCGGTGAGTTTAATCTGGTGCTGGCAGCAGCGGCAACGGTTGCGGCGGTCGGGTTTGGTTTCCTGGGTTGGAGCTACTATGTGAGCAATGCCGCTAAAATCAAGCCCGGTGGGCGCGATCCGCTCTACCATTACCTGGGCGATATCTGGGATGGCCTGGCCGAGGCATGGTATTTCGATGCGCTGTATAACGGTGTGGTGGTGCGCGGCTATCGTGGTCTCAGCAATTTCATGGCGCGTGTGGTTGATGCGCAGGGCATTGATGGAATGGTCAACGGGGTGGGCCAGGTGTGTAAGTGGGCCGCCTCGGGTGTGCGTGCATCTCAGACTGGCTATGTACGCACGTATGCGCTGGTGTTCCTGGTGGGCGTTATCGCGATTGTGGGATATCTGGTGATGATCTTATGGATCTAAATCAACTGGGATTTTCAATTCTATCACTCATTCTGTGGCTGCCGACGCTGGGGGCGATTATCTTGCTGGTGTTGCCACGTCAGCAGGAACAGCGGCATCGTCAGGTGGCGCTGATTGCCTCGACGCTGACGTTTGTGGTGTCGCTGGTTCTGCCGTTTGCTTTTATGGGCGATACAGCGGTGATGCAGTTTGTTGATCGGGCACCCTGGATTCCGGCATGGGGCGTTGAGTATTATCTGGGCATCGATGGTATTAGTCTGTGGCTGGTGCTGTTGACAACCTTTCTGATGCCGATCACAATTCTGACCACATGGGATTCTGTGCATACGCAGGTGCGCTACTTCCTGGTATTGCTGTTGTTGCTGGAAACCGCGATGCTGGGTGTGTTTATGGCGCTTGATCTGTTTATGTTCTATATCTTCTGGGAGTTTACCCTGATCCCGATGGCCTTCTTGATCGGCATCTGGGGCAGCGCCAATCGCCGTTATGCGGCTGTTAAATTCTTTTTATATACCTTTGCGGGATCGGTGCTGATGCTGGTGGCGATTATTGCGCTGTATATTTTACATAATAGTGCCATGGCAGCTAGTGATACAACGTCTACGGCTACATTTGCGCTGCCGGTGATTATGGAAAATCTGCGCAGTGGGGCATTCCAGCTTACGCCTACTATGCAGCGTGTGTTGTTTGGTGCGTTCTTTCTGGCTTTTGCGGTAAAAGTACCGTTATGGCCGTTCCATACCTGGTTGCCCGATGCGCACGTCGAAGCGCCTACCGCTGGCTCGGTGATCCTGGCTGGTGTGCTGCTCAAGCTGGGCAGCTATGGTATGGTGCGCTTTAATCTGGGCCTCTTCCCGGAGGCGTCAGCCTGGGCCGCCCCCGCTATTGGCATCCTGGCGGTGATTGGTATTATCTATGGGGCCGCGGTGGCGTTTGCCCAGACTGATATGAAGAAACTGGTGGCCTATTCTTCGGTCAGTCATATGGGCTTTGTGGTACTGGGCATCTTTGCTCTCAATGAAATTGGTATCAGCGGGGCAACCTTGCAGATGATCAATCATGGATTGAGTACCGGTGCGCTGTTCCTGGTGGTAGGTGTTCTGTATGAACGACGCCATACGCGCGAATTGGCAGCGTTCGGTGGTCTGTGGAAGGTTATGCCGATCTATGGCGGCCTGACGCTGTTGATCGTGCTGTCGTCGGCTGGTTTGCCGGGGCTGAATGGCTTTATCGGCGAGTTTGCGATTATGCAGGGCGCGTTCCTGGGGAGCGAGTTGGGCTGGGTGTTTGTGGCCTGTGCCGTGCCTGGCGTGATCCTGGCAGCAGTGTACCTGCTGCGGATGTTCAATGGGGCCTTTATGGGTGATGTGAAGGACGCCGAGAACCTGAAATTGCTGGATCTCAATCGGCGTGAGTTGATCGCCCTGGGTCTGTTGACGGTGCCGATTGTGCTGATTGGCCTTTTTCCAAATCTGTTCTTTAGTTCAATGCAGAACAGTATCGCCGATGTCGTTCAGAACCTGGGTGCGGCGTTAGCTCTCAGTCCGTAATTATAGCGAGTGGGTTATGATACAGATACCTACACTTGATCTGACCGTGATTGGCCCGATGGCAGTGGTGTTTGGCTGGGCCAGTGTGTTGCTGCTGATCGACCTGTTTGTTATTCCACCTGATCAGAAACGGGTCACCGGCTATCTGGCTATGGTGGGCCTGGTTGTGGCGGCAATAGTGGCCGCTCCGCTCTGGGGAACTCAGGCAAGCTTTAGTAGTAGTGTGGTGCATCCCAGCGGCATGGTGGTAATGGATAATTATGCCCTGGTGTTGACCTGGATTTTCCTGCTGATCGGCGTGATTACGATTGCTATTTCGCTAGATTATCTGCCGCGCCAGGGGATCGAACAGGGTGAGTTTTATCCTCTGATTATGTTTGCTATCGGCGGCCTGATTCTGGTGGCTCAGGGGACGGATCTGATTATATTGTTCCTGGGCATTGAGTTGTTGTCGATAACATTGTATGTGCTGACCGGGTTCGCCTATCCGCGCCTGACCTCACAAGAGGCGGCTATGAAGTATCTGATCCTGGGGGCCTTTGCAGCCGGGTTTTTCGTCTATGGCATTGCTCTGGTCTATGGAGCCGTCGGGACGGTTAATCTGTTTGAGATTGGCGCGGCGCTATCTGGATCAGGTGAGTTGGTCAACCGCGAGTTGCTGCTGATCGGGGCTGGCCTGATCCTGGTAGCTTTTGGCTTTAAGATTGCCCTGGTACCGTTCCATATGTGGACGCCCGATGTCTACGAGGGTTCGCCTACGCCAATAGCGGCGTTTATGTCGGTGGGCACGAAGGCGGCTGCGCTGGCCGCCCTGCTGCGCATCTTGCAGATGTCGCTGCCAGAGCTACGTGAGATATGGCAGCCGGTTTTGGCGATGCTGGCAGTCCTTACGATGGTGGTAGGCAATCTTGGCGCGATTGCGCAGACGAATGTCAAGCGTATGCTGGCCTATAGCAGTATCGGGCACGCTGGCTATCTCTTGCTGGGTGTGATGGCTGTGGGGGGGCAGGGTACCCAGGCGTTTCTATTCTATGTTCTGGCCTATACGCTGACAAACCTGGGTGCATTTGGTGTGTTGATTGCGCTGGAACAGCGTGGCGAGTCGGCATGGAGTATTGACGACTTCGATGGACTATGGCAGCGTCAGGGGATGCTGGCAATTGCCATGGCTATATTTATGTTGTCGCTGGCGGGTGTGCCACCGACAGCCGGTTTTATCGGCAAGTTTTATGTCTTTGCCGCTGCATGGGAAAGCGGTCTTGGCTGGCTGGTTGTGGTGGGTGTGCTGACCAGTGCCATTGCTGCTTTCTTCTATCTGCGTGTGATTGTGCGTATGTTTATGTACGAACCTGTGCGCGAGGTGCAACCGCTGTTGTATCGCGGGTTGATGATCGGTATCGGCTTTGCCGTCGTTGGTACGCTGCTGTTCGGGCTGGTGCCAACACCGGTGGTTGATCTGGTTCAGCGTACTGTGCTGGCGATGGGAGGGTATTAAAGCGTGAAGCGCAAAGCACAAAGCATGTTTATGTCATCCTGAGTCGTCTGCTACATCTGGCTCACATTTCAGGTCGTTTTCGATAAGACCAGATCGTGTCTTATGGGTGCCAAAGGGAAGGATCTTCCTGTCATAAAAGAAACAGCCAGATCTTTCCCGTCTGGCATCCAGGCATATCCTGTTGGAACGCGGTGCAACAGGTATGGATTGACAACGAACCATGAGATACAGGTCAGGATGACATAGTCAGGCATAGCTTTGCCCCATGCTTCCCACGCCTGAGCCTCTGGCTTATTACTGAACGTCGCTATCGGGTGGCGCAATCTGATAGTCATGCACCAGTTCAACGGCTGCAACGCCCTCAATATGCTTCAAGTCGACGATGTATACCGTGTTGATCAAGCCAGTAATAAGGCCCAGTATATCCAGCCTCTGCTCAACCTGCATGCCGACCTCTTCACATTGGGCAACAACTTGATCGTAGTGGCTAAGGCACTCTTCAGCCACAGACACAGTGACGCACACCGGTTGTTCAGCGATTTGATCGAGGGTAACCTGTGATGCTTGTTCCTGATGGTGCAGTGGGGGAACAGTTTGTCGGGTGTGCTTTATGCTTGAATCAAATGACCTACCAGGCTGGCTAGCCTCATTGGTCACAGATAACACTCCTTTTATGCCGCGCAGGTCGTCGAGGCGATCTTGATCGATAGTGCCAGTAATGGTTCCCGTAGCTGTCTGGAAGTCACCGACCTGCATACCGATATGCATAAACTGCTGAATCAGGGTATCTAACCGCTGATATTCAAGCGGATCTATAGTGACAGTGATATACAGTTGAGTCATTGAACTGCCCTTTCCTAAAAAAGTGCATTATCGTAATAGAGGCGCAGATCTCTAAGATGAAAAAACACCTTCCAGGCTGGTCTACTGGAAGGTGTGTAGCTTCATTATACCACGGCTATTTATGAATGATCCTCTACGGTGCCTGTACCAGGCCAGATCCCACATCGCGCGAGGCTTGCACCAGGCGCAGTGCGCTCTGAAGCAGCAGCCAGCCCAGAGGGCCGCCGCGTACATCCGGGTTTTGTTCAGACAGCAGGGCGGCAATACCTGCCACATGGGGTGTCGCCATGCTGGTACCTGAAATCGTATTGTAGAGCTGTGGACGTGGCCAACTTGAATAGACGGCCACACCAGGGCCAGCAATATCGACCTGGCCACCATGGATATTAATACCACCCGAAGAGAAGTAGGCGATCTGCAACTGCTCATCAACTGCAGCAACTGCCATAATCGATGGACAGTTTGCCGGATGGCCTACCGGCGCGATAGACTCAGGTCGCCGGCTCTCGTTGCCAGCGGCTGCAATGATCAATGTGCCGTATCCTAAAGCACGGCGGGCCACAGTCTCGTAAATCTCTGAAAAGCGCTGACCGGGTTGCGCTGGTGCGCCCAGAGACATAGATACCACGGCGCAGTGATTGCGAATGGCCCACTGTATACCGGCCAGAATACCGCTATCCGTACCGCTGCCCTGATTACTCAATACCTTTCCCACGAAGATCTCGGCATCACAGGCAATACCATAACGTGGCAACTGGCCGGGCTTGCGCGGGCCACAGGCTGTGCCAATACAGTGTGTACCATGCCCATGACCATCTTGCGCTGTCTCACCCACAACAAATGAGCGTGCAGTGATCGCACGACCGGCAAAATCGGGATGGCCCAGATCCATGCCCGTATCCAGCACCGCTACCCGCACCCCCTTGCCAGTATAAGGTGACATTGCTGTGCGTGTGAGCCGCAAACCCCAGGTGATATCTTTATGCAAATCGATTTCTTCAGATGGAATGGCATCCCTTTGATCTGCTGCAGTGGATCGGGCCAGCATCTGCTCGACCAGGTGATTCACCCCATCACGGTAGCCCAGAAGATACTCTCTGGGCACAGTCAAGCTACCATTAGCCTCAGTGCGCTGCGGTGGGGATGAACGCATTGTGTTAACAGACGGATCTGCTATGCTCATTTCACTACCCAGCGCATAGACAACCCGTTCTGGTTCAATCGCAATGATGCTTTTTGCCTCGTCAACGGCTGTGCCTAACATGCGTATCTGATCAGGGTGATCATCCACAACGGCGATGGCCAGGTCGTCAAAGACAATTGCTTCCGAACTGCTGATGACCTCGGCTGGCATGCTACCTTGCTCAAAGTCCGATGACCTGGTAACGGTAAAGCCAGCTCTCTCGGTCAGTGTATCGACGCCTTCCTGTAATGATCCTTCACGAAACAGCACCAGGTAGCGTCCGGTTGTTTCCGAAATCCCTCGTCCGTTCCCTATTGGCGCATTTGGCCCGGTCATAGCGGTGCCTCCTTCTGGAAATACTATGTTACGCAATAAAGTTATAAATGGCCTGGTGTGTGAAACGAACGTAGCAAGTCTTGCTTTTCTCATACGCACAGCTTATGTGCGAGGATCTTCCAACGGCACACAGTATGCATCAGCCTCAATCTCAATCAGCATAGCTGGATCGATCAGTGCCTGTACTTCAACCATAGTGGTAACAGGCGGATTGTCAGCGAAATAGTCACGATGAGCCTGGCCATATGCGGCCCAGCAGCTTATATCGGTGACAAACATACGTGTGCGCACTACACATGCCATATCTGCCCCCAGTGTTTGCAGCGCCTGCTCGATAATTTCCAGGCAGCGTCGTGCCTGGCGATAAGCGTCACCAGGAGCAAAGACACCACCAGTGTCGTCTACAGCAGCAGTACCGGTGACATAAATATGATTGCCCGCACGTAGGGCACGGCAGTAGCCAATTTGCGCTTCCCACGGCGCGTTGGAAAAAGCACGTTGGAATGGTGTCATTGTCTTCCTGCTGAATCTTTTGCTTATGCGCGGCAGAGACATACAGCCAGCCTTTTCACCCCGACATGCGACGAGACAAAGCATGGGTTTTGCTGGTAGCAGCCATGAATAACTGTGTCAATCAGGAGTCAGATAAACGATGGTGATAGTATAGCAGACTGTAGATAGTATTAGTATAAGGGATCATGTCAAGGGGTGTTCAATACGTCAATACGTCAATACGTGCCTGCGGTCGCCCGCCGTATGCCGATGGCTATACCAATTCCTGCAATGAATACGCCTGCGGCAATAATCCAGCTTCCACTCAACTGGAATACTACCCCCGCCACCACCAGGGGCAACAGGACAGCCAGGACACTACCCGGCCCTTCCAGATGGGGTGGTTCTATTTTAGGCGTTGCACGAACTTCGATCGAACTCTCATACATCGCCAGCACATCTATGGCCGTGTCGCCTTCAAACAGTGCCGGGGGAAGTGGCGCACCAGAAATGGGCCGGTTGCGCACTTCCTCAAGATATGCCCCGGGCCAATTATAGTCAGCTAGCCCAGTGCGGGCCTGAAATAGATGAAATGCCGCACGTTGCACGTAGCCCGGGTGTCCCATACTCAGGGTTTGCAGTGCGCGTAGATCATACGACGAGAATTGCACCTCGGTTCCATCCAGGTATGCATCAACGAGCAGACGCAACTCGGTGGGTGTAATGGCACCCATATTCAATTCTGTAAATGGTTCGCTCAACGTTGGCACGGGACTGCGCATTGCCACAACCAGCAGAAAGGGCGGACGCTGGTCTGCGCCGTTATGTCCTTGAGTCACATGCCGAGCCACGCGCGCCAGTTGTTCGATCAGACGTTCACCCCATCCAGCCGCGATGGCCGTCTCAACACTATCCAGACAGAGCAGTACCGGCCCTTCGATCTGCTCATTCTGCAGCAGGGCAATTTCGAGTGCAGCACTATTGTCTCCGCGGCCTGCCAGGGCGGTTATAACCAGTTCATAACATGCGGCTGCGTTGGGCAGAACTGCCAGATCGACAAACAGCGACAACAGATCCGGCTCTTCCAGGTTGACTGCTGCTGATTGGGCCACATGCGTCAACAGCGACGATTTGCCGATGCCAGCGGAACCACTGATCAGAACAGGGCGGCGCTGTTCCAGCCGGGTAAATAGCAGTGATACCTCGCGCCAGCGCCCGGTAAAACGCGCCGGGTCGGTAATACGCCCACGCTGCGTAAACGGATTATTATTATTGATGATCAGGTCTACTGAAGATACCATCGTTCGATATTCTGTAGATACACCGGCGAGTCGAGGTTTACTGGCCCGTCGAGTGTCGTAACACGGCTATTCAATACCACCGGGATACGGTCAACCCAGAGATAGAGATAAGGCAGGAGTTCGTTAATGCGTACCTGCGTCTGTTGCATCGCTTCTATGCGTGCGTCTAGATCATACAACTGACGTGCAGCCTGGGCCTGGTTATCATAGGCCGGGTCGTTAAAGGCTACGAAGTTGCGCGTGATGCGGGTATCGGCGACACCCAGGTTGATCTGGCTGGAATGAAACAGCGCAAAGTCATCCGGATCATAATAGACATAATCGGTATAGTTTGCATCGCCAGCCCCATTGGCCCAGCTACCCAGTACCATATCGAAGTCATACGGTGGCGCATACCGGGAGAGGATCACCGTGTCAAAATCGGCGCGCTGGACAGAAATATCGATACCGATACTGGCTGCCACTTCGGCGATGCGGTCGGCGGCAGCCACACGGCGTGCATCATCCCCGCGTACAAACAGGCTACCACTGAGCGGCACGCCCTCACGCTGACGAATCGTTGCGCCTGGCGGCAAGATCCAGCCTGCTTCGGTCAACAGGCCCCGTGCGCCCTCAAGGTTGGCTTCCCCAGGCGGGGGTGATGAGAGATCGGCCCAGGAACCAGGCAGCGCACTGTTGCTGATCGGAATACCCTGACCATCGGTGACTGCCTCGACCAGGCGGGGCAGATTGATGGCGCGTGCCAGTGCCTGACGCACAGCCGCGTCGGCAAATGGGCGCCCCTCACGTAGATTAAAGCCCAGGAAATAGAAGCCGTTCTCGGCGTAAAAGCCCGTGCGGGCATTCTCGAGCGTTTCAGCCTGGCGATGAACATTCCAGGGCAGTTCAGCCAGCAACAGATCTTCGTCTTGTAGCGCCGCCAGGGCCACATCGGGCGAAGGTGCAAACACAAAGGCAACCCGTTCTAGCATGGGCGCACCACGATGGTATGTTTCAAAGCCAGACAAGACGATCGACTGTTCGGGCACGCGATTGTCTAGCTTGAACGGGCCGGTACCCACTGCCACATCCCAGAAGTTCACGGTATTCAAGTCGCGTCCCTCGAGCAGATGGCGCGGCAAGATTGGCATAGTCAGATGGGTCAACATAGGCGCGAAGCGCTCGGTGAGTGAAATCACCACCGTGCTGGTTGTGGGTGCCGAAACGGCACTGATACGCTGCAAGTTAGACAGCAGTGCCGTACTGGTTATGGGCAGCGCACGCAGGCTGTTGAGCGTAAAACGTACATCTTCAGCACTGAAGGCTTCGCCGTCGTGCCAGGTGATATCGCTGCGCAGGGTAAAGGTCAAGACACGTCCGTCGGTTGAACTCTGCCAGTCGGATGCTAAATCTGGTTGAGGGCGTAACTGCTCGTCAAGCCGCACCAGACCGTTGTAGAGGAGCCATGTAACCTGCTCTTCGCTACGCGAACGTGGCTGCCAGGGGCGCAGTTCGGGAATGTCATTGGTTAATCGTATAGTGAGATTACCGCCACGTGGCAGCGGTGTTGCGCTGGGCACCAGGGTTGCGGTTGGCTGTGGCAGGGTAGATGGTTGCTCATTCAGAGCAAACGTACATCCAGCCAGCACGCCAAGGCACACTAGTGCGGCCAGCATGCTGATGCAGAATAGTCGTCTCTGGGGTAAGATGTTCATAGTCATTGTTTTATTCTACTCAGCTACACAAAAGTTGCCGATTAAAATGAATCGCTGCAATCAGGCGGTATTTGTTGCCACCAATGTTGAAGACCACAAGGCTGTCTACCATATCGGCACGTGGAAATACCTGATGGAGGCTGTAAAAACTGCTGAACAGATTTGTTTTCATGATCCGAAACCAGGTATCTAATGCAGTAGCGACTATCGGGATGAAGTTGCGCGAAGACGTGCAGCGCTTTGCGTGAGATGATGTGCATAGCAGTTGAGGATACCGGCGAGCCAGGCAAAGGTTAGATGGTCAGTCTGTCTGAGGGGCATTATAGCATATCTTGAAAATAGGCAAGTACAGACGCGCAGAAGCGCGTCCGTACACACCCATTTTCATTTCGCTCGACCGTATGCACGGCGCACGAACAAAGGAACGGCGCAACTCACTTCAGGCGCGATTCGTCTATAATGATAGAAAGTTGCGTCTACACAGTACAGGGGTATCCTGCCCGCGGAAGATCGCTCGGAGATTGCTTGCCTGGGGCAGGGCAGCTTTGCGTTTAAAGGAGTACTATGGATTTCACTCGTTTCTTCGACGGCTGGCGCCAGCGTGAAATTCTGCTTGTGCTGGGGTTGGCACTGCTGACAATTGTGCTGTGGCGTTTGCCTCTATTTAACCTGTTGCTCTATCCCTTTCGGCTATTCGGTACGTATATCCACGAGTTGAGCCATGGTGTGGCCGCCATTCTTACCGGTGGACAGTTTCATCGTTTTGTCGTACGGACGAATCTCTCTGGAACGGCCTGGTCTGCCGGAGGTATTCAGTGGCTAGTGACGAGCGCGGGCTATATCGGTAGCGCCATCTTTGGTGGTGCGCTGGTGATTATGTCGGCATGGGGCGTTCCGGCACGTGCGGTGTTGTTCTGGTTGGGTATTGCCCTGGGTATTCTCTGTCTGTTGTTTGTGCGCAATCTCTTTGGTATTTTTGCTGGCCTGCTGCTGGCGGGTGGTCTGGTGCTGGCCGGACGTCAACTGGGTGCGCTCTGGGCCGATGCCCTGCTGCTGTTCCTGGCTGTTCAGGCTATGCTGGGCGCTCTCGATGGATTGTTTGATCTGGTGGGCTTTTCGCTTTCAGTGATGGCCCCCCGTACCGATGCGGCAATTATGGCTCAGGCAACCGGGATACCCGCACTCTTCTGGGCGTTGCTGTGGACAATCATTTCGATTGGTATTCTGGCCTTCTCATTGCGATTGGCATATTATCGTCCGCCTGAACAATTGATCGGGCAGATGGCTGGTCGTACTGAAGTAGGGTCTATCCGCCGCTAGATCGTCCTGGGGGCATTACACATGGGGGACGATGGCTGGAGGTAAAGAATGTGTTAGATTGTAGGGACGTGAGGGTGTTTTTATATTAGACATGGTTTCAGGATGACCAGTTTTACTGTACCTATCACAGACAGATTGGTCGGGTGTGTCACCCCACCCCCCGGCCCCCCGCCCCTGCATGGGGCGGGGGAGTCGGACGGGGGCGTCCTGGCGGCACACGCTGCGCGTGTGCCGCCAGGACGCCCGTTTCCCCCTCTCCCTGAGGGAGAGGGGAACAGGGGGGAGAGGGCATATCGTCGAACCAAACGGTACAGTAACCGTGAACCATGTCTTAGTTATCCATGCGGCTACGCCCCATACGGTTGGGATGAAAAGGGGTTTGTAGGGGGCGGTTCGCGAATCGTCCCTACTGTCGCGGCTATTTTTCCAGTTATCCATGCGGATGTGCCGCACATGGTCGGCTATTTTTACATCAGGGCGAAAGATGTTTCGCCCCTCCTATTTTCACATCAGTGATAAGGTATTCTCCAATGAAACAACGTTTCCAATTTTTGCCGGGCTGGCTGTTGCTGATCGTGCTGGTCGGCACGCTGGCTATACCTGTTATGCCGGTGGCGGCTGCCAGTGGAACGGTTGATCCGCCCGTAGGCGCACCAGGTGCGCTTTTTACCTTTCGTGCCGAAGGTTTTATTCCCAGAGAGCGTGTTGATGTCTGGGTGACACGCCCCGATGCAACGCCAATAACGCCCTCGCTGGCTCGCTATCAGGCCGATGATGCGGGTCAGGTCACCTGGACATGGGCTGCGCCGGGGGATATAACCAACGGCACCTGGGTGATGGTGGCGCTGGGTGTGGATAGCGATATTCGGATTGCTATTCCGTTCCAGATCGAGGGCACGCCGGTTGATGTGCCAGGGCCACCGATCAGTGTTACGCCTTCCAGTGGCCTTCCAGGTACGACGTTTGTGTTTGTTGTAGGCGGATTTCTACCGAATGAGCAGGTGGGAGCCTGGATCGTGCGCCCTGATGGCAGTACAGTGAGCCTGGAAGATGAGAACCAGCGCGTGAATCTATATGCCGACGAGCGTGGCTTTGCAACCTGGAACTGGACAACTCCGATTGATGCGCCAGTGGGTTGGTGGTCATCGCAGGCACGGGGTAATTCAAGCAATATTCAGATCGGTGCCCCGTTCGAGGTTGTGTCTCCGGCTGACCCACTTCCTCCCCCGGCCTACGACGTGACGCCTACCAGTGGCTTGCCTGGCACGGTGTTTAGCTTTATCGCTGGTGGCTTTTTGCCCGGCGAAGAAGTGGGAAGCTGGCTGAATCCGCCCGGTGGCGGCAATGTCGATGCAACCAGCTATATGGTAGCAGATATAGAAACCGGCGTTGTCACCTGGACATATGCCTCGCCGGGTGATGCACAGCCAGGGATGTGGCGCATGATTGCACGGGGCGACCAGAGTGGCCGTGAGGTGGTCTTCACCTTTGAGATACTTGGTGCGGCACCCCCACCACCAGCACCGGCAGCCCAGCGTGTCGATCCGCCTGGTGGTCCACAGGGTCAGACTTTCTCGTTCTATGCGGAAGGATTCCAACCATTTGAGTCGATCCACTATTGGGTCACAGACCCAAATGGCAAGCCTGACCCGAACTCAAAGCAGGAAGAAGCCAGTGGCGAGGGCATCGCCCGGTGGGAATGGGAGTCGCCCGTTGATGCTCAACCTGGCCAGTGGATGATGAGTGTGCGTGGTGGTGTAACACGCACAGAGTATCAGATTACCTTTATGATCGAGCGTCCGGATTATCTGCCACCGGAAACGGGGGTTGTGCCCAGCACTGGTAGCCCGGGGACAGACTTCCGCTTTGCGGCAACCGGGTACAATGGCTCGGAATATATTGCCTGGTGGCTGGAAGGCCCCAACGACACCTTTATCGATGGTACTATCCGTCAGGTACAGTCGAATAGCGATGGCTATGTCACGTGGGAATGGCGTGCCCCCGATGATATTGTGGCTGGCCCGTGGCGCATGTTTGCCAAAGGCATCGATAGCTTGCATCTCCAGTCTATCGACTTCACGATTGTCCGTGACACACCACCACCACCGCCGCCGGATTTCGGGGTGACGCCAGCAAGCGGCCCGCCGGGAACAACGTTTGCTTTCTTTGCCGAAGGGTATATGGATAGAGAGGTGGTTGGTTACTGGCTGAATGACCCGTATGGCAATGTGGTGCGCCTTGATCAAGAAGTTGTGGCAACCGGCCAGGGCTTGATCGAGTGGATCTGGACTGCCCCGCCGGATGCGCTACGCGGCCAGTGGCAGATGGTGGCACGTAGTACCGGTATACGCTATGGGAGTGGTAGCCCTACCAAGAACGATAAGATGGTGATTATTCCGTTTACGGTGGAATAGTGCTGGCGGCACACGTGCAGCGTGTGCCGCCAGCACTATTCCATCTCCTTCCTCTCCCTCAAGGCGTATCATTACCTGCAATTCTACTGCATCCTGATGTGGTAGAGCGGGTAGCTTCCTGCCTTCCAGGGGTACCGGCGGGGCGCAGCCCCGCCAGGATTCTGGTGTTGTCGGTCTGGTGTGGTGGCAAAGCCACCACACCAGACCGACAACACTTTTTTTGCGGGGGCCGGAGGCCCATACGCATCACGTTAAGGAACATGCGCCCGAAAAAAAGATGAATCGCATCAGGACGCCATATGGCCTCTCTCCCCGCTGGGGCTATGCATGACCCGCAACTTTATCGCATCAGGATGCGGTCGAAATCGCGGCTTCTTGCCATCCACGGGTTCGGCGGGGCTGTGCCCCGCCGAGATTCTCGTGTGTTCGGTTTGGTGTGGCGGCTTTGCCGCCACACCAAACCGAACACAATTTTTTTGCGGGGGCCGGAGGCCCCCGCGCCCCGATGTGTGGGTCATGTATAGCCGTTGGGGAGAGGGCGCATCGTCCAACTAAACGGTACAGTAAACAAGAACCATGCCGAACCGGACTATTCGCGTGAATATATACGTCTGGATCTGGAATACTCATCCGATCGAAGTGAGGCTATAATTAAAATAGGCATCCTGGCTTTGCGCTTTGTGCTATAGAAAGGAATCTGCATGAAGATTGGTATTGTAGGAACTGGTATGGTCGGGGCCACAGCCGCTTATGCAATGGTAATGCGTGGCCTGGGGAGTGAACTGGTTCTGATTGATAAGAATGAGGCGCGTGCGCAGGCCGAGGCGGACGATATCTTGCATGCGGTACCCTTTGCGCATCCGATCCGGGTGCAAGCAGGCCAGTATGCCGACCTGGCTGGCAGCCGGGTTGTGATTATTGCCGCTGGTGTGGCGCAGCAACCCGGTGAAACGCGCTTACAGCTGCTGGAACGCAATGCCGCGATCTTTCGCAGTATTGTGCCCGATATCGTACAGCATGCTCCCGATGCGGTACTGGTGGTAGCAACCAATCCGGTCGATATTATGACCCATGTGACGGCCCGGTACGCGGCTGAACATGGTATACCTCCAGAACGGGTAATTGGCTCAGGCACTATGCTGGACAGTGCGCGTTTTCGCGCCTTATTAGGCAACCATGTAGGCATTGATTCTTCCCATGTCCACTGTTATGTCATCGGTGAACATGGCGACTCGGAAGTGTTAGTCTGGTCATTGGCAACCGTGGGCGTCATTCCGCTGGACGATTTCTGCCGGACACAGAATATCCTGCTGGACGAGGCAAAGCGTGCTGAGATCGATCACAACGTGCGGCGAGCGGCCTATACGATTATCGAGGGCAAGGGTGCAACCTATTATGGGGTTGGCAGTGCTCTGGCACGCATTGTCGAGGCCATCCTGGATGACCAGCGTGCCATTTTGACTGTCTGTGCCGAGATGCCCAGCCTGGTAGGGGTTGAACATGTCACGGTGTCGATGCCGCATATGGTAGGCGGGCAGGGCAATATGGGCACGCTGGCGCTACCCCTCAGTGCAGACGAGGAGCAGGCTCTGCGTGCCAGTGCGTTGATTGTCAAGGAAGCCACCGACGCACTGTTGTAAACATAAAGGGGGACTGTATGCGCCGTACCAGACTGGTTGCGACAATTGGCCCGGCTACCAGTACACCCGAGCGAATTGCGCAGTTGATCGCAGAGGGCATGGATGTTGCGCGAGTAAACTTTTCGCATGGCACCTATGCTGATCACGCTGCTAGTATCAGGATGCTCCGCGAGGCTGCTGCCGCAGCCCACAGGCCGCTGGCTATCTTACAAGATCTGCAAGGGCCGAAGATTCGTACCGGTAAGCTAATCGACAAACAGCCGGTTGAACTGGTTGCCGGTCAGAGTTTTACGATCACAACCCAACCCATCATCGGCGATGCCCTGCGGGTCAGTACAACCTACGAAATGCTGTCTAATGATGTAGATGTAGGCGATCGCATCTTGCTCTCCGATGGCTTGATCGAATTGCAAGTCAAACAGGTTGCCGACACTGAAGTTGTATGCGAGGTGATTCATGGAGGGCGTTTGCGCGAGAGCCAGGGAATCAATCTGCCTGAGGTAAATATCAGTGCCCCGGCTCTGACCGAGAAGGATGTTGAGGATCTGCACTTCGGCCTGGAACATGATGTCGACTATATCGCACTCTCGTTTGTACGCCATGCCGATGATTTACGCCATGCCCGAGAGTACATCACCCGTGCTGGCAAGGAAACACCGCTAATTGCTAAGATCGAGCGTCCGGAAGCCTTGAAAGCGTTGCCCCAGATCCTGGAGGTAGCCGATGCCTTAATGGTGGCCCGTGGCGACCTGGGGGTTGAATTGTCACCGCAAGCGGTGCCGATTATTCAGAAACAGATCATTGAGGCGGCCAATCGCAGTGGCGTGCCGGTGATTACCGCTACTCAGATGCTCGAGTCGATGATCCAGAATCCCCGTCCCACGCGTGCCGAGGCGAGCGATGTGGCAAATGCGATTATCGATGGTTCAGACGCGGTGATGTTGAGTGGAGAAACAAGTATCGGAGCCTACCCGATCGAGGCGCTGAGTATGATGCGTCAGATTGCCGAACTGGTTGAGGCCAGTGGGCGTCGGGGCGATATGGGTGCTATGCCGCGCTGGGCACTGCCTGAAGTGCTTTCAACGGCCTGGGCGATCGGGGCGGCTGCCAGTGCGATCCTGCAGAAAATACCGATCCGCGCCATCGTGGTATTTACCCAGTCGGGAACCACGGCACGCATTGTGGCCCACTACCGGCCTGATGTGCCCATTCTTGCCTTTGCGCCATCGGAAACGGTCTATCGGCGGCTCAGTTTGCTGTGGGGCGTGAAGCCATTCATGGGCCAGATGTATGATAGCCTGGATGCGCTGGAAGAACATCTAGGCGCCGAGTTGATCGCGAATGGCCTGGCGTCACCGGGAGACTCGGTGGTGATCACTGGTGGGCATCCGTTCTATCGTCGGGGTATGACTAACTTTCTCAAGGTGCTGACGCTGTAGTTTGTACAGCGCACAGCGCAAGACTTCTTCCTCATCCCTGTCTCATCCAATTCTGGTATCATGTTTCAGGCTTGACCGACCGAAAGATCTGTAAGGAGCATACAATGATGACTCAGGATAAAGTTGTGAAATCGGAAAAAGAGTGGAAAGAACAACTGACGTCAGAACAGTATCGTGTAACACGCAAGAAGGGCACCGAACAGCCTTTTACGGGTGAATATTACAACAGCAAGGATGCGGGGATCTATACATGTGTTTGCTGTGGTAATCCCCTGTTTTCTGCCAATACCAAGTATGATTCGGGCACTGGTTGGCCAAGTTTCTGGGCGCCAGTTTCGCCCGATAGTGTGCGCACCGAGGATGATGTGAGCCTGTTTATGCGGCGCACCGAGGTGTTGTGCAGTGTGTGTGATGCACACCTGGGCCATGTGTTTGATGATGGCCCTGACCCTACCGGCCAGCGTTTCTGTATGAACTCGGCGTCCTTGAAGTTAGAGAAAGAATGAGCAGTCGGGCATTCGTCTCGCTTGTGGGGTCGCTGTTTGTGCCAGCGACATGGTTTCAGACAGGCCATTCCAGCATGACCGTTGGCGTATGGGGCGACCGGCCGGTCGCCCCTACTTTCAGGACAGCGGTCAGGCTTTCTATGTGTCATCTGGTAGGGTCAGCACAATGCGCGTTCCCATACCTGGCACACTCTCGGTTGTCAGGGTGCCGCCAATGACGGCCATCATCGTGCTATGCAGAGCCAACCCCTGACTGCTGCCAGCGGAAGTAGAATGAGCTAACCCCATCCCTACGCCATCATCCTCGACGATAATCTGCAGACCATCACACAGATATGCGCTGATAGTCAGGCTCAGCGGACGATTGACGTCGCTATTGCGCCCATAACGTGCGGCATTGCGAATGGCTTCACAGGCAGCAAAGAAAATCACCTCGGCCGTAATTGCCGGAATGGTGCGGGCAGTTTGCTCGGCATCGGGGGCGATCTGCCAGTTCACCTGGTCAAAAGCTGTCGCCCATTGGGTTTCTACTGTACGCTGGAGTGCCTCGATCAAGCCCCGTTGAGCGACATCAGGGGCCACGGTTGTGGGCATATCACGTAGGAGTGCGGCAATCTCTTTATGCACCTGAGCCAGGTGTTCCACAGTCTCGGACACAATACTCCCCGCATCAGGGGCTATCGTACTCAGGCGCAGCATAAGCATATGCAGTTCAGGCAGCACACTGTCGTGCAGAATGCGCCGTGCGCGCCCATCGATTACCTGTCCGGTGGCTAACCGCTGGCGCTGTGTTGACATCAAGCGGCGGGCCATCTCGGCACTGGCCTGTGTATCAATCAGACGTTCGCCAGTGGCCCGTGCGATCTCAATCTCTTCCTGGGTATATAAACCACCGTCGCGCTTCTCGCCCAGCAGCAGCAAGCCAATTAATCCCCGCTCGCTCCAGAGCGGAATACCCCACACCGCGCCCCCATACTGTGCCGGGTCGTCAAGCGCCAGACACAACGGTGCTGGCAGGCGCAATCCGGACGTCAGACTGGTCAGGGCCGTTATAGAAAGGGGCGCAGATGTGGGCGGATAGACCAGACCTGACCCAACCAGGGGGGCGAGTGGTCCCAGAGCGGTCAGATAGCCGACCTTTGCGCGCAAGACATCCTCGCAGAGTGCGCGAAAAGGGCTGATGATATCTACCTCGGATGGTATAGCGGGATGCAGTAAATGTTCATACAATTGCTGACTGGCCACAAACGGACGTAAGCGGTTGACACTGCGCTCGTGGTGAATGTATGCCCGCCAGTTGACCAGAGCCACAAAGATCGTCATTAACACGGTAGCCAGTAACAACTGATAAATCGGATGCAGATCCAATAGCGCACTAAGGCCCAGACCAACCAGGGCACTATAACCGGCAGCCAGAAACAACAGTTGGCGCCAATGGCGTGCCAGACCACCGCGCGGCAGCGCCTTGCCCGTAAAAATCTCATATGAGACAATCGCCCTGCCCATTAACACAGTAGCCACGGCGATCAATCCCGATATAAACAGATCAAAGCCGATGATCACCAGTAGCGAGAAGTATGACAGTGATGGAAGGTTGCCAGCCTGAACACGCTGCAAGAACCATGCGGCGGCGCTTCCAGCGCTCAGGCTTACGCCAAGCAGTACCACCGATGCAGCCAGTAGCCAGGGGCGAGCGCGTTGGCGTCCCAGATCACCCATAAAGCGTTCAGATGCTTCCGGTTGGCGTAACGCCAGGAGTGCCAGCACAATGCAGAGGGTGCTATACACCGGATAGACCAGCACAACGACTGGAATGCCGCCAATCGAAGTGACTGTACCCGGAGAACGCTGGATGACCGCATCAAAGCCGGGTAGAGGATTAGCAAAAGCCAGCAGGCCACATCCGCCCAACCCGAGCAGACTGACAGCCACTAACCAGACGCGATGATAGCCAGTATGGAAAACACCGGTATACCATGCAATTGCCAGATACCATAGATAGGGACCGGCAATGAAAGGTAGCCAGCCAATGCGCCACCAGAACTCCATCTCGCTACCAAAGGTGCCAATAACGCGCCCTACCACTGCCGAGTGGCCTACAAAGAAGAGCGCCGCCAGCAAAAAACCACCCCCAGTAACCCAGATACCCCAGTGACGTCGTTCGGCATTCAGCAGGATCGTCATACCCAGCCAGAGCATCACGATTGTGTTAAAGAAGGAAATGGTGATAATAGCCCAGTCGACCAGATAGAGGATTTCGATGGACATAGGTTTTATATCAGTACCACCCACTCGTCGCGTGCATTCAAGATATGCGGTGTTCCCTCGGTATCCCACATGATCAAGCGTCCCTCACGTACAATAATTGCCGCACGCGTACGGGCCACCTTCTCATCGGTCGGGTTGGTACTTAAACCCCAGGCGGCATAGATCTGACCATTCGTGCGACTGATGCTGCGTTTATCGCGTACCCCAAGACGTGTGGCGATTTGCTCGTTACTCATGCCCTGCGCCAGCATGCCGGCGACAACCTGCTCATTTGGTTCCAGCAGCGCCATAGGCGACTGCGCATCTTTATGGCGCACTTCCTGTACACGCGTTTCAATATCGGGATCGATAAAGCTACGACCGGACACTGCATCCTTGATCAGCGGCACAATCATCTGGGGCAGCAGATAGTTTGATTTGCGTACATACGCATAGTGGCTCAGGATACCTGAACTGCGAAAGCTACGATAGAACGTATCATCGTCCTGAATCGAATAGAATACCACAGGCATACGTGGAAACTCGCGTCGGATTGCGACAGCCGTTTCGATGCCATTCAATGTCCCTGCAAGTTGTACGTCCATCAGGATGACATCTGGTGATCGGGCTAAACAGTAGGTTAACGCCTCTTCGCCACTGGCGCATGCAAACACGACCCGTACCGTACCAGTTGCCTCCAGGCCCGATTGCAAAGCCGGACGTAGCTTTTCGTTATCTTCAACTATTAGCAGATTAAACATAAGTAGCCCAGGATCACATCAGACCACATGCTTTCTCCAGCCCCAGAGCTTCACCAGTGCCAGCGCCAGCAGAATAGCCAGCAGATCAATCTTCAGATCACGCAGTTCACCAAAACCCGGGGCACGCTGTTTATACACCAGTTGGAATGCTTCCTGGCCCAGGCTCAACACCCCCATCACGCCTAGATAGAACACCGGCCGCAAGCGCAGAATAGGAAAGCTCACCAACAGCGCCAGGCCCACGCTCAAGAACATCAACGTATGGCCAATAGCACGGGCATGCTCGGTAGGGAAGACCTGGCTGAGCAACAGGCCTACAGGATACCACACATAGCCCAACCAGCCGAACGGGAAGAGTACCAGCACCAGAATGACTACGAGCGGAGCTACGCGGGTACATAGAACCTTGCTTGAAGCGAGCGATAGTGGCATCAGGTGAATTTTGTTCATGCAAATTGTCCTTTAACTTCTGCAGTTCCAACACTTTGCATTATAGGCTCCCGATCAAGCACTCAGGTGCAATGGAAACGCACCTATGTGTACGGTTGGACTGTTTCAAAGCATAGCACATGCAGAAGCCAGGAGTGTACGATAGAACAGGTGACATCTAGCAAGCTGAAGGCATCCGGGAAGATCGAATTGCTGTATCAGAGGGAGGCATAGCCATGGATTTATTTATACTCTACGTGGTAATCCCATTCGTTGTCGCATCATTTATTCGATCGCTATTGGGAAACACAAACACTCCACGGACTGTTTATACGATCACAGAATTGCCATCGTCTGGCAATAGGAACCATGGAGCAGGGTGTCTACCTACCCTGCTGTTTGGTGCTATCATTCTCTTTCTGCTCTGGGTGGTATAAAAAGCGTGCAGGCAAAGTAGATAACTCTGCCTGACGTGGCTCATGAATAATCAATCAGCGTTTCCGACTCAGCATTTCCTTCACCCGTATCGGCCATCCGCGCCAGCTTATATTGCTCGTAGAACAGGTGGATTCCAGGAATGAGTGCGATCACGAGCATTAAGACAAGCCAGATTAACCAGATCATAGATGTTCACCCTTCAGGGCGGGAAACTCACACGCTTTAAGCGGTGGGAGGAACGCCCTCTATTTTAACCCGCTTCAGCACACGCTTGTACGGGCGTTTGGATTTAGATATACTACGTATAGATGTGCGTAAGCACTCTGCTGCGCGATCAGGCAATGTAACCTTACAGCTTGATTAGATTACACAAAGCGTGCCAGCAGATTGCATCCCCAGACGCGCTTTTCTGCCCGTATGTTGCTATAGCGCATAAACTGGACCAGCCTATCAAGACTGGTCCAGTCACCCAGGTTTTTAATTGGCTGCAAAAATCAGGCCACAATCGGCTGCTCTTTTACGTGAGTACTAGCCTTTTCCTGTTGTTCAGCCGTTCCTTCGACTGTTGCTTCGATACGGGCAACCATTTCGCGCGGCATAACCCGCAGGAACAGCGTTCGATACACATCCCAACGTGCCAGTATCTCAGCAGCACGTGGACTACCACTCAGTTCCAGATGGCGACGTACCAGTTGCTGGACACGAACCTCGTCGGTTGAACTAAGCGGGTCAAGCTGCACAAGCTGGTTATTATACCGTGTTTCCAGTGTGCCATTTTCATCAAGCACATAGGCTACCCCACCGGTCATACCGGCGCCAAAGTTACGCCCGGTTGGCCCCAGCACTACCACTGTACCGCCAGTCATATATTCACACGCATGATCACCCACACCTTCAACGACAGAGGTACACCCACTATTACGCACGGCAAAGCGTTCGCCAGCCTGACCGGCCACATACAACTCACCGCTGGTGGCACCATAGAGCAACGTATTGCCAACGATCACATTTTCCTGCCAGGCATAGCGGGCATCTTCAGCAGGACGCACCACAATCACCCCGCCAGCCATACCTTTACCGACATAATCATTAGCCTCACCAATCAAGGTAAGATGTACGCCAGGGGCATTAAAGGCACCGAAACTCTGGCCAGCACTGCCACGCAATGTCACATTGATTGTGTTGGCAGGCAGACCCTTCTCGCCATACATCTGCCCGATCACACCAGCCAGGCGTGCCCCCAGGGTACGGTCGCAGTTACAGATCGTATAGTGTAGATTGAGCGGACCACGCCCGGAAAGCGCACTACGGGCATCATGCAGCAGACGATCATTCAATGTTTCGCCGGGCGGCAAGGGGTTATTCTTGCCATTGTGCCGAATCTCTTGACCGACACTGGTTGTAGCGGCAGCCAGGATGGGGGTCAGGTCAAGCAGATCCGCGTTGGGCAAATGACTCTTGCGCTGGCGCAGCAAGTCGGTTCGTCCGACAGCATCTTCCAGGGAACGCAATCCCAGCGAAGCCAGAATCTCACGGATCTCCTGAGCCATATAGCGGAAGAAGGCCATCACCATCTCGGGCCGGCCGGGGAACTTCGCCCGCAGATCTTCCTTTTGCGTGGCAATGCCCACCGGGCAGTTATTCGTATGGCAGGTACGTGCCATAACACATCCCTCGGCAATCAGGGCAGACGTACCAAACGAGTACTCATCGGCCCCCAGCAAGGCCGCCAGAACCACATCGCGCCCGGTCTTAAAGCCACCATCGGCGCGCAGGCGCACCCGTCCACGCAAACCGTTCAGCACCAGGGTTTGCTGGGTTTCGGCCAACCCCAGTTCCCACGAGATACCGGCATTCTTAATACTACTGAGCGGTGAAGCGCCAGTTCCGCCCGAATGCCCGCTAATCAGGATACCATCGGCGTAGCCCTTAGCCACACCAGCCGCAATTGTGCCCACGCCAGCCGTTGCCACCAGTTTAACCGATACAGCCGCATTGGCATTGGCCTGTTTTAAATCGTAGATCAGTTGTGCCAGATCCTCAATGCTATAAATATCATGGTGGGGCGGTGGACTAATCAGCGAAACCCCGGGCACCGTATGCCGAATACGCGCAATCTCGCTACTAACCTTATGGCCGGGCAGTTGCCCCCCCTCGCCGGGCTTGCTACCCTGAGCCATCTTGATCTGCAATTCGTCGGCACTGGCCAGATACGAGGGTGTCACGCCAAAGCGCCCGGAAGCAATCTGTTTGATCCGACTATTGCGCTCGTCGGTATAGCGTTCAGGGGCCTCGCCGCCTTCACCGCTATTGCTCTTGCCGCCCAGCCGATTCATCGCAACCGACAGTAACTCATGGGCTTCACTGCTGGTAGCACCATGGCTCATCGCTGCCGTACTGAAGCGCCTGACAATGTTTTCGATTGGCTCCACTTCGTCCAGAGGGATTGGCGCAGCGGCTGGCACAAACTCCAGCAAGTCACGTGGCTCAACCGGGGGGTGATTATTGACCATATTGGCATACGTACGATAGCGATCATAGCCCTTCAGGTCAGAATGTGAGTCGCCGTTGAGCGCATCTTCGCTCATCACGGCAGCATGCAGAGCGTGTACCACTGCCGGGCTGTAGGAATGGTGTTCGCCACCTTTTTTAAACTTATAGAAGCCTGGATGCGGTAGTTTAACCGGTGTATCACCAAATGTGCGCTGGTGACGTGCCACCAGATCTTGCTCGAGCATAGCAAACCCGATGCCGCCAATACGTGAAGGAGTGTTGGTAAAGCATGCCGCAACCAGGTCTGGCGCAAGCCCGACGGCCTCGAAGATCTGTGCGCCGCAGTAGCTATCCACCGGCGAAATACCCATCTTCGACATAATCTTGAGCAGACCCTTATTCAAGGCCTGGATCAGGTTCTGTTCAGCCTCATATAGCTCGGCGGATAGAACATGGGCATCGGCAGGTGTATTACCCTTCTTTGCATTCAGATCACTCAACTTCAGCGCACGCACGCTTTCCAGGGCCAGATATGGATTAACGCCTTCGGCTCCATAGCCTACCAGGCATGCCAGATGATGCGTTTCGCGTGGCTCGCCACTTTCAATCAGCAAACTAAGGTTAGTACGCAAACCAGTGCGGATGAGATGATGATGAACTGCCCCAAGTGCCAGGAGTGCTGGCAGTGGCGCATGCTGGGCATCGACGCCCCGGTCGCTGATAACCACGATTGCTGCCCCGTCACGCACCTCACGCTCGGCTGCCTGACACAGACGCTCAATGGTTGCTTGCAGGGTGGCCCCGGAAGCATCGCTGTCAGCAGATACGGGCATCAATGCATGAACGGTTGCCACCCGCAGGCGTGGATCCTGGTTGGCGCGCAGAGCTGCCAGTTGACGATCATCAAGCACAGGTGACGTCAACCCAATCAGATGAGCATGTTCAGGCGTTTCCTGTAAAATATCCTGACGACGCCCCAGGCCGATACTCAGCGACATAACCATTTCTTCGCGCAGCGGGTCAATCGGCGGATTCGTCACCTCGGCGAAGCGCTGTTTGAAAAACTGAAACAAGGGGCGACCCAGTTCATACTGTGATAACACGGCTGCTGGCGTATCATCACCCATTGACCCAACCGGCTCCTGCCCGTTGCGCATCATGGGCTTTAAAACAACATTCAACTCCTCAGACGTATAGCCAAAGGCCATTTGCTGGCGTTCAAGATCGGGATTGAGTGTTGTGATGGTAGGATGACCATTCAGTGCATGACCATTCAGCTCGTGGCCATTCGATGTTGGGGGTATTTCGCTAGCCGATAGACTAATCAGTTCATCAAGCGTGCGATAATGCTGCGCCAGCCACAGGTCATACGGCTGACGTGAAGCTAGCACATCCTTAATTTCCTCATTTGTATAGAAGTGCCCGGCACGCGTATCAACCGCGATGATCTGCCCGGGGCCAAGCTTGCCTTTATGGACGATGCGACTCTCCGCGATAGGCACCGCTCCTACCTCGCTGCCACTGATGACCAGGCCATCCTCGGTGACCAGAAAGCGTGCCGGACGCAGGCCATTGCGGTCGAGTGCCGTACCAACAATATGCCCGTCCGAGAACGTCAGGGCCGCTGGCCCATCCCATGGCTCCATCAAACAGGCATGATACTGATAAAATGCCCGCAGAGCCGGATTAATATCCGTCACCTTTTCCCAGGCTTCCGGGGCCAGCATCGTGATCGCATGGCGAATATCGCGGCCACCCATAACCAACAACTCGAGGGCATTATCCAGCTTGGCCGAGTCGCTGCCACTATCGTCGATCACTGGCGACACCGTTGTAAACTCGTTGCCATTGCATGTAGGAAAGCGGATTGACTTCTGGCGGGCGCGCATCCAGTTGACATTGCCCTGAAGCGTATTGATCTCACCGTTGTGTGACAGCATACGAAATGGTTGGGCACGTTCCCAGGTTGGAAATGTATTGGTAGAATAGCGTTGATGATATACAGCAATGGCAGTTTGATACAATGGATCCTGCAAATCAGGATAGAATTCAGCCAGGGCCGAACCAAGCATCAACCCTTTGTACACAATAGTGTGGGCCGAAAACGAAGAGACATACGCCGCCAGATCGGCAGCCGCCCATGCCTTTTCGACAGCCTTACGTGCCAGATACAAGCTCTGTTCACAGGCCGGTGCATCCATCGTCGCGCCGCGCTGAAGCAGCACCTGCCGAATGCGGGGCATACCCGCCAGCGCACGCTCACCAATAGCCGCTTGATTCACTGGCACATCGCGCCATGCCAGAACCGTCAGGCCATATAGTGGCAATGTATCTGCAATAATGCGACAACTCGCCTCGGCCGCAGCCGCATCTTGTGGCAAGAAAAGCATTCCCACAGCCAGATCCGCCGCGGCGACCTGAATGTTCTGACGCTCTAACTCGCGCAGGAAAAATGCATGCGGCACCTGCGTCAGCACACCGGCACCGTCGCCAGTTTTGGCATCATCCGCGACGGCCCCCCGATGTTCCAGGTTGCCGACGGCGGTTAAGGCCATTGCCAGAATGTCGTGGCTCGGCTCACCACTGATTCGGGCGACAAAGCCGATACCACATCCATCGTGTTCGAACCAAGGATCGTACAGCGTACGCTGGAGAATGCTGTGAGCAGGAACTTGCATATCTTACACCTTAAACCATTCAGGGCAACTTCTACACAATTGGCGCTGGTGAACCATGTTGCTGTGTGTGCGCCTGGTTCCCACTTGCCTGCTACTGTTGCCAGACCCGTTAAAAAGAGTACTGATCTGCTACTTGACTTTTACTAGACCGGAGCTATCTTCGCTGAAAAAACAAAAGCTCACCACAGTCCTCAGGTCGCTGAGGCCGGGCGAGCATCATTGGTGCATTGCTTTTTCCGACATGAAACGGAGCTTACTCTGCAAAGCGATCCTCGCTACTGCGGCGGAACGAGGACATCTGGGTTGGTTGGTGAGTATTACGAAACTGAGCGATCTATGTGATCGCTCAATGCTATTAGTACTGGCCGTGCGCGGGCCATAAGTCCATGCCAGATTGTCGCACGCACATGAGGAGGGGATATTCAAATGCCCATTGCCCCCTCGTTCCTTGAGGCAGCCCACGGGCAGTGTTTCACACTGATCGGGTTGCTGGATATGTTGTCGATAGTATAGAAATCATACTACATCTGTAACTCTTTTGTCAAATCTGATTTAGACAGATCTTACAAATAGATCTAGCAGGATCATCTATGTTTGACGGTTGTATGGTACCATGTCAAATCATGAAAGTACCACGTATAGCGTATTGTTCTCCGGTTAATCCGGCTCCATCGGGCATTTCCGACTATAGCGAGGAGTTGCTGCCTTACCTGGGGCAGTATGCCGATATTACATTGTATATAGCGGATGATGTGCAGCCAGTGGATCCACGGCTGTCACATTTTCTCGAGGTATTGCCTCTGCGCCGCCTGGAACGTGAGCAGCGCCGTCGTCCTTACGATGCGCTGGTCTATCATATTGGCAATAGTCCCGCCCATGCGGGGATCTGGCGGGTTGCCCAACGTGTACCCGGCACGGTGGTGCTGCACGAGTATGTGCTGCATCACTTTATGCTCTGGTATGCGGCAAATATGCAACACGATGTGCAGCACTATGTCGCCAGGATGCAGGCTCAGTATGGCCAGGCGGGGGCGCATGTGGCGCAACTGATGATACGCAGTCGCTTTACTGAAGCAGCTTTTGATTTTCCCTGTTGCGAAGAGGTTGTTGCCGCCGCTCATGGTATGGTGGTTCATAGCCGTTTTGTGCAGGAACGTGTGGCAGCTTTGCGCCCGGAATTGCCCAGTGTGGTTGTGCCAATGGGGGTTCCGCTGCCTCCTTTGCACGACTGCCATGAAGCCCGCGCTCGGCTGGGCTTACCTGCCAATGCGCTGATTCTGGCTAGCTTCGGGCATATCAATGCCTATAAGCGGTTGGAACCGGCTCTGCGCGCATTGCTGGAATTGCGTTATGACTATCCCGATGCACGCTATATTCTGGTGGGAAGCATATCTCCCCACTATGATGTATCCGGTCTGGTTCAGCGTATGGGATTGGCAGATACCGTGGCTATTACCGGGTATGTGCCCCGCGAGCAGTTCGAGGACTATGTAGCCGCTGCCGATATCTGTTTGAATCTGCGCTATCCCACGGCTGGTGAAACCAGTGCCAGCCTGCTGCGCTTGCTGGGAGCGGGTCGGCCAACTCTGGTTACGGCCACCGGTGCATTTGCAGAACTACCACCCGATGTTGCTGCACAGGTCGATGTGGGGCCAGGTGAGAGCGATCTGATACTGGCTTATTGTCGTTTGCTGGCTGCTCAACCGGATGTAGCCCGGTCACTGGGCTATCAGGCCCGCGATTATGTGGCCAGCCAGCATACACTTGAACAGGCGGCTCAGGGCTATGTGCGTTTTCTGGCGCGGCTCTATGGCTGGAACGTGGTGCGGCGCATCCGTGATCGACCGCTGTGGTCGCTCGATCAGGTGCATACACCGCCCACATCGCTACACACATCAGCCCATCCGCCGGTCGTAGAGTGTTCTTTGGCGCCTGACATCCGGCAGATGTCTCTGGCAGTCGCGCAAAGGCTGACGGAGATCGGTATCACGGAAAACGACGACATACTGCTACGCGCCGCCGCATCACGATTGGGCGACCTGTAGGGGCGGTTTGCGAACCGCCCCTACTCAACTGTCAAGCGAATAGGGCGTATGCTGAAATATGCCTTAGGCATGGTTTCAGGATGACCAATTTTACTTTACACTGTACAAACGAATTGGTCGCGTGAATCACCCCACCCCCTGGCCCCTGAGGGCTATGTATGACCCACACGTGGGGGCTTGCGGGGGCCTCCGGCCCCCGCAAAAATTGTTTTCGGTTTGGTGTGGCGGCAAAGCCGCCACACCAAACCGAAAACAATAGAATCTCGGCGGGGCGCAGCCCATACGCATCACCTGTAGGGCGGTAGCCCTAAAAATCCTCTTTGTCGTGCGCGATGGTGCCAGCAAAGCTGGCACCATCGCGCACGACAAAGACATGCTTTGGGGGCCGGAGGCCCCAAACCCCCGCCGGGAGGCGTAACGTGATGCATATGGGGGCGCAGCCCCGCCAATACCCGTGGAAAGCGGGAAGCTATCTGCTCTACCGCATCAGGATGCGGTACAATTGCGGGTCATGATACGCCCAGAGGGAGAGGGGGGCAGGGGGAAGAGGGTGTATTGTCCAATCAAACGGTACACTAACCCTGAACCATCGTCTTACCCATAATGAATTATTTCACCACCCAACAATCGAATCAGGAACGCACCGTTGTCCTGGATGCAACACACGGTTTTGCCGAGTTATGCCGTCAGTTAGAAACGTTGTCCGGGCCACATGCGGCCAGGGCGGCGTTGCAGCGTGCCGGATTCGCTCAGGGGGTTGCTATGGCGCACGGATGCAACCCGACGCCAACGGTGCCGTTGGCGTTAGAGAACTGGCATACTCAGCTACCCGCAATCCTGATCGATCAGCTTAGGCGTTGCCTGGCGGTATGTCAGGCGTCCGGTTTTGGTTCCTTTCGTATCGATATGCCAGCCAGAACACCTGACATGGATCAGGGGGCGTTGTCTGGTTGGTTACATATTTATGCCCATAACACGCTGGAAACCTGGTCGCCGATCCATTCAGGGATGACGCATGAACCGATCTGTGCCTATACCGCCGGGGTGCTGGCCGGTTGTGTAAGTGTTATTGTGGGCCGTACCGATATCGTCTGTATTGAACGGGTCTGCCAATCTGAGGGGCATGCGGAGTGTTGTTTTGAAGTGTTTCTGGTGGATCTGCTGCCCCCGGTAACCGACCAGTTCGATATGCATTTTCCCGGCAGTAACGATATGATTTATGCGCAGGAGGCCCAGGTTTCTCGGCGAGACGCCGAACGCACCATGGGGTTAATCCGTGCAAATGAATGGCTCCAGGAACAGATTACGGCTGGTGTGCGTGCGTACGAGGCGCTCAAGCGTCATATTGAAGAACGGACGCAAGAGCTTATGCGTCGCCGTCTGGTTGCCGAGGGGCTGCGCGATGTTCTCACGGTACTCAATTCAGATCGTTCGCTGGATGAAATTCTCAAGTATATTGTCACCCAGGCGATCCGTCTGTTGGATATGCAGGCTGCGGCAGTGTATCGTCTGCAACCCGAGGATGATCTGCTGGCAGTCCAGGCGTACCAGGGTTTGCCTGATGCCTATGCCGACGTAAAATTGCATATTGGTCAGGGCGCCACGGGCGTTGCGGTGCAGACACGTCAGCCAACCACGCTTATCGATAGTGTGAGACAGCTTGAGTTCTCGCAGGACATGCAACCGCACGAGCAAGATCTGATTGCCCATGTAAAAGCTGGCTTTCAAACTATTCTATCGGTTCCGCTGATTGTCAAAGATGAAGTGTATGGTGGCATCACGGTCTACCATCCGGAAGCACGCACGTTCACTAGCGAAGAGATTGCGCTGGCTGTTTCATTTGCCGACCAGGCTGCCCTGGCGATTGAGAATGCCCGTTTGCGTGAACAGGCCGGCTATGCAGCCACTCTGGCCGAGCGCAGTCGGCTGGCGCGGGATCTACATGATGCAGTGACCCAGACACTCTTTTCGGCCAGCCTGATTGCCGAAGTATTGCCCCGTTTGTGGGAACGTAACCCGGATATTGGGCGGCAGCGGTTGGAAGAGTTACGTCAGTTGACCCGGGGGGCGCTGGCCGAGATGCGCACCCTTTTGCTGGAACTACGCCCGGCTACGCTGACCGAGATTGACCTGGCCGAACTGTTACGCCAACTGGTTGAGGCAACCACAGGTCGTGCACGCCTGCCTGTCACTCTGACCATTGTGGGCCAGCCTGCTATGCCGGCTGATGTGCGTATTTCGTTCTATCGTATCGCCCAGGAAGCGCTGCATAATGTGGCCAAGCATTCAGGTGCCAGTCAGGCTACGGTGGCACTGCATGCTCAACCTGGCAATGTCACCCTGTGCATTCGCGATAATGGCAGTGGTTTTGACCTTGATACCGTCTCACCTGATCGTATGGGGCTACGGATTATGCGCGAACGGGCGGAAGCTATCGGCGCTCGTTTGTCAATCGAGAGCAATCCCGGCATGGGAACATGGATAACAGTAACATGGAACGGAAGCGTCAGTCAGGAGGCATTATGAACAATGTGCCCCGTATTCGAGTAGCCATTGTTGATGATCATGCGGTTGTACGCAGTGGGTTAGGGGCATTTTTGCTGGCCTTTGACGACCTGGAACTGGTTGGTGAGGCCAGCAATGGTGTCGAGGCTGTGAACCTGTGTGATGCCATCCAGCCCGATATTGTGTTGATGGATCTGATGATGCCAGAGATGGATGGTGCAACCGCTACGCGCACGATCCGTCAGCGCCATCCCCAGACTCAGGTGCTTGCCCTGACCAGTTATAAAGAGGGGAAACTGGTGCAGAACGCGCTAGAAGCTGGCGCAATCAGCTATCTGATGAAGAATGTCTCGGCGGATCAGCTTGTGGCAGCGATTCGGGCAGCCTATGCCGGACGGTCGACCCTGGCCCCGGAAGCGGCGGAGGTCTTGATTTATGCTGCTACACACCAGTCACCACCCCACTATGATCTGACGCCACGCGAGCTTGAGGTTCTGGCACTGGTTGTCGAAGGTCTGAATAATACCGATATTGCCGAACGACTGGTTGTTAGCCGTTCAACTGTGAAGTTTCATGTGAGTAGTATTCTGTCAAAGTTGAATGTGTCCAGTCGTACCGAGGCAGTTGCCGTGGCTGTTCAGCATCATCTGGTGAAACAAAAATGATATCGTCGACACGGTATCCTGAAAGCTCAGTTTGCTTTTTTTGGCGACTGGCGTATACCATGAGAGTTAGTGTGTTTGCCATGTCGGGTGGCAACAATTTCCGTAACGAGGTTATTGATGACCGAAGCAGGCTATTATCGTTTTCCAACTATTCACTATGATACCGTCGTTTTTGTGTGTGAGGACGACCTCTGGAGCGTGCCTGCATCTGGGGGTATCGCCCGCCGTTTAACATCTAATCCGGGACAGGCGTCTACACCAGCACTTTCACCTGATGGTACACTACTGGCATTTGCTGGCCGTGATGAGGGAACTCCTGAAGTCTATTGTATGCCCATCGCTGGTGGGCCAGCCCACCGTTTGACGTTTCTGGGGGCCAACACATGGGTAGTGGGCTGGAGTGTCGATAGTCAGTCGGTGATTTTTGCCAGCAGCGCCGGGCAACCTTTTGTGCGTCAAGATCGGTTGTATGCCATTCATCGTGATGGCGGTGAGCCGATGCCTTTGCCCACCGGCCCGGCCAAGAGTATTGATTATGGGCCGACAGGGGGCGTGGTAATTGGCCGTCATACGACCGATCTGGCCCGCTGGAAACGCTACCGTGGAGGTCTGACTGGCGATATCTGGATCGACCCGGACGGCACTGGTGAGTGGCGGCCCCTGATCCAGCTGGCGGGCAATATCGCCCGCCCCCTGTGGGTAGGTGATCGGATCTATTTTGTGTCCGATCACGAGGGCATCGGCAATCTCTATTCCTGTCTGCCTGACGGTAGCAATCTGATGCGGCATACGCACCATGCTGAATATTATGTGCGCCATCCGGCTACAGATGGTCAGCGGATTGTGTATCATGCTGGTGCGGATCTCTATCTGTATGATCCGGCTGATCAATCCTCGCGCATGATTCCGATTGAGTTTCATAGTCCTCAGGTACAGCGGAAGCGCAAATTTGTTGATCCGGTGCGCTACTTGCAATACTATGCGATCCATCCTGGTGGACATTCGCTGGCACTTATCGCACGTGGCAAAACATTTACCATGGCGAACTGGGAAGGTGCTGTTTTACACCATGGCGACGCGCATAGCGTCCGCCATCGTCTGGCTACATGGCTCAGTGATGGGAAGCGCTTGATTCTGGTCAGCGACGAGGGGGGCGAGGATGCGCTGGAGATCCATCATCATGCTGATATTGGCGTAGCGCCGGATCGGCTGACGGATCTGGATATTGGTCGTCCAGCGAATCTGATCTCCTCTCCGCGTACGCCAGAGGTGGCTCTGACCAATCATCGCTATGAGTTGTTGCTGGTTGACCTGGAGTCACGCACCCTGCGTGTGCTGGATCAAAGCCGCCATGCGCCCATCCGTGGCCTGGCCTGGTCACCGGATGGCCGCTGGATCGCGTATGGTTTTGCGGATACACAGCAATCCTCGATGATCAAACTGTGCCGTGTGGAAACCGGGGAAACCTTTGCGGTGACTCGTCCAGTGTTACGCGACGGCTGGCCAGCGTTTGATCCGGAAGGCAAGTATCTGTACTTTCTCTCGTACCGTGATTTTGACCCGGTGCGTGATAGCCTGCACTTTGACCTGGGCTTCCCCAGCGCGATGCGTCCCTATCTGGTGACGCTGCGTGCCGATCTGCCATCGCCGTTTGTACCGGTTGTACCAGCTACGGAATCTGGATCAGCTAAATCCGACGCCGAGGAGCCAAAAGAGCAGGATAAAGAGACGGATCAGGCCAATAATGCCGAGCACGATGCGCCCGAAGAGAACGAAGCAGAAAAAGGCGAGTCGCGCCCGGAAGCGGGTGTCTTGCGCATTGATCTGGACGGGATCGCCGATCGCATTGTAGCCTTTCCAGTTCCTACCGGGCAGTATGGGCAGATACGTGGGATCAAGGGCAAAGTTCTGTTTACCTCTTTCCCGGTTGAGAGTGTTCTCAGCCAGGCGCGTCGCAGTGGAACAGCGCCAGCGCGGGGCCGCCTCGAAATGTATGATTTCGAAGAGCAGAATCATGAAGTGCTGATCGATGGCGTTGGTAACTTCGCGCTTGCGATGAATGCACGTACGCTGGCTTACTGGGCTGGCAATCGCCTGCGTGTGCTTAAAGCTGGTGAGAAACCGAAGCACAATGGTGCGCCGAGCCGCAAGAGTGGCTGGATCGATCTGCAGCGCCTGCGTATTTCTGTGCTGCCCCAGGCCGAGTGGGAACAGATGTATCGCGAAGCCTGGCGTTTGCAGCGCGATCACTTCTGGACCGCTGATATGTCTGGGGTTGATTGGCAGATGGTCTATCAGCGCTATCTGCCGTTGTTACAGCGCATTGCGACGCGGTCGGAGTTTTCCGACTTGATGTGGGAAATGCAGGGCGAGTTGGGCACATCGCATGCCTACGAGATGGGCGGCGATTATCCAGCGGAACCCGATTATGATCAGGGTTTTCTGGGGGCTGATATACGCTTTGATCCAGAGAGTGAGACGTATCGTGTTGTACATATTGCGCAGGGCGATGCCTGGGACGAGCAGAATAGCTCACCCTTAAGCCGTCCCGGTATCAATGTTCGACCAGGTGACCGCTTGATTGCGGTGAATGGACGCCGTCTCAGCCGTGAGATTTCGCCGCATAGTCAGCTTGTGAATCAGGCTGGCAATGCCGTCCTGCTAACCTTTGCCAGTGACAATGGCGACTCACCACGCACCGTGGCAGTCAAAACGCTGTATAGTGAAACAGGCCTGCGCTATCGTGAATGGGTTGAAACGAATCGCCAGCGCGTGCATGCTGCCACCGACGGGCGGGTTGGCTATGTGCATATTCCCGACATGGGCGCACGCGGGTATGCCGAGTTTCATCGTAGCTACCTGGCCGAAGTCACACGCGCCGGACTGATCATCGATGTACGCTTTAACGGCGGTGGCAATGTATCGCAGCTTATCCTGGAGAAACTGGCCCGCCGCCGGCTGGGGTATGATGTGCAACGCTGGGGCGAACCGGTGCCATATCCTCAGGAATCCCTGATTGGCCCCATGATTGCCATTACTAACGAACAGGCCGGATCAGACGGTGATATGTTCAGCCATGCCTTCAAGCTGATGAATCTGGGGCCGCTAGTTGGCAAGCGTACCTGGGGTGGGGTGGTTGGTATTCGGACGCATGATACACTGGTCGATGGGGGGGTAACGACCCAGCCAGCGTTGTCGATCTGGTTCCAGGATGTGGGCTGGGGTGTGGAAAATTATGGTACCGAGCCAACTATTGAGGTAGATATCCGCCCACAGGATTATATCGCCGGGCGAGATGCGCAACTGGAACGTGCCATTGCCGAAATCCAGCAATTACTGGTGGATAATCCACCTCAACTGCCTGATTTTGGTGATCGTCCCCGTCTGGCATTGCCGAAATTGCCTGAACAATAAATAACACACGTTACGCGGTGGGCATATAAAACCCACGTTTGTTGGAACAAAAGACGTGTTTCGCCTGCGGCAGCGTGGAATTTTATATCTTTTTCCAAAATGTTTCGCCGTAGGCGAAACATTTTGGAAAAAGACGATTCTCCTCGGCCTTGCCGGAGGCGATATCCGCCCAGAGTAAGAATGACCGCTAACTCGTGTAAATAACAGGACGTACGCGGTGGGCATATAAAACCCACGTTTGTTGGAACAAAAGACGTGTTTCGCCTGCGGCAGCGTGGTACTGTACATTCTTTTTTCAAACATTCTGGCCGGAGGCCAGAATGTTTGAAAAAAAAGATCTTCTTCCGCCCTGCCGGAGGCGATATCTGCTCACAAGATGGACGACTGCGTAACTCGTGTAAATAATGAGAGTATCGTATCAATGTCACAGATAACTCAGAGCAAGGGACAGTTTATTCGCCAGGAATATACCGGATATGCATATAAAATCTATATTCCAACCGGATATACTGGTAAGAAGGCTATTCCCTTGCTGGTTATGCTCCATGGGTGCTCACAGGACGCTGACGATTTCGCCGTCGGTACCGAGATGAACCACTATGCTGATCTGCATACACTTATGGTGGTTTATCCCGAGCAGCCACGCTCGGCTAATCATGGCAAGTGTTGGAACTGGTTTCATCCTGAACATCAGGATCGGGGCAGGGGTGAACCGGCCAGGATTGTGGCGCTGGTGAACCATATTACCCAGACCTATCGTATTGATGCTGCGCGCATGTATGTGGCCGGTATATCGTCTGGAGCAGCGATGGCGGTGATCCTGGGCGCAACCTATCCTGATCTGTTTGCTGCCATTGCCGTCTGTAGCGGGGTAGCCTATAAAGCCTCAACCTCGTTGCCGCAGTCGCTGCTGGTGATGGCCCGTGGTGCGTCGGATAGACGTGTGCGCGGCGACGTGGCCTATGTGGCGATGGGGGTGCATCGTCGTGCTATGCCAGTGATTGTGTTTCATGGGACGTACGACTCAACCGTCTCACCAAAGAATGCCGATCAAATTATCACCCAGTGGTCTCAGACGAACCGTATGATCTGGAATGGTACGTCTGCACTGGATCTGGATGATGATGTCTGGATACCTGAAATCGTCACCAGGCAAGCGACTGGGTATGGCTATACCGAGTATAGTTACCGTGACCCCTATAACCGCGTTATCATGAAAAAATATCTGGTTGATGGTATGCGGCATGGCTGGTCAGGTGGGTCGCCGTCCGGTTCATTTACCGAGCCATATGGGCCAAAGGCCAGTGCAATTATCCTGGCTTTTTTACTTGAACAATCACAGGCACTGCCTGTGATTGAATCTCCCGTCAGTAAGACCAGGAAACCAGTGTTGTCGGACGAGTCGCCGGCGTTGCCGGTTGCCGATTTGGAACAAGAACCAGGTTTGTTGCCACGGCTTGAACGGACAGTTCGTGGAATCTTTCGCCGCATCCGTAAAGGAGGGGAATAAGGCGGGA
>RRYU01018228.1_pt1:0-65000 | contig 66500 bp, 59 predicted proteins | sample 2162651 | NCBI WGS metagenome assembly RRYU01 (sample SAMN10267283, study PRJNA491782) | microbial mat metagenome | isolation source: biomat in the production well | place: Japan: Minami-Kanto gas field, natural gas well KTG3 | collected 2017-06 | reverse complement strand
CGGGAGTCTGGACATTGGCCAGTTTTATTTTATGGCTGAGGTTGACACTCTTGTAGCTGACCTGGTCACTGTTGCATGGTAGTGTGCTAGACATATGCACCAGGTGTGATTGTACATACCTAACCAGTTTCGCGTCTCTATGATGTTTACAATCCGCTGTTGCTGGCTTACAAACACATAGAGATTACCCTGTGAGTTTCAGGCTCATCTTTTAATGCACCGTTCATGCGGACGAGTGTATAGACGATATCTTCCAACGTGCTTCTTCTCTTATCGGGCAGCATATCAGACTGCCCGATGGGGGCGTCTGTGTCAGTCTGCCTTTTTTATGTGAAAGGAACTGACGTGTTCACCGCATCCTTCCCACCTCCTGCCACATCACCGGTCACGCGCATGAACCAGCAACCTGTTATTGCACTGTGGCAGATTATCTCAACTCGGTTTGATGAACAAGAACTGCGCACGCTATGCTTTTGTCTTGGATTAGACTACGACGATTTGCCTGCTACTGGCAAGATGCATAAGGCGCGTGAATTGGTTACCTTTTTGCAACGTCATGATAACATTGCTGCATTGATCAGTGCTGGCCGAACGTTACGACCGGATATTGATTGGAACACAATCAGCCCGGATGCGATTGATGCAATGCCTATGAAGCAACCTGCTTATACGGATCAGCCCTCTCTTGTTGAAGAGCCGCTGCATGCACTTACTCAGACGATACGGACTCTGGCACAAGCTCTGACCATTTGCCGAGAGCAAACTGATAATACAACCTTGACGCAGCCGTATGCCCTTTATCATTGTGAGGGGAATACGATTGTGGCAGTTGTCGCACTGGCATGATATGAAATAGCCTGGTTGGTTCAGACAGCTCGGGAAAGATTCCCGGGCTGTTTGTTTGTAGCATTTCTGAGAATCTGGAATGTGGAGAATCCACGTGCAACATACTGTAGGGTTCCGCAACAGGGCCAGGCGATGCTCAACGCCTATGTGCCAGAGACGCGTACACGCAGCATACGGAGCATTGCGCTATAAAAGCGATTCCCGTAGACATCGTGAGGAAACACCAGCAACATCACGTATCCGTGAGGTGGGATTGTCCAGGACGGGTAATGCGCGAGATAATCTCATCGGCACTCTCTTCGATAGGCTTATCGGTGACATCTACGATCGTAAAGCCCCCACGGCGACAAATACGCCGTGCATTCTCTACGTCCTCATAAATTGTCTCATAATCGGTATAGGTTGCGCCCAGAGGCATACCCAGGCGCGTCTGGCGTTTATGACGATGCGACACCAGTTGACCGGGATCGATCGTCAGGCCAATCACACGTCGTCGGTCGATCTGGAACAACTCGGGTGGAGGTGGTATCTGCTTAACCAGGGGCACATTGGCGACCTTCCATCCCAGCACAGACAGATACATACTGAGGGGAGTTTTGCCAGCGCGAGACACACCAATGAGCACAATCTCGGCCATATGCAGTTCATGCGTATTACGCCCATCATCGTGAGCCACGGTAAACTCAATCGCCTCAATCCGCTCGTAGTAGGCTTCGCGCAGCCGCCGGTACAGACCGGGTCGCCCCAGTGGCTTGCGACCGAGTACAGCCGTCAGGCGTGCCATCAAATGGCCCATCAGGTCAATGGACATAACTTTGTGCTGGCGAGCCAGACGCAGCAACACCTGGCGCATATCGGCATCGACCATTGTATGGACAATCATGCCATTCGAGGCCACAGCCTGTTCGATTAACTCCTCGATCTGTTCGATCCGACGGATACGCGACACAACGATCACGGGCACTTCGATACCCTGGAACTGAGCCAGCGCACTACGTACAACCTCTTCACCGATCGCACCCAGTCCACCAGATGCCACAAAGATAGGGGGCGCATCTATCGGAGCGTTCTGTTCATCTTTTCCTGTCATAGTTATAGTGTACCTATACTCTCAACCTATATATAGAAGCCGATCCAGCCTGTACTTGAGTATTGTACTATGAGATTATCGTCATTGCATTAAAAGATACCTGGCGCAAATGAAATGACATGGTGTCACCATGTAGTATAATGGGCGTGCCGGAACTGACTACTTTCCGTGTGCCGCGGATCGCCTATGGCTGGACAAGCAAAGGCAAGACATTGTTGGTACGATGTGCAACCGCGACACGCTGTATTCTGTACACAGAGCATCGAAACGTTCAACCGTCAGCGTTGAGTTGCCACGTCATGCGCTGTTGTTTGAACGTGTCCAGGAACGAACAGTAGCGGACAGAGTTAGGGTTGTACATACGTGGAACCCACAAGGAACGGCTGACTGACCAGTACATATGGGCAACCATGGGTATATACCATGTGACGCTCGATGTTGCGCCATGGTGTATGATTATAAACATCCGAGATAGCTATGCTGATATGTACCGTGTATGCACGAGTGAGCGTTGGTTGCGCGGCGACGCTGTAGTTGAACTCACTGTAGAGGAGAGGTAAAATGTACGATCTTATTATTCTAGGTGGTGGCCCGGCAGGTCAGGCAGCGGCAGTGTATGCGATTGCCAAGAAGATCAATTTCTTGATGATCTACAAGGATCTGGGTGGCCGGGTTGGCGAAAAGATTATGGTACGCTCCGAGGAAGATATACCGGTAGGGCATATCCTGGTTCATTTTGAATCGGTTCAACCAGTCGAAAAAGAAGATCATCTGGCCGGAAGTGATGCGGTTCATCTGTTTGAGTCGCAAATCGTGGGGTTGAGCGGTCATATCTTACGCGACATGGTGAAGAGTATTTCCTATAGCGACAATGCATTTGATGTCGACACAGAGAAAAACGGCATTCAGCAAGCGCGAACCATCATCCTGGCAACGGGCGGACGACAACTTCCGCTTAATGTCCCCGGCGAACAGTTGCTTGTACGGGGCCTGGGCTATACATCTGCGGCCCACGCCGAGATGTTTGCAGGCAAGAGCGTAGCGGTTGTGGGAGTTACCGAGCGTGCTTTACATGGAGCAGCCGAATTGGCGCAGACCGCCGAGAAAGTGTATCTTATTTCGCCTGAAACCGTGCAACCAACTGTTCCGGTTGTCCAGACGCTACGGAAGCATCCGCGTGTTGAAATTCTCGAAAACTACCAGTTGAAAGAGGTAGTCGGTACATCAACGGTCGAACAACTGGTTGTTGATGGTGAAGGGAAGACACGTCGCCTGAATGTTGATACAGCCTTTTCTGCCGTCCCGCTTATTCCTAACAGCGATATGGTCAAAGGTATGGTTGAGATGGATGAGGATGGCTTTATCAAGATCAACGAGCGTAACGCGACGAATGTCCCCGGCATATATGCTGCGGGTGAGGTGACAACCGCTTTTGGTCGTGAGGTGCTGATCGCAATTGGTGAGGGGGCACGTGCGGCAGTGAGCGCACAGGATTATGTGTTGACCAATTCACTAGACTGGTGAGAACGGTAGGGGCGGTTCGCGAATGGCCCCTACATCATTTTCATTTCAACAATGTACGTCCACCGCGCACCTGCTGTTATATAACAGCAGGTGCGCGGTGGATCTGCAAACCAGACGTCTGATCGGACAAAAAACCTGTTTCGCCTCTGGTAGCGTGGAAGGTTCTATCTTCCATCCTGCCGGAGGCAAACCCTAACCGTTGGATAAACCTGGTGGATAAGCCCTGGCCGGAGGAATAAAGTTTGGCGAAGTCTTCCTACGCTGCTGCTGCCGCACATGTACGGTCATGGATAAGCACAGAAATTGGTAAGGCAGCCGGCACGTTGAGCCGGGGATTGGGGCTAGGTGGTGGGACAACATTTCCTGGCAGATTGGCCCGGCAGATCGATCCACAGGTGCTGCGTCATCTAACGATCTGCTTGCCTCGTGGCGTGATGCTCTTATCGGGCACAAATGGGAAGACGACAACGGCGCGTATGATCGCCGATATGATGCGAGCCGCTGGACTGCGCGTGCTGCATAATCAGGCCGGAGCAAATTTGATCAGCGGGTTGACCACCAGTGCGATCGCCGCCACTGATGTGCTGGGTCGCCTACACGCCGATATTGGTCTCTTTGAAACCGATGAAGCAGCTCTGTCACAGGCACTGGCGGAAACTCAGCCTCACCTGGTAATGATTCATAATTTGTTTCGCGACCAGCTTGACCGTTATGGTGAGGTTGATACGGTCGCTAGTGCCTGGCGAGTTGCATTGGCGACCTTGCCACCTACCGCACGCGTATTGCTGAATGCTGATGATCCGACAGTTGCAGATTTAGGGACGAATCTAGCTGCACAGGTCTGGTATTATGGTGTGGACGATACCCAGCATGCCGTAGGTGCGTCAGCCCATATTGCTGATGCACATTTCTGTCGGCGTTGTGGTACGCGCTATGTGTATGATCTCTGCTTCTATGCGCATATTGGTCATTATCGGTGTCCCAACTGTCACCATCAACGACCAGATCCCCAGGTGCGCCTGGCACGCCTTGATCTGCACGGAACGCATGCCAGTCATCTCTATATGACATATCCCGGCGGAGGGGTGGAACTGCGTCTGCCGCTGCCAGGGCTGTATAATGCAGTGAATGCACTTGCGGCAACCGCAGCAGGGTTGTTGCTAGATATACAGCCCACGGTCATGCGTACGTCTCTGGAGAGCTTTAGCGCCGCATTTGGCCGGATCGAGCGGGTTCAGGCCGGTTCGGGCGGTGCCTCTATGCTAATTGCCCTGATCAAAAACCCGGTTGGTGCCAGTGAAACGGTGCGCATGTTGATCGGTAGCCAGCCGACCGATAATCAATCGTTGCATGTTGTTGTGGCGATTAACGATCGTTACGCAGACGGTACCGATGTATCGTGGTTGTGGGATGCCGATTTTGAATATCTGGCCAACCATGTTGCACGGGTGGTGGTGAGTGGCACGCGTGCCGAGGACATGGCTGTTCGGCTGAAATATGCTGGTATTCCAGCCGAATGTATTGTTATAGAGGCGAACCTCATCCGTGCGGTCGACACGGGCCTGGCAAGCCTGCCGCACGACACAACGTTGTATATATTACCCACCTACACTGCAATGCTGGAACTACGTACCGACATGTCGCGGCGTGGCTGGGTGCGCCCCTTCTGGGAAATGTAAAGCCTGGCACATTTCTTGCTATTTCATAGGATGTTCACTATATGATATGTCTATGAAAGGAGTTGAGAGCCATGGCAATCAATTGGGATGTTATCGAAGGCAAGTGGAATCAGTTAAAGGGCGATGCCCGCATTCAGTGGGGCAAGCTTACGGACGATGACTGGGATCAGATTGCTGGCAATAAGGATAAATTGGTTGGCAAGCTACAGGAACGTTACGGTTGGAAGCGTGAAGAAGCTGAAAAGCATGCCAATTCGTTCTTTGAAGGTCGAAACATATAGGTCTGGCTAAAGCAGGCATGTGGCTATAGGGTATAGGCTTGCAGAGGTAGTATGTCTATAGTCCATAGCCGTTCATATCACTACCCGACCTGACCAATTTGAAAACTGGTCAGGTCGGGTAGTGTTTTCTCTATGCTATGATTTCTAGTGGACACAACGCGCTTGTAGTGGTAGGATATGCAAAGAACCGAACTTGATAGTGTGGAGTTGCATCCTGGATGGGCTATCAAGACCACAAACAGCAATCAGAACAAGTCTTCGCGTCAATACCCTGCGGAATCATTACCATTAGTGATACACGGACATTTGAAACAGATGCCAGCGGAACAATGATCCGTGACAGGCTGCTTCAGGCTGGACATCATGTGGTAAGATATGAGATAATAAAAGACGATCCGGTGCAGATAACCACCATGGTACAGGCATGTGAATTCGATGGATGTAAGGTTATCATCACCAGTGGTGGTACGGGTATCACACGGCGTGATAGCACCTTTGAAGCAATCGATAGATTGTTACAAAAACGTCTACCCGGATTTGGTGAACTCTTCCGTATGCTCTCGTACAACGATATTGGGCCAGGCGCAATGCTTTCGCGTGCCACTGCAGGTACCTACGAGCAGGCACTGGTCTTCTGTTTGCCTGGATCAACCGGCGCAGTGCGCCTGGGTATGGAGAAATTAATTCTACCAGAGCTGGTTCACCTGGTCTGGGAAACAATGCGTCAATAACCGCGATGGATGCCAGGATGTTACGATACAGGCCGTCTACCTGACCCATCGAGAAGCTGAAATACGGAGGCATATCTAGCACTTTGGATATGCTGTGCAAGAACCCAGATCTGCCATCCCACTTGATGGATCGTGCCATAAGAACGGGATATGCACGATTCTCATTTTTCTGTTATTATATTGGCGTTGCAGCAGAAACTGCCGCGCTCTCAGTTAAGTTGTAAGGAGCCAGAGTGCCCATGACGACAGTAGAAGCTTTTCGTGGCCTGCACTACCCCAATAAGATTGGCCGCCTGTTCTACCTGTCGCTTGAAGAAGTGATGGGCGTGAACGGTGTCAAAGCGCTCTTGCGCCTGGCCGATCTGCCACAGTTTATCGACTCCTATCCACCCAACGACCTAAAGCGCGAGTATCCGTTTGATGCTATTTCAGCAACTTCGGTGGCCCTGGGGACAATGTATGGCCCGCGTGGTGCTCGTGGCCTGGAGTTGCGTGCTGGACGAGTTGCCTTTACGCTGGGTTTGAAAGAATTCGGACCATTGCTCGGTATGGCCGATCTTGCGCTCAAGCTAATGCCGGTAACCATGAAACTGAAGATTGTGCTGAATGCGACAGCACAGACATTTGACCGCTTCAGTGATCAGTCCAGTAATGTGCAGGAGGAGCGTGGTCAGTTTGTATACCATATTACACGCTGCTCGAATTGTGTTAATCGCCCGGATCCCGGCCCGGTTTTTTATCTGGCGCGGGGGATTATCGAAGAGGCTACTGCCTGGGTAAGTGGAGGGCGGCGTTTTGCGGTTGAGCAGTGTACCTGTATGGGCCAGGGCGCACCATCGTGCGCATTTACCGTTGGGAAAGAGCCGTTAGAGTAGGCTTGTTCAACTGTGTGAATGTACCATTCGGGACGAGCCGTTAGAGCAGACTCATTCAGCAAGTATGCGATATTGCCGAGAGTGATTGTCACTCCTCGGCAATTTTCATATACGGTGCAACTTTGCCAGGGTTTCTGACGTCTTACTTGATACATAGGCGGCGTATGTGGTACGCTGCGAGTATACCAGGTAGTTTTACCAGCGCACTGCGTTGCGTATATACGCAGTAAGGGAGACAACGTTGGCAGAACCGTCAAGTGATTTAATTCGTCAGGCCCAGATTGGCAACCCCGAGGCGCTTCAGCAACTGGTGCTTGGCCAACAACATTATATTTATAGTATCGCAATGAGCGTGCTGAAGAATCCCGATGATGCCGCTGATTTGACTCAGGAGGCATTTATACGGTTATTTCGAGCGATTCCTCAGTATAACGGTGAGAGTCGCTTTACCACCTGGCTCTATCGTCTGGTCGTTAACCTGGGGCGAGATGAGTTACGTCGGCGGGGGCGGCAGGTGCCTGTAGCTACACCATCGGAAGAAGAAGAGCAAGATCAGTTTGCTACCGTTGCCGATGATGATCGCTGGAGCGATCCAGAGCAGGCACTGGCATCGCAAGAGCTACGGGCGCAGGTACGTAATGCGCTTGATCAGCTAGAGGAACACTACCGGCTGGTGTTAACGCTCTACTACTTCGAGGATATGAAGTATACCGATATCGCTGATATTCTCGATATGCCGCTCAATACGGTGAAAAGCCATATTCGTCGTGGCAAAGAGCGCCTGGCTTCGATTATTCGTACCCAGGAACAACCGCCAACGGCTCGGGCTGTTTCGACTGCGCCACCATCATCACAACATCGGTCAGTGCCCGGTATTGCTCCTATGCAGTTGCTGCCAATGCTTGGAAGGAGGTGAGACATGAACGACGCAAATGAGTTGATACCGTGCGATGCTGAACATCCTTTCGATCATGTTTTGCGTGCCGAGTTGCGTTGGGAGGTTCCACCTGAATTGACCAATCGGTTGATGGAACTGGTTGCCAATACGGCTACAGTGTCTCATCTATCGGTAGCAGAGACGCCTGAAGTACCAACACAGCCACGTTCATGGTATGCGGTGCTGGCACTGGTCTTGACATCGATGGTGGTCGGTCTGTCTTTTGCGATCGCATGGCAGGTGTATGGTCAACTGGGAACGCAACTGGGGCTGACGCCCATATGGGAGCAAATCCGGCAGATGCCAGATCTGGGGTTGCTCTGGCTGTATGATGAGTTGCCGTTTATGCGCTATGTCATAGCCGGTTTAAATGGCATACGTGACCAGTTGCACTGGCTGCTGCTGGCGCTGATTCTGTGGCTGGCACTCGATGGCTGGTCACCAGATATGTCGTTACATCGCCAACCGTCTTCTTAGGGCGCAGCATACTGCGCCCGCGTTTCATCTTTTCCCCGTCCTGTGGTACAATTCCTGGTAGACAGTAACAAACATAATGTAAACGGGTTGTGTGGTCTGGTATGCTGTGTATGGGCAGATACAGCTATAGTATCTGTTCAGGCACGCGCATTGCCCACATATGAAACCAGTTCTTATCACCCTGACCTGTAGAGGCCAGGGTCTTTCTTGGGATAGATAAATGTATGCAGCGTACCGATATTCGTAATATTGCAATTATTGCGCACGTTGACCATGGCAAAACAACGCTGGTCGATGCGATGCTTCGTCAGAGTCACATTTTCCGCGAAAACCAGGCCGTTCAGGAGCGCGTGCTTGACAGCAATGCGCTTGAACGTGAACGGGGTATTACCATTCTTTCAAAGAATACAGCCGTCTTTTATCACGATGTAAAGATCAATATTGTCGATACGCCTGGCCATGCTGATTTTGGCGGTGAGGTCGAACGGGTGATGAATATGGTCGATGGCGTGTTGCTGCTGGTGGATGCAGTGGATGGGCCAATGCCGCAGACGCGCTTTGTGTTGCGCAAGGCGCTGCAGGCGGGGCATCATGCTATCGTGGTCGTGAATAAGATTGATCGGCCCCAGGCACGCCCAAATTTTGTTGTTAATGAGACGTTTGACCTGTTTGTGGATCTGGGGGCCAACGATGAACAGGCCGAGTTTGCGGTGCTGTATACCGATGCCGTGAAAGGCTATGCCGGTCGTTCTCCGTTGAAGATGCATGAATCGCTGGAACCACTTTTTGAGGCAATTATCGAGCGTATTCCACCGCCAGATGTTGATCCTGATGCGCCTACGCAAATGTTAGTAACCACCAGTATATATGATGACTACCGCGGCAAGATCGTCACTGGCCGTCTGCAGCGTGGATCTCTGCAACGTGGGCAGACCGTGATGCATATTGCGCGCGATGGAACTGCCGTGCCAGCCCGTATTTCGCAACTGTTTGTGTTTAACGGCCTGCAACGTCAGGATGTCGAGTCGGCTGATGCGGGTGATATTGTGGCGATTGCCGGTATCCCTGAAGTTGGTATTGGTGCAACGATTGCCGATGTGGATATGCCCGAAGCGCTAATACCGATCAATGTCGAAGAGCCGACTGTGCAGATGACCTTTGGTGTCAATACCAGCCCTTTTGCCGGGCGCGACGGAACATATGTAACCAGCCGTAAGTTGCGCGAGCGTCTTTTTGCCGAACTGGAACGTGATGTGGCGCTGCGTGTGTTCGATACAGATACGGCTGATGTCTTTCTGGTGAGTGGTCGGGGGGAATTGCATCTGGGTATCTTGATCGAAACCATGCGGCGTGAGGGCTATGAGTTTCAGGTAAGTAAACCCGAAGTGATCTTCCGCCAGGAAAACGGCATTACGCTGGAGCCAATGGAACTGGTCGAAATTGAGGTAGGAAATGATTTTCAGGGCGTGATCGTCGAGATGATGGGCCGGCGGCGCGGCCAGATGCGTGATATGCACGTGCGCGACGATGGTACCGTTCACTATGTCTACTATGTGCCAACACGGGGTCTGCTGGGGTTTCGCCAGCAGTTTTTGACCGCAACGCGCGGTCAGGGTATTATCAACAGCCTTTTTGCCGGGCATGAACCATTTTTAGGCGAGATCGGGAATCGTGAGAGTGGTTCGCTGATTGCTTCGGAGAGCGGCGTGACAACCACCTATGGCCTACATGCAGCCCAGGATCGGGGACAACTTTTTGTTACACCCGGCCAGGATATCTATGCTGGCATGATAATTGGGCAACATAGCCGTGATAGTGATCTGGAAGTAAATGTCTGCCGTAAGAAGCAACTGACAAATTTCCGGAATAACCTGGGTGAAGAAACATTGCGCCTGGAATCCCATCGTGTGCTGTCGCTTGACGATGCAATAGAGTATCTCAACGATGACGAACTGGTTGAGGTGACGCCTAAAGGTTGGCGACTGCGGAAAAAGTTGCTCTCGATTGAGGAACGGCGTAAACAGCAGAAACGCCGCGATATGGCGATGAAGTAGGGATACAGGTTTGGTTGGACGATACGCCCTCACCCCCCTGCCGCCCTCTCCCTTAGGGAGAGGGGGTGGGGCGTCCTGGCGGACGCTGTGCGTGTGCCGCCAGGACGCCCCACCCCCTAACCCCCGCCCTTTGCAGGGGCGAGGGTTAGGGGGTCTCACAGGGATAGGCTTCTGCCTGTCCGTGGGAACGTGTTCCCCATCAGGACGCCCTGCGGACGCGCAGAAGCGCGTCCCTACGAAAAAACCTACCCGTGAGAGGGTTAGAGGGTGGGGTGATTCACGCGACCAATTCGTCTGTGAATGGTACAGTACAATTAGTCATCCTGAAACCATGCCTGATGTGAAAATAGAATGTAGCACCGGTATCTTGCTGTGCTACTCAAGATTACTCCGGAAGTGGGTGGCTTAACCGACTGAATAGTTATCCTGGCCTGATGGAATAACACTCTGCCTTCTCATCTTCTTTTAATCTTCTTCTAACGCTCTCTTTATACCTTCAAGGCATACTGGCATAAGGGAAATACCGGTTGCATAAGGGCAGAGTATACACGGTGACTGCATATCAGGAACTTGTGTGCTGGCGATAATCCAGAGTATGCAACAACGAAGTTGTCGTATCTAGTTGGCAAGCGTCGTATGCTGCAAGATAGCCCACTCAAATAAACCGGTCCCAGAATAACTCCATCAGACAATCTTTCCAAGAGGTATTTTCATGACGGAATATACAGTCTCGGTGAGACAACCAACATATGATACGATCATTACGTATCTCAATGAGATAGGTAGTGAACCGCTGTTGACCTTTCATCAGGAGCAAGAACTGGCCCACCAGATGCTGGCAGGGCGCGATGCAGAGCGGCAAATACATACTGCTTGTCCTGCTGACCCAAAGGATCGCCAGTATCTACAAGAACTGGCGAATTATGGACGCGATGCACGCGCACGTTTGATCAGTGCTAACCTTCGGCTAGTAGTTAGCATTGCACGGCGTTATCAGGGAAGTAGCCTTAGTCTACTCGATCTGATCCAGGAAGGTAGCCTGGGGCTGATGCGCGCAGTCGATAAATTTGATCCAGAGCGCGGATTTAAGTTTTCAACTTATGCCACCTACTGGATTCGCCAGAGTGTCGGGCGGGCGATTGCGGATCAGGGGCGCACGGTACGTTTGCCGGTTCACCTGGGTGAGCGGGTCAACCGCCTGACCCGTGCGCGACAGCGCCTGGCACAAACATTGGATCGAGATCCAACACTTTCAGAGATTGCTCAGGATCTTGGCCTGACAACCGAACAAGTGGTACGTACTGAACAGGCAGCTATGGTGCCCTGTTCGCTGGAAGAGGAGCATAACAGTGATGGAGGCGGATCACTGGCAGATATGCTCTCGGATAGTTCGCAACCTTCGCCGCTAGAGCAGGTGTCGCATCAGTTGTTACGCGCCGACCTGTCTGAAGCACTGAAACATCTGAGTGACCGTGAACGCCGAATTATCGAATTGCGCTATGGGTTGAACGGTGAGCAACCTCTCACGCTAGAGAAGATTGGTCAGCGCCTGGAGTTAACACGCGAGCGAGTGCGTCAACTTGAGGCCGAGGCGCTCAAGAAGCTGCGTGACCCGATGCTGGGTGGTCGGTTGTATGGCTATCTTGAGGATAATTGATAGTGTTCAGGCAGTTGGTGTTCTAACCAGGCTTTCTGACCGGATCGACATATGTAAGGCATGGTTCATAAGTACTGTACCGTTTGGTTGGACGATACGCTCTGCCCCCCCGTGCCCCCCTCTCCCTGAGGGAGAAGGGGGAAATGGAGCATCCTGGCGGCACACGCGGCGCGTGTGTCGCCAGGATGCTCCATCTGTTTCCCCTCTCACGGGTAGGTTTTTTGGATGAATCGCGTCAGGACGATCTATGGCCCCTTACCCCCTACCCTCTCCCCGCTGGGGAGAGGGTAGGGGTGGGGTATCTAGCCAGCCACCAGCATCAGCGGAAAAAGCCTACCCGTGAAAGGGCCAGGGGGTAATGCGCCAAAGGGGGTAGGGGCGAATAATTATTCGCCCCTACGAGGGCACAATGGGCTGCCCACATGGAATTACCCAGTGGTATCGTGAAAGGGCCAGGGGGTATGGTCACGTCTGAAACCATGTCTTAGCCAGAGATAGCATAAAATCTACCGCCAGACCCGTCCTCCTGGAGTAAACACGATTCAGGAGGACGGGTTTTTAATGCTGGCTGTGGCGGTTAGCTGCTGGTAATAGTCACCTGCTATACTCTGACGTAGTGTCAGAAACCACCAGCGCACTCATAATAAAGAGTCTGGAACGAAAGGAGGATGCTCATGGGCCAGAACTGGGTCATGCAGGTGGAAGATGAAGCGGTTATGTTGTTACATGACGTGCTGGTAGAATTTCCTCCGACCAGGGAACGTATTCGGGTGGCCGGATCAAAAGATCTGTTACCAGTTGGGAGCTATCTCTTACAGCTTGGCTATGCTACGCCTGACCAGATCTTGGAAGCACTGAAAGAACAACAGCGACGTGCAGCGATTGGAGCATCATGGCCAATCGGCGATATTCTGATTGCCCAGGGCATCATCCAGCCACGTGTCTTAACGGCGGTTCTTATGATTCAACTTGCCGGTCGCCTGGTAGTACCGCGAGCGAGTGGTTCGCGTTTATTGGGCGAACGTCTTATTTCGCAGCACGTTTTAACTCCCACACAACTGGCGTCGGCTTTGCACTGCCAGATCGGGTTGCGTCGGCGGGGTACGTGGATGCGCATTGGGGAAATTCTGGTGCAGCAGGGTGTGCTGAAGAGTGATGATCTGTCTGAGTTACTTTAGCCCTGAGTTGCTGGTCAGCAATCCTAACGTGGCGGCAAGCGGGGCGCAGCCCCGCCGCTACCTGTGGAAGGCAGGAAGCTACCTGCTCTGATGTAAAAATAGGAGGAGCGAAAGATGTTTCGCCCCTACATGCCCATTTTCATCGGCGGTGTGCGGACGCGCATGGATGGCTCTCGTGCGGGGCGAGTCGTCCACGGCGGCACCCCGACGCGGATCCTTCCTGGCTCTGTAATCAGGCCAGAGCATTTCCAAACCTATATCTTGTAGGTTATACACATTTTGTCCACAAAATGTGGATTATTTTTGCGCCCAGGCGTCGTATGCTTCGGCAGGGAGGGTGCAGTAGCGGGCCAGCAAGGTGGCAGCGGTAAGTGTGTGGGCAAGGGCTGTTGCCCCTACCAGTTGCTCACACCAGCCGCCAGCGGCTACCGTCGGGGGTTTTGGTGATTTCGATCTGAACGGGAAAGCGCTCCTTGAGTTCTTCCAGGTGGGTTACGATCAGGATGCGCCGAAAGTCGTGTTGCACGCCGGTAATCGCCTCGACAAAACGCTCGCGCCCCTGGGCATCCAGCACACCAAAGCCTTCGTCGATCACCAGAGTTTCCAGGCTGGCCCCGGCACGCCGCGCCAGCAGACGTGCAAGGGCGACGCGAATGGCAAAGTTGACGCGCATGGCCTCCCCCCCGCTAAAGGCATCATAGGTACGTGTACCCAGAGCATCGGCAATCTTAATATCGAGCGTCTCAACCGTATCACCCTTTTTGGTATCGCGTTGCATCTCGAAGGTCACATGCATTTGATTATCGGTCATGCGCCCTAACAAGCGATTCGACTCACGCTCGATATCGGGGATGGCAGTTTCGATTAACATGGCCTGAACGCCCTTCTTGCCAAAGGCCTCGGCAAGTTCGTGAAACACACCCTGACGCTCGGCCAGGGTTGTGCGTTCCTGTTGTTTTTCAACCAGTTGCTGACTGGCTTCGCGGGCGCGGTTCAACAGACTCTGCTTCTCGTGCAGATCCCGGGTGGCTGCGTCGAGGGCGCTACGCCGGGCATCCAGCGTTTGTTTGCAGGATGTAGCACGCTGGCGTCCTTCTGGTAATGCGCGTAGTTCCTGTTCCAGATGCTGATCTTCGCTGGTCAGACGTTCTATGTCGGCGGCGCGGCGGGTATGTAACTCACTGGCCTGTTGCAGCATACGCTGGTCGCTGTCCAGGCGAATACGTGCTTCACCCAGACGCCGTTCTTCGTCGGCCCAATGATTCAGTTGTTCGACCTGGTTTCTAGCAGCCAGATGAAGTTCCTGCGTATAGCCCAGGGCCTCTTGTTCAGCCACAATAGCCCGCCCGGCCACGCGGATATCGTGGCCAAAGTCACCCTGGTCAATGCGTACAGTAAGGGTAGCCACACGCTGTTCGGCTGCGGGCAACTCTGCCGCAGCCTGCTCGAGGTCGGCCAGGTCGCGCTGACATGTATCGATCTGACTCAACAACCTGGTACGTGCCTCTAGTTGTTGCTCCAGGGCAGCCTGGCGTGTACGCAATGTGGTACGTTGATGGGACAGGCGATCCAGGATGGGTACCTGTGCATCTGGCTTGCGGCGTGCTGAAGAAGATTCAGCGAGTTTCTGTTCGGCAATAGCATGTTCTAACTGAGCCAGTTCAGTATCAATAGAGCGAATAGCAGCGCGAGCCTCTGGCTCAAAGTCTTCTGTATCGATCTGGCGCTGCACATCGGCCAGGCTGACCTGAGCACGCTGCAACTCGGCCTGCCATGTCTCGGCCTGGGCCAGTTGATGTTGGAGCAACTCGACGCGGGCTGCGCCACTGCGGGCCTCGGCGACCGACGCACTGATGCTGGTTAACTCTGCCCGCAGATCGGCCAGGTGCGTCTCCAGCTCTTTGGCCTCACTCTGACCATCACGATAGCGCTGGCGCAGTGTGTCGATTTCCTGGGTATAGTGATCCAGAATGCCAGCAATGCCTTCCTGGCCTAACTCACTCTGACAGACCGGGCAGACCGAGGTATCAGCCCCGTTCAGGCGGTCACGATCTTTCTTGATCTGATCAGCCTGCTGCTTAAACTGCGCGCAGTAGGCACGTAGCTCGCCCACCTGCTCGCTGGTGACACGTTCCTGCTGCTGCAATGCTGCCAGCTGCTCGGACAAATGCAGCAGCGCCTGCTGCTGAGATTGAGCCTGTTCCAGATCCGTGCGCCACTGTTGCAGATCACCCATGTCGCGGATACGACTGTCGATCACACGTTGCTGTTCTTCACGAACACCAACAAGCGAGTCCTGGCGCATCTTGATCTGGTTAGCCAGATCGCCCCGCTGTCGTAGCAGCGTATGTGCCTGAGTACTCTGCTGCTCGCATGTGTCCAGAGCGGCACGCACATGCTGCAACTCCTCACCAACGGATGTCAGAGCATCCAGGCGCTGCTGGAGATCAGCCAGGGCCGACGTCAGTTCAGCACGGCGCGTCAGCTTGCCAGATAACGCATCGACCGCATCTTGCAAGCGATCCCGCTCGCTGAGCAACGTGCGTTTCTCCTCTTTAAGTTGTTCCTGATACTCACGGCGCTGATCTTCGAGTGCCTGGAAACGCGGCTGGATATCATCAAGGCGCTTCTGTGCGGTGCGAGCGTCCATCAGCGCAGCCATGCCAGCCTGGATTTCAGCCTCACGCTGTAGCAGAGCCTCGGCCTCGCTAATGCGCTGGTGTAGAACGGCCATCTCCTGTTCCTGGCGCTGCTGTTCAGCAACTGACCGTGATAACTCCTCTTGCACCTGGCGGCGGCGGGCCTGCTGTGCTTCGAGTGCCTGCAACGTAGCCAGAGCGGCCTGATGGTCGGCTTCAGCCTGGATCAGCGCAGCAGACACCTCGGACACCCTGGTTGACGCCTCGGCGACAAGATCGGTATAGCCAGCGACCTTGCTGGCCTCTTGCTCTAAATGCTCGATCAGACCATCGAGGGCCTTTACTTTATCGCCAAAACCACGGGCGCGTTCTTTGGCGCGCGTTTCGAGCAGGGCATACTCGCGCAGGTCGAGAATATCGGCCAGCACCTGCTTGCGTTCGCCCGGCGGCTTGCGCGTAAACTCATCGGCGCGTCCCTGCAGCAAAAAGGCCGAGTTGATGAAGGTTTCATACTTCATATGCAGCAGATGTTCAATGCGCCGTTCAGTTTCCTGGATCTTGCCGTCGGCCAGGGGACGCCAGCCCATATCACTGAGCAACTGAAATTCCAGACTACTCTTGCCAGCGCTGCGCGAGCCACTTTTGGCACGCTGGCGGCGGCGAATGACGCGATAGGTCTGACCATTGATCTGAAAACAGAGATCGACCAGCATCTCCTGTTCGCCCTGAGCGATCAGCTCATCGTCGCTCATACGCGCCTTGCCCCACAGCGCCCAGGTAATTGCATCGAGCAGGGCCGACTTGCCTGCGCCATTTTCGCCGGAGAGGCAGGCGATATGCAGACCATCGAAGCGCAGCGGCTCCAGGTCGTTGCGGTAGCACATAAAGTTGCGCAAGAGCAGTTCGGTAGGAATCATGAATATCCATTCTGTATTTTACTGATGGCGCACTATTGTACTACAGAACAGGCCTGGAGGAAAGAGGATGTCTATCTCTGTTCGTTCTGTGGTACTATAAGGCAATTCCAGGGAGAGCGTACGCGAACATGTACCTGAATATCCAGAAGACCCGAACAAGTTCCCCACTCGTTGCATACCTGTCAACGAGATGAGCATGGGGGATGCTTCTTTCAGGTGTAGGGTTTTTGGATGGATCGCGTCATGATGCCATCCGTAGGGACAGGCTTCTTCCCGTCCATGCGGATGTTTGCCGCATCAAGACGCCCTACGGACGCGCAGAAGCGCGTCCCTACGAAAAAACCTACACGTGAAAGATACCACTGGTTAATTCCCCAGGGGGTGAAAATTTTTCGCCCTACGGGGGCGCAACGCGCTGTCCAAATGGATTACCCAGTAGTATCGTGAAAGGGAGCGGGATGCGGATAAAGCCGCCCATACTCCCAGAATAGCTCACTTTCTATTTTCTACTTTCCACTTTTTCCTTTCATAGCAGGAGGAGGGTTTGCATGCAGGTCAATCCATCGATTTTCAAAGCCTACGACATTCGTGGTATCTATCCGACCGATCTGAATGAAGATGTAGCCTACCTGATTGGTAGGGCTTTTGTCACCTTTCTCAAAGCCGATCAGGTGATTGTCGGGCGTGATATGCGCATATCGGGGCCAGCTATCTTCGACGCGGTGACACGCGGCATCACCGATCAGGGGGCTGATGTGATCAACATTGGCATGGTTAGCACCGATCAGTATTATTTTGCCTGTGCCGAGCTGCAACTACCGGGCATGATGGTCACCGCTTCACATAATCCCAAGGACTACAGTGGCTTCAAGATGGTGCGCAAGATGCCCCAATTGCTCAGTGGCGACCAGGGCATTCAGGATTTGCGCCAACTGGTTGAGAGCGAAGCTTTTCCCCAGGCGACGCGTAAGGGCAACATTACCACGCGTGATTTTAAGGATCAGTTTATCGAGAAAGTGCTCTCGCTGATCGATATCAGTGCGATCAAGCCGCTTACGGTTGTGGTAGACACCTGCAACGGCATGGTCGGCCCGATTCTGGAAGAGGTCTACAGTCATCTGCCCGTCAAGCTGATCGGCCTGTATCTCGACCCGGACGGCAACCTGCCCAACCATGGCCTTGACCCGCTGCAGCCGGAAAACCGGGCTGAACTGCAACAGCGCGTAAAGGACGAGGGGGCCGATATTGGCTTTGCCTTTGATGGTGATGGAGACCGCTTCTTTTCGATTGACGACCGGGGCGATTTTATCTCAGGCGACTTCCTGACCGCCATAATGGGCAATTATCTGCTAGAGAAATATCCTGGATCCAAGATCCTCTACGATGTACGTGCGTCCTGGGCCGTGCCAGACCTGGTAAGCGCCGCTGGCGGGACTCCCCTTATGGAGCGCGTAGGGCATGCCTTTATCAAGCAGCGCATGGCCAGTGAGAATGCAATCTTTGCAGGCGAGGTGTCGGGGCACTACTACTTCCGCGACTTCTTCTTTGCCGACTCGGGCATTGTACCCTCGCTCTATCTGTTAGAGATGCTCTCGAAGCGCAATGTGAAGATGTCCGACTTGCTGCGTGAGCTGGAGGCAAAGTATTTTATTACCGGCGAGATCAATACGAAGGTTGCCGACACCGAGGCGAAGCTTAAGGAACTCACCGAGCGCTACAGCGATGGCGAACAGCACACCATGGATGGCATTTCGGTGACGTATCCCACCTGGCACTTTAATGTACGTCCGTCGAACACCGAGCCGCTGCTGCGCCTGAACCTGGAGGCCAAGACGCGTGAGGAGATGGAACAGCGTCGCGATGAGGTGCTGGGGATTATTCGGAGCTAGACAAGGTTCAGGGGTACTTTACAGTCTGGCTGGCCTGCACAATGGCTTTCTGGTAGGCGATACGCTCTCACCCCCTGCTCCCTCTTCCTCAGGGAGCTATACATGACCCACACGTGGGGGCTTGCGGGGGCCTCCGGCCTTACAGGGGTAGGTTTTTTGACAGGATGGCTCATCCTGCGACGATACCCCCCCCCTGAGAGGAGGGGGTAGGTTTTTGGACGGATGGCGTTGGAACGCCATCCGTAGGGACAGGCAGAAGCCTGTCCGTGCGGACATTTTCCGCATCAGGACGCCATGCGGACGCGCAGAAGCGCGTCCCTACGGAAAAAACCTACCCGTGTGAGCCTACCCCTCCCCAGCGGGGAGAGGGGCCATAGCCCCTCCTGATGCGATTCATCCAAAAAACCTACCCCTGTGAGGGGCCTCCGGCCCCCGCAAAAAAGAGTTTTCGGTTTGGTGTGGCGGCTTTGCCGCCACACCAAACCGAAACTCTTAATCCCGGCGGGGCTGTGCCCCGCTGGAACCCGTTGAGAGCGGGAAGCTGCCTTCTCTACCGCATCAGGATGCGGTAGAATTGTGGGTCATGCATAGCCCTCAGGGAGAGGGGGTCGGGGGGGTGACTCACGCGACCATTTCGTCTGTGATAGGTAAAGTAACGTTTGCCATCCTCAAAGTCTGAGCAGTTTAACTAACTGCAACCTCACCTGAGCGTCGGGACAACCACAGTCCGCCCAGAGCAAACAAAAAGCTCACCAGGTAAATAAAGTAGCCCAGAAAGGGCACACGCCCGAGCAGCACCAGCAATATAATCCCAACTACCAGGGTTGGCCAGACGGCCATGTTGCGACCAGTTGCACCGACGAGCCATTTTCCCAACCAGAAACCGGTAACCAGCGGGCTAAAAATCCAGATCAGCGTAAGAGCTACAAACAGAAACACCCCCAGCACAATGCCAGGCAGAATGCCCCAGAAGAACACCATTAGAAAAACCAGGATGGCTGAAGCAATTGGCAGCAGAATAAAAATAACTGCCACCAGCAGACCATACAACAACGCCTGCCCTGGCTTTTGTGCCAGTGCTTGTGATGGCCGTTCCAGCATATCCGGGGCAACCCGCAACAACAGACCACCCAGCAGCGCAAAGCCAGCAATAATCAACACAGTGCGTGTCATCCAACCCAGCACCTGGACAGCAGGATTGGGGCGTTCTTGTGTTGTCTCTCGTGGTGTATATTCAACATTCGTCGCAACGCCTTCCAGGGCTGGAACCTGCGCATTGCTTGAGTAGCGCAGATTACCTTCAACACGTGCCGTATCACGCACCTCGATGCTGCCAGCTTCCAGTCGGGCATCTCCAGCAACACGTGCCGCCAGCGTCACCTCGCCCATGCCCACAAACAGATCGCCCCCGATCGTGCCATCCAGCATACCCTGACCACCAAAAGCGGCGACATCACCATCAATCCGGGCGCTGCTGGCAATGCGCACCCCCTGTGTTACCATACGCTCGCCAATAGGAAAGGCAAAGCCGCCGCCGCCACCACTGACAATCAGGTCACCGCCGATCGTGCCAGAAATATCGATACCCGCCCCACTGACACGGACGTCGTCCTCGACCGTACCGGTAATCACAACAGCGGCCCCGGCGGCCATTACATCGCCGGTAACAGTACCATTGATTTCGACATACCCACTTGCGGCCAGCAAGTCGCCTTCGATAGTTCCATCGATAATAATTTCACCCGCAGCGAGATACAGATCATCTGACACAACCTGGCCTGCTTCCAACCGATAGACATCATTTCCATCGACAAACTCGGCTGCCCGTGCGCTGCCAATCAGCAGCAACAGCAGTATGACAATGACCAGGATTGAACCTGGTCGTTGCCAGCGTATGATCGCTCTCTGCATAGAAAAACCTCCTCTCTATCAGGCATACATATGTCCAGTGTACTGCGGAAAGAAATATTGTGTAAAGCGCCAGGCAGAACTGCTGTATTCTCTGTTATTCTGACAGGAGGTGCAGGGAGGAATATCGAACGATGTTCAGCATAGCCCCATCACAGTCGTTCGGAGTGACATAGACGCAGCACTACACAAGTGTTGCATAGTGCTGCGTGGCAATTCTTACGACGAACTACTACTTGATGAGCTACTTGATTGCTTGGGAATGCGCGGGATCAACCAGGACAGGAAAGCATCCTGACTACGGCTCTGCAAGGTCAAGCGGCCTGGCCTGGTCAATTCGGCCACCAGACCCTCGCCACTGAACAGACTGCGCCCCTACTTACGTGCGCGCACAAAAGTACTGGCAAAACGACTGACAATTTCTTCCACTAAAGGCGGATCAACTGACTGTGTCCATGTGGGCAACACATCGCCCACATCGGCCAGGGTATAACGTCGGGTAATTTCCAGCTCAATGTCGCTAAATCCCGCGGCGGCCAATCCATCCCGGTACTCACTATCCGTCAGCGCCCCGGCAATACAGCCTGACCAGGAAGACAGGTCACGTCGAAAGGCAGCGTTGTCAAGCATTTCTGCGGGCAAGCCGCCATGAATAACAATATCCGACACCGCGAAACGCCCGCCCGGCTTGAGGACACGCAAGGCTTCGCGGAACACCGGTTGTTTATCGGCAGCCAGGTTGATCACACAGTTAGAAATAATGATATCAACGGTATTATCTGGCAGCGGAATGCTGGCAATATCGCCCTTGAGCCAGCGCACATTCTCTACGCCAGCCTCGGCTGCGTTGCGCCGCGCCAGATCGAGCATCTCATCGGTCATATCCAACCCATAGGCCAGCCCGGTGGAACCAACCCGCCGCGCCGAGAGCAGTACATCAATACCGCCACCGCTACCCAGGTCTAGCACCACCTCGCCAGGACGCAGATCGGCCAGAGCGGTCGGGTTGCCACATCCCAGAGAGGCCAGCGCCGCTTTGAGCGGCAGGCCGTCTAGATCGTCTGTGGCATACAGATTGATCGAAATCGTACTACCCGATGCATCTGTTGCCTGACCATCACCACAGCACGAGCTACCACCACAGCAACTACCGGCCGAACCTCCGGCTACCTGACGAGCAATGCCACTATACCGTTCGCGTACAGCGTCTGTAATCTGCTGGTTGTTCATCGCTGGTGTCTCCTTTATTGATACATTATATAACGTTCCGGTGCGCAGCAAGTGCGCATCTCTGGCGAAACCGTGTACATTGACATTTATCAATATATTATCTAAAAAAACGACAAATAATCAGATATCCATAGATGTCCATGCGGCTGTATCGCACACGGTTGAGATGAAAATTGGCTTGTAGGGGCGCTATTTTCACATCAGTTCGCCATGCGGCTGCGCCGCACACCGTTCGCATGAAAATAGTAGGGGCGACCGGACGGTCGCCCCTACCGTCCGTCGGCTATTTTCACGTTAGCATAGCGATCAATGCCTGCACCTCGGCCAGGCGTTCATGCCGAACCGAGTAATAAGCCCACTGCCCGCGCTTTTCATAAACGACCAACCCGGCCAGACGTAGCACTTTCAGATGGTGGGAAATAGTCGGCTGTTTCGGACGCTGCCCGGTCTGCAGATCAGGTATGCCTACCACACCTTCAAGGTCACATACACACACCAGGCCACCGTGCTGGCCTAATACATCGAGGATCTGCAAACGTGCTGGATCGGCCAGGGCCTTGAGCAGCACAGTAGCCGCCTGGGCCTCGCTGTCAGAGAGACGTGGTGTAATACCGGGCTGACAGCATGCTGGCTCTATGATTGGCAGATTGTGTATGGTTGTTTCCGTCGTCATTCCTGACCTCGCGGATGATCGTATGCTGGTTAGTATAGCGTATATATTGATACTTGTCAATATATACGCTACCGTTATAGGACGATTGCACAATCCACATTTCAATTCGTGTACCATTGCCAGGAGAGACGAAATCTGCTACACTACAAAGCGCATTACAACGCTATTTGCCCCCGTAGCTCAGAGGATAGAGCAGTGGTTTCCTAAACCACGTGCCGGTGGTTCGAGTCCGCCCGGGGGCGCCATACTGACGCAGTATCTGAACAGGGTGCTGCGTTTTTTGTGCCCTGCCTGAAGGCAAGCTATCTATGATTCAGCGTCAATTCCTCACGCCGCTGGCAGCGGTGACGAAAGATATCTTGCCCCTACGTGTATTCCTGATGATTAGATCAACCCGCTGGTGCAGATATATTATTGCCACATAGCTCTTCTTTGAACGCTATCTGGATGAAGACATGATCGTCCTGGTGGCTGATCTTTCTTGTGCGGGCGCTGGGGCTGATGCAGACACAGGTACTATGGTTAAGATACCACTACCAAAATTTTACCTTTGAAATATGCCTTTGCAATCGCCTAAATTATCATTTTAGCACGCAGCATAGTACTTGACTCCTATACTGCACAGGCGTATAATACACTGTATTAGATCGCAACTCACACCTCAGGCATGCTAGTAAAAGGGAGTCAGCGGTGAAAAAAATAGTCTTGATAGTCTTGAATGTACAGAAAAATATCAGTCATTGAAGGGCGGCGTGGGTTAAACACCTGACGCCGCTTTCTGGTTTATAACAGCGTTTCACATTTCATAATAGCAAGGTTGCAACGTAGGCAGGCTGCGTTGCCACATAACCAAGTTAGGAGGTGCGTCATGCACTCGGATTTGATCGGCAAGATTGAGAAGGCCCGACGGTATGCCCAGGAGCCTGAACGCGTCCAGATCCACGAGTTCCAGGCAGATGTCCGTGGCGACAATGGTACGAACCATACCGTCAAACTGCATGATGGTCATTGGAATTGCACCTGTTCGTTCTTCCAAAACTGGCGTACGTGTGCACATGTTATGGCCGTACAGCGGCTGCTCAATCCTATGCTGACTCCGCAGGCGCGTGAGCCGGAACTGGCGATTGAATATCAGCCACAGGAAGTTGTGGTTAGTTAATTCCTGTTCGATCAATCCTCTGAATAACCCCTCCACTCAGTGGAGGGGTTTTGTATTGACAGGAGTTATGCGGTCGCCCCGCGGCAGACGGAGATTCGCCTCCCGTTCGACACGCTCACGGCAGGCAGCAGGGTAGAAGAAAAGAATATAAAATTCCATGCTGCCACAAGCGAAACAGGTCTGTCGAACCATTAGACGTTGCGTAAGTCATGGTAGTGACAGGTGTTTGATAGGATTATATTAAATCTATGCCTGAACCAATAATTATTGCCCATCGTGGCGCGTCGGCGTATGCGCCGGAAAATACGCTGGCCGCTTTTGATCTGGCCTGTACGCAAGGTGCCGATATGCTGGAACTGGATGTCCAGCAGAGCGCCGATGGCATGCTGGTGGTTTTCCATGACGAAACGACTGTCCGCTGGGACGGGTGTAATCGCCTGGTTCGCACCTGTAGTCTAAGCGACCTGCGTACGCTTGACATTGGTGGCGAACAGGTAGCTACCCTGGCTGAGGTGTGTGCGCTGGCTCGTGCAAACCATGTGATGTTGAATGTAGAATTAAAGCAACCTGATATTGTACGGCAAACGGTGGCTGTGCTACATGCGTTCGATCTGACCAGACACGTGCTGGTGTCGTCTTTCTATGCAGCGGCTCTGCGTGAGTTGCACCAGATTGCCCCAGAGCTACAACGAGGTTATATAATGGGCACACAAACGTATCGGCCCGATGTGCGTCTGCGTGAGCTATGGCCTTTCCTGGCTTTGCAGGGTGTGCATGCCGTAGCCTGGCATCCCGCCGACCAGCTGCCACTGCTGCGGTGTATTTTGCCTCTGGTACGGCAGGCTGGCTTTGCAGTAAATATCTGGACTGTCGATGATCCTGAGCGTATGCGTCAGCTTGTTGACTGGGGCGCAACCGGCATTATTACCAATTGCCCGGACGTGGCGCGGCAGTGTTTTACCTCGACATAGATACAGAATCTTCGTGTCCTTCGTGCGCTGCGTGGTAAAGAAGCTGGTCGCATAGGCCGGTGACTGTGCCTTACATACCAAGACGCAACCCCGGTACTACGTCCAGATCCCAGCCACTCTGCACTCCGGCCGCAAAGCGATAGTATGCCGCCGCTGCAATCATGGCGGCATTATCGGTACACAGTTGAATAGGCGGATATCGTACCGGAATAGTGGCGCGACGTGTCAGTTCGCTACGCAGATGCATATTTGCTGCCACGCCCCCGGCCAGCAAAATTTCGGTGGCAGCAAACTCCTGGGCGGCAGCGATGGTTTTAGAAACCAGCACATCGACGACTGAATCCTGAAAAGCCAGGGCCAGGTGGGCGATTTCGTCTGCCGTAAGTGGTGCGTCAGCGTTATCGCTAACAGACTGAGCCGTTGTCGCCAGGTGTGGCTTACGCATACGATGACGCGGCGTGCTATTTGTATGGCGTGCCCGGGCATCCTGAACCGCATGCAGTACAGCAGTTTTCAGGCCGCTAAAGGAAAAATCATAGCTATCCCGCAGCCATGCTCTGGGCAGCGGATCGGCCATCTGAACACCTGTGGCAGCTTGCTGGATGGCCGGGCCACCGGGATAGCCCAGCCCCAGGATGCGCGCCACTTTGTCAAACGCCTCACCGGCGGCGTCATCGCGAGTCTGACCAAGCAGATGATAATTGCCGTGGTTGCGCAGCAGCGCAAGCAACGTATGCCCGCCACTAACTACCAGGGCCACCAGCGGAAACTGTGGTGCAGATTGGCTATGCGTCTGATTGGTGGGGATCAGCCAGTTGGCATAAATATGTGCATCCAGGTGATTGACGCCAATAAAGGGCAGGCCGCGCCGCCAGGCCATCGCTTTAGCCCCATTCAGGCCAGTCAGCAATGCGCCACTCAAACCGGGGCCATAGGTGGCTGCCACAGCATGAATACCCTCCCAGCCGTCCGGCAACGCCACCAGCGCCTCCTCGACGACGGGTGTCAGGCTTAAGATATGCTGGCGTGATGCCACTTCGGGCACAATGCCGCCATAGCGCCGATGCATATCCATCTGCGAGGCGACCACATTGGACAGGATCACCTGCCCGTCGCGCACAACGGCAGCCGCCGTCTCATCACACGAGGTTTCCAGAGCCAGGATAGTAAAATCAGGTGAAAGTGTCATTTTTGTTTGCCTTGGATGCTAGAATATGGCCGCATTGGCTCGCGCAAAGCCACAAAGCATGCCCTGATCCCATGACCTCTGACTAGCGCAAACGTATTCTAGCATAACCAGCACAATGTTTGGGTGATCAAGCGGCCTGTTAGAAACTGTTTGAAAAGGGAGGTGGGGTATCATCGCAGGACGATCCTGTCTGGTTCAAAAATCTACCCTTTTCAAACAGTCTTTTAGAGAAACCCTACATCATTCCTCTGTGTCTCCGTGGTGAGCTTTTACCCGATTTGTGAACATTGTATCCCTCTACACGATATTGACAAGCCTTTCAACATGTATTAAGATGCGCATAGCTTGTGAATGTAAAAATTTCGTTAGTACGTTATCGGATGCGCAACCTTTCATCCTTAAAAGCTTGTTCGAGCAGGGTATCAAGTTGATGTCAACCTGATAAAAACCTGAGCCTTGCACGTTTCTGACTCTTGTGATAGACTCCCATTCTGTCAGTTTTCTCAAGTAGATCATAGTTTATGTCGTGCCACGGTGCATAAGGATTAGTCGTAGTTTCCCGTCTCTGGATCGGGACCTAGCAACTAAATGGAGTGCTCCATGATTGAGCCGCAAAGCAGAGTACTGCTGCCTTCTATAGGTAAAGACATCGATACATTACAGCAGCGAGCGACATATCGCCAACAACGCTTCAGACGTTTAAATCCATTGTCGGGCGGTTTGTACGCTGTGATCAGTCCTCTTCTCGCTTCTTCCTCCCGATCTCTCAGTCGTCTTCCATCACGTTATCTGTTGCATGTGCTTGTGGCCCTTGTTGTTCCCATAGCCCTGATTATTAGTCAATCACCAATGGTTCGTCCGGCTATGCAATCTGGTGAAACACTTGCATTACCAGGGGATCGTTTGCTTGGCGTCGGGCCACTGAATATCGAAACACATGCTGGTCATGCAATGCCAATGGTAGGTGATCCGCCGTTGGCGCCGAATGATGCTATGCCCATGCCTCTTTCGTTGACATCGCGTAGCGAGGCACTTGCGCCGATAGCGGTGCCAGCAGCAGTGAATGGCGAACGGGTAAAGCTACGTAATGGGCCGGGGTTGGAGTATGACGAAGTCGCACGGATTGATAGCGGTGCTGCTATTCAGGTGATCGGGCGTTATGGCGACTGGTTCCGTGTGCGTGAGGCCGACGGCGCACAGGCATACTGGATAGCGGCCGAACTGGTTAACATTGCCGAAGCAGCAGTCTATACGCTTTTTGATGTGCCCGAATCGGATATTCCTGCGCCGCCGCCGCCCAAGGTTGCTACGGTGCTGGAAGATCGGCTAAATCTGCGCGATGGCCCGGGTACGAATTATGTCAAAATGGAAGCGTTTGAGACCGGTCAGGTGCTGTCGCTGGTTGAACAGTATCAGGATTGGGTTCATGTTGCCACCGATACCTACGATGGATGGGTGACAACAGAGTATCTGCAGATTGAGCCGGGTATCATGGAACGTGTACCGGTGGCCGAAAGTATCCCCGATGCGAACCCGCCGCTGGTTGGTAATATAACCGATAATTCGGTTAACTTGCGTCAGGGGCCTGGTACGGTTTATGGCAGTGTAGGCAAGATCAATGCCGATACAGAGGTTAATCTGCTGGCCGTCCATAAAGAGTGGTATAAAATTCAGTTGAGTGATGGAACAAAAGCCTGGATCTTTGGTGACCTGCTCAATATTGCGCCCATGGCACGCCGACGTGTGCCATATACGAATGATATTCCAGCACCACCAGCACCCCGTGTCGCGCCAAGTAGCAACCGTCAGGGTACTAGCAGCAGCGGCAGCACGAGTAGTAGTGCTCCGCAGCACGGTGCCAGCAGTGCCAACAGTGGTAGTGGAGCAGCTTTTGTTCCGGCTAGTGGTGATGTTGCGAGTTTTGCAACCCAGTTTGTTGGCTATAGCTATGTGTATGGCGGGGCTAGCCCGGGATCTGGGTTCGATTGTAGTGGTCTGGTCGCGTATGTCTATCGCCAGTATGGTGTTAGTCTGCCACATAATGCCGCCGCACAGTTTAGTACTGCGTATGGGGCGATGGTGGGTGGAATGGGCAACTTGTCGCCGGGAGACCTGGTTTTCTTTGTGGGAACGGGCGGTGGCAGTGGTATAACCCATGTGGGGCTCTATATTGGTGGTGGGCGCATTGTGCATGCGATGATGCCTGGCCTGGGTGTACAGGTGTCTAATCTGTATGATGCGTACTGGAGTAGTCACTACTATGGTGGGCTGCGCGTGTATCGGTAGCTCTGCTATGTAACAAGCGTGCAAAATGCAAAAGGGCCGGAAGCAACACTGCTTCCGGCCCTTTCTGTATGTAACGGGTCGCGCTATAATCACCTGGTGTGTATGATTGAGGATGAGGCGAATCCCAGCCTATGTATGAGCAATCACATCCTGTTAGAGACTGTCTGAAAAGGGGAGGTTTGGAGGGCTACGCCCTCCAAAAACCTCTTTTTTGCCCGCCGCGTAGCGGCGGGCAGGGGGAGTGTGAGGGGCGCAGCCCCTCACACTCCCCTTTTCAGACAGGTTCTTAGAGAACCGAAAATGATAACATTATGATTACAAGGAGAACGTCCATGAAAGGACTCGTATTAAGTGGTGGCAAGGGAACACGCCTGCGCCCCATTACGTATACTAGCGCCAAACAGCTTGTGCCAGTAGCTAATAAGCCAGTACTCTTTCGCGTTATTGAGGCTATTTGTGATGCTGGTATCCATGAAATCGGTGTGGTGATCGGTGATACTGGCGAAGAGATTCGCCAGGCTGTAGGCAATGGGCGGCGTTGGGATATTAATATTACCTATATTGAACAGGATCAGCCGTTGGGCCTGGCGCATGCCGTCAAAATTAGCCGCGATTTTCTGCAAGACGAGCCGTTTGTGATGTTCCTGGGCGATAATTGTATCCAGGGTGGTATCCGTCCGCTGGTGGAGCAGTTTGGGCAGAATGGCTATAATGCCCAGATTGTGCTAAAACAGGTGAGCGATCCGCGAAACTTTGGTGTGGCTGAACTGGACGAAGATGGCCGCATTGTGCGCCTGGTTGAGAAGCCTCAAGAGCCGCAGAGCGACCTGGCGCTTGTGGGGATCTATATGTTTGATGCGCATGTCTGGCAGGCCGTCGAGGCAATTCAGCCTTCAGGACGGGGCGAACTGGAGATTACCGATGCGATTGCCTGGCTGGTTCATCATAACTACAAGGTTTATCCGTATATCCACAATGGCTGGTGGATTGATACCGGCAAAAAAGATGATATGCTCGAGGCGAATCGCCTGGTGTTGGAAGAATTGCAGCCGGATAACCAGGGCTATGTTAGCCGCGACTCGCAGATTGCTGGTCGTGTGGTGATCGAAAAGGGGGCCGAGGTAATCAATAGTACGATACGTGGCCCGGCGATTATTGGTGAACATACGCGCATTATTAATTCGTATGTCGGGCCGTTTTCTTCAATTTATCACCACTGCCTGGTAGAAGAGAGTGAAATTGAGCATAGTATTATTCTTGAACATAGCAGCGTGCGCGATCTGCCTCATCGCCTGGAAGATAGTCTGATCGGGCGTAATGTCGAGATCGGGCGTAGCCCCTTCAAGCCCAGAGCGTATCGCCTGATGCTGGGGGATAATAGTTCGGTGGGGGTTTTATGATTAACAGGAGTTATGTGGAATTTTCTATTCTTTTTCCAAAAAATTTTACCGGAGGTAAAATTTTTTGGAAAAAAAGATCCTTCTTTCACCTTGCCGCCTGCCGTGCTGTTCGTCAAGCTCACGATCCGCTTGTCGAATGGGAGGCGATATTTGCCTGGAAGATGAGAGACAGCGTAACTCCGGGAATCAATATAATTATTTAATAATCGGAAAATAGCGCCGCTCTAGCTTTGTCAGAACCAGCAGATGGATAGGTACCTGTTGTATCCCGGCGTTACTAGTGATTGTAACTGTTGCTGTATATGCCCCTGGCAATAAACCGGATGGATCAATCATGAGTACCATGCGACTTTGCCAGCCTTCCCCAGAGATGGGGTTGGGGCGTATCCAACTGGCATCAACGGCAACATTCCACTGGATATTGCCCGACCCGGCATTGCCAATAGTAAAGGCTATTTGGTAGGCATTATCGCCAACCTGAGCCAGAAGCTTTTGTTCTGAGGGCGTCACAGTTAGTACCGGCGCTAGAGCTTGACGCAAGTAAACCGGGTTTTCGCCAATGCCAAACCGCGCTGTGTTATCCTGGATTTGGATCGGCAGGTCATGGCCGTCACGTGATAGTAATGAGATAGTGCGACCCGGTTCCAGCCCGACTGTAATGTCCTCTGAACCACTATTGCGCCATACGACATCTATCAACATCTGGTCGTAGCGGACAAAACGCTGATGATAGCGTGCTACCGGATGCTGCTGTCGATTGGCGTCGTATTGAAATGTGTGTAGTGAGCCTGGCCCGGCATAGCGTGATCCCGCCAGTTGCTCGGTCATAACGCGGTAAGCCTGATATGCCAGTTTTGCCCGATAGCCGTGTGCCTTTGTATTCAGCAAGGCGGCTTCTTCCCAGAAATTGCCCAGCGTGCCGTCGAATTTGTCTTCTAATTGAAAGTAGCTGAGATGCTGCACGCCCAGAGCCATAGCTATCACATGCGTGCGTAGCATATAGTTTGCCTGCTGCTCTTCCGTTTTGCCAATTAGTGTTGCTGCAATCTGTGGATCAGCGACCGTTGCAAGCAGGCGATAGTCTTGCTTACCAGCAGGCCGTTGTGTATCTGCCATCGCTGTTTGTAGCGCATAACAGTCGGCTTCGGCAGGGCTACAGGTCGACCAACCTACTTCGCTAATCCAGACCGGACGCATGCCGCCGCCATAGAACTGTGTGCGGGCGTTCAGCCAGTCGCGGGTTGTGGTAATACGCCCCCAGAGGGTTACACGATCCAGAATGCCAGGCTGGTCTGGGGCCACATCTGGCATATACGGATGAATCGCCAGTGCATCAAAGGCGTTCCATGCGCCGGGAACAGTGGTCAGCATTTCGTCTAGAAAGCGTAATCCATCACTATGTCCAATACTATCTGCCCAGGAACCATCAAGCACATAGACGCCGCCCGTGGCAACCAGCGCAGACGGATCAGCTGCTTTAGCAGCGGCATAGCCTGCCTGTAGCAGCCTACCATACTCGGTAGGTGAACCGGGCCAGGTCTCCCAGGCATTCGGTTCGTTCCAGATCTGCCAGACTGCAACACGTGGCGATCCGTCGGCGTCATTGTACCCATCGCCATCATAGCGCTCGACGGTAGCAAAGACATAGTCGGCAAAATCCTGTGCATTCACGGGGGGGCACCAGTAGTCTTGTGGGGTTACTCCGGCGGCGGCAAAACGTTGTATACGGGCCTCGCAATCGGCTACTCGCGCCCAGGCTGGTGTGGTTAGCAACATACCTACAATGCCATAACCAGCTTCAGATAGTTGGCGCAGACGTGTATCAAAATAGCGCCACTCCCAACGACCTTTGCGCCGACGTTCCAGGTTGCCCCAGCTCAGCTCTTCACGCGCCCATTCAACACCAGCAGAGCGCCCCAGGTTGACCAGAGTGGCGATACCGTCATCGTCGTCGTTGTTGATACGCTCCAGGCCGGTAATATAGGTGTTCATGCCAAAGAAGCTCAAGCTAGCTGGCTGAACGACAGATGGCTGGTACGAATATGTTTGTGCTGGTATGCCTGCGATCGTGATCAGCATGAGCATGAGCAGAATGGTGCGAACGAAGCGAAGCCATCCATGCCTGCCACTTTTATCGCGATTATGTATGCGCTGTGCATAGCTGCTTGATCTGTGTTTGTTCATAGGGGACCTGGCTATCTTTATTTCCAACAGTACCGCATAATCTCAATTATATGTTAGGCATGTTTCAGAATCGGCCAATTCTGCTTGACAGTTGGCGTAGGGGCGGCTCGCGAACCGTCCCTACCGGAGGCCCTACGTGTCGCCCAAACTGTCAAGCTGGTTTGAAACATGCCTTAGGCATGGTTTCAGGATGACCAATGTTACTGTACACGGTACAGACGAAGTGGTCGCTTGAATCACCCCACCCCCTGGCCCCCGCCCCTGCAAGGTGCGGGGGAACCCGGATGGGGCGTCCTGGCGGCACACGCGGAGCGTGTGCCGCCAGGACGCCCCATTTCCCCCATCTTCCTCGGGGAGATGGGGGAAATGGGGTCTCGCAGGGGTAGGTTTTTTGGCCGGATCGCATCCCAACGAGATCGGTAGGGGCAACCCCCGTGGTTGCCCCAGGCGGCGTTTCTGGCATCAGGACGCCCTGGGGCAGCATGGGGCCTGCCCCTACGGAAAAAACCTACCCGTGAGAGGGCAGGGGGGTGAGGGTGTATCGTCCAACCAAACGGTACAGGAAACGTGAACCTTGTCTTACTAAAGAAACTCCTTCTGGTATGATAGTTGTAACTGTTCACAGTTGGGGAAGCCGCCAGCTGATCCGTACGCAGCGCTACCGAGCCAGCTATGGCATGGGTAGCAGCAGAAAGTAAGAATCTCCGTGTCTCCGTGTCTCTGTGGTGAATTTTGTCCCCCACGTGTGAACAGTTACTGATAGTAACACGTTTGACAGGCTGTGGTAGCGTCTCTATAATCCCCTGATATCGTTCTGCCAGGTTTTCCATGCGCTTATGCTAAAAAATGCTTTGCTCCATCGCGTCTGGCTTGTTGATCCTATCGCTCTGCTCATTCTGCTCAGCATGGCGCTGATGCTGTCGTGGCTTTTGTACCAACCCTTACGCAGCGCCGCGTTTACCATGGATACGCTGCCGACGATGCTACCCCGTGATGGCATGCATGAACGTGAGATGTTTTCCGATGACACAGGTGTGTTTCGCTGGACCAGGGGACATGCCGAGATAAAACTGCCTAATCCGGGTGGTATGATGGTGGCAGCCCTGCGTTTGTCTGGCGGCCCGCGTCAGACGGTTCCGGTTACTCTGTCGACCAGAGACGTAAGCTGGCACTTTGTGCTCACTCCGGGTGTACGTACCTATACTGTGTTGCTGCCAGCGGCTGCCCGTGAACGGATCACCCTGAGCATCATGTCATCCACGATCGAGGAACGTAATCGCACACTGGGTGTTGTGGTCAGTGATATACGTCTTTCTGGTGGCGGTGGCGTGCCTGCACAGGCTGCTCTGGTGCTGGCATGGGCAACAGGCGGGGTGTATCTGTTGTTGCGCCGGGCACGGTTATCTATCGGAATGGCTGCCGGAATTGTACTGGCAGCTCAGGTTACTGTGTTGCTCTGGCAAACCACCGCTGGCTGGCGCTATGGGTTGTTCAGCCCACTGCTTGGCCTGGTAGGACTGGCCAGCCTGATGGCAGTCGGGTTAGAACGCTGGTTGCCACCAGCCACGCCGACCCAACCAGCCACAGTCAAACTATCGCGGCGCGATGGCTGGATTATTGTGGCGCTGATCGCAACCGCCCTGATTGCACGCTTGCCCTGGCTGGATGCACCAGATCCGGTAGGTGATATGGAACTAGCTGCCCGCCGTATGTGGTTCTTGCACGAGTCCGGCCTGGCCGGGTCGTATCTGTATGGCGGCGACTATGTACCATTCCGGCTTTATATTCTCTGGGCATCAAGTTATCTGGTGGAGGTGCTGGGGGGCAGCTTTTTTTATCCATTGCCCGATGTCACGCTGGCCTTGATCAAGCTGCCCGGATTGCTGGCTGACCTGGCTACGGTGGCAATTATCTATATCTGGAGCCGCCGCTGGTGCCAACGACGGCCAGCGGCATTGATTGCTGCGTTGTATACGCTCTCACCGCCAGTCTGGATGAATGTAGCATGGTGGGGACAGGTTGATACGCTGTTGATGCTCCCCTTGCTGGGTATGGTCATGCTGCTGGAGCGCGCCAGCGGGCGCTGGAGCTGGCTCTGCTGGAGCGCAGCCATGCTGATCAAACCTCAGGCTATTATTTTTGCGCCGTTGCTGTATATGGCAACGCTACGACTACACGGCTCGCGCGGGATCATGCACGGCGGTGCAATAGCGGCCAGTTTGTTCGCGCTGGCCTGTGTGCCTCTGGCGCTGGCACAGCAAGGGCCAGGACTGCTGGAGGCGTATGTTGGCTCGGTGGGGCGCTTTCCTCGTCTGACAATTGGTGCATATAACCTGTGGTATCTTGTGACAGGCGGGGCGGGTAGAGCCGATGACGTATTGCTCCTGGGGCCGTTGACCTACCGTATGCTGGGGTTGCTGTTTATGCTGACCGCCGCCTTGCTGGTAGGCATCGTTATGTTGCGCCGCGCCGATAGTGCCACACGCGCTCTGGGTGCGGCAGTGCTGGCCCTGGCATTTTTTCTGTTGCCAACTCAGATCCATGAACGCTATCTCTTTCTCACCCTACCCTTCCTGGCGCTGTGTATTGCCTTTGACCAACGTATGGTTGTACCCTATAGCATCCTGGTACTCACCGCAACAATCAATATTCTAGGCGACCTGGATGGTTTTATACCCATAATCACGCCGATTATTCAAGCATCGCCTCTGCCATTCATATCTACCATCCTGAATCTGGGCGTGTTTAGCTTTTTATTGTATCGTCTCTTAAAACCTGTCTGAAAAGGGGAGTGTGAGGGGCGCAGCCCCTCACACTCCCCTGCCCGCCGCGTAGCGGCGGGCAAAAAAGAGGTTTTTGGAGGGCGTAGCCCTCCAAACCTCCCCTTTTCAGACAGTCTCTTAATGCCATATCATCTGAGTAACAGATCAGGTATGGAAAAAATATAGTACCATGCTGCCGCAGGCATCGTATGCATAGTAAGGAAATCCGAATCCATGAAACAACAGGCTCGTCAAAAAGTATGGATCACCGTGCGTATTATAGTCAGCCTGGCATTGCTGACCTACCTGCTTGCGCAGGTCGATCCAGATACCCTGATCGAAGCTTGGCGTAATATCTTCATACCCTTTTTGCTTCTGGCTGTGGTTTTGCAGATCTTTGGCGTAGCGATCAGCGCCTTAAAGTGGTGGCTCTTGCTGCGTGGATGCGGTCAGCATGTACCCTATCTCTGGGCGGTACGAGCCTATTTTATCGGCCAGTTCTTTAATAATTTCTTGCCGACCATGATCGGCGGAGATGCCGTACGTGTGTATCAGCTTAATCTGCGCATTAACCGACCCTCGCTGGCAATCTCCTCGGTGTTTGTTGAACGGCTCACCGGCTTTCTGGCGTTGACACTGATTGCTGCCACGTCGCTGGTATTGAGTGTCGAGTTTCTGAAGGGTTCACCGGAACTATTGCTAGGAGCTACCTGGTGTATTTTGATCGCCAGTGGTGGGGTATTGCTGGCCCTGTTTGCCTCACCGATTGCCGGGTTATTGGCGCGGCTCAGGCTGCCCAATGTCCTCAACTGGCGTGGCAAGCTTCAGTCTATGTCCGAGTCGCTGGCTGCCTATTATGCCCATCGCCAGGCATTAGCCCTGGTGATAGTGTTATCGTTTGCCTATCAGTTTATCTGGATTGCGTCTAACTATGTCCTGGCGCATGCTCTGAATATGGATGTGCCATTTACATTTATGACGCTGATGGTGCCAATCAGCGATATCATCGGGCTGGTGCCAATCTTTCTGAATAATCTGGGCGCACGTGAAGGCACCTTTGTGATCATGCTGGGGCAACTGGGCATTGCAACTGAACTGGCTATTTCGCTTTCGTTTCTGGTATTCGTGGTGCGTATGAGTGTCAGTTTAATTGGCGGTGTGCTCTATCTGCTCGGCGGACTGGCTGGCTCTTCGCATCACCTGGCCAAGGATATTCAGGCGGTGCAGCAGGCCCAGTTGTCCAGGAAGTGATAAGCTTTTCTCTCCGCCATATAGTGTGTACCATCGTGTTATACTGGCAATAATCAGCATATCAGAGTAAGAAAACGACAATCTGTCGTAGAAACTCGTTACACTTCAGACACAGCGATATGTTACACTCTGATATGCGTATATGCACTACTGACGTTTCATACCAGAACGTACGCGGAGGTTAAGCCAACAATGGAACAAAGCATTGAGGTGCCCGCCGAGTGGGCAAGTATAGCCCGGCTTGCAGCCTTTAACGACGAGATTGAAACCTATCTGCCGCTCTCCGACGAGCAGTCTTACTTGTTACGTCTGGCCACCGAAGAAATTGCCACGAATATTATCAAATATGGGTATCACGAGCATGAGCGCGGGGTGATTCAGTTCGCCTGTGTATGTGTCGATGGGCAGTTGCATATCACCATTCGTGATCATGGCCAGCCGTTTGATCCATACACCGGGCCTGATCCTGATCTGAACGCTGATGTAGCCGAACGTGAGGTTGGCGGGCTGGGGCTTTTTCTGGTGCGTGACATGGCCGACCATCTGACCTATCATCATGATGCTGTGAGCGGATGGAATGAACTGGTAGTGGTTAAATATGGGGAGGCTGCTCATGTTTGAACGACTACGGCAACTTTCATTCTTTCGTGGGTTCAGCGACGATGATTTGCGTACTCTGGCATCCGAGCTTGAAGAGCAGCAGTTAACCGAGAGCGAAGTATTGTTCTGTGAAGGCGATGTCGGGCATCACTGCTATATCATCCTTGCGGGTGAGCTAGAAGTGATTACCTACTTGAACGATAGCGAAGTACGTCTGGGTATTCGCCGGGCCGGTGAAATCATTGGTGAAATGGCTCTGATTGATCGTGCGCCACGCTCGGCGACGGTTCGTGCATTGACCCCGGTTGATCTGGCAGTTTTGCATGAATGCCACTTCACAACCCTGATGGCGCAAGATCCCGACCTGGTGCTGGGCCTGCTGCGTGATGGCACAACGCACCTGCGCTACACCAGTCAGCGTCTGATTAGGGGTCTGGAACAAAAAAATAGTGAACTGGCACGTGCCTATGACGAATTAAAAGCTGCCCAGCTTGAACTGATCCGTCTTAATCGCCTGGAAGAAGAGTTAGCTGTGGCACGCCGTATCCAGCAGTTTTTTCTGCCCCGTGTGCTGCCGCAACTACCCGGCTGGCAGATCGCAGCCTTTAGCCGTGGTGCTCAGGCGGTGGGCGGCGACTTCTTCGATTGCATCGATCTGCCCGCGGGACGGCTGGGCCTGATCGTAGCCGATGCCTGCGGCAAAGGTGTTCCAGCGGCTCTCTATGTCGCCCTGACACGTAGTTTGCTGCATGCCGTGTCACAGGCACCATCGGCCTTCTGGGGCAATTATCATGACCAGGACGCCGAGTCGGCCCTGACCAGTGCGCTCTGGTTGACCAATGACTATATCACACGTGAACATGACGATAGCGATATGTTTGTGACGCTCTTTTATGGTGTGCTTCAGCCACTTTCCGGCCATCTGAGTTATGCTAATGCTGGCCATAACCCGCCGCTCATTCTGGATCAGAGTGGCCAGATTGTGCGCGAGATGCCAGCCACAACGCTGCCGCTGGGCATTATGCCTAATCAAGACTTTGATGCCGATCGTGCTGTGCTGTCCCCAGGGGATACATTTGTCGGCTTTACTGATGGTATCACCGAGGCAATGAATGAGGCCGGTGACATGTTTGGTGATTATCGCCTGATTGCTGTCCTACGTGAGCATATCGGGTTGAATGCGAAAGATCTGCTGGAAACCGTGATCCACGCGGTAGATAGCTTTGTCGGTGCGGCTGCGCAAACCGATGATATGACCATGCTGATTATGCAGCGTGCAGCCTGACCAGGCAGAAGCCATGCTGCTGTATGCCAGAGTATGTTGATGGTAGGGCGGCTACAATGGACATGCTATAATAGCAGAGCGAAACGTAACGGTCATAGTGAAGCATTGACATGCTCCTGATATGGCTCTCCGTTTTATGCAACAATAGCATCAGAAAGGGATTCAGAGCGTGAAAACAGAGCAGATTGACGATGTCCTGGTCATAGAGTTGCCTGGACGCCTCGATGCTAGTGCGATATCTCAGGTAGAGTCGCGCTTTTCTGAGGCCATTGCGGCACACAACGGCAAAGTGTTGGTCGATATGAGTAATGTCACGTTTGTCGCCAGCCTGGCCTTGCGCATGCTGCTGACTAATCTAAAGAGTTCTCAGAAGGCCGGTGCTGATCTGCGTTTGAGTGGCCTACAACCCCAGATCGCCGAGATATTTCGTAAGAGCAAGTTTGATACCCTCTTTAAGCTGTATCCCGACCGTGATACGGCCCTGGGTGCGTATGCGGCATAGTCGAGTGATAAAGGTGGAGGCGAACGATGGCCGATGGAAGATAGCTCACAAGGGTAGGTTTTCTGGCTGGATTGTGTTGTAATGCCATTGGTAGGGACAGGCAGGAGCCAGTCCTGGAGGATATTTTCGCTATCCGGACGCCCTGCGGACGCGCTTCTGCGCGTCCCGCCGTGAAAAAAACCACCTGTGAGCAGGACGATAGACTCCGGTTTATCGGCTATAGGCATATCGCGGAATGTTTTCCTGTGATATCATGCGTTCTGCCGTCTTGAACCTGTTCATCAGCACAGTGGCAGTGGTTTCCTTACCAGGAGTACAACGTCGACAATGCGATACACGTTCACGCTGTCTCCATGCCTCTGTGTCTCTGTGGTGAGAGTGTTCTGCTGCGTGTTGACCGCCATGATTCCCCGTGCTATACTGCCTGTGTTTATATTGTCGTAAGCTATATGTATTAAGGAATTTTCGCCATGGCGCAAATACGTCTGGTGATTGCGGATGATGAATCCCTCATTCGCATGAATCTCAAAGAGACCTTGATTGGTCTTGGATATCTCGTAGTCGGCGAAGCAGGCGACGGTACGAGTGTGATACATCTTGCGCGTGAATTGCGCCCTGACCTGGTGCTTATGGATATCAAGATGCCGAAACTTGATGGTATCCAGGCGGCGAAGGTGTTAACTGAAGAGAAAATTGCACCCGTCCTGCTGCTAACGGCGTATTCGGATCGTGAACTGGTCGATCGGGCTAAAGAAGCAGGGGTGGTCAACTATATTGTCAAACCATTCCGTGATGCAGAATTGCTGCCAGCGATCGAAATTGCTCTGGCGCGGTATCAGGAATTTCTAGAAATGGATAGTGAAATTCGTGATCTGCGCGAAACCCTCGATACACGGAAACTGGTTGAGCGGGCCAAGGGGGTTTTGATGGATAGTCAGGGGTTGAAAGAAGCGGAGGCTTTCCGCAAGATCCAGCAACTGTCTATGAATACACGTAAGTCTATGAAGGAGATTGCGCAGGCGATCTTGCTTGCCAATGAAATTTAGGGTCTGATGTGTCGTGACACAGTCTGACCAGTCGCATTCAAGCAGGGGTTCGGTCTGGCGCAAGCGCTTGCAGACAGGGCTGCCCTATGTATTAACAGCCCTGTTTGCTGTGGCGTTAAGCCTGTTTATCCAGATTATGTTAGAGGTTCGCCAGGTATCTTTGCAGTCTCTGTTTGCCCTGCCTACGCCAACTACTACCCCTACGCCCATTCTGCCATCTCCTACTCCGGCACGCACAACAACAGCCGTGCCAACGCCGCCTGTGCCTGATGAACGCATTTTGAGCCAGGAGGTTCTCGATCTACAGGTTGACGTGAACCGGATCTGGAGTGCCTACTATCTGATGCGGGCAGCGAATCAACTGGCTGATGCGGAAGATGCTTTGCAGATGAATGACCTTGATGAGGTTGAGAGCCTGCTGGTAACGGTGAATGCGTCACTGAACCAGGCGTATGATCTGAGTACGGAACAGGACAAAGCACCAATTGGCGAGTTTCGTATGCGTGTCGGTGCTGTTCATGAAAATCTGCGTGTGCGGCCCGAAGGCAGCGATCAGCAGTTGCGGCGGCTGCGCCAGGATATGTTAAGCTTGATCGACGAGGGGGGGTAAAAGCGCATAGCGCAACAACCCTTCTGCCATGCCCGAAAGTACTTATCCTGTAGCGTTGTTCTGATGCTCAAAATCGATAAAGCGGTAGCCCACACCGCGCTCGGTGAGAATATACTTCGGATGCGCCGGGTCTTCCTCGATCTTCTGGCGTAGATAGGTGATGTAGAGACGCAGATAATGACTCTCATCACGATATTCCGGCCCCCAGACCCGTGTCAGTAACATCTCGTGCGTCTGCACATAGCCAGCATTCTGTACCAGGTGATACAGCAGGCGATACTCGGTTGGACGTAAGTTGACCCGCTGCCCATCGACCAGCACTTCGCGGCGGGCAAAGTCGATCTGCAGACGATTATCAACTTGAACGAGCGTCTGCGGAATTGGGGGAACCGTGTAGTGTCGTCGCAAGACGGCACGAATACGACTCACCAGTTCACGGTGGCTGAAGGGCTTGCCAATATAATCATCGGCCCCCAGTTCCAGCCCGCGCACACGATCCTCTTCCTCGTCTTTGGCAGTCAAAATTAATACAGGAACCTGCGAAAACTGGCGGAGACGGCGTAGGGCCTCAAATCCATCCATCGTTGGCATCATAATATCAAGCAATACTACGTCTGGCATATCCTCGCGGGCACGATCCAATGCCTCGCGCCCATTAGAAGCGGTACTGATGCGTGCGCCCTCTAGTTCGAGGTTCATACGCATAAAATTCACCATACGTGGTTCGTCGTCTACCACTAAAATGAGTTTGTCTTTGAGTTCTGACATAGGATTATCTATAAGTAAGCGCGAAGCGCCAAAGACGCGGGGCTGCGCCCCGCCGATATTCTCGTGTTTTCGGTCTGGTCTGGCGGCAAAGCCGCCAGACCAGACCGAAAACAATTTGTTAATGCAAATACGGTCTGGGTTAACCAGACGCCCTCACCCCTTCAAAGGGGGTCACTGTCGAAGGGTCTGAAAAGGGCTGAATGGTTCATCGGCTTCATATGCTCCTGTTTTGGATGGATTCGACCGCATTGTGATGCCGCATACGTCACGCTTTGCTGGCAACGTTTTGGCACTCACCCATGATGCGTTCTGAACCATTAAGAAGCCTTCCATTTGTCAAGTGACCCCCACTGAGCCCTCACCCCCCTGCCCCCCTCTCCCTGAGGGAGAGGGGGGCAGGGGTAGGTTTTTTCCGTAGGGGCAGGCTCCGTGCCTGCCCCAGGGCGTCCTGATACCGAAAACGCTGTTCGGGGCAACCCCCCGTGGTTGCCCCTACCGAATCCCATTGGAATGCGGTCGGGCCAAAAAACCTACCCCTGTGAGGAGGGGCGAAACGGGGCGTCCTGGCGGCACACGCGGAGCGTGTGCCGCCAGGACGCCCCGTCCGAATCCCCTGCCCCTGCAAGGGGCGGGGGCCGGGGGGTGGGGTGATTCAGATGCACGTTTCGCCGAACTGATGGTTGGAAGCCTCTACCATCTCAGGGCTTTTTCGCGCTAACACAATTTTTTGCGGGGGCCTCCGGCCCCCGCGCCCCCACGTGTGGGTTATGCCATAGTCCTCAGGGAGAGGGCGTATTGTCCAACCAAACGGTACAGTAAGCATGAACCATGTCAAAGACGAAAATGGATTTCTGCATGCACAATCGTACAATATCGTACAATTTGCATCGATCACTGCTTTCTCTGTGTATTCTAGCACGATGCCGATATTCCCTCAAGGGGTGGATAACCTATTGACAATTCTTTGCAAAGGGTATATAGTAAATACTGTGCAAAGGGTGAACAATAAGACGGAAAAGCTGTGCATGACAGGCCAGTATACAAGTACTGGTATAGATGTCATCATCTGGCCTGATGATAGTATAGATCCGTGTGCGATACATATGTTGCCAGAGTACTGGTCAGGTTGGTGATCAAAAGGAGAGTTGCCATGATACGTGTTGATCGTCGCAAATACATCGAAGCGGCTACCCCGGAATATGTCTTTGCCGCTCTTTCAGATCCGCAGGGCATTGAGCGATTGCTACCGCGTATGCGTAAAGTTGAGATCCGCTCACGCAGTGGCAATAGCGCCCATGTTGTGACGCATATGGCCATCGGTGGGATCTTTGGAACGATACCATGTGAAGGGCAACTTCAGTGGGTTGAGCCACATGAAATAATCTTTCGGGTTAAAAAGCCGCTCCCCGTAGAGGTACACTGGAAGCTGGCGCATGCGGTAGATGGCACTGATCTACAGGTAGACATGCTGTTGGATCTGGCTCCCCTGCTAGGCCCAATGGCAGCGTTTGTGCCTACCCAATCAGTCATTGATATGATTGGCAAAGAATTGGATCATGCGCTAAAAGAGATGTCTGTGCGGCTTACCCAGTCTATGCCACGTGAACGTGCGGTTGCCGCTTGATTGACCGGGCTTGCGTCCTCATTGTCATTGGCATCTCCCTTGACTCTCACCCAACCACATAGCAGCTATCATCTGGTATAATCGCAGGGGCGTTGCCGACGCAACGCTCCTGGTGGTTAATCTTGCTGCAACTCCTAGATATTATATGATGATTGACTCTGCGCGGATCATGTCTGGCCTGCTCATCAGCATCTTGATTGGCGGGCTGGCATACTGGCGTCGCTCACTGACGTGGAGCGGTTGGCTTGGTGCTATTCTGGTTGGAACGATTACGCTAGGGGCCGGGGGGTGGATCTGGGCCGTTGTGCTGTTTGCCTTCTTTATCAGCAGTAGTGTACTATCACACTACAAAGAGGGCATCAAAGCGCGTCGTGCCGCCGAGAAGTTTTCCAAAGGTGGCCAGCGGGACTTTGCCCAGGCTCTGGCTAATGGTGGTATCGGCGCTGCTCTGGCGCTGCTTTATGGATTGCTGGGCGAGCCAGCGGTTCTGTTTGCTGCATTTATCGGGGTGATGGCAACGGTGACTGCCGATACCTGGGCGACCGAACTGGGGGTACTCAGCCCACATCAACCGCGCCTGATTACCAACGGTAAGCAGGTCGAACCAGGCACATCTGGTGGTGTTACGCCATTGGGCACCACGGCTGCTGCAGTTGGGGGTCTGTTTATCGGCGCTATGGTGGTGGGGTCTGTGGCTATCGGGCAGATGTTCTCGTCCTCTCCTACAAACTTACCCTGGGTTGTTCTTCTGGTGGCGTTGTGTGGCGGATTGGCCGGGGCATTGATTGATAGCCTGCTGGGGGCTACTGTTCAGGCAATCTACCTGTATCCCAGCGGCAAGGAAACCGAGCGTCCCGTTGGGCGTGATGGTACACCAAATACGTTTCTACGCGGATGGCGCTGGTTGAACAATGATCTGGTCAATCTACTCAGCTCTGTGAGTGGCGGCGTGATTGCCGTGGTGATATTTCTGCTGTTGGGGCATAGCATGCTGTAATTTTATGTCCCCGGCCCGATCAGAATATACTGCCAGTAGAACAGGCTGGTCTGAATCAACACACCGGGCCGTACGCCTAACGTTCTGGTGCGTGAACCATAGGCAGATAACCCGTGATCGCGCGCTACTTTCAGATGGAGCAGCAATTCATCTGGATTATCGACAATCAGAATACTCTGAACCGTCTGCTGATGGGCGATTTCGGCCAGTCTATAAACACTGCGCCAGTTATCGGCGTTGGCTTCAATCATGATCAAGGCCGTATCAGGGATGCCTTGCGCTATCAGGTTAGCTTGAACGGTGGCTGGATCACTGGTAACAATCAGCATGCGCCTGGAGTACCGTCGCCGGTACAGATCAACGCCGCGATCAAGCAGAACATCGCCATTTCGAGCAGATACAAGTATAGCAATTGCATCGACCGCGCGTGTCTCATCGATACGACTCTGCCAGAATGCCAGGATGATAACCAGCAGGAATGCACCCATAATCAACCCGGACAGCAGCATACTCGTGCGCAATAGCCTGCTCGTGGGCCAGCGCATGCCTATCAGTCGGTTTGAACCTTCGGGCGTGTGCGATTCAGTTTGAGGGTTGTTCATAGGTTACATTCGTCATGCGCAGGCGCCGCATCAAAAGCGAACCATGCATAGCCTGGTAGAGTTGTGCTGCATCAAATGGTTTGACCACAATATAATCAGCCCCATAGATACGCGCTTCTTCAGGATTTAACTGATCCCCCCATCCGGTTACCAGTACTGTTGCCACGGTTGGATCAACCTGCCGCACTTGATCCAATACTTCCCACCCTGACATACCCGGCATACCCAGATCGGTACAGACGAGGTCAAATCGCCCAGGCATAAAGCGGCTCATAGCCTCTGCGCCTGACTCTACTGCTTCAACCTGGCATCCCCAACGCAGCAGAAACTCAACCAGTACATGGCGCACCGACGCTTCATCTTCGATCACCAGGATATTGCCGCTAAGAGCCTCTACGTCTTTCTGGTTCTGCTTGTGTAACCGATTCTGTCCCGACGTAGACTGGAACGCCTGGCTGGTCGGCAGCGTAATGATAAAGGTACTCCCCTGATCTGGCATACTCTGCACTGTGATGGTACCGTTATGTCTTTGCACAATACCGTGCGCAACCGCCAGCCCCATGCCAGTACCCCGTGCGCCCTTGGTTGTAAAGAATGGATCAAAGATACGTTTCTGAATGCTGGGTGACATACCAACACCGGTATCACCAACCTCAATCACTACCTCTGATGGTGATTGGTGGGTGGAAGCTATGCTGGCAGGCGACGTAGTTCGTTCATAGGTACATACTCTCAGGTTACCGCCATACGGCATAGCATCGATCGCATTCAAAATCAGATTGGTGAGCAACTCGCGTAGAACCGGCGCATCACCTATAATCGTATGAACCGGAGCTAACTCGCGGATAATTTCAATATGCACTCCACAACTCTGGGTGGCATCACGCCAGCGGGGACGCGTGATCGCCAGGCTTTCTTCAAGCACATGATTGATATCAACGACATCTTCCGGTGGAGAATGATGCGTCTGGGCAAAGTCCTGCAAGCGGCGCACGGTGGCCGCGCCGTCCAGAGCCGCACGTTCAATCACGCTCAGGCTATCCAACATAACCGGGTCGGTATAATCGAGCAGCAAAAGTTGCGCATGGCCCAGAATACCCGCCAACAAGTTGTTAAAGTCATGGGCTACCCCGCTGGATAACTCGCCCAGTGCCCGCAGGCGTTCGCTACGCAGCAGTTCATCCTGCGTACGGCGTAATTCATCGTAGCGCACAAGATTCTCTAGCGCCACGGCTGTTTGACCGGCGAGAGCTTCGACCACATAGACATCATCCTGGCTAAACGCTCCGGTATGGTTACTCTGTACATCTATGATCCCAATCAGGCGTTGCGCATTACGGATGGGCACCACCAGTTCAGCACACGTTTCCTGCAAAGCCGAATGCACGACATAGCGCGGATCTTTGGTAATATCATTTACCAGGACAGTCTGATTATAGCGAAATGCCCATCCGATCAAGCCGCGCTCTGGCGGATAATTCTGATAGTTACCATATTCCGCAGCATCGTTGACCTTGCCGCAGGCGGCTTGCAGGATCAAGGCTTCGCCCCTGACCAACCCGACGTTGATCTGATAGTAGCCAAATGTTTCATGTAGCAGGCGTGCCAGGGATTCGATCAGCGCCTGTACTTCACGCATGGCGCTAAGATGGATGCTCAGGCGGTGTAAGGCCTGGAGTTGGTTGGCCCGTTGCTGTGTTTGCTGATACAACTGGGCATTCTGTATCGCTACCGCCACATGATCGGCAAAGGCCTGGGCGATATAGGCATCAGCTTCATGAAAGCTATCACGCTGACGTTTATCGATAGTCAACATGCCGATCTGTTTCTGATTCACCAGTAACGGCACGCCGATCCAGGAATGAATTAGATCACTGTCGGGCACATTCTGCCATCCGGCTTCCTGCTGCACATCCGCCGACACATACGCCTGTTTCAGACGTGCCACCCGCCAGTTTAGTGTTCCCGGACCGGTATAGAGGATCGTATTGAGTGCTTCCGAGATAAAACCCTGCCCGGCCACCATAATAATATAGTTTTCTTCATGATGCACCCAGACACCGGCTGAGTCATACGAAATAAAGCGTGCCAGTTGTTCCAGGATAAATGACAGCACCTCTTTCTGACTAATCATTGCATTGCAGGCGGCAGCAAGCTGGCTAAGCGACTCGCTCAACTCGCGGCTGCGTCGCTCTTGCACAGCCAGCTCGCCCTGGGATATCGCTATGGACAGATGATCTGCAACCGCCTGAACCAGATCCAGTTCGTCATCACGCCAGCGTTGCATACGTTCATGCGCATACACACGCAACCACGACATACACCGGTCACGCTGATAGAGCGGAGCCATCATCAAGAACCCCTCGGCAAGCATACGGGTGATTAAACCAGGTGAACTGCCGGTTGTCCATCCGCTGACATCTATTTCAAGTGGCACATCGGTACAGCAGTGACTGGCTACCCACTGATGCGTTTTATGGAAGGTAAAGGTCTGGGTTGTATCAAGTCCTCGGTAGATAGCACACCAGGTGACATCAAGCGTCAGACCAAGGCCTTCCATGGCCCGTTCGATTACCGCATCGAGGTCATTCATGTCGCGTACCGACTGATTGATCTGATTGAGCAGACGTTCGCGAGCTGCAGCACGCCGCAATGAGGCAGCCGTGGCGGCATTATCAATAGCGATAGCAGCATGGCTGGCAAATATTTCCATCGTCTGGACAACCATGTCACTAAAGAGACCGCGATTAAAATACTGAGAAAGATTGAGAACGCCCACGATGCGATCCCGTACACGCAACGGCAATGAGAGAATATTGGAAATATGCGAGGAAGGCAATTCGCGGTAACGTGGATCGTCCGTCGGATTATTCAGGTGTAGCGGTTGACCAGTCTGGGCAACCCATCCGGCTAACCCTTCGCCCACCCGTAACCGCAAATTATGGCGTATGGTGTTCGGCGTACCAATGGCTGCGCCAATGGTCAGCCATTCTCCGGCTTCATCAAGTAACATAACCGTAACTGACTGGGCATCGCTCAGATCATGGGCTGCTTGCAGTATCAGATTTAACACCTCGTTCAGGTCTAACGAGGAACATACTAACCGGCTGGACTCAATAACGGCATTCAGTAAAGCTGGTTGTTGCACAGTTTGAGCTATCCTGGTTTCACCATGATTCTGTCTGGCATGTACACATGAAAAAGGAGCATCGGCCGATTCATCGAATGGTGCAGCAGAGTGACTCATAATAATCCTGACAATATGCATCGTGGTTGCCGAATAACCATGAGAACATACGCTATAACAATGAAATTCAGGTTTTTACCTATACACCTCTACACTTCGCATATGGCAAGGGAAATATGGCATAATGGCAGCAACTAAGGGAATAGCCTCTCCAGAACCAGAGACGGCTGTTTGATGTTAGCAGCGTTGCTAAGCAGCAACATATGAAGTAGAACCAGGATGTCCTATTATAAACAGGAAAAGTTCATACCGCAATGGGTTTTGGTGATAAGTTTGTTCAGGTTTTGAGGATAAACCGTTCAGGTTTCATGCACAGAACCGGTTGGTACATATTTGTACTTTTTACTTTTCCATGTTTGGACGAGTCGCGCTTGACTCTTGCCTGTGGAAATTGTACAGTGTCTCTATTATTCAGCGGGAGGCCGACAATGACGACGGCACAACCACAACACAATGATTTTCAACTCTGCGAGGTATGTAAGGCGCTTGGTAACCCGGTGCGTGTTCAGATTGTACGCTATGTGCTGAAACATCCTAACTGTATTGGTAATGATATTCTGCTGCATATGCCCGATGATGGGCCACATGCCCAATCAACAGTGTCTCAGCATTTGCGCGTTCTGCGCAATGCTGGCGTGCTAGAGGCAGAAGGCGACGGTTCGGCAGTGTGTTACCGGGTCAATAAAGACTGCCTGCGATGGCTTAGTACACAACTGGTCGAATTAGATTAGGAAATCGTCCAATATCAGGTATTGCTGCTGCCCATCAGCGTGTATCTCACGAATATCTGGGGTATACTGGTATGTGATGCTGATGTTATTGTGGTGACAGCCAGACGTAGATCAGATGGAGTACAGCATGCGATTGACGGAAGATAAAATACGCCGTATTGCTGAACGATTACATGATGAATTAGCCCAACGTGATCTGCTTAGTTACAAAGAGCAACCAGGCATAAAAGTCAGCGCCGGTCGTGCAGCCCGGGTGAAGCAGTTGTACGATTTTATTGTGGCTGATCTGTATCTGGAAGAGGATATTGACGCAGAAGTAGAACGTGTGCTTGCGACATATAGCCGTGACCTTAAAGGCACCGAGCGTGATATCCTGTTTCGTAAACACAAAGAAGAGATCGCACGCAAACGGGGCTATATTTTATAAACGCCCTGAGCTAGAGACGCGATGTATCTGTTAGCAAGGGTTGGCATGCAAAGGGGGGCGAACATGTTTCGCCCCCCTCATACCCCGATCAGGGTGACATCACCGTAAAGTAGCCAATTGAAACCGTTCCGCTACGAATACCCTGAGCAGTAATCGCCCAGACACCAACCGGATCATCCTCGGCTGTAAAGATACTGATCGGTTTGCTGCCAAACAACACAACCTCGCCGCTATCATCAGCTACCCCCAGTTCAGGGGCTTCCAGCACAGACTGATCCGGGAATGTCAGCCAGACTGCTACCTCTTCGCCGGGTGCAAAGCCAAAGAGTGTCGCAGCAAACGTCGTACCCGCTGGCCCCTGGACCGGTTCCACCACTGCATTTATGTTATCAGGGCGGATCAGATTGACCGGAGGTGGTGCTGTGGTTAACGCATACCGCCAGGTATAATAGTGCTGACCGACATTGCTAAACTCTACTTGCCAGGCGGGGGGATTATTGGGATTGTAGGTGAGTACACGGCGCTCGTACACCTGTACCAGCAGATTCTGTTCCTGCCCATTCACATCTGTTGTCACCCAGTAAGGTTCGCTGGCGGGATGGCCCATCATATACAACCAGTCCATCAACAGATCCTGGCGTTGGGTACCATTAATCTCCACCAGGCCAACCTGTTGCAAAAAGTTCCAGAACACCTCAGGGATATTATGGCTCAGCACGCCATCATAGTAAACGATACGTGTACCGGGGTAGGCCGCCGCCAGTTCAGGCCGCCGTTCAACTTCACCCTCGCTATTTACCGCTTCAGCTACCAGGTCGCCGAAACGTGGAGGTGCAGCACTATCGGCGGCAACCGGGCCAATTGGATCGGCCAGGATCGGCTGTAACCGACTATCTAGCAACACTGTGGTTACGGCGAAAAAATCGGCATAGGTTGGTGCATCAGGGTTGGTTTCTGCATCAGGATCGCCAGCAATCGGAATATTGGCACGTGTGCGACGTTCAAACTTTGTGTCTCCGGTTTGAATACGCCCGCCAATCATTTCAATTGGTAGAAGACCGCTGGTGACATACCAGGCATTATTTGGATTGTCATTAGGATTAGAGATCTCCATGCGTCCCTTGTCCCAATACTGAACGCGGCGCTGTCCCTCGACACCTTCAACATACGCCTCGTCGAACGTCTCCAGTGGGGCAGGCCCCCAATACCAGGTACGTGCAACATTGTTATCGGCAACAAGTCCATCTGTACGTTCCCAGACACGTCGAAACGCGCCTTCATCCGGTGTGGCTGCAACTGCCGGCATCGTGCCGACGAATAAGATGAGCAACAATACCCCATACCACACTTTTCGCATGAATTTTCTCCATCATTATCAGCGAAAAAAGAAAAACACCGACACACAACCATAACCAGACAATCGACAATCGTGCCAGCAATGGTGATGTGCCGGATGGAATTAACGCCAGCCACGTGCCCGGACAAGTTCGTTGCTCAGCAGGCCTAATAACACACCGTTGGCGCTATGGTCTTCAAAGCGCGCCCGCTCAAACCACTGAACTGGCACAAACACACCCGGCGACACTTCTTCGACCTGCGGTTCAGAGAGAGGCTGTCCAAAGAGTGCCAGGCTCTCATCAAAGCTCTTACCTGTCCTACCATCGAACTCCAGGCCATTACCACGCCAGTAACTCAAAAACGGCTCACAGAGGCTATGACTGGTGCCCTCGAAATACACGCATCCCTCACGTGGGCCAGAACGCTCAAAGGTAAACCAGTCGCGTCCCTGGATTTGCAAGATCATATCACCCAGGCGACTCAGTTGCACATTGTAGGGCGCACCTGCTTCGGCATGTAACTCAAAACGATGGCGTTCAAAGTACTGCACAACATAATCGCGTCCATCGCTGCCACGCTCGATAAACTCTTCGCTGATCGGATAGCCGAAGATCGGCAGACCACCATGCCGTTCCCAGTAGCGTTTAAACTCACCGCGCAGAGCATGCCCGGTTTCAGCGAAATAACGTTGATCAGCGGTATCTGGAACCGGTTGAATCGGAACAAATGCCGCTGGTGCGTCAGGGCCAATCGGGTTGACCGGTTCAGGCTGAACCGGAGCAGGGGCCTGATCCAGGGGACACCCGGTATAATTCTGGGCCAGTTGCAGCGCACGCACTGCATTGAGTCGCCCCCAGCCGTATTCAGGATCTTTACCAGGCGTACCTTTATCATCGGCGCTGGCCTGCAAAATACACGCAACATCATAGTGGCTCAGATCGCTACGAATTGACCAGATTAGACCTGCTGTACCGGACACATACGGACTGGCAAATGACGTGCCATTGGGCGGGCCATATGTCCCCCCCAGGACGGTAGTCCAGAGGCCCACCCCCGGTGCGGCCAGGTCAACATAATCGCCAGTGTTGGAAAAACCCGTTATCACATCGGTATTGCCAGTGGCCCCTACAGCAATCACTTCAGCATAGGCAGCCGGATAGCTCACCGGATTGCCATCCTGCTGTTCATTACCGGAAGATGATATCACCAGCGTGCCGCGACTATCGGCATAGGCAATCGCATCACGGAGCGTCTGGCTATCACGTGACCCACCCAGACTCATATTGATGATACGTGCGCCGTTATCGACGGCCCAGCGTACACCGTTGGCCACGCTAGCCGCATCGCCGCCACCGCGCGAACTTAATACTTTGATCGGTAAGATCTGGCAGCCCCAGCACATTCCGGCAATCCCCGTACCATTATCGGTCTGAGCAGCAATCAAACCAGAGACAGCCGTACCATGGCCATTATCATCTTCTGTATCGCCATTATTCAGGATAGCGTTATAGCCAGGCATCACCTTACCTTCCAGATCAGGATGTGATGTCGACACACCGGTATCGAGAACGGCGATAATCATACCGGCACCGGTGGTAATATCCCAGGCATCAAATGCCTGGATGTTTGCCAGTGCCCATTGTTGTTGCGTGGCTGGATCATTTGGTGTACGGAGCGCCGTATAGGTAACATTTGGCTCGGCAAAGATTACCGCCGGATGCCTAGCAATCCGGGCTGCCAGGCGGAGGGGGTCGTGGTTGGTATGCAAGCGTATATGGTAGGTATCACTGGCCATGCCCAACTTACTTGCCTGAAATGCCCCGATATCGTGCAGCAGTCTTTCTAAATCGTGCCCGGATCCACCAGACGTTATATCAGTGATCGAGGCCGTTTCAGTAATTTGGAGGTCAGGACGAAGCTTCACCAGCAGTTCACCCGGACGATATTGATCGGAGCTATTGGCAGGAGATGCGGCGAAACTTGAGACAGGTAGCATAATACTTAGAAGTGCAACGAGTATCCAGAGTACGTATAATAGGCGGTTCATGCGAACTCCTTAGCATGCAGAGGTATTGATTATCATTATAACAGGTATAATATAGGTGTGACATAGCGTTTTGCCGCCCCACCAGAAAGCCATCTGCAAACATGCCCATGGTTCCACAGGCGTACCTTCAAGTCGTCCGTATCCTGTACATACCGCACTTTTGCATACCAGGGACGAGGGCGGTATAATCGCTACGTGACACGCTCTATGACATGGTATGACATACGCAAGCAATATAGACAATAAACGGAACATGTCTCTCAAAAATCTTCAGAAAAAAATCTTGATATCATTTTTGCTAGGCGGCATGGTTGTATTACTTCTCAGCCTCTTTAGCGATTTCCGCGCCGTGCGCGAAGATTTCAGCCGTTTTCAGTGGGCTGCGCTACCTGCCATTCTTGGTTTTACGCTGCTCAACTATCTGTTGCGCTGGGTAAAATGGCACTACTATTTACGCAGATTGAGCCTGGATACCAACGTAAGCTATGGCGATAGCGGACTGATCTTTACCGCCGGTATGGTTATGTCGGTGACGCCGGGTAAGATCGGCGAGGTGTTCAAGTCGTTTTTATTGCGGCGGGTCAATGATACATCGATCAGCCGTTCGGCTCCGGTTGTGCTGGTAGAACGTCTTACCGATGGACTGGCTATGCTGTTGCTGATGGCAATCGGTTTAACCCTGTATCCGCCGGCACGTCCATTCTTTTTTGTCTTGCTGGGGGTAAGCCTGGCGGGCATTCTGGTTGTGCAGCATCGTCCACTCTGTATGCGCATCCTGCACTGGACAACTCGTCTGCCGCTGGGCCGTAAAGCTGCCCCGAAGCTGACCCATGTGTATGAGAGTACCATCGAGTTGATGGGCTGGCGAGTATTATTGATCTCAACCTTGCTCAGCTTTGTCTCGTGGGGATTTGAATGTGTGGCCTTCTATTACGTCCTAACCGGTTTAGGTGTGCCGGGAACGAGTCTTTTGCTGCTCCAGGCAACGTTTATCTTTGCAGCCAGCACACTGTTTGGCCTGGTTTCATTTCTACCCGGTGGCCTGGGTGCTTCTGAAGTGAGCAGCACTGGTTTGCTTATCGCGATGGTTGGCGTTACCGCTAGCACAGCTACAACCGCTACAATTATTATTCGCTTCTGTACGCTCTGGTTTGGGGTGGGGTTGGGCATCATTGCCTTGCTCTGGTTTCTCCAGCGTTATCGTATGGTTAATACCGTCGATGCGGAACAGGCGGCGGTATCATGACAGGGGCGCAAGATGTTGTTAGTGCGCAAAAGCCCTGGGATGGTTCCGGCTATCAACCATCAGTTTGGCGAAACGCGCCTCTGCATCCCCCCCAACCTCCATCCCGTGCAGGGGCGGGGATGGACAGAAAATATGCTCTGATGGTACGCACTGCATGGGAATGCGATGCTCCCCCTCATGTTGGGCTATGCATGGCTTACATGTGGGGCAAGCGGGGGCCGGAGGCCCCCACGAAAAAAGTGTTGTCGGTTTGGTGTGGCGGCAAAGCCGCCACACCAAACCGACAACACGAGAATCTTGGCGGGGCGCAGCCCCGCCGGTAGCCGTGGACAGCGGGAAGCTGCCTGCTCTACCGCATCAGGATGCGGTAGAACTGTTTCGCCCCTACAAGGCTATGTATGTGTCAGACAATGACCATAGATATATTATGATGGAGAGGAGTCTATGCAATCAATTTTTACGCGTATTGTGGCCGGTGAAATTCCCACTGCCAGAATCTATGAAGACACAGAAACCCTGGCCTTCCTGGATATCAATCCAGCTTCGCGTGGACATACGCTGGTGATTTGTAAGGAAGAACATACCGATTTACTGACAACTCCGCCAGAGTTGATCGCTGCTGTAGCCCGTACGACCCAACTTGTGGCACGTGCTATTATGGAAGCACTCTCGCCGGATGGGTTCAATATTGTGCAAAATAATGGCGCCGCGGCTGGACAGGTTGTCTATCACTATCATGTGCATATTATCCCGCGTTGGGAGGGTGATCAAGTTATTCGCTTCTGGCGGCCAGGAAACGCCACTCCGGCTGATCTGCATGAAGTGGCTTCGCTGATCAGCACACGTTTGTAGAGAGATAGCACAGATGAACTGATAGGGCTTGCTCTATCATTGTCAGCGTACCTGATCGCAACTGGATCGTGTACACGTCGGAAGTCGATGCTATGCAACATAAACTCTTTTTTGCCGGAGTAGCACGCCAGCATGGGTTCAGTACCCTGGCTGCCCAGGCGGCGCTGGATATGATCGGACATCAGTTGTTGCTCCAGGGCAGGTCTATTGATGCGGCCTTTTATGTCTATCGTACCGCGAGTCCTGGTGAAGATACACCTGGCAGTGTCTCCGAACGCATGCGCAGGCTATTGGCTTTTGCCAGCGCCGATGATGCAATGGCTTTTGCTCAGTTTCACGGCTTCAGGCCATTACCACGTCTCTGGAGTATTACTGGCGATCAACTTCTGGCGATACTTCTGCTGCGACCTTCAATCCACACACTGCTCTTTGTTCATGAGGCGGCAGAGACTCTTTCAACGAGTACTTTGCCCCCCGGCTTCCGATTGGATCGTACGGCATTGTTGGAAATGTTACAAGGGGGAATAAGCTATGGGCAGCCGCTTTGATGAGTTACGTCTATTTTCGGGAAATGGCAATCCTGAGTTGTCTCAGGCCATTAGTGAACGAATTGGTGTCCCGCTGGGAGATGCTTCAATCACACGTTTTCCCAACGAGAATATTTTTGTCAGGCTGAACGAGAGTGTGCGTGAAAAAGATGTCTTTATTGTACAGTCGCTTTGTTCGCCCTTGAGCGACCGCATTATGGAATTGTTAATTATGCTGGATGCGTGCAAACGCGCTGCCGCTGGCCGTATTACGGCTATTATTCCATACTATGCCTATAGCCGCACCGATAAACGTGATCAACCCCGAGTGCCTATTACGGCGCGTCTTCTGGCTGATATGATTGAAGTAGCCGGGGCGCACCAGGTAGTTACACTGGATCTGCACGCCGGTCAGATCCAGGGCTTCTTCAGTATTCCGGTTAATGAAATTAGTTCAATGTCGCTGATCGCGCACTATTTTGCTATGAAGGGATGGGATGATGCGATCATTGTTTCACCTGATATGGGCTTCGCCAAGCGTGCGCGCAACTTTGCCGAACAACTGGGAGTACCGCTGGCGATTGCTGAAAAGCGTCGTGTACAGGATCTGAAACGCCAGAATGGCCCCACTTCTTCGCCGGATATCATGAACCTGATTGGTGATGTGTCAGGACGACGCTGTATCCTGGTTGATGATGAAATCGCTACCGGTACATCGATTTTGAAGGTGACACAGTTGTTGTTAGATCGAGGTGCCCGCGAAGTGTATGCAGCCTGTATGCATCCGGTTTTCTCGGGTAATGCCACCGAGTTGTTGCGTGATAGCCCGCTGCGTGAAGTCGTCACCACCGATACTCTTCCCGTAGCACCTGAAAAGCGCTGGCCTGGCCTGACGATCCTGTCGATCAGTCGGTTACTCGGTGAGGTTATTCAGCGTATGCACAGTGGCATTTCAGTGGATATTATCTTTCAGCAGCGTGGTCACCCGGCCTTGAGTCTGGATTGACTCGGCCGCGCTTGTTTCGGCCTAATCTGTATCCAGCCAGAAATACCGCCGGAAGCCAGAGCAACCAGGGCTTGTCTTGAAAGAATTGTCTGACGCGCTCCCAATGGCCCAACGGCTCAGTGAGACGATCATATTTCGGCACAATGAAACGGTAGTGCCGGGAGCGCGTATCCGGTGTGATCGCATCCGGATGGACAGGTATTGTAGGAGAAGATGGCGGTGGCATTCTTGCTGGTTCGGGTATGCCACCATTGGTATGTACAGATATATCATCACTTGCCTGAACCACTGCGCGCATTTCGACATCCTGTGCCAGGGTACGCAACCCCTGGTTGATCAACACCTTTGCTGCATCATCGAGCAATTCACGCCCCACATCAGCCATTGTGCCACCAAAGCGAAATTCGCACCCATAATCCATAATTGTTAGATCACCCTCTTCACGCAGGACGATCATGCCTTCGCCCTGGACACTGCTATCGCTGCTGGTACTTTCGAGCATAAACCGACACTGCTGTGGGGCAGACATATCTACAAATCGCAACTGTCCGGTATATGTGCCTCGTACGGCCATCAGTGGAATAACCAGGGTATAATCGAAGGCATGTTCACTAATACGTTCAAGCCGTTGACAGCCCGGAATGGTGTGAAAGAGGATATCACGATCATTCAGCGCGGCCCAGACTTCCTCGCGGGTATTGGTAAAGTTGTAGTTGCCAGCGATCCTCAAATAATCCTCCTCAACGTTCTCGGCACCTCCAGGGTGTGTTTGTTATCCGAACACTGGTTTGGACTATGTGCTGACAATGTAATGTCATATGAGGGTAGGTGCAAGTTGCTTTCTATCCTGAACGTATCTACTACATCGTACCCCGAATGATCTTTCTTTGTCAAGTAACCCGATGAATAGTGTATCTGGATCTGAAATGGCAGTATAACCCTGGCTCAGGCAGATCTTGATGCATTCCGCTTTAGTATGCCAGCGGTACCTTTCTCCTATTGCATGTGGCATGCTTATTATAGTAAGCTGTATTGGTTTAATGGACTATCACAAACGAGTATATTCTCATCCCTCCTCTCCTCGCTCGTTTTCTGATCTTTTACTTATTTGTATCAGTATCAATCTCAGCGCGAATTATGATCACTATTAGATCTACCATCGTGGTATGATACGTATTGGCAATTGGGTAGCGCTAGCGTCCATGTCTACATTCTTATACGCGCATAACAGCCGGATACGCCCACATCTCTGTGGTAAATATGCTTCCCCCCGTGTGAACAGGTACGAGATATATTGCATATGCTGTAACCGTTCAGGCGGTACCTGCGCCAGCGGGGGCGCGGGGGCCGCAGGCCCCCGCAAAACCTGCTTGTCGGCCCGTTGTGGCGGCAAAGCTGCCACAACGGGCCGACAAGCAGAGACTCCGGGAGGGGCAACGCCCCTCCCGACCACCCCACCTGAACGGTTACGCATATGCTAACTGGCCAATCGTTTTCTGAATGAAGGATAGTCGTATGTACTGGCTGAGATCACTATGCTTGCTGTTGTTGCTTATCTCACTGAACGTTATCTATTTCCTAACCACGCCCGATACCATTTTGCTGGTTGTGTTATGCTTAATATTCATAGCTGGTGTGGCCCTGATGTTCGTACCCGGAGATGCTGGTTTGGCGATGATGGGGGGTGTGATGCTGGTCATGTCAATCGGCGCTGCTGTACTCGGCGGCTTGACCTGGATTGGTGTTACCGGCGCGATCATTTTGCCTTTAATCTGGGTATTGCTGATCTTTAGCCTATGGTGGATGTTATGGCGTACTACCACATACGTGCGCAATCATACGATCTTACTGACCCGTTCGCCTTATCGCTCACATCCGTTTATCCACAAAGGGCCAGCAGAAATTTCCCCCTTGCGTCGTCTGCTTTTGTCTGAACAGCCCTATGCTGTGATTCCAGTATATGAACTGGTTAGTCATGTGCATGTGGAAACGATCAATACACGCGGCTTGCAGAATATTATGGGAATTACGGTAGAGATCCGTTACCATATAGATGCAGGAAAGAATACAGATTTACCTGCCGTGATTCAGAGTTTCCTCAATCAAGCTCAGGGACTGGAGCGCGAGTTCAATCTGCCCCTGGATCAGGTGATGCTCCGTACAGATTTCTGGGAACGCTTACTCGACAACAAATTGCACGAAGTGTGCGATAGCTTGTTACGCACGATTGTCTATGCGCATATTAATCAGGCTGTAGACGCGAGTGATAATCGTCAGCTTCTGGCCGAGAATCTCCGTCAGACGTTGCAAGAGCGCATCGATCGGTGGGAAATCAATGTCAAGATCATTGATCTCACTATTCCGTCGATCAAGCTTGACCCTGAACAGATCAAACGCAAGTTTCAGAATAAAATCAAAGAGAATCAAGACGCGGCCAGAATGGAAGCGACGAAAATCTATCTTACCGGCATAGCCCAGGCCAGGATACAGGCGCATGCGATCAAAAAGTGGATTATTGCTATTCAGCAGGCAGGGGTTGCGCTGTCGCCCCAGGAAATCGAACAGATTGTATTTAATGCCCTGGAGAAACTACAGGAAAAACAGCGGATTGAAATGACACACACCAATCCGGCCTCTAACGGTAGTCAGCAACCGATTCTCCCCATACCACCCCAATAAGATGGCTGGCACACGGGGGGCATAGCATGCTCAATTCCTCTGTGTCTCTGTGTCTCTGAGGTGAATATGTGCCCCTCAGGTTTGCAAAGAAGCCGGAGGGGTTTTATTATGTAGAAGTAATCTGCCTGATTAGTGATATCGAAAGAGGAACAAGCGTGAGTCAGACGAAGCAGCCCAGAAGTGGAAGGTTATCCGGCAACCCCCTTCCAGGTATTCTTTCGGCCCTGGTTGTCATAGCTATTCTGATTGGACTGGGTGTCATGCTGGCTAATCGTGCCAGTATGTTTGATGCACAGATGGCTTCTACGGTGCCAACATCGGAAGCTGTCGTAACTGAAGGAGACACAAATATGGCTTATACTGCTGCCCCACCTATGACGATCGACCCGCAAAAGACCTATTTTGCAACTATTACCACTCCGCGTGGCGATATCCGGATTAAACTGCTGCCTGATCTTGCGCCGGAAACGGTGAATAACTTTGTGTTTCTGGCGCGCCAGGGCTTCTATGACGGTCTGTCCTGGCATCGCGTGATCAAGGATTTTATGGCTCAGGGTGGTGACCCGGATGGAACCGGTAGTGGAGGACCGGGTTATACCATTCGCGATGAGTTTACCAACCAGATGATGTTCGACCGTCCTGGTATTGTGGCTATGGCCCGCCCCAGTGCGCCAGATAGCGCCGGTTCGCAGTTCTTTATTACAACTGCTGCTGCGCCCTGGTTGAATGAGCAGTATACGATCTTTGGTGAGGTCGTCGAGGGCCAGGAGATTGTTAATGCGATTCCGCTGCGCGATCCAGCTACGGCCAGAACACCTGGTGAACAGATTATAACGATTGCGATTACGGAAGAAGGATAGATCTGCCCGTATCGGAAAGGAGCACGAGCGATGGATACCCGGGAGAAGTTTGAACAGCGTATCCGTACCCAACTCGATGTGATAAAAGAGACCCGCCAGGACAATCCAGCACCACAGTATAATTTGCTCCAAACTACAGGGGCCATGGGGTTTCAACTGGTTGAACAGGGGATGCGTTATAGCCTTGATCTGCTGGTGCATAGTGCTCAGATCATGATTCCGCTCTGGCAGGCTTCATTACGCCTGTCACTAACGGGATTCGATGTGATGCAGAATTCTATGCGCGAGAGCAGTTCGCAGGAGTCGCAAGCGACTCCTGCCCGACCAGACGAACCATCGGCAACGCGTGGCATTGTTTCATTCCCGCCACCGCCTGGTCGTCCGGCTTATACGGAAACACAGTCAGTAGCGACGCCCCCAACAGAGCCACCACCTGCAGCCGCAGCACCAGCCAGCAAAGCTGTGCCACCTGCAGCCGCAGCACCAACTAGCAAAGCTGTGCCGCCGATTAAACGCCAGCCAGCAAAATCTGCCCCAATGACAACTGCCGTCCTGACGCCTCAGCCGCCTGCAAAACAGGATATAGCGGCACTAGCGCCAGAGCAGAGTTTCTATTTCCAGGGGCCTGATGGGAACTATAATATTACTGCCCATAATCTGACCGAGTTCCTGCGCGGCATGGATTCGATAGATGACGAGACATGGCTCTATCATTTGCATCGGGGAGATTACACGAACTGGTTCCGGCATGTGCTACACGACGATGAGCTTGCCAGTACAACCGAGCGTATTGCCCAGGAGCAAGGCAACATGCCCGCGGATAGCCGGAGACAGGTACGTGCGGCTATTCAACAACGCTACGCCATTACTCTTTAGGCTTGCGCCCAAACCACCCGCGTTTCTTGGGTTGCTCAACCGACTGACGCAATTTTGCCAGATCACTTTCTATCCCGGTCATTTCAGGCTCTGCCTGACTGTGTGTCGCCTCGGTCGCCCGTGGTTCAGGCGTAACAGCCTGTTCCTGGGCGGCCAGGTCACTTAGTGAGATACGTGAGCCTGGCTTGATCCGTGCAGTCGGGGTTTCCACTGCTACAACCTCGGCCTCTATGCCGATCAACTCGGCAGGTGCAGATAGGGCCTCCGGTAGAGGTACATCGGCAAGCGGCGGGGTGCTATGCTCTAAGGCAGGCTCCGGCAAGGGAACCTCCTGTATGGCAGGCTGTATATCAGGCTCCAGGAGGGTGCTACGCTCTAAGGCAGGCTCCGGCAAGGGAACCTCTTCTATGTCATTTTGAATTGATATATCGGCCAATGGAGATGGCAGCTCAGCGTGGTCTTGTTCGGCTGGTTTAACGGCGGCAGAGGGCACAGACACAAAGATCTGATCATGTTCGCTACCCAGAGCAGCAAGCCATTCACGCATACGGGCCTGACATTCGACAGCATCTGTGGATAGTTGCAAGGGCCGCCCACGCGCATCGATAATAATGCCCAGCGCACTGCCTTTCATCTCAGCCGCATTTGACTCGGTTTTTTGCCCTGGTTCGTTGTCACCAATGCGGATGCCTGCGGCTGGCTGCAAGATAAGTTGGCCATAAGCCCCCTGAGGCAAGGGCAGGCGTACAATCTGGCCATGACGTACAGTAATCTGCTGTCGCCCACCGCCAACCATACGTAGTTCTGCTTCGAGAGCAACTTCGCCGATGCGTCCCTCGCCAATCGGTACAATGCACGTTGCCAGGGGCATACTCCGCAGAAAATCTTGCTCAAAGACAGTCACCGCCATATCGGGATTGAGCGCGGCCAGTGCGCCACACACTGGCAGCATCCCCAGCATATCCAGACGTAGATCCAGTACCCATTGATCGCTTTCGTTGCGCGGTTGTAATGCATCCAGCAGCATCAATGCCGCTACCCCGGCATGCGGAACATGGGTCAGCACACCGCCGCCAGCCACAACCAGGTCATAAACCGAGTGTAATCGTTCATCAGACAGTGTCTCAAAGACCATAGCCAGAGCCTCGCGCGTTACGGCTTGCTCGATCAATGCATCTTCGGGACTGGCAGGTAGTGTGTGCGGACGCAGCACTTTGTTGAGCAAGCGATGGGTAAGCTCTGTCTCACTCAGCGAAAAGGGCAACCAGCGGGCAATAGCGGCAATGCCACGTTCTTTCAACACGGTAGTCAGACCATAGCCCGTACCACAATTGCCCAGTACAGCCAGGGTATAGTCGCCCTGACTCGCCAGAAACGCACTACTGTTGGTAGAACCAATATCGACCGTCAATACAGAGCGTTGATTCCGTTCGGCAATAAAGCGGGTCATAAGACCCTCAACGTGACATACAGTTGTCACGGGTGCATGACTCACTCGCCGCAGATCGGCCAACCCCGGTAGACGTGTCAGCACACGTTCATCATACAGACGATTGATCGCCTGACGCGCAGATTCCAAATGTTCATGCTCAAGCGTCGGGCGCACATTGTCTACAACCTGCATTTCCGCACGGCCCGAGAGAACCTCCAGCACCTGTTCACGTGCCGTACTATTGCCAGCAAAAATAACCGGGCGTGCCATTACCTTCTGGCTTTGCTGGCCAGAGACATCGGTCGAAGTACGCAAAGCCGTCAACCCGACAATATGAGCCAGACGTGTCAGTGGCTCAACCGCGCCACCTTCCACTCCACCTGCAATAATTGTAGCATCGGCTGACAGGGCAAGCATAGACTGGATCTGACGTACAATCCATGAATCGCTACCATTATCGTTTGTACGCATCATGGCATCATCAAGGGTAACAACCTGTAGAATGGTTGTATATGTTCCCCGGCAGGCATGCAGTGCGCTACGTGCAGACACATTGCTGGCAATAGCCGTTACGACCAGATCAAGCGTACCAGCCGCACTGGTCATAGCTACAACCTGGTTAATGCCATCACGTTCATTATTCTGCGGCATCAGCAGTTGGCCATCGTGCAGCAATTTGCGACCAGTCATCTCAGCAAGCTGCGCCGTGGCTGCCAGTACGCCAAACAGTCCATTCCGGCGCGGTGGTTCAATCGTGCTAGGTACTTCAGCACGTCCAATCATACGCGCTTCACCTTCGACAGTGTCGATCAAGGTGACACGGGTTGTATGACTGCCAATCTCGGCGACAAGCACAGAACCTGATGTATTGGTCATAGTCATATGATCCTAAAAAGACCAGTTCGTCAAGAATCCTACTCGCTCGATCAATGCAGCCAGATAGGTACGTAGTGCCCCGGCCAGAAAAAAACCGAACGTCACCATCAGTAGCCAGCGCCCGATCTGCCCACTGCCAGATATAAACTGACCCATACCGGTATCACGTCGTCCGGTAAAGTAAAAATAACTCAATGTCAGAATAACCCCCAGAGCCAGCACAACGCTGCCAATCAGTTGCGATAGCTCGACGCCTGCCGGTTGCACCGTATCGCGTAACTGCGGCGCCAGTGTCCCAATCAAAGCTCCACCGACGGCCAGGGCCGCTCCGGCACCAAACAACAGCGCCAGCGGAATATTGGCGAGCCAGGACAGACGTTGCCGCCCGGTGATACGCGGTAATAACAGCAACCCTAGCGCAAAGGGTGTCACAACGATCCATAGTTCGTCGGTTCTATCCAGATTATTTAGCACACGTGCCACTGCTGGCCAGAGAACCTGGTGATACAGCACCACAAAGGCATACCCCAGCGATACACCCACAAACAGATACTGAGCGATCCGAAACAACGGATTATCGCCAATGATGCGGCTCAACACCATCAGTGTCAGCACAACGGCGACAATCTTAATCAACAGCACCGTCATGCCATACCTTCCTTATTGTGCCTGGGTTTACGTTGCAGGAATATCCCCAATACACCACCAATGACCACCAGTGACACAAATACCAGCACCACAAAGTGTTGCTGCTCACTAGCTTGACTACCTACTGTCGCATTCGTGGTGCGGTCGTGCGCAACCATATAATCCAGCGCTCCTTGTTGTCCAACCAGTTGATCGACATTAGGGCTGCGCAAATACGGTTGAACTACTGGCGCTGTCTCAGAGGGTAGTAAAAACAACATAGGCACATCAGGAGCCGCGCTATGCACCTGTTCAATCCATCCTTGCACATCCTGTTGCTGGTCAGCCATCACTACAATCAGTGCCAGATCTTGCAAACTTGTCAGACGTGGTTCACGGGTTGTCAGATCAGTGGCCAGGCCACCGACCGTCGCATCCTGGCCATTGAAGTCCGACTGGAGCGTCGCACGAAAATCCTGAGCCATATTGCGTAGGGCCAGATCTCCGCCAGGGCGATAACCCAGCAGAATATAATCAAAGCCTTTGCCCTGATAGCCCCCTGCCTGCAACTGATCACGTAAATCAAACGAGAGCAAAGTACCCTGTGGATCAGTACTTACCACAACCATGCCCACTTTGTTATCGATCAGATGCTGCATAACCGCTTGTTCCAGAGGGCGTAACTCACTGCTACGCTGGGCATCCCACTCGTAGGCTACCAGCGCCACCTGGTCAGCAGATAACTGGTCGATGCTGGCGACCAGTGCTTCGGTCTGTGGGTCAGTAATGCCAGTCAATCCCAGGAAACCGGTCAACGGGGGAATGAATATGCCCAGCAAGACAGCCACCACCAGAGCAATATAGAGTATACGTTCTACTCCGATGCGTTCCCAGAGCGAAGCTTCCGCAGATACTACAGGTTGCTGCACCTGCGGATAGGGCTGTATAGCCAGGCTTTGCAGTAGCGTGGCAGCTTCAATACGAGCTGAACTACGCGGAAACTCTGGCCTGGGCAATAAGACCGCAGTTGAGGTAGACACTGGCATACCCTCACCATCATCATCGGGTATGCCAAGACGGGCAAGCAAGTTATCTGGCCGTGCTTCTTCCGTATGTGCCGATGCAACAGAGGGACGTAACCATTCAGGCAGATCGGTACTATCAAAGAAGCTACTACTTTCCGATGGCGTAGCAGGTGTCCGGGCCAGCGCATCGTCTGGCTGTGGCGGTTCTGGTGTAACATCCTGAAGCCAGGGAGGGATGTCGTCGTCTTGTGTATCGGCAGATATATGATCAAGTGCCGGTGGTGTTAAGGGCGATGCAGATGGCCTGACCTCCTGGATATCGGTATCGGCTCCGTGCAGCCAGGCTGGCAATCCGGCATCCCCAGAGCTATCCGATGAACTGATCGGCGAGTCACTCTCGTCGAGCATCCAGGGAGGTACATCGCCAACATCAGGTTCTTGTAGCGGCGGCTGAGGATCTGCGTCACGCTGCCATTCTGGAATGTCAGCGTCTACCTTATCAGGAGCAGGTGCTACATCCTGCAGCCAATCTGGTAGATCATCAGCAGGTGGAACATCAGATGGCATATGTGCAGACTCTGGTTCTGCCTCTTGCAGCCAATCCGTGCGATCTTCCCGGCGACTCTGTAACTGATCATCAGCTGTTAGCCAGGCAGGTAAGGCATCTGCCTCGACTACATCCGACTGACCCGCTGGTTTATCTGCTGGTTCTACATCGAATGTTTCTGGCATATCGCTACGTAACCAGTCCGGCAGTTTATCAGCCTCAGGTTCTTCTGATGCAAGCGTATCTGGTGAAGCTTGCATCCATGCGGGAATATCAGGTGCCTGTGTAGCATCATCAGAGGATACAACATCTTCCTCTTCGGCATGCGGCGATTGCAGCCAGGTTGGCATATCTATTGAAGAGGTTTCTTGGGAGTGTTCTGGCGCATCTATATCCGGAGGGGGCAACTGGTCATCAACCGATCGCAACCATGCCGGTATATCACCTTCTGGCACATGGGGTGATGCTGGCGTATCACCTGGATCTGCATCAAAAGATATCGGCTGTTCATCAAGTGACTGCAACCATGTTGGTACGCCCTGAGCTGTCTCATCACTGGAAGACAATGGTGGCGAAAAAGGCGCATCGGATAGCTGGGCAGCTTGATCTTCCAGCGGTGTCTGAAGCCAGTCAGGGACATCTGGTGTATTATCATCTTCAGACATTACATCGCTAAAGTCTGTCTCTGATAATTTAGACGATTCGTCTTGCAGCCATACCGGTAATGCATCACCGGATCGGTCGGCCGGAGGTTCTTGCGGTGCATCAATTTGCTCGACAGGTGAAACGTCGCGCAGCCAGTCGGGAATAGCCGCATCTGCCTCAGACGACGCCTG